>Ga0334722_10001865_pt1 | contig 25039 bp, 20 predicted proteins | sample C3_bottom_MG_FD_207210 | JGI IMG/M metagenome (GOLD analysis project Ga0334722, IMG submission 207210) | Sediment microbial communities from Yellowstone Lake, YNP, Wyoming, USA - C3_bottom | ecosystem: Environmental > Aquatic > Freshwater > Lake > Sediment | place: USA: Wyoming | collected... | reverse complement strand
CCATCAACACTGTGTGCGCGGATTTCGGCCTGCCGGCGGTCGACCATCTCAGGCGCTATCTGTTCGAGGACCACCCGCTCGTCATCGCCGCCGACGAAGTCCTGTTTCCGCCGGATCCCCTATGGCAGGGACGTTTTCCGTACGCGAATTTCATCTTCTTCGACGATCCGGCGCCGCTCGATCCCGAACTCGACGCATGGCTCGCCGCGGGCGAGCCGCCGGTGTTCGTCGGCTTTGGCAGTATGTCGGGCGAAGGCACGGACCGCGTCGAGCGCATGATCGTCGAGGCGATCTCCGCCGCCGGCTGCCGCTGCATCGTCGGCGCCGGCTGGGCCGGGCTCGGTGCGGGCGCGCTGCCGACGGGCTGGCGCATGGTGCGCGACGCGCCGCATGCCTTGCTGTTTCCGCGCACCGCGGCCGTGGTCCACCACGGCGGTTCGGGCACCACCGCTCAAGCGCTGCGCGCGGGCGTGTCGCAGGTGCTGCTGCCGCTGATCCTCGATCAGTTCCACCATGCGCATCGTCTGCATCTCGCCGGCGTCGCGCCGCGCCCGGTGCCGATGGAGAAAATAACCGCGTCCGAACTGGCCGGCGCGATCCGGGCGGCGCTGGCACTGCCGGCAGGTCCGCGACAGGCTGCCGCCGAGCGGCTCCAAGCAAGCGATGGGCGCGGGGAAATCGTGCGGCGTCTCGAAGCGATGCTCGCCGCCTAAGCGTGCTCGAGGCGCCGGCAGCACGCGGCAACACCGCTCCCTCAGAAGAAATACCTTGCCAGTGCCTGCCAGATGCGACGCTCCGGCAAGGCGCCGAAGTTGCTGCCTGGTTGACCGCTGTTGAGCTGCGTTTGCAGCGCGATATCGACGCGGCTCCAGTGATAGCGCGCCTCCAGCCACTGCAGCCGGCTATGGTCGGCGCCGTCGTAGCGAACCATGGCGGTCAGATCGAGGCGTTTGACCAGCGCGTCCTGCCAGACCGCATAAAGAAACACCTGGTCCCGCGTCGGCGGGTCCTGCAGGTTCGCGACGAGCGCGCGATACGCACCGTAGGCCGACGGCGGGCCGCGTCGCAGCGCATCCCAACCGGCCTGATCCAGACCGGCACCGTTGTGTTGGTACTCGGCAGTGAGTGAAACGTTGTTCGCGGTCGTGTAAGTCAGTCCGGCCGACATGCGCGAACGAAACTCGCTATCGTCGCGGTTCGCCAGCGCCTGCGCCGCGAGCGAGCGCGCGCGTCCGCCTGACCATTCCAGGTAGACCACCGTGGCATCGTTCGGCAATGCGGTCAGGTTCAGGCCCAATTGCGGCGACTGTCCCGCACCTCCGGAAACCAACCATTGCGGGTTGAGCGCAGCGCTCAGCTTCTCGCTGACGGCGAGCTGCCAGCGGGCGCGCCGGTTGGTCGCGCCCAGGTCCGGACTGAAGACGCTGTCGCTGGGCTTGTCGGCGAGCGCCGGCGAGTAAAGCGCGGTCAGCGATCCGCTGGTCCACAGCGTCTGGCCGCGCAGCATGGCGCTGCCAAGGCGATTCTCGCGCAAGCTGGCGGGGTCGAGCGAGACGATCGAGCGCAGCGCCCCGGCGCGAAAATAGTCGGTCGGGTTGTACCCCAGCGCGACGCCGTTGCGCGCGTTGATGCGGCCCAGATCGGCAACCCGGTCCGGTTGCAGCTGCCAGCTGAGATAGGCCTCCTTCAGCGTATTGACATCCTGATTGCCGGAGGCGCCGTCGATCCGGTTCAGGTCCAGGCGGTCGGCGAACACGGCGCGCCAACCGGGAGCGAAGCCTTTGTCGAATCGGGCGTCGAGCGACAGGCGCGCGCCGTGCAGCGCCGGGCCGCCGCCCTGGCGCCGCGATTCGCGAGCGGCAGCCTCGATGTAGGTGCGCCAGTCGCTGCTCTGTTCAGCCGTGGTCGAAGTCTTGTCGGCGAGCAGCAGGGCCGCCGCGTCGTCATCGTCGGCCAGCGCCGGCGCCGCCAACAGGAGCAGAAGCGGCAGCAGGAGCAGGGCGCGCACGCGCTACTCGGGTTTGAAGCGCGGCAGGTAGTCGCGCTGCAGCCACACCTCCGGCACCTCGCGCCAGGCGTAATCGGAAAAGCGCATCACCGTCACCCAGTTCGGGTCGAGCCCGTCGATGATCACGGTTTCGGTCGGCCGCTCGACACCCAATTGCGGCTGATAGCGCCGATAGTAGGCGCTTTTCAACAGCTGTCCGCTCTCGGTGTAAAAGCGCGCCTTGACCGGCCGGCTGTTGCCAGCGTCCAGCCACATTTCGATATGGTGGTAGGTCACATCCGCAGACACCGCGGCCAGCGCCAGTTTGTAGCAGCGCCGATTCTGGCGGTCGCCGTCGAGAACGCTCTCTTCGGCTGCGATCTGCGCCTGGTAGTCCTTGGCCAGATTGACCGTGACCACGTCGCCGTTGGCGGCCTGGCCGAGCAGCCGCTGCTGCGGCGACAAGCGGATGCTGGCCTTGCTGGAGGGATCGAAAAACCACAGATCGTTGCCGTTCTTCAGCATCAGCTTATTGGCATCGCGCGCCGGTGCGACAAAGCGGATCAGGCTGCGGAACTGCCCGCTGTTCGCGTCGGCTTTGGAGTAGACGGTGAGCGTATTGCTGTCGACCTGCTTGCTGTTGCGATATTCCACCAGCGTCACGGTCAGCGCGAACGGCTTGTCCGGATTGCGGATGGTATCGCTCGCGGCGAGAATGGCCTGTGCGCTCGGGGCCGCGCCGGCGCCGGGCGCAGACGCGATCAGCAATGCACCCGCAATCAGATACTGTAGAAGCCGTTGCAAAATGAATTTTGCAACGGCCAATCTAGGGGAGTATGAGGGGAGACGCCCCGAATCTCTCGACCCCGCTTCCTCGGTCCCGCTTGACGGGAGACGGGAAAGTCCCTTTGGGGGATATCCCCTCATTTCGAAACAGACTCTTAGATTCATGCACACCGCTCCTTGCTAGACATGCCTGAGCGCGTCGACGATGAGCATCCGCGCGGCGCGGCGCGCCGGCCACCAGGCCGAGACGATGGCGACCAGCGCCAGGCCGGCGGCCGTGACCAGCATCATCGGCGTCTCCCCCCATACGCGCACGGTCAGTGGCACCGGATCCACCTGCCCCGGCGGCAGCCAGGTCAGCCCGGCGTGGTTCACCAGCCACGCCACGCACAAGGCAACCGCGACACCGGCCGCCGCACCGATCAGGCCCAGCAGCAGCGCCTCCGCCATGAACAGCCGGCGGATCCCGGAGCGGCGCAGGCCCATGGCGCGCAGCGTGCCGATCTCGGCGGTGCGCTCGATAACCGCCATGCTCATGGTATTGCCGACCGTGAACAGTACGATGGCGCCGATCAGCACCGCCATGAAGCCGAAGATCGCTGCGAACATGCCCACCGCCTGACCGTAGAACGGATTCAGCACTTCGAAGTCCTGAACCTCCAGCGGCTCGTCTTTCAAGGTGGTCGCGAGCAGCTCGGCGAGACGCGCCTTCGCCGCCGGTATCTGGCTGGTGTGGGCCAGCTGCAGGACCACCGCTGTCGCCTGCGGTTTTTCGTTGCCGTAGAGCAGTCGCTGCGCCTGGGCCAGGTGCATGCCGATGAACATATCGTCGAACTCCTTGAATCCCTGCCGTTCGGCTTTGACCGCACGCAACGAAGCCACGTTGGGCGCTCCGTGAACGTTGGCCGCCAACAGTTCGATGCGGGCTTCGCCTGTCTGCGCGGTCGGCCGCGACTCGAGCGCCGCGAGGGCGGTGATGTCGGCCGGGGCGCTGGCGCCTGCCGCGGCCTCGGTCTTGATGTGCCGCGGACAGTTCGGAACGGCGAGGGGTTCGCACAATTCCAGGACGCGCGCCACGCCGTTGCCGATGACCACCGCGTCCTCGGCGGTTCCGGTCAGCGGCGACTGCGGATAGTCGATCGGCAGGCCGTAGTCGTTCCAGCGGCGCATTCGATTGCGGTCGGCGACGACCAATCCGGCGCCGATGATGGTGCGGGACACCCCTGCCGCGAAATTGCCTGCAATACCGCCAAGGGAAATAGTCGGCGTGACGACGGCGAGCATAGGCGAGAGCACCGGGTCGCGCGCCACGACGCCGATCACGCGCTGATAGTCGGCAATGCCGTAGGCGGCCGGGTTGCCGCTGCCAAACAGGAAATAGTCCTTGCGCTGAATCTGCAGATGTCCGCCGCGCATCACGTAGCTGGTCTGCAGGCTCAGGACGATGTTGCGGCTGTAGCCTCCGAATACCAGGATGGTCACCGCGCCGATGACCATGGCCGATACGGTGGTGAGCGAGCGGCGGCGGTTGCGCAGCAGATTGCGCAGTGCGAGCGACAGGGTGTTCATGCCGCGCCCTCCGCCGGCAGCTTGCGCCGCTCGATCTTTTCGATGCGTCCATCGCTGATCATCACCGCGTCGTCCGCCTCCGCCAGCACCTTGGGATCGTGCGAGGAGAATACGAATGACACATGGTGCTCGCGCTGCATCTCGCGCATCAGGGAAATAATGGCGGCGCCGGTGTGGCTGTCCAGGTTCGCGGTCGGTTCGTCGGCGAGCACCAATCGGGGCGCTGGCGCGAGCGCGCGGGCGATGGCGACGCGCTGGCGCTGCCCTCCGGAAAGCTGCCCCGGAATATTGCGTGCCTTGTCGGCAATGCCGACCGCCTCGAGCAATGCCCGGACTCGCCGTTTGCGCTCAGTGGCGGGAACGCGCGCGAGCAGCAGCGGGTATTCCACGTTCTCCTCCACGGTCAGCACTGGCAGCAGGTTGAAATTTTGAAAGATGAAGCCGATGTGGCGGGCACGGAAATCGGAAAGCGCATCGTCGTGCAGCTTTTGCACCGGCTCTCCGGCGACGATGATCTCGCCGCAATTGGCTTGGTCGATACAGCCGATCAGGTTGAGCAATGTGGTCTTGCCGCTGCCCGAGGGACCGGAAATTACGGTGAAGCAGTTGGGGCGGATCTCCAGATCGATGTCAATCAGGGCTGGCACGTCGACCGCGTCCAGATGATAGGTCTTGCCGATCCGATTCATGGTGACGACGTTCATGGTGGCAGTGGCTTCTTCGATTGCTATGGCAACATCCTAATCAGTTGCTGCCGCATGGCCAAGCGAAATGCGACGAAACGTCCGGATTCGGGTGCCGGCTGGCGCTGGGCGGCGCGAATCGCCGCGACCGGCCGCGGCGCGCATTTCGGTGGACCAAGTGCGATCAGGTGACGCGCTATGCCGCGGCCGGGATGCGCGGTCACGGCGTGCATTTTCGCTTTCCGATGCCCCCGCAGCCAACGCTATTCGTCGACCAGCCTCAGACCGCTGGGTTGGCGTCTTTCGATCGTCCACTTGAGCAGCGCCGCGCAGCGATAAATGCCGTGCGCGAACTTTCCGTACGGCAGGGTCAGGAACAAGGCCATCACGATGCCCAGGTGCGCGGCAAGCAGCGATGCCATCGCGCCGGTATCGCGCCACGCGAGCAACGCCAAACCGGTGAGGCTCGCGAGCAGCAGCAGCGCGATAAAGCCTCGGTCCATCGGTTTTTGTGCGGCGTCGCCGTGCTTTGGATCGCGCCGCAGGTTAAGCCACAACAAGCCGGCCGGTCCAATCAAGAGCCCGATGCCGCCCGCCGTGCCCAGCAGCACCGGCGGGCTGTCGAACGCATAGGGTGCCGGCAGATCGAGCAGATAGTGGTAAAGCGCGGCCAGGGCGGTGGCGGCAAAACAGAGCATGAAACCGTAGAACGTGAAATGGTGAAAACGCCGCCGCAACAGCGTGAAGGCGTCGTCAGCCTCGTTGCAGCCCTCGCCATGGCCGCCATCGAGGTATTTCAGGCGCAACGCGTATTGTGCGGCTTCGGCCACAGCCGCGCCGCTCGCCTGATGCATAAAGCCGGGCGGCGTCACAGTGCGCCAGAATCGGACCACGCCGAACGCGAGCGCGACGACGGAAAAAGCGAACGGAACGCCGAACATCAGTGCCAGCGCATTGTGCGGGAAGATCGCATAGAAATCGCCGGCCAACGGTTTATGCAACAACGATCCGCTCATCAGTATCGTCAGCGCCAGGAACAGCGCCAAGCCGGCGGCAAGGGCGAGCGCAATGGTCAGCCCGGCGTGGTCGTACAAGGCGCCGCAGGCGCGCGGCCACGCGTAGTCCGAGTAGGTTCGTACCCGCACCTTGGCCATCGCCATCGGTACATTGACGGCGAACTCGTGCGGCGGCGCGTACTGGCACGCGTGCAGGCAGGCGCCGCAGTTGTGGCAGAGATTGGCCAGATAGTGGATGTCGGCTTTGACGAACTCGAGCCGGCGCGTCATGGCAGGGAACACCGCGCAAAACCCTTCGCAATAGCGGCAGGCGTTGCAGATCGTCAATTGGCGATCGATTTCGGCTTCATCGGTGCCCAAATGCAATGATCCGGGCACAGGCCCGCCCGCCGGACGGCCGGCGTCGGTGGCAAGCGATTCAATCGGCTGCAAATCGTGCTCCTCGCGCCGTTGCGGTCGTCAAGGCCTTGGTACTGGCGGCAGCCAGTGCGGCCTGCGTGCCCGCGATGCGCCCGAAGGCGGTGCCTATGGTCATGCCGACGCCGGCGGTGTAGCCCTTGCCGAGTACGTTGCCGGCCATCATTTCGCCGGCGACAAACAGATTGGCGCTGGGTTCGCCGCCGAAGTGTACGGCGGCGTGTTCATTGACCTTCAGCCCAAGGTAGGTGAAGGTAATCCCCGGTCGCAGCGCGTAGGCATAGAACGGCGGCGTATCAAGCGGCTGCGCCCAGTGCGTTTTTGGCAGTGCCAGGCCCTCGGTGCGACAGTCGTCGAGCAGCGCATGGTCGAAGGTGCCGACGCGGCAGGCGGCGTTATAGTCGTCGACGGTACGCATGAAAGCCTTCTGATCCAGCCCCAACTGGCGTGCGAGATCCGGCAGGGTGCTGGATTTCACACCGGGAAAAACCGGCGGCATGAAGCGGCCGATGGCCTTGCTGTCGATGATGCAATAGCCGATCTGTCCGGGCTGGTAGGCGATCAGGCGGCCCCAGATCGCATAGCGCTTGGGCCAGAAATCCTCGCCTTCGTCGTAAAAGCGCTCGGCCTTGTTGTTGACCACGATGCCGAGCGACACGCAGTCGACCCGGGTGCAGATGCCGCCGTCGTAAAGCGGCGCGCGCGCATCGATGGCGGCCATGTGGGCTTGCGTCGGGTCGCCGATCGCATCGGCGCCGGCGTCGATCATGAACTTCAGCAGTTTGCCCAGGTTGAAGCGAGTGCCGCGGATCAGGAAATTGTCGGCCGCCCACTCGCCGTTGATCTGCCCCCAGGCTTCGCGCAGCCATTCCCGATTCGACTCGAAACCGCCGGCGGCGAGGACGCAGGCGCTCGCCTCGATGCGTTCGTCGCCGATCCGGGCGGCTAAAAAACGTCTCTTATCCAGTTCGATCGAATCGACCGTAGCGTTGTAGCGAACCTGCACGCCCGCGGTCTCGGCGCTGCGGAAATAGGCGTTGACCAAGGCTTTGCCACCGCCGAGAAAGAAGGCGTTGGTGCGCGCGACGTGAAGCGCGCCCGACAGCGGCGGTTGAAAGTGCACGCCGTGCTTGCGCATCCAGACGCGGCAGGTTGACGACGCGCGGATTGCCAGCCGTGCGAGTGGTTCGTTGGTGATGCCGCCCGTGACTTTCAGCAGGTCTTGCCAGTATTCTTCTTCCGGGTAGGCGTCGACCAGCACATCCTGCGGACCGTCGTGCATGCAGCGCAGGTTTCGAGTGTGCTGGGAATTGCCACCGCGCCATTCGCGCGGCGCCGATTCGAGCATCAGCACGCTGGCGCCGGCTTCGCGCGCCATCAGCGCGGCGCACAGGGCCGCGTTGCCACCGCCGATTACCAATACGTCGACGCACATGCAAACGCTCCAGATTGACTTGGTGAATTCTACTATTTAAGCGTGTCCCGGACCGGAACAATGCGAAACGATGCGCGCCGCCGCTGCGGCACTGGCGCGTGCTCGAGCGCCCGCTTGTCCGCCGCCCCGGTCGCGCCGCCCCTTGTTCGCGGACCCGCAGCGTGCGTATACTCAAATTTCGCCGCTCGAGCCGCCGGCAGATGCCATGGTCGAATTGCTACTGATACGGAACGTTCTGTGGACGGCAGCCGGCAGGCCGGATTTCGGCGTGCCGGCGTGAAACACTTGCGCTTCGACGGCGAACTGCGCGCCGCAATCACGGGCAATCTCACCAGATCGGTCGCCGCGCCGCTGCCTGCGAGCGGTCTCAAGCGCGCCGCGGTATGCGTGATCCTCGCCGACGACGGCGAGGGCGGGGCCGCACTGATCCTGACGCTGCGCGCCAAGCATTTGAGCGCGCATTCCGGTCAGTTCGCGTTGCCTGGAGGCCGGGTCGATAAGGGCGAGAGCGCGGTTGCGGCCGCGTTGCGCGAAGCGCGCGAGGAAATCAACCTCGAACTGGCGCCGGAGGCGATCCTCGGACGGCTCGACGACTATCCGACGCGTTCCGGTTATCTCATCACGCCGATCGTTGCGTGGGCGCCGCCGGACGCGGCGATGCGCGCGAATCCGGCAGAGGTGGCGGCAATCTATCGCGTACGCCTGTCCGAACTGGGCCGGCCCGGTTCCCCGGAATTTTTCGCGATTCCGGAAAGCGATCAGCCGGTGATCCGCTATCCGCTGCTGGGTACGCTGATCCATGCGCCCACCGCGGCGGTGCTCTACCAGTTCATGGAAGTCGCCGTGCACGGCCGCACCACGCGCGTGGCGCATCTGGAGCAGCCGGTCTGGGCGTGGCGCTAGGCGCCGGAAAACCGGTAGCAGCTCCTGCGAACTTTTGCGCGGTACATGGCGGCATCCGCCTGTTTGATGAGACCGTCGTTATCCTGGGCGTCGACCGGATAGATGGCGATGCCAATGCTCACGCCGATATCGACATCTTGCTTCCGGCTGGTCAAATGAAACGTCGCGGTCAGCGCGTCGATGATCTTTTCGGCGATAGCGGTGACCGCTTCCGGACTGTTGATGTCACGCAGGATCACCGCGAATTCATCGCCGCCCAGGCGGGCGACGGTATCGGATTCGCGCACCTGCTCCCGGATTCTATCGGCGGCGCTTCTGAGAACCTCATCGCCGGCGCTGTGGCCCATGGAATCGTTTACCAGCTTGAACCGATCCAGATCGAGGTAAAGCAGGGCGAACTGGCGTGCGTCGCGTTTTGCAAGGCTGATCGCCTGGCCCAGCCGGTCGTTGAATAGCAGGCGGTTCGGAAGCGCGGTAAGGCTGTCGTGGTGCGCCAGATACTGGATCCGCTCTTCGGTCTGCTTGTGTTCCGTAATGTCGGTCGCCATGGAATAGAAACCGGGGATTTGTCCCTGCTCCGCGGGCCGCGGTACCAGCTTGACGTCGAGCCACCGTTGCTCGCCATTATCGTGCTGCACCAATCTGTGATAGGCAACGGGGTGTCCCGCAAGCGCTTCGTGGAACTGCTTTTCCAAACCCTGATAGGCCATATATCCGACGACTTCCGAGACCTGCTTGCCGATGATGTCGGCCATGCCCAAGCCGAAAAAATCCGCGTAGCGCTGATTGGCGAACACACAGCGCAATTCCCGGTCGACGTATAGGATCAAGCCGGGTACGTTGTCGATCAAAAGGCGCAGTTCGGCTTCGCTGTCGCGCAATGCACTTTGCGCTCGCTTTTGCTCGGTGATGTCGGTGTAGATGGTGACGAAGCCGCCTCCCGGCAGCGGCGTCCCGCGGACCTCCAGGACCGTGCCGTTCGGCCGCACGCGCTCGAAGACGTGGGGCTGCATCGTGCGCGCGCGCTCCACCGCCCGGGCGCAGATCTCATCCGGATCGCCCGGACCATAGTCGCCGCGCCGGGCATTGAAGAGGATCAATTTCGGAAGAGAAGGCAAGCCGCCGGCAAACAACTCGTCCGGGAAGTCGAGTATCGCTTTGAGTTGTGCGTTACACGCAATCATCTCCAGATCGGGGCCGAACAGCGTTACCCCCACCGGCAGATAATCCAGAAGCGACTGGAGAATGGCGTCGGCTTCGTGCCGCCGCGCCGCCGGATCCAAGGAGCCATGTTCCGTGACGGCCTTTTCCTCGCTTATGGACGCGCGGCGCATACCTGCGGCTTGCGGATGCCGAAACAGGAATCGAGGATCGGCTCAGCGCCTGACGATACCGCTGCCCGAGGCTCTGACGGTGTCTCCCGCCACATAGCCAGGATCGCTTTCGAAGTTGAAGGTGCGCTCCGCCCCATTGTCGAAGTGCACCGAGACCGCCCAAGTCTTGGTGGTGTTCATCTTTCCTTCGATCTTGTTGCCGGCATAAGCGCCGCCGGCAACGCCGGCAATCGTGGCGACATCCTTGCCTCTGCCTTTGCCGACCTGGCGGCCGAGCAGCCCGCCGACGACGCCGCCGGCGATCATGCCGCCTACGCCGGTCTTGCCTTCTTGCTCGATTACCCTGACCGACGTCACTCTGCCGCAATCATTGCACAGCGGCGGCGGCGGGGGCGGGCTAGCCTTGATTTCCGCCGCCGGCCTGATTTCCGCCGCCGGTCTGGTATCGGTGGAACCCGTTGCCCTGTTGTACTCATCCTTGGCATCGCGCAGGCATTGCATGCGCCGGCTGGAGGTCGATTCATCGGCGCATAGTTTTTGGTCCTCGCTGTAACGGTTGGCCGCATCCTTTCTTGCCGCATCCGAAACGGGTGATGCAGGGTCATTGCTCGCTGCGCAAAGCGTGGCGAAACTCACCAGCGCCAGGAAGCGGAAGAATTGTCGTTTCATTGAATCACTCTCCAGATATCTTGATTGACGATCCCCGGGTCAGCCATGGCCGGGCCGGGAGGGCAACATTTTGCTCCGCATAGGCTACGCGGCTTCGGCGCGGGCGGCAACTTTGTTCCTGATAGCGAAGCGTGAAGGCTTGACGCCTGGGTGCCGGATAGCGTGTAATTTGGCCCGCCGCTGGATTAAGGCGCATATGCAGCGGAAGATCTAAACTGCCGATCATGCCCTTGGGTCAGGAGTCCACGAGGTCCTTTCTGGTAATGGTATCGTTAGCGTCCGTTGAACTGTCTTCGCTGGCCCTGCTATTGGTGGGCGTCGGGCTCGCATTTTCCGATATCCGCTTGTCGGGCTGGGTGGTGGGCTGGATCCTGCTGTCCGGTGCGCTGTTGGTGCAATGGTTTCGCAGCATTCTGAATTATTCCTTCGAACACGGCGGCGTCGATCCGGTCGCCTTCGAGATTGCCGACCAATGGATGGGGCTGGGATTCTCGCTGCTCATCGTTGCCTCGATGTACCTGATGCGGGAGGTATTGAAAAAGCACAGTCTGACGGAGAAGCGACTGCGCGTGATCAGCACTGCCGCGCAGGATGCCGTCATCATGATGGACGACCGCGGACGGGTCGCCTTCTGGAACGACGCGGGACAACGGATCTTTGGCTATCGCACGCAGGAAACACAAGGCAAGAGGCTCCAGGAGCTGATTATTCCGCAGCAGCACCGCGCCGATTTTGAAAAACGGTTCGTCGATTTCAGGAGCACCGGGAAGGGACCGGCAATAGGCAAGACCTTGGAACTCGCGGGGCTGCGCCAGGATGGCACCGAAATCGACACCGAAGCCTCGATCTCCGGGGTGAATGTGGACGGAATATGGCATGCGATCTGTATCTTCAGGGATATCACCGAGCGCAAACGCGCTGAACAGATGCTCGGTCTGGAGTACGCAGTGGCGCGCTGCCTCGACGGCGCGGACAACAGCTCCGACGCGCTGAGAGCGGTAATCCGCGCGCTATGTCAAACGTTGAACTGGGATTGCGGCCGGTTCCTGCGCGCCGATGATGCCGCCGGCGTATTGCGTCTGGTCGAATTCTGGAACGTACCGAACGCGACGATCGAGGAATTTCTTGCCGCCTCGCAGGGCATTGCTTACGGCCCGGGTGAAGGCATGCCGGGCAAAGTGTGGCAGTCGGGACAGCCGTTGTGGATCGCCGACATCACCAAGGACGCCAGAGCGCTGACGGCGATTTTCAAAGCCGAGTCGGGCTTACGCGGGGCAATCACGGTTCCGGTGAAAACGGAAGGAAAGACAATCGGCGTATTTGCCTTCAATAGCCACGAAATTCGAGAGCCGGATGCGCAGTTGCTGGCAGCGATGCAGGCGATCGGCAGCCAGGTCGGCGGTTTTCTGCAGCGCCGGCGCGAAGGCGCGGCGTAACTCGCAATCCCATGCACGCGACCCTTCATCTGATGCACAACTACGGCTTCCCGGCGCTGCGCCGCGGCCAGCTCGAAACGCTGCAGGTCAATCTCGGCTACCGCTGCAACCAGACCTGCCTGCATTGTCATGTCAACGCCGGCCCGCAGCGAACCGAGATGATGTCGCGGGACACGGTGGCCGACGTACTCGCGTTTCTTGAGGTCTCCGGCGTGAAGCAGCTCGACCTGACCGGCGGGGCGCCGGAGCTCAACGCCCATTTTCGCGATCTGGTGATGCGCGCACGCGAGATCGGCGCCAACGTCATGGATCGCTGCAACCTTACCATTCTCGAAGAACCCGGGCAGGAAGGCCTGGCCGAGTTCCTGGCGCACCAGCAAGTCGAAATTACGGCTTCATTGCCGTGTTACCTCGAAGACAATGTGGACCGGCAGCGCGGCAAGGGCGTATTCAAGCGCAGCATCGCGGCACTGCAACGGCTCAATGCGTTGGGCTATGGCATGGACGACGGCCGGCTCGCGCTCAATCTCGTGTACAACCCGCAGGGGGCGGTATTGCCGCCGGAGCAGGCCGGGCTTGAAATCGACTACAAGGCGGACCTGGGACGCCGTTTTGGCATACGGTTCACGCGACTCTACACGCTGGCCAACATGCCGATCCAGCGCTTCGGATCGACGCTGGTGTCCAAGGGTACGTTCAACGACTACATGGCGCTGCTCAGGGGCGCCCACCGCGACGAAAATCTGGAGCAGGTGATGTGCCGCCGGCTGTTGTCGGTCGACTGGCAGGGCCATGTATACGACTGCGATTTCAACCAGATGCTCGGCTTGCCGCTGTCGCTCGAGGGGAAGGCACGCCCGCATCTGTCCGACTTGATCGGACGCGACCTCGACGGCAATCCGATCGCCGTACGCGATCACTGCTATGGCTGCACCGCGGGCAGCGGCTCTTCATGCGGCGGAGCGCTTGCGGTCCGCGCGGCTTTCAGCTCATAGACCGCAGCAGCGCGCCGCTGAGCAAGTCCCTGGACAGATACTCCTGGCGGTAAGCCTCGAACGGCACGCGATCGGAAGCTTCGATTTTGGCTTGCGCCGCGATCGAATCTTCGGCGATGCGCGCATAGCGGGCCTTCGCTTCCGTGCTCAACGGCAGATTCGTCAGCGTGTGCCGGTGCCGCGCCGACTGCGTCAGCGCGAACGCGACGTAGGACTTGTCGTGTGTGTGCTCCATCTCCTCCAGCACGCGGGCCGATCGGGTCGAGTCCGGATGCGCCAGTGCTGCTTCCGCCGCCGACAGAGTCTGCCGATAGTCGCCGTGGCCGTGGGCATCGTCGAGTGCGGCGGCGATCGGCTGGAATGTGTGCAGCAGCTCACGACCCCATTGCGGCAGGCCGAGTTCCTGCCCCGCGCGCTCAAGGCGCAGATCGGGATCCCGGCCGCGTTCGGCAACGCGATGTTGGTTGCGCGACATTGCCGCAATTTCCGCGGCCGTATCCGGCGGGCTCTCGGCGAGCAGACAGTGCAGCAGAAAGACGTCGAGAAAGCGCATGGTGGGGGCGGCGATGCCGATCGGCGAGAACGGGTCATTGTCCATGCAGCGCACTTCTACGTATTCAACGCCGCGCTCGCCCAGCGCCCACAACGGGCGCTCGCCCGAGCGAAAACGCGGCTTGGGCCGGATGGTGCCGTAGAACTCGTTTTCGATCTGCAGCAGACTGGTGCCCAGCTGCCGATAGTCGTCGCCGTCGCGCAAACCCAGCGCTTCATACGGCGCATAGGACTTGGTCAGCGCGCCGTTGAGCGAGTTCGCATAACTCTTCAGGCTGTTGAAACTGACCGCGAGCGAGGCTTGCGCATCGCTTTGATAGCCCAGCGGCCCCATGCGCAAGGAGGTGGCGCCGGGAAGGAACAAGGTGCCGGTGCTGCGCGCCTGCAGTCCGTGCTTGCGCCCGGCGACGAAGGTGCGGCAGACCGTGGGCGAGGCGCCGAAAAGGTACAGCAGCAGCCAGGAATAGCGCCGGAAGTTGCGAATCAGGTGGAAATACGCTCCGGTCTGGTAGGCGTTGACCGGTCCGCTTTGTGCATCGGCTTGCTGTAGTATCGGCCACGCGGCTTCGGGCATGGAAAAATTATAGTGCACGCCGGAAATGGTCTGCATACGCCGTCCGTAGCGTTGCGACAAGCCTTGCCGGTACACCGTCTTGGCCCGGCCCAGATTGGATCGTCCGTACTGACCGATGGGAATGTGGTCGTCGGCCGGCAGCCCACAGGGCATGCTGGCGCACCACAGCAGTTCCTGGTCGATGTGCTGGTACACGATCTGGTGGATTTCGGCAAGCTGCGCCAGACAGGCGTCGACGTCGGTATGGATGCCGGTGATGAGCTCGAGCTGGGATTCGCTGAAATCGGTGGTGATGTGCGGGTGCGTGAGCGCCGATCCCAGGCCGGCCGGATGCGGCGTGGCGGCGAGCCTGCCATCCGGCCCGACGCGCAGGCTTTCCTTTTCGATACCGCGCCGAATGCCTTTCAGCACTTCGCGCGGCAGCGACTGTAAGCATTGTTGGAGACGATCCATGCGAGCTTCCTTGACCGGTAAACAGCCGCTAGGGTAGCAGAATCGCGCTGCCGCCATGGTGGCGCGGCGCCGGTTTTCGACTTCGCCCCGGCTTTATTTACCCACCCGGGAGAGGCGCGTATAATACCGCTTTGTGGCCCGGAGTTCTGCTATGCGCGTCATTCAAAAAGCGCTGACCTTCGACGATGTGCTGCTGGTTCCCGCCCATTCGACTGTCCTGCCGCGCGATGTATCTCTCAGTACCCGCCTGACGCGCAAAATCAAACTGAGCATTCCCCTGGTGTCGGCGGCGATGGACACGGTGACCGAGTCGCGGCTGGCGATCGCCATCGCCCAGGAAGGCGGCATCGGCATCATCCACAAGAATCTTGCGCCCAAGGCCCAGGCGGCCGAGGTGCTGAAAGTCAAACGTTTCGAGACGGGCGTATTGCGCGACCCGATGACGGTGACGCCGGACATCACGGTGCGCGAACTGCAAGCGCTGACACAGCAGCACAAGGTATCGGGCTTCCCAGTGGTCGATCGGGGCAAGGTGGTCGGCATTGTCACCAATCGCGATTACCGCTTCGAGACCAACCTGGACGCGCCGGTGAGCGCGATCATGACCCCGCGAGAGCGCCTGATCTATGTCAAGGAAGGCGCCAGCCCGGAGGAGGCGCGCGCGCTGCTGCACAAGCACCGGCTGGAACGTGTCCTAGTGGTCAATGACGATTTCGCGCTGCGCGGTCTGGTGACGGTGAAGGACATCCTGAAGGCCACCGAGCATCCTCACGCCAGCAAGGACGAGCAGGGCAAGCTGCTGGTCGGCGCAGCGGTAGGGGTAGGCGAGGGCACCGAAGAGCGCGTCGAGCATCTGGTCGAGGCCGGTGCCGACGTGATCGTCGTCGATACCGCGCATGGACATGCCCAGGGCGTGCTCGACCGCGTGCATTGGGTGAAAAAGAACTTCCCGCAGGTGGAAGTCATCGGCGGCAACATCGCCACGACCACCGGCGCCAAAGCCCTGGTCGACCATGGCGCCGATGGCATCAAGGTCGGCATCGGCCCGGGTTCCATCTGTACCACGCGGGTGATCGCCGGCGTCGGCGTACCGCAGATCTCCGCGATCCAGAACGTGTACGCGGCGCTGAGGGACAGCGGCGTGCCCTTCATCGCCGATGGCGGCATCCGCTACTCCGGCGACGTCGCCAAGGCGGTGGCGGCCGGTGCGAATGCGGTGATGATGGGCAGCATGTTCGCCGGCACCGAGGAAGCCCCGGGCGAGACCATTCTCTATCAGGGCCGATCCTACAAGCTCTACCGCGGCATGGGTTCGCTGAGCGCGATGCAGGATGGCGCCGCCGATCGCTATTTCCAGGACCCCCTCAACAATGCCGACAAGCTGGTTCCGGAGGGGATCGAAGGCCGGGTGCCCTACAAAGGCAGCGTGGTCAGCATCATTTACCAGATGGTCGGAGGCTTGCGCGCGAGCATGGGCTATTGCGGCTGCGCTACCATCGAAGACATGCGCACCAAGACGGAGTTTGTCGAAATCACCTCGGCGGGCATGCGCGAGTCGCATGTGCACGACGTGCAGATCGTCAAGGAAGCGCCGAATTATCAGGTCGAATGAGCGCGCAGGATCCGCGTCGTGACTCATCCAAACCAAGGCCGATCGTGCCTCACATCGCACGACCGGCCTTTCTGTTTTAAGGCTGAATGATGCATCAGAAGATTCTCATCCTCGATTTTGGCGCCCAGTACACCCAATTGATCGCACGCCGCGTGCGCGAAGCGGGGGTCTACTGTGAAATCCACCCCTACGACGTCAGCGGCCAATTCGTGCGCGAGTTCGGCGCCAAAGGCGTGATTCTGTCCGGCAGCCATCTGTCGGTAACCGAGAACGGGACGGCGCGCGCGCCGCAGGCGGTATTCGAACTCGGCGTACCGGTGCTGGGCATCTGCTATGGCATGCAGACCATGGCCGGGCAACTGGGCGGCAAGGTCGAAGCCGGCAAGGTGCGCGAATTCGGCTACGCCGAGGTGCGTGCCCGGGGCCACACGCGCCTGTTCGATGGCATCGAGGATTTCCGCACGCCCGAAGGCCATGGCATGCTCAAGGTGTGGATGAGCCACGGCGACAAGGTGACGCAGCTGCCGCCGGGATTCAAGCTCATGGCTTCCACCGAGGCATGCCCGATCGCGGCCATGGCCGACGAGGAACGCGGCTTTTACGCGGTGCAATTCCATCCGGAAGTCACGCACACGCTGCAGGGGACCGCCATCCTCAGGCGCTTCGTCAACGGCATCTGCAATTGCGCCGGCGACTGGAACATGCCCGACTACGTGTCCGAGGCGATCGCGCGCATCCGTGAGCAGGTGGGCAAGGACGAGGTGATCCTGGGACTGTCGGGCGGGGTCGATTCCTCGGTCGCCGCGGCGCTGATTCATCGCGCCATCGGCGCGCAGCTCACCTGCGTGTTCGTCGACCACGGCCTGCTGCGGTTGAACGAGGCCGAGCAGGTGATGGCGACCTTCGCCCGCAGCCTGGGAGCCAAAGTCATCCATGTCGACGCCAGCGCCGAATTCATGAGCAAGCTCGCCGACGTCGCCGACCCGGAGCAGAAGCGCAAGGTCATCGGCCGCGAATTCGTCGAACTATTCCAGCGCGAGGCGGCGAAAATCAAGAACGCGAAATGGCTGGCGCAAGGCACCATCTACCCCGATGTGATCGAATCAGCCGGTGCCAAGACGAAGAAGGCCACCAATATCAAGTCGCACCACAACGTCGGCGGCCTGCCCGACACCCTGCACCTCAAACTGCTCGAGCCTTTACGCGAGTTGTTCAAGGACGAAGTGCGCGAACTGGGCGTGGCGCTCGGGCTGCCGCACGACATGGTCTACCGCCATCCGTTCCCGGGGCCGGGGCTGGGCGTTCGCATCCTGGGCGAGGTGAAGCAGGAATACGCCGATCTGCTGCGCCGCGCCGACGCGATCTTCATCGAGGAGCTGCGTGCGACGCCTGACGCGGACGGACGCAGCTGGTACGACGCCACCTCGCAAGCGTTTGCCGTATTCCTGCCGGTCAAAGCGGTGGGCGTGATGGGCGATGGCCGCACCTACGAGTATGTGGTCGCGCTGCGCGCGGTGCAGACGCAGGATTTCATGACCGCGCACTGGGCACACCTGCCGCACGAGCTACTGGGTAAGGTGTCGAACCGCATCATCAACGAGGTGCGCGGCATCAATCGCGTGGTCTACGACATCTGCGGCAAGCCGCCGGCGACGATCGAATGGGAGTAGGGAGTCTTACCGGGTCTATCGCGGACTTTCGAGGAACACGTGGAAGTCCATCATCAACGGCAATTCATGCCATTGTCGTGAACGGTTCGATTTCGATAGCTGGCGAAGGCTTGTTGGCGACTCGATCGCTCAGAACTTGAGTAAAGTCAGCAGTAGCAAGGTTGTGGCGGTAAGGGTGTCGGTAAGGCCAGATTGCGTTTTCCACAAACTCGCGTAATAGCAGTTGGTTGCAGATGCGGGAAATGATTGAGTGAGAGTTACAAGGCTACCATCACGAGAACGGTGGTCGCGTGTCCAAGCAGATTCTGTTGCCAGGTTTCGCTTCCGCACCAGAGCGGGTCGATAGACTGTTTTTTGCCGTGCTGCCGGACTCCAAGACAGCTGCGCGCATCGCGCAGCTCGCGCGGCGATTGCGTAGCGAGCACGGGCTGCGCGGCAATCCACTCGATGCTGGGCGCTTGCATGTTTCGCTGCAAGCGCTTGGCGATTATTCCGGTGTGCCGCACGCATTGGTGGCACTTGCAAGCCAGGCAGCGTCGACGGTCGTGCTGCCACCGTTCGTGGTTAGCTTTGATCGTGTGCTGAGCTTCTCGGGGAAGTCGCGCACACCGAGTAACCGGGCATTCGTACTGAGCGGCGGTGATGGCAGCGCTGGGCTGTTGGTGCTGTATCGGGCGCTGGCAGTTGCGATGCAGAAATTCGGTTTGCTGTGCACCACTGCGTCGAGTTTCACGCCGCACGTCACTTTGTTGTACGACAAACAAAGTGTCGCCGAGCGGACCATCGAGCCTGTCGATTGGACGATTCACGAGTTTGCGCTGGTGCACGCTCGCGTCAGACACAGGCAGTCGTACGCGTTGCTTGGCCGCTGGGTGTTGCACGATTGATATCTCGAGGACGCTTGCATTGCACTCCGGTCAGTGCCTCGCCGCTGACGCTACGACTACCGCGACCAGCAGCGCGCCGAGGCGCTAGCACTCGATCCATTTCGCCCACTGCTGAACAAGACAGTCTGCGAGTTCCCTGCTTAAAGGCGTCTTCGGCATCATGCGCGACGTCGGCCCCAACGCCTGGGGCAAGCGCGTTAGCAAGCACAAACCAGAACGCGGCGCCGGTGACTTCGATGAGAGCGGTAGAGCCGGCTCTTAGGGCGTCGCAAGATGGAATGCATCAATAGTCACGATTGACGTTAATCACGCCATGCGTTACTATCTGATGGTGACGATCAAGACGTTCAGGTGTGCCGACACCGAAACACTGTTCAGGCTGCGACGCGTTGCCCGATTCGCGAATATCGAGCGCCCGGCGCTACGCAAGCTCAAGCAGCTCGATCTGGCACGGCGTATCGAGGACCTTCGAGCACCACCCGCGAACCGGATCGAGCAGCTGAAGGGCGACCGTGCTGGCCAGTGGAGCATCCGCGTGAACGATCAGTTCCGCATCTGCTTTCGCTGGACGGGCACCGATGCCGAAGATGTCGAGATTGTTGACTACCACTGACGGAGACGGACATGAGCAGGAAACTGAAACCCGTGTCGCCCGGGGAGATGTTGGCGGAGGAGTTCCTGAGGCCGCTGGGCATGAGCAACTATCGGCTGGCGAAGGAGATCGGCGTGCCCGCGCAGCGCATAGGCGAGGTGCTTGCCGGCAAGCGTGCCATTACCGCCGATACCGATCTGCGGCTGTGCCGGTTTTTCGGACTTTCGGATGGTTGGTGGCTGCGGCTCCAAGCCGACTACGACACCGAAATTGCGAAGGCGACGCTTGCGAGGACGTTGGCGAAAATCAAGCCCTGGGCAGAGACGACCGAGGACAAGGCGCTTGCACATTGAGGCGGGGCGGATGCGTGAGACTTTCTTCGGCACTGGAATGGCCCGATGAGTAATGCCAAGTGATAGTCCTCGATAGCTACCGAATGCTCACATGGCCAGAAAAACACTGCCAGCGATAGGTACCGATAGATCCTGAAGGGTGCGCGCGTTGCGTCATGGATTGTCTTCGATAGATGTCGATAGATGCTGAATGCTGTTTTGGGGTATCAGATGAAATTGACGGTAAATCTGACGGAAAAAATACCGGCCGCTGAAAACTTCTATAGATGACAACGGTTTGCTAGTGCCGTTGATGATCGAACGGGAGTGAGTTTCAAGGACCTGGGCCGCGCAAGCGACGGATTGGTGTCAGGGGATAGTTTACCGCACTCGCTTGCAGATTCTTGTTCCTTACATTATAGTAAGGAATCAACAGAAGGAATCCAGGCATGACTACCGCCACCCTAACCAGCAAAGGTCAGATCACCGTTCCTGCCGCAGTGCGTGAAGCACTTGGCGTAGACGCCGGCGACCGCGTCGAATTCGTCGAAATCGCACCTGGCCGCTATGAGTTCATCGCAGCCACCAAGTCCGTCACAGCGTTGAAGGGCATGTTCGGCAAATCACGCAAGTCGGTGTCTATCGAAGAAATGAACGCTGCCATTGTCCGGCGCGGCGCATCCGCCAAATGATCGGGCTCGATACCAACGTGCTCGTGCGCTACATCATGCAGGACGAAGCCAAACAGTCGCTGCTGGCGACCCGACTCGTCGAGTCACTGTCCGCCGAGGCACCGGGCTTTGTGCCGCTGGTGTCGATCGTTGAACTAGCCTGGGTGCTCTCTTCTGCATATGAACTGAATCGTGCACAACTCGTTGAAGCCTTCGAGGGGCTTCTGCGCACGAAGGAGATCGTCGTCGACCGGGCAGAAATCGTCTGGAAGGCGTTGCGTGTCTTTCAGAGCGGCAACGCAGACTTTGCCGACTGCTTGATCGAGCGAACGGCAGCATCAGCAGGGTGCGACCGGACGATGACCTTCGATCGCGGCGCAGCAAACGGATGCGGCATGACGCTGGTAGCCTGAGTTGTAATAGGCTGAGACGGCAGGGTGCCTCGAATCGAAATCAGCCGCGCTGCGAGCGCTGATAGTGCGCGATAGATCGCGAAAGGTGGCAGCGGCCGCGATCGATGCCTTTACCGCGGCTAGTCACAGCGGTTAACCTGTGACGGCAAAAAGCGACCGAAAATTACGATTTCGCTTCCGCAAGTCCCAGCATGAACCGGTGGTTGCAGCTGCAGGAAATAATCGAGTGGGAGTAACTGGTCGGGACCTCTCACCCTTAAACGGGGCTTGGTCCCGATTGAGAGGGCAGGGAAGACAAAGGTCTGGACGATACGGCGCGCAGGTCGCCCGCCAAGCCCCGGATGGCAGGGGATCGCCGCGGCGCAAGGACATGCGCAAGAAACGCTGCGCCTTCTGGCGAGGTGGCGCGCAAGCCCCCGGGGCTGTCTGCTCAGAACAACATGGTGACATTAAGCGCATCCTCGCCGCGTTTGACCTGGATGTTGTCCGAACAGCCACGCGCGAGCGCCAGCATCTTGGCATTTTCCGGCAAGATTTCAGCCACGAAGCCGCGCAGGCCGCGCGCGCGCGTGTTCGGCGATGCGACGTTGTAAGGCGCTACCCAGCCCCGCCCCCTGCCAAGCCGGGTCGATCATGAACGCGGTTTCTGCGAGGTTGGTGGAGGGATTGATGAAGTAGCAACTCTGGCCGATCAATTTTTCATTTTCGCGCGGACCTTCGACCGCGACGAACGCGACTTCCGTTTCATAGTTGAGGTTGCACAGGCGCTGCACTTCGCGATTGGAGAGCGACTGCACCAGCCGGAAGAAACGGGTGAATACGTCGTGCGCCGGCATGGTGTGGAACAGTGCGCGAATTCCGTCCGCGTCGGATGCGTGCGCGGGACGCAGCATGACCTGACGGCCGTTTTTCAGCGTGACGACGCGTTCCTCCTCCACCGGATAATCACGCATGCTTTGCAGGCTTTGGTCCGGAGGCAGGTAGCCGAGGCGCTTGGCCTCCTCGAGCAGTTCGGCGCGGAACTTCGGATGGGCGATCTCGATCAGCGCGACGGCGCGCTCGCTGATTGATTTGCCGAATAGATAGGCGATGCCGTATTCGGTGATGACGTAATGCACGTCGGTGCGCGCAACCGATACACCCTCGCCCGCGAGGAGCAGCGGACGGATGCGAGAGGTCGCACCGTCGTCGGTGGAGGAGGTGAGGCAGATGATGGGCTTGCCCCCGGCCGAGCGCGCTGCGCCCTGGAGAAATTCTCCCTGGGCCGCGAGGCCGCCGTAGAACTCACCGCCGAATTCGTCGGAGCAGACCTGGCCGGTGAGGTCAATGGCGAATGCCTGTGTGACCGAAACCAGCTTGTGCTGCATCGATAGCGTGTAGGGATGGCATACGGTCTCTATCGGCTGGAAGGAAAACAGTGAGTTGCGGTCCAGAAGATCATAGAGGCGGCGCGTGCCGATGGCAAAGCTGGTGACGATCTTGCCGCGCTGCTCCGATTTGTACCGCCCCGTGAGTATGCCTCTTTCCAGCAGCGGAATGATCGCATCGGTGATCACGTCCGAGTGGATACCGAGATCGCGCCGGTCGTTGAGATATTTCAGTGCTTCATTGGGAATGCGTCCAAGCCCGATCTGCAGGGTGGAGCCATCGTCGATGATGCCGGCGATATAGCGGGCGATGCGATGCACCACATCGTCGTCGACAGGAATATGGACATATTCGATCACTGGAGTTTGAACCAGCACCAGTTTGTGGATGCGATTCAAATGCAGCGTCGAATCGCCCATGGTGTGCGGCATGGCAGGATTGACTTCGGCGATGACTAGTTTCGCATGCTCGACCGCCGCGGCGACGATGTCCACCGAAACGCCGAGACTGACGTAGCCGAATTCGTCCGGCGCGGATACCTGGATCAGCGCGACATCGATAGGGATGCGGCCAATGCTGATCAATTGCGACACGCGGGCGATGGAGATCGGTACATATTCGGCGACGCCCCGCTTTACCGCCTCGCGTACATCCGAACCGACGAAGAATACACGGTGTTTGTAGCGCGATTTGACACGGTTCTCGGCGTCGCGCTTCAAGGCGCCGGTGGTCAAGAAATAGTACAGCTGCACGTCGGCGGCCGGACTGGCAAGCGCTTCCAATGCGTCCAACAAGGTACGCGGAGTTGCGCAGGCGGTGCCGACAAACACATGCTGACCCGGCTTGATCAATTCTGCCGCCGCTTCCGCCGTGATTATCTTGTCCTGATGAGCTAGCAGAAAATTATCCCGTGGAGTCATGAGGTTTGCCTCCGGAAACGATAGGAAATTCACACCTGCCTGAGTTCGCGCGCCATGCCGATGGCAGCGGTTTGGCGCCGAATCAGTGCTCGCGGGCATTGCGCTGAGGGAATGTTGCGCCTGCGCTTAGCCGATTGCAATGCCACCTCGGTCTAGAAAGCGACGCCGCAGTGGTTAGACCGGCAGAGCGCTGGTACTGGGAAGTGCTGGCGTTGTCTGATCGCTTGCAGGAATTACTGGTAGGGAGGCCTGACAACGATGCTAAAGGCGAAATAAGAGAATACGTGCTTGATAACGGCCGCCCGAGACGGCCGTACGCCGTCGGCACCGCTACCAGCTAGGCCTTGCGCGCCTGCGACAGCGCAATAGAAGGAATCAACCGATTACGCGATCACCAAGTTGCACAGTTTGACGGATGCCATTGCGTCGCTGGGCATATTCCAGCATCGGCAATGGGGCCTTTTGTGTACGCATGGACGCTGTCTACACGGTACAGACAGCATGCTTGCGGCTACGATATGGTGAAAGCCATTGATATCGGGAAATGCATGGCTCGATAGGGCTTCGAGCGTTGTGCCGGCGAGCGCGGGTCTACAGCAGCCGCGACGCTCGCGGAACCTGGACAAACTGGGACGCGGGACGCCTCGAGCGGCGAGAGAATTCACCGCCGTGCGTGGCGGAGAAATTGGGGGTGCATATTATGGGCGATACAGGTTTTTTCATCGCGCAACGCGCCAAGCCAGTCGAAATCATCGGCGTGGCCTGCGGGGACGGGGCCGCGAACAATGGCTGCGAATCGGGACCGGATGCATTGCAGAGCGGCGGCCTCGTGTCACGACTGCAGCGCCGGCGACCGACCGCAGCATGGCATGAAACCATCCGCACCACCCCCGGCAGTCCACTGCAAACAGTGCACGGCGTATGCCAGCGGCTGGCGCAACAAGTTCTAGCCGTCGTCGAGCAGGGTGGTCTTCCGGTGGTTCTGGGCGGCGACCACTCGTGTGCAATCGGAACCTGGAAAGGCGTGGCGTCTGCAGTGCGTACGCGCGGCCCGCTGGGATTGATCTGGATCGACGCCCACATGGACGCGCATACGCCGGAGACGACGCCGAGCGGCGCCTTGCACGGCATGCCGCTGGCATGTCTGCTCGGGCACGGCGACCCGGGGCTTACCGCGCTTGGCGAGGGAATCAGCCTGCAACCGCAGCACGTGTGCCTGATCGGCGTGCGCAGCCACGAAAGCGGCGAAGCGGCACTGTTGCGGCGACTCGGCGTGCGCATCTATTTCATGCACGAAGTGGCGCAGCGCGGCCTCAAGGCAGTGCTGCGCGAGGCCGTCGACGAAGTGACGGCGGGTACTGCCGGATTCGGCGTATCGATAGACCTCGACGCACTCGATCCACTCGATGTTCCCGGGGTCAGCACACCGGTCGCCGATGGCATCGGCGTCGGAGAAATGGTGGCCGCGCTGGCGCATGTCAACGCGCATCCCGCGCTTGCTGCGATTGAAATCGCCGAGTACAACCCGGAGCGCGATCTGGAACACAGCACTGCGCGCGTCGTCGAGCAATTGCTCGAGGCGATGCTGGCCGGGACGCAGCAAACTGCGAGCGCGCCGACCTTGGTCGAATATGAAAACCACTACGGCGCGAACAACTACCTTCCGTTGCCGGTAGTGCTTACCCGGGGACTGGGGGTGCACGTTTGGGACGATCGTGGCCGGTGTTACCTCGACATGATGAGCGCCTACTCTGCGGTGAGCCAC
>Ga0334722_10001862_pt1 | contig 25052 bp, 24 predicted proteins | sample C3_bottom_MG_FD_207210 | JGI IMG/M metagenome (GOLD analysis project Ga0334722, IMG submission 207210) | Sediment microbial communities from Yellowstone Lake, YNP, Wyoming, USA - C3_bottom | ecosystem: Environmental > Aquatic > Freshwater > Lake > Sediment | place: USA: Wyoming | collected... | reverse complement strand
GATCTGGATTAAAAAACTGGTCACCTTTCTGCGCACCAATCCGGAATATGCGGCCGAACTGCAGCGGGCCCGGCCTGGGGATTACCCGGAAGGAATCGACCTGAAAGAGCTGCGCGCCTGGAATTTCCGCCACCCTTGAGCGGTGGTTCGGTCCTGAAAGATAGTCTTTGCCCCACACGTTATGGGCTTTCCAGCCTTGGGCGCGCGACATCCGTGGCTTTTTCGGGCGTCAGCTCTCCGGGTCACTCCCCGGGTAAAAAGAAAAAAGGGCAGAAGGGAAGAGGGAGCAAGGGCTCCCTCTTCTTTCGTACCGCCATCTCTCTTAACGCCTTCCCTCGCACCGCCAGCCCTTGGGCCTGAGCGGCCCACCGAAGGCCAGTTATTCCGTGGGTGAGACTGAACGCGAGCGGCTAGGCACCGGGCTAAACGTCCACTTGAAAGAGAAAACCTTTTTGTGGCTTACTTAATCAAGTGCAGGGCATCACACAGGACGTAGCTCAGACGCCCGATGATCAGGGACAGGTAGGCCATGGTGATACTGCCGAAGGCTGAACCGAAGGCCACCATCAGACTATAGCGTCCGGCGTAGTGTCCCCATTTCATGGGGCCAGCATCTTTCTTCACCGTAAAGATGAAGAACATGATGGCCGATACCAGCACCAGGAAATAGATGATGTTATTGATGGAGTTGAGTTGGATGAAGGAGTCGAAGATCTGTTTCATGAAGACGGCTGGGGTGTAAGCCAGCGAGTAGCCGGCACCGTAGCCAATCCAGAAGGCCATGGGAATACGGCTCAACCAGACCCAGCCGCGGATATAACGGGCGTAAATGAGGAGACCCGCTACTGCCGGAATGATCAGCGAGTAGCCGCCCTGTTGGACGATGTCTTTGGTGATAATGGGCACCAGGTAATTGTGATAGGTGTACCCAACCCCATAGGCCGTCACCAAACCGATGTAAAGATGTTCGGTGAAGCGGAAGAGGGGATTCTCTTTATAGAGATAGCTCCAGGCCATAATGGTCAAGAGAGCACCGATGTAAAGACCGGTTTGTGCCGACACGGCGTTCACCTCCTCGTTATTTCTTTAGGGCTGCCTTTCGTTGCATATAATAACCAATGTTGCCGATGATGATCAGGCCGATGACGATGAGGTGACCGATGGACTGGGAATCCATACCTGCCGAACCCTTGCCCGGTTTCCCGACCAGCTTCTCATATTCGGCAGCGCCACGCATACCGCCCAAGAACCCTTTCAGCTGCCCCGAGCGGATGTACTGTTGGACGCCCGAATACATGGTCAAAGAGGCTCCGCCGGTGAGGGGTTTCCCCGTTGGTTCAGCAACGTAGGTCATCCAGTCGGCATAACCCGGAGTGCCGACGGTGGTCTCAAAAATGACGGCGACATCCTTTTTGATGGACTTTACGTTGGCCATGATCGGAAATTGGGAGAGATCCTTCCCGCTCCAGTCAACGTTGTTGGCCCCTTTCCAGAAGTCGTCGATCATCATCTTCAAGGTCTGCTGAGCCTGCATTTTGTAGCCGAGATTGATCCAGTCCTTCCCATATTCCTTGCCCATCTCCTGGGCCACGGGTTCAATGGAATCCTGGATGAACTGGGGACCATTGGCTTGATCAAAAAGGCACATGGCCACGATCTTCAAATTCTTCCGAAACGCTTGCCGGGCCAAGGCGGTGAGCATGGGGTTGAGCTCAGGGGCGTTTCCCGGACCCGTATCGTGGGAAACGAGGATGACCGAACCCTCGGGCAGGCTCTCGATGAGGTTGTAAACCTTACGGGTGTTTTCCGAAACCCCAATCGGCAGGCCCATGGGTTTGATCATCGGGATCAGCATGGCCAAAAGGACCAGGACGTAGATGATCCTCGTATCTACCTTGAGCAGTTTCTCATAGAGAGGCATTTTGTAAACCTCCTTTCGAAGGGGTTAGCTACCACTGCCGGTCCAGGAGCGTTCCAGGCCCAATAGGACACGGATGGAGGTGGCGAAAATCCCGATGTAGGCACCAATGTTGATGCCGCGCATGCCCGCCGAGTTGGGCACCGTCAAAATCCAGTCGGAGATCTTGGGGAAGCCGCTCCAGATGGCCTCACCGATGGGGGCCTGGCCGAGCATTAGTAGCACTGCCGCCACCAAAAGGATACTTGCCTCCAAATTCCTGGCCTTAAAACTACGATAAGCCGCGGAAACGATATAAAAGCCAAGGATCGCATAAATGGCCGACCCGATTGGTTGGGAGACGTTGGTGGTGATCCATTTCGGAGACGGGCCTTCTGGACCCTGGATGAGAACCACGGGGAGGTAAAGATAAATGGCCAAAAGGGTCACAATGCTGTAATACCAGTTAATGCGGCGCCGGCGGACGTTGTTGACGTGCAGTCGGGTCAGCTCGATGATACCCATGAGCATGGCGAAGGTGGACATGACAATGGACCATTTGTCCAGGGTCGCCACCAGTTCCGGCAGGCGCCAGAAGTTAAAGAATTTCGAGAGCATCACCAGGATGCCCGAAACGAAGACGATGATCAAAGGTAGTTCCTTTTGCAATTCCTCGCACCTCCTTCGCGGCCGGTCTCAGCGGAGTAAGAAGTCAACCAGGCCCTTGGACGAACCGGCGACGGTAGCCCAAATGGTGCCGAAGACGATGAGGAGGCCAATGGCGATCTTGAACATATCCTGGCCGACCACTGTGCCGGTGAGGACGGGTTCTTTGGACATGTAGGCAGCGGCGGCGAACATCTCCTCGCCGATGAGGACATAGTCCATGGTCACGATGAAGAAATGGATTTGGAAGGTGTTGGTGTTTGCGCCGATCTGGATGGCGCCGATCTGCGAACCGGCTTCAGCCAGAATGAGGGACTCGGCCATCCAGTACCCGTAGAGGATATTGGCCGCTGGCTTCTCTCGCTGGTAAAGGCCGAGGACGGCAGTGGTATAGCTGAACTGGGCGTCAGAAAGGTAACGGACGTCATCGGGGTTATAGGCGTCAGGACGGCCGGCTTCCAAATAAGCCTGTTTCACTACCTCCTGAGCCACCGGTTGGACCAGGGCCTGGCGGTTGGTGACCAAAAGACGGGTGTCATACTGAGCGGCCTTTTTCGCGACTTCCGACAGAACCGCTAGCCCGGCGTAGGTAACGGCGGTAAATCCGGACATGCCCGGCGAGAAATGGATGGGGCGCCCCATCTCCGTTGCCCGTCCGATGGCCTCATCGATGGCGTCCAGCCCGGCCAGTTTCCGGATAGGCGGAATGGGCAGGCCAGCCCGTGCCCGTTGAATCATGATCCCGATGGCCAAGAATAGAAGGAGTACGAAGATGCTGTCCCACATCATGCCCGGCTGCCAGAACTTCGGCGTCAGATCCTCGGGCTTGGGGGCTTTGGCCGCGGCAGCAGCCAGAAAATACAGAGAAGACAAAGGGCTCACCTCCTCAGTTGATCGAAAGAAAAGCGACCTGACTTCCAGCCCGTCCTTCCATGATTTCTCACCCCCTTTTCGCCGGACGGGCCAGCCGGCCTCTCTGAGAAGTTGTCTATACCAGAAAGTTCTACGCGGCGCGAAAAAATCCTGCTGCTTTCTTCCGATATTTTTAAAGAAAAGTGCACAACGGAAATACTAAGGGCAGAGTTCGTGGACTGGAAGTTGGCCAGATCAAGTTGCCGAAAGAGGGTATTCGGATGGGGTATGAGCGCTGGAAAAACAAAAACATTTCTGTGGCCATAATCATGGCCCTCTTTTTCCTTTTCGTAGGACTAGCCCTTTTTCTTCTCTTCGGACCGCCGGTCCAGCGGAAACCTCCGGCTCCTCCGCCGGGGCCGCCGCCGGTAAAAATCGAAAAAAAGCCCCTGGCGCCTGAGATCGTCCAGCGTTACAGCCAGGAACCGGTTATCTCTATCTACATGGAAGATACCGGAGAAGTGCGCTGGATGAAAATCGAGGACTATTTACCCGGCGTGGTGGCGGCGGAGGTAGAACCGACCTGGCCCGTGGAAGCCCTGGCCGCTCAGGCCATCGTTTCGCGGACCCTGACCCTTTTTACCATGGTTCACAAGCTCACCCCGCGTCAGCTTCATGGCACCGATGCCTGCACAAGTCCGGCCCATTTGCAGGCTTATGACGAGAAGAAGGTAAACGATAACGTAAGAAAAGCGGTGGAGATGACGAGGGGTCAGATCTTGGCCTTTGACGGCAACATCATTCAGGCCCTTTACCATTCCTGTTCCGGGGGACAGACGGCCACGCCCGAGGAAGGTTTTCCCTGGTTGGAGGGGCCGGCTCCTTACCTGGTCAGCGTAACCAGCCCCTGTCCGCAAGAGGCGCCGGAAAAAGAGAAGGTCTGGAAGGCCAGCATCCCCAAGTACGAATTGCGGGAAGCCGTCGGCTGGGATGCCGGCCCGGTGGAGACGGTGGAGATTACCCGGCGCGGGCCGTCGGGGCGGGCCATTGAGTTCAAGGTCGGTCAGAAGACAATAGGCGGTCCGGAGTTGCGCCGCCGGCTGGGGAGCGATCGGTTTCGTTCCACCCTCATCACCGAGATCGCCGCCACCGCCGACAGTATCGTCTTTACCGGACGGGGTTGGGGACACGGAGTGGGGTTAGACCAGTGGGGGGCTTTTGCGCTGGCCAATGGCGGGAAAAAATACGCCGACATCCTGGTTTACTATTTCCCCGGGACTTACCTTTATCAACTTTGGCGCTGATCAACTTACGGACTGCCGACGACAGCTGCGACTACCCGAGCAAAAAGGGCTGCGGCCCGCTCGGCTTCAGCTCTGGTCTGGCCCTCGGTGCCCACTTCCAGGAGGACATTCATTGGGTCCAGGTCCTGATTGTAATTGCCGTGGGCCATGAAGATGCCGCGCACCAGGTTGGGGTAAATGGTGTCGGCCGTCTCTTTTAAGCGTCGCGCGAAAAGAAGGTTCGTCGACATGGTGGGGTTTTGCCGTCCCACCACGATCATGATCTGGGCAGTGGGAACGTTGTCAATGGCCACCGAGTAAAATCTGGCCGGTGCCGAATCTCGGTGTACGTCGAAAAGGACGTAGGGATGGTAGTTCTTCAAAGCATTGAAGACCGTGCGGCGTGAACGCGTATAGGCCAGGGCATCGTGGGGGTCGTGTTTGCCCAGATCGTGGATGACTGGAAAACCTAGTTCTTTAAGATTGTCGGCCAGGACAGTGCCTACCTGATAGATGCCGCCGTTCCCGGGAATGTCCGGCCGGCCGTCGGTGGGGACGTACGATTCATCGGAGTGAGTGTGGTAGATGAAGACCAGTTTGTTGGCCAGCGCTTCGGGGGGTGGGCCCTGAACCGGCCTTCCTGCAACTGTTTCACTGGCGGCCGGAACTAGCTCGCCATCGGCCCGGTAAAGGTCGATGAGCCGGCAGTAAGCGTTATCGCCCTTCACCTGGTATATTTCGTAAAGCCGGTTATCGCTGGTGAGATAACGATCACCGCGGTGTACCAGTAAGCCGGTCTGGAAAAGGGGTTGCTCATTTTCATCCAATACGGTATAAAACCCGCTACCTCGTTCGCGTTCTCCTTTAAAAAGCGCCAGCAGATAAGTCAAGGGGGAACCAGCACGGTAACTAGCCAGGGCAGCAGCCAAGAGGACCAGGGCCAAAGAAAAAACGAGAAAAAGCTGGTTTATCCTTTTCATCTTCTACTTCTTCCTTCACCCAAAGACGTTCTGCCGATAGTATTCAACCTCAAATGGGGTAGTATTCGTAGCCTGGAATAAAGATGGCGTCTTTTCCCGCATACTAACCTCGAGGCACGAAAGGCAATTTGCCATTTAAAAGTAGCGGGAGGTTGAACAATGCAACGGCGGCGCTTGGGGATTTGGCTTTTGCTCCTATCTTTTTTGGGGATGACCTTTTTACCTGGATGTTTGGGACGGCCGCAGAGAAAGCCTGGCCCCGGGGTTCCCGGGACCCGTCCGCAGGTCATCGGGTTTTATGAGAAAGGTTGGGGTGGTTTTCACGTTGGCTCCTGGGAGACTTTCCAAGCTCATGCCGACAAGATCGATACCATCTCTCCCTTTTGGCATAGCGTAGACAAAAATGGGGAACTGGTGGACGATAAGTTCGAGAAAGAAGTCCTGGACTTTGCCCACAGCCATAAAATTAACGTGGTTACCCTTATCAACAATAAGAAATATCCCGAAGGGGATAATGGTGCGTTTCTCCGGGATGAAGGCCTCAGAAAAAAGGTAGTCGATAAGATCCTGGCCCTAGTTGAGAAGAACGATTACGATGGGGTCAATATCGACTTTGAACTCCTTAAGCCTGACCTGAAAGAGGCCCTCATTGATTTCATCGACAAGTTGGCTGCCGGCCTGCATGGCAAAAATAAGATCCTGGCGGTCAGCGTGTTCCCGCAGGTTGACGTGGCCCAGGAGATCAGTGCCGCTTATGATTATGCCAGTTTGGGTAAGGCGGCCGATTATTTGGTGTTAATGGCCTATGATAAGCATTACGAGGAAAGCCCTCCCGGTCCGGTGGCCCCGCTGAAGTGGACCGAGGACAACGTCAACCACGCCTTAAAGTACGTGCCGGCCAAGAAGTTGGCTTTGGCCATCGGTTCCTACGGCTATGACTGGCCGCCCGGGGGAAAGGGGGAATACATCCCGACCGGCGAAGCCCTGAAGCGGGCGGAAAAGGCCTCCGCTGACATCCAGTGGGATGAGGCCAGCCAGCAACCGTTTTTCACTTACTCGGTGGGAGGGGAGAAGCACGAGGTCTGGTTTCAAAACGCCGCCAGCGTCAAACAAAAGATCGATCTGGCCATAAAAAAACAACTGGCGGCCATCGCCCTCTGGCGGCTGGGGTTTGAAGAAGCGGAGGTTTGGAACATCATCAAGTCTGAGTTGAAACGTTGAACCCAGTTGGGCTGACCGTACCGCCGTCTCGTCCTGGCGGCGGTGTAATTTTACCATTTCGCTGAGACTGAGAATTTTATAACCTTCGGCTTTCAGGGTGGGTAAAATCTTTTTCAGGGCGGCCACCGTCATCTCCCGCGGCCCTCCTCCATCGTGAAAGAGGATGATATCACCGCTTTTCAGACCATCCAGGGCGTTACTGACGATGGTGTCAACGGTCCGTTTGCGGGAAAAATCCCGGCTGTCTTCCGACCATAAAACGATGGTGTAACCCCTTTTGGCCAGTACGCTCGCCAGAGCATCGTTATACTCACCATACGGCGGCCGGAAAAAAACCGGCTTCGTCCCCGTAATTTTGAAAATCAATTCCTCCGTCCGCCCAACCTCTTCTAAAATTTGGCTCTCAGTCAGGGTGTTCATGTGTTTATGAGAATAGCTGTGGTTACCCAGATCGTGCCCTTCGGTGACAATGCGGACGGCCAGTTCGGGGAACCTTTCCAGTTGCTTGCCGATGGCAAAGAAGGTGGCGTGGGCATTATAAATGGCCAAAAGATCGAGAATTTCAGCGGTGGATTGATCCGGGCCGTCGTCAAAAGTCAGGGCGACTACCTTGGCCTCCGTTTCCACATAGCGCAAGACATTGCCGCTGTTCTTCCCCCAGCGGGCAGCCGGTACCTCCAGTGGCTGGTTTTCGCCTGAAAAAAGGAGAAGAAAAGCCAGCATGGGCCAGAGGAAATGGGCATAGCGCCGCGCAGGAACGAATATTGAACGAACAAACCTCCGGCAGTTGACTATTTTGAAGATGAACATTTTCCACCTCTCCTTAAACACAAAGTTGGCCACTCAGAGAGACGTTTCGCTAAGATTCTATGACCTGCCTTTTCAATCTAGCCCCGTGGTAGGCCATTTTCTGCTGGTCAGCGACAGCGGTTGCCGTCCATGGTTGACATAATTCAAAAAAACCCGTATAATATTGGCGCTCGGCGCGGCAGGAAAAAAGAAAGGAGAGGAGAAGGATGACTCGTCAAAAAGTCACCGCCATCGTAATCCTCCTGGCACTCCTGCTGGTGGCTGCAGCGGCCGGGACTTACGCCAAAATGCGAACTAATCCGGCCACAGTTTTTGCTGATGGTCAACGGCACACGGTGTTCCTCCAAAAAGGGCAAACGGTGTCCGAAGCCCTGACGCAAGCAGGGGTCACGTTAGGCCCCCTGGACCGGGTGGAACCGGAGTTGGCGGAATCGGTTTCGCCTGGAGCTGTAGTCAAAGTAACGCGGGTAGAAATAAAGACCAGATTTGAAGACGTGGCCTTACCTTACTCGACGGAGGTAAATCGCGACGACTCCTTGCCCAAGGGACGCACTGTCGTCCGTCAGGAAGGGAGTCCAGGTCTGGAAAGAAGAGAGATCAAGGAAACCTACGAAGATGGCCAGTTAGTCAACAGTCAGCTGGTCAGGGTTTCCGTGGTCCGGGCGCCGGTGGCACGGGTTGAAGTAGTGGGCACCGGCCCAGAACAGGTCGTCAGTCGCGGGGGAACACCTCTCCGTTACAAAAAGGTTCTGGAGATGGTGGCTACCGCCTACGATGCCACTTACGAATCGAACGGTCAGTGGACTGGACACCCCTCTGCTCTTGGGTTACCCTTGGAGAGAGGAATTGTGGCCGTTGACCCTGACGTCATCCCCCTAGGAACCAGGCTCTATGTAGAAGGTTACGGGCCAGCCATTGCCGCTGACACGGGGGGAGCCATCAAGGGCAACCGGATCGATCTTTTTTTCGAAGATCCGGCTGAGGTCGAGAAGTTCGGGATGAAGACGGTTAAAGTCTACATCTTAGAATGAGGAATTCAATTTATGCTGAAAAGTGGAGCGGTATCGCTAGTGCATCGCTCCGCTGCCGCCAGGGGCGGGTTGCCCGCCCACAGATGGCCTCTGGCCAAGCACCTGGAGCCAACTCGGTCGTAAAGGATGCCGGGCCGGGCTTTTACGGGCAGAAAAGACCGTTTGGCGACCGGGGCCGGAAACTAAGGACCTGGAGGGTGGCCAGGGGCCGGGGAGTCGGTCGCGGACCTTTTTGCCGGGCCGACTCCCCTTTATCTGCCGGCCAGCGGTTGGGAGGGGAGCTATTTGTCCGAAAAGGTGGGCTTCATTTCTTTGGGGTGCCCGAAAAATAGGGTAGATTCGGAGTTCATGCTTGGCCTTTTAGAGCGCGAGGGTTTAACCCCGGTCCAAGATCCGCATGAGGCTGATGTTTTAGTCGTGAACACCTGTACTTTTATTGAACAGGCGCAAAGCGAATCGATCAGGGCCATCTTGGAAGCGGCGCAATGGAAGAAAAAAGGACGATGCCGGGCCCTGGTCGTCGCCGGTTGCCTGGCCCAGCGTTATGGCCAGGAGTTGCGCCAGGAGATGCCGGAGATCGACGTGGTCTTGGGCACGGGCCGGATTGAGGAACTGCCCCATTTGGTGAAGGAAGCTCTAAACGGCCGAACGGCAGTGGACGTAGGCGCTCCAGGTTATACGCCTGGGCTGGCCCCGCGACTTCTTTCAACACCGCCCTACCTGGGCTACTTAAAAATAGCGGAAGGTTGCGATAACCGGTGTTCCTTCTGCATTATCCCCAGCATACGTGGCCGCTACCGCAGCCGTCCCCCGGAGGTTCTCGTGGAGGAGGCCGCCGCCCTGGCTGCGCTGGGGGTAAAAGAGCTGGTTATCGTGGCTCAGGACATCACCGCTTACGGGCACGACCTTTCTCCGAAAACATCGTTGGAGGATCTTTTGCGGCGGCTAGACCGTCTAGATGACATCCGCTGGATACGTCTTTTATATACTTATCCCAGCCGCCTGGGGAATTCACTTTTGGACGCCATTGCCTCCAGCCGGCGGATTCTGCCTTACCTCGATCTTCCCCTGCAACATGCCAGCGCCAAAGTGCTGCGGGAAATGCGCCGTCCCGGTGATGGGGAGAGCTACTTGCGCTTGATCAAGGATATTCGGCGCCAGCTCCCCGGGGTTATTTTACGCAGTTCCTTTATCGTCGGCTTTCCCGGCGAAGACGAGTCCGACTTTGAAGAACTTCTCACCTTTTTGCAACAGGCGGCTTTAGACCGGGTGGGCGTGTTTACTTACTCCCCCCAAGAGGGTACCCCGGCCGCTGAACGATCGGATCAGGTCCCGGCGAAAATTAAGGAAGAACGACACCGGCGCGCCATGGAAGTTCAACAAGAGATTGCCCGGAGACAAAACCGGAAGCGGGTGGGGCAAGTCCATGATTTCCTCGTTGAGGGTACCCTCGGCGGTGGGCGTTTGGCCGGGCGTTGGGAAGGACAGGCTCCCGAGATCGACGGGCGAACTATCCTGCGCTTGCCAACCAAAAGGGGAAGGCCGCCGGCCCCCGGCACCTTCTACTCGATCGTCATCACCGGCGCCGGGCCGTATGATTTTGAGGCCGAGCTCGCCGGTTCTCCGGTAGCGGAGGCTCAGAATTCCCAGTTCGGGAAGGGGTCTTCAACCCAGGGAGATATTACTGAACGATAGAGGGCTGAAGATGTAACGACGTTATGGTATAATTAGGTCAGATTAGGTCAAACAGTATGTAGCCGGCACCACTTTGGGGAGGGAGAAAGATGCAGTATAAAGGCTATCGACTGCCCGTAGTCCTGATCAGTCTGGCCGTCACGGTAGCCCTTTTAGCAGGAATGGCCCTCCTTTCGGAATATGCCTTCGTCCGGTTGCCCTTACAGCGGGCTTTGCTGGCTGTGGAGGGGGTGCAGGGAGTGAGGATTGAGCACGGCAGCGGCGGTGACTTGATCTTGGTCCAGCTGGCCGACGTGCCCAACCTCGAAAAGACTTATAACTCCCTTTATCAAACCATCTTGGCTTACGAGAAAGTGGGCTCTTTCAACTTGAAACTTTTGGACAATCGGAACCGGGAGCTAGAAGAAATCTATTACCGGCTAAACTTCTCCCTCCAAGAGGCTGCCGCCACGGGGCAATTCTCCAAACTATTGGGAGAGCTGGACGGTCTTGGACCAAAAGTGGACCGTGCCTTAGCCGGCATCGACAACGACAACATTTACCTGCAACTACATCAAGGTGGACATTACCTTTACCAGATCGTGCCGCGGCAACCCCGGCTGAGCTCTAAAAATGCGGGGGGTGGCATTTGGCCATGAAAAAAGAGATTGCCCTGGGGGTTCTTCTGGGCAGCGTGGTTTTTTTGCTCTGGCAAGGCTATAACATTTGGCCACTGGCCTTTTTGGCCGGATTACTCTACCTCTTGTATCAGACCACGGGACTGAAGACCTTCCAGAAACGCTTCGTCACCGTCGACGGGAAGAGCAACTCCCTCGGGGTTACCTTTGCCGACATCGGCGGCCAGAATACAGCCATCAATGAGCTGATGGAGGCCCTGGATTTTGTAAATAAAGCCGACCAGATTAAGAAGCTCGGTATCCGGCCCCTCAAGGGTATCCTGCTGACGGGTCCACCCGGCACCGGCAAGACCATGCTGGCCAAGGCAGCGGCCAACTATACCAATTCCGCTTTCCTGGCGGCATCGGGAAGCGAATTCATTGAGGTCTATGCCGGAGTAGGGGCCCAGCGAGTGCGCCAGGTCTTTCAACAGGCCCGGGAATTGGCCCGCCAAACCAATAAAAAGAGCGCCATCGTTTTCATCGACGAGATTGAGGTCTTGGGTGGGAAGCGGGGACAGTTCAACGGGCATTTAGAGTACGACCAGACCATCAACCAACTCCTGGTTGAAATGGACGGCCTCTCCGTGGATGAGGACGTTCGCCTTCTGGTGGTCGGAGCCACCAACCGGGCGGACTTATTAGATCAGGCGCTGCTCCGGCCGGGACGCTTTGATCGGGTAGTGCGGGTGGACCTGCCCGACCGCGAGGGACGCTTGCAGATCTTAAAGCTGCAGACCAGGAATAAACCCCTGGCCGAAGATGTAGACCTCGAGATTATTGCGCGCGAAACCTTTGGCTTTTCAGGCGCCCATTTGGAGAGCTTGGCCAACGAAGCCGCCATCCTCGCCTTACGTGAGGGAAAAGAGGTCATCGGCCAGAAGCATTTCCTGGAGGCCATTGACAAGGTCATAATGGGCGAGAAACTGGAACGACGGCCTAAAGAAGAGGAAATGCGGCGCATTGCCCTGCACGAGGCCGGCCACGCTCTGGTAGGAGAGGCCTTGCGCCCCGGATCGGTTTCTTCCATAAATGTCTCCTCCCGTGGGCGGGCCCTGGGGTATGTCCGGCACTCGCCTCTGGATGATCCTTTCGTTTATCCGCGGGAGGATCTGGAGGACGAGATTGCCACCCTCCTTGGTGGCGCCGTGGCCGAGGAACTGGTTTATGGCAGCCGGAGCACCGGCTCGGGCAACGACTTTGAAAAAGTGGTGGAAGTGGCCCGGAAGATGATCCATCTGGGCATGTCGGACTTGGGGATCGTGGACCCGGAGATGTTGCCACCAGAAACCTACCAAAAGGCCCTTCAGAGCCTCATCAAAGTTCAAGAGGAACGTGTCCGCCGCCTCCTGGAAGAACGCCGCGGGCTTTTGGAATACCTCACCCAACGCCTCCTGGAAAAGGAATCCCTCTCCGGAGAGGAACTCCGCAGCATCCTCCGCGAGGCAGCTTGAAGCAAAAAGCGCGATCTTCTAAAGAAAAGTGTGCTGCCTGAACTAAAGAGCGCTGGCCTGATCTAAAGCGCGCTCGCCTGAACTGAAGGCCGCCGGGTCCACCGGCGGCCTTCCTTGAATGGCGAGCATTTTTCAGGTGCCCCTGGACAACGGCTCAGCTCATGGTAGAATGATTTTAAGAACAAACGTTTGAAAAAGGAGGGCTGGCGCCTGCTGGAAAGCTGAAGGCGCGGGACTACCGGCAGAAGGCGGGCGCCATCAACTTGATTGCGGAAATCCTGGCCGTGGGGACCGAACTCCTCCTCGGGGAGACGGTGAATTCTAACGCCGCTTACCTGGGGCAGATCCTTTCCGAGAATGGTTTTAATGTTTATCATCAGGTGACAGTGGGCGACAACGCGTCGCGCCTGAGCGAAGCCCTGAAGCAGGCTCTGGCGCGGGCTGACGTAATTGTTCTAACTGGTGGGCTGGGTCCGACGGCCGACGATTTAACCCGCGAAACGGTGGCCCAGGTGTTAGGACGGCCGTTAAACCTTGACCCGGGAGTCCTGGGCGAGATCGAAGCCTTCTTTCGTCGCCGCGGCGTGCCCATGCCGGAGAATAACCGCCGGCAGGCCATGGTTCCGGCCGGGGCCTTGGTCATCCGTAACCGCAAAGGTACCGCCCCCGGTCTCATCATCCCGGAGGGGGAGAAGACGCTCGTCCTCTTGCCGGGGCCGCCCTTTGAACTACGGCCGATGGTGGAAGAGACGGTAGTACCTTTTTTGCGGCAGCGTTACCCTGGTCAGCCCGTTTTGGTGCGGCGGATCTTAAAAATAGTGGGCATGGGTGAGTCACAGGTGGCCGAGCTGGTCGGAGAGTTTTTCTCCCTCTCCAATCCTACCGTGGCCCCCTACGCCCGTCCCGGTGAAGTACACCTCCGCCTTGCCGCCCAGGCTCTCGACCGGGCTGGAGCCCTGGCCCTCATTGCGCCGATCGAGGAAGAAATCCGCCGCCGCTTGTCCGGATACGTTTTTGGGGCCGACGAAGCGACCGTGGAGGCCGTCGTGGGCGAGTTGCTCCGCCAGCGGGGTTGGACTTTGGCTGTGGCTGAATCGTGCACTGGCGGTCTAGTTACTTCTCGACTCACCTCGGTGGCTGGGAGTTCGGACTATCTTCGTTTGGGTGCAGTTACCTATGCCCTGGCCACCAAGATCGACCTCTTGGGGGTGCCCCGGGACGAGGCGGAGCGAAGTGACGGCGTCAGCTCGAGGGTCGCCCTGACCATGGCCCAGGGCATACGGCGGCTGGCTGGAGCTACGGTTGGTCTGGCTACAACCGGTTATGCCGGACCGACCGGCGGTAATGACGATGATCCCGTTGGCACCGTTTATCTGGCCATTTCCGGCCCGGGCGGAGATCGGGTTGAGCGTGCCTGGTTCCCTGGGCCGCGTCAAGAAGTACAAGCCCGGGCCACGCAGGAGATCCTGGCCCGCCTCTGGCGCTACCTGGTGGACTGGGAATGACGAAGTTTTCTATTTTGGCCAGGTCCAGGGGTAAGGTCTTTATGAGGTAAGGAACGGGGTAAGGAAAGCCTTAGAGTGTCTGCCAAGCGAACACCAAAGAAGTGACCGAGTTGGTGGGGAGGCAAAAAATGAAAGTGCGGCTTTTTGTGGCGGCGGCCATTTCCGACGGAGTGAGGGAAAAGGTGATGGACATGGTCCAAATCCTCAAACCCATTCGGGCCGACGTCAAGTGGGTGGAAAAGGAAAACCTGCACTTGACCATCAAATTTCTCGATGAACACCCGGCCTCGCGCATCCCGGTCATCGAGGAAGGTTTAACCGAGGCCGTGACCGGTTTTCGGGCCTTCCGGGCGGAATTTCGCGGTACGGGTGTTTTCCCCAACAAAAAGAACCCGACTGTCTTTTGGGTTGGTTTGGAGAAGGGGCGGGACGAATTGAAAGCCCTGGCCCGGCGAGTCGAAGACGCCCTGGAGAAACGCGGTTTCCCGCGGGAAAAAAGGGAGTACACGGCCCACCTGACCGTGGCCAGAATCCGTGGCCCCTACAACCTGACGAATTTTTTGACCCGGATGCAGGACTGGAGCGCGGCCTGGTTTGGCTATATGCAGGTTGACCGCATCTTCTTAGTTAAAAGCACCCTTTTCCCCACTGGGCCGCGTTATGAACCCCTGGCCTCCTTTCTTTTGGAGAAAGAGGAGACCGGCCCTTACATCTACGATGGGAGAAATCCCCCGCTGGGCTGAGCGTAAAAAGACGGAGAGGAGTATTGCGTAGTCGCGGGAGACGTGGTATATTGGAGATAACCAGAATCTCCCAGGGAGGGAATGAAATGCTGGAAAAGGAAAAGGCCCTGGAAATGGCAGTGGCTAATATCGAAAAGCAGTTCGGAAAAGGCGCCATCATGCGCCTGGGTGAATCTACACGCCTGCAGGTGGAGGTCATCCCCACCGGGGCGCTGGGCTTGGATATCGCCCTGGGGGTAGGCGGGGTCCCGCGGGGCCGGGTCATTGAAATCTATGGGCCAGAGGCCTCCGGCAAAACGACGGTGGCTTTACACATCGTGGCTGAGGCGCAACGCTCCGGGGGGGTGGCGGCCTTCATTGACGCCGAACACGCCCTGGATCCCCTCTATGCTAAAAACCTGGGAGTTGACATCGACAACCTTCTCATTTCGCAACCGGACACGGGGGAACAGGCCCTGGAGATCGCGGAAGCCCTCGTGCGCAGTGGGGCCGTCGACGTCATCGTCGTTGACTCGGTGGCGGCCCTGGTTCCCAAGGCGGAAATCGACGGAGACATGGGTGATTCTCACGTCGGTTTGCAGGCTCGGCTTATGTCGCAGGCTTTGCGCAAACTGACCGGCGTCATCAGCAAATCGAAAACGGTGGCCATTTTCATCAATCAATTGCGGGAAAAGGTCGGGGTAATGTTTGGTAACCCCGAGGTCACCCCAGGTGGACGGGCCCTGAAGTTTTATGCCTCCGTCCGCTTGGAGGTGAGGAAGGTCGACACTCTAAAGCAAGGACAGGAGCCGATCGGCAGCCGGACGCGGGTGAAGGTAGTCAAGAACAAGGTGGCCCCCCCTTTCAAACAGGCGGAGTTTGACATCATTTACGGGCAGGGCATCTCCCGGGAGGGAAGCCTCCTGGACATCGGCACCGATCTGGGCATCATTAGCAAGTTGGGGACCTGGTACTCCTACGGCGACCTCCGTTTAGGCCAGGGGCGGGAAAATGCCAAGGATTATCTCCGCCAGCATCCGGAAACCTACCAGGAGATAGAAAAAAAGATCAGGGAAGCCCTGAGCTTAGGGACAATTAAGGCACCGGCGGCCAGCGACGATGGGGGCAGGGAGTGAAATCCTTGGAACGAGATGCGGCCTGGGATTATGCTCTGCACCTGTTGAGCTACCATAGCTTTACGCGGCAGGAGATGGAGAAAAGGCTGCAGCGTAAGGGGTACTCGGAGGAATTGGCACAAAGTGTGGTCCAGCGTTTAGAAGAGCTGGGTCTGTTGGACGACCGGGAATACGCCCGACGCTGGATTGAACGGCATAAAGAGGGGCGTCCCGCCGGCCGGCGGCTTTTGGCCTGGCAGTTACGGCAAAAGGGCGTTGAGGAAAACATTGTGGCAACGCAGCTGGCCGAGGATCTATCCCGCGAAGAAGAAAGGGAGTTGGCTCTGGCTTTAGCCAGGAAGCAACTGAATAGTCTGGGGGGACTGGAAAAGAGGAAGCTCTGGTCCCGCCTGGCCGGGTTCTTGCAGCGGCGGGGTTTTGAGTGGGAACTTGTGGAAGAGGTTTTGCGTACCCTGTTGGGCGAAGAAGCTACCTGAAAGAGACGTTTTCTCCCAGCCGCAAGAAAGCGAATCGGATGATACTCGAAAGAGGAATCTGTTCGCTCCGAACATATCTTTACCTTCCTGGGGGCGGTCCTTGGCCTGTTCACGCACCTTGGCCTGGCTGAAGGTGCTGGCTACTACTATCTGGACGATGGGCAAAGACGGACAAAAGTGGAGGTTCGTGCTTGCATCTGGTGCGTCCTTAGGGACGAGGAGGGAGTAAACGCCTTCTTCCCGTGAACAGCCCCGCCACCAAAGGTGCCTGTAGAAATCTTCGCTAAGCATTCGCCGGAGTTTTGGCCGTGGCCTCTGGTGATGGCTTCCTTTTTCCTGGGCTTGACAATTTCGGTTATAAACCTTAAAATCTAATGGGATTCTGTAAAGAAGCTACCAGGAGTTTATTACCAGTAGTTTCCCGCGATTTCCGAGCTTTTTGCGGAGCGAAAGGGAGGTGAAAAGCATTCAGTTTTTGTCCCTTTTGGGTTGGTTCTTATTTCTACTAATCGCCATTTTGGCCTTTGTTTTGGGATATGTCGTCCGACGCCTGGTGGCTGAGGCCAAGATTCGCTCGGCCGAGGCCAGGGCCCTTGATATAATCAGTAAGGCGGAAAAGGAGGCAGAGGGTAAAAAGAGGGAGGCCATCCTGGAGGCCAAAGAGGAGGTCCACCGGTTACGCAGTGACCTGGAGCGCGAGACCAGGGAGCGACGGGCCGAGCTCCAACGTTTGGAGCGACGTCTTTTACAGAAAGAGGAAACCCTCGATCGCAAGATTGATTCTTTAGAGCGACGGGAAGAGAGCCTGAGTAAGAAAGAAAAGGAACTGGAAAAGACCCAGGAGAATCTCAACGAAATCCGGGCCCGTCAACTGGCAGAGCTGGAACGCATCTCAGGATTGACCCAGGAAGAAGCCAAAAAAATCCTCTTGAGCACAGTCGAAGAAGAGATCAGGCGCGAGACCTCCTTACTGATCAAGGAAATCGAAACGCAGGCCAAGGAAGAGGCCGATAAGCGGGCCAAGGAGATCTTGGCCCTGGCCATTCAGCGTACGGCAGCCGATCACGCCGCGGAGGTTACCGTCTCGGTGGTGGAACTGCCCAACGAAGAAATGAAGGGGCGGATTATCGGGCGAGAAGGTCGGAACATCCGAACCCTCGAGACCTTGACGGGGATCGACTTGATAATTGACGATACGCCGGAAGCGGTTATTCTTTCTGGTTTTGATCCCATCCGCCGGGAAGTGGCGCGTGTCGCCCTGGAGAAGCTCATCGCTGATGGCCGTATCCATCCAGCCCGCATCGAAGAGATGGTGGAGAAGGCGCGCCGCGAAGTCGACAATCGCATTCGCGAGGAAGGAGAAGCGGCCACCTTCCAGACGGGTGTCCACGGTGTACACCCTGAGTTGGTAAAACTGCTCGGACGTTTGAAGTTCCGGACCAGTTATGGTCAAAACGTCCTGAAGCATTCCATTGAAGTGGCCCATTTGGCAGCCGCCATGGCTGCTGAGATCGGGGCCGACGTCCAGGTGGCCAAGCGGGCCGGGTTGTTGCATGACATCGGGAAAGCCGTTGATCACGAAGTTGAGGGCTCCCATGTTTCTATCGGCGTTACCCTTTTAAAGAAATACCGGGAAAGCCCGGAGGTCATTCATGCGGTGGAGGCTCATCACGGTGACGTCGAACCGCATTCCGTTGAAGCCTTCTTAGTCGCCGCAGCCGATGCCGTATCGGCGGCCAGACCGGGGGCTCGCCGGGAGACCCTGGAAGCCTACTTGAAACGCTTGGAAAAGCTCGAGGAAATCGCAGAATCCTTTGAGGGCGTGGAGAACTCCTACGCCATTCAAGCCGGGCGGGAAATCCGGATCATGGTTAAGCCAGAGAAAATCGATGACCTGGGAGCCGTCCGTCTGGCCCGCGATATTGTGAAGAAAATTGAAAGCGAGCTCGAATACCCCGGGCAGATCAAGGTCACCGTCATCCGGGAGACCAGAGCCGTTGATTATGCCAAATAGCTCACTGCTCCTGATAGCGCCAAAAGGGGGATGACCACACTGGTTGTCCCCCTTTTACCTCATTGCTGGGAAGGACTTAAAAAAGGGGTGCCGAAATCTTCCTAAAGGGGGGTAACGGAGGGCGAGGATGGGAGAAAATATGGACGAAAATAACTCACTGAACGCTGACTTTCTCATGACGCTTTTGATTCGTTTCCCCGAACTGGCTGCCGTGAAGTATGAACCCGAGACGCGATCTCTAAAACTCACCTTCCTCCTCCGGGGAAAGATCAGGGAGATCGACTTTAAGGCAGCCTTTGACCGAATTCAGGCCCATCTGGAAACCTTTGCTGTCCTAACGAAAAAGAGGCCGCGCCTTTTCCGTTTTGGCCGTCGCCGGGCTCAAGATCTGACCATCATCGACTTCGAGCGCGACCTGGCCACCATGAGCCGGGCCGAGCTGTCCCTATTGACCGCACTGCTGGGGAACGAATTCGGCGGTAGTCTGGTCCGGGAGGAAACCCCTTTTCTGACCGACGACGATCTTCAGTTGCAGGACGACGTCATTCAGGCCATGCTCGACGATGGCCGAGTTTCTTTGGCCGATAAAGGATATTTTGCTTTTCGCGGCCAGGGGCGGGTCCTCGTTTTAGGCCCAGGCTCGGAAAACAAGTGAAGGGAAGGATTCAATGCGTATCCTGGCCATCGGTGACATCGTTGGTCGCCCGGGGCGGCAGATTACCGCCCAGATTTTGCCCACATTAATGCGCGAAGAGGGGATCCAGTTCGTCCTTGCCAACGGGGAGAACGCCGCCGGCGGCACCGGCATCACCAGGGAGGTGGCGGACGAACTTTTTTCGTTGGGCATCGATGTTTTGACGATGGGCAATCACGTCTGGGATAAAAAGGAGATCTTTACCTTTATCAATGAAGAGCGGCGCTTGGTTCGACCGCTCAATTACCCGCCGGGTACGCCGGGACAGGGAACAGTCGTCCTGCGAGGTCCTGGGTCAACGCGTGTCGCCGTCGTCAACGCCGCCGGGCGGGTTTTTAACCCCATCAACCTCGATTGCCCGTTCCGGCTTGTGGAGGAGGCAGCGGAAAAACTCCGTCAAGAGACCCCCATTATCCTGGTGGACTTTCATGCCGAGGCTACTTCTGAAAAAATGGCCCTTGGCTGGTACCTGGATGGGAAAGTGACAGCTGTCTTAGGTACCCATACCCACGTTCAGACCGCAGATGAAAGGATTTTACCTGGCGGTACGGCTTACATCACCGACCTGGGCATGACCGGACCATATAATTCGGTCATTGGGGTCGAGAAAAAAGAGGTAATTGAACGTTTCCTGTCTCAACTCCCGGTCAAGTTTGAAGTGGCCCGAGGTCCGTCCCAGTTCTCGGCCGTTCTCATTGACGTGGATGAAGGCACCGGGCGGGCCAAGATGATCAGGCGGATCTTATACCGCCAGGAAAAGCCCAGTTAGAAAAAGGCCCCGCGAGAATCCTTTGTTGAGGATTTACTTTGCTACGCTACGCCGATGGATTCGGACGAAATCCTTTCGCGCCTGGGAGACATGGGAGAATGGTAGATCTTATGGACGCCGATTTGCACCTACATACTACGGCCTCCGATGGAACCTGTAATCCTGAAGAGCTGGTCAAACTGGCCGCCAGGGTAGGACTGGCCGCCATCGCCATCACCGACCACGATAACGTCGCCGGCATTGAACCGGCTCTTCAGGTCGCAGCCACCCTTGGGGTTGAGGTCATTCCGGGCGTAGAAATAAACACCGAATGGCACAGCCTGGAGATTCACATCCTTGGATACTACGTTGATTGGAGAGACGAAAGCTTCCTCAACCTCTTGGCCGGGCTGCGTGAAAGTCGCCTGGGACGTCTTGACCGGATGCTGGATCGTCTCCGCAGTGTGGGAATTCACCTGGCGCGGGATCGTGTTTTAGCCATCAGCGGGGAGGCTGGCGTGGGACGCCCCCACGTGGCCCGAGCCATGGTGGAGGCAGGCTACGTAGCCTCGGAAAAGGAAGCCTTTGAACGCTTCCTGGCCCAGGGACAGGTCGCTTACGTTCCGCGGGCCAAATTGACCCCGGTAGAAGCCGTGGGCGAGATATTACGAGTTAAGGGGATTCCCGTGCTGGCCCATCCCGGGCTCCTCAGCCATGACGAAATTATCCCGGATCTCATTGCAGCGGGGCTTTTAGGTCTGGAGGTTTTTTATCCCGAGCATTCGGAAGAAACGGTGGCCCGTTATTTGGCATTGGCCAAAGCCAAGGGTTTACTGGTCACGGGAGGCTCGGACTGGCACGGGCAAGAGGTCTCGCGGCGTCCGCTGGGCAGTTTTCGTGTACCCTACGGTCTGGTCCAGGGATTGAAAAGGGCTCTGCAGCGTGCCGGAAGCCCAGTGGAACTGGAATAGCGATCGCCTGGGCTGACTATAATATTAGCGATCGGAAGAAGGTCACAGCGGTCGCGTAGAAGGTCAGCGACTTCTTCCGTCGGTGCGGGTGGCGGTACAAGGGGTGGAGCCGCCACCGCTCCCGACTGTTGGGTGGGAGGGTTGTAGCAGCTATGGATGAGCGGGAATACATCGCTTATCTGGAAGCCCAGGTGAAGTTTCTGGAGGAACGCCTTCGCGACCTTCGCCTCGGGCGGCGCGTCCTCATGAATCTTTTGGAAACCCAAGAGAGGGAAAAAAGGCAGAGCCTCCAGCGCTTATCCGGTGAAAAGAAAAAGCTCTTGCGACAAACCCGCCAGTATGCGCGGGAGGTCCTGGCGCGGAACCTCCGAATCAGGGAGTTGGAGCAAAGCCTGGCCTCGGCCCGCACCGGCCTGGTGACGGAGCGGTCAAACTTAAACCAGGGCTGAGGAGCAGTTTAAGCAGCAGGTATTTAAGCAGCACGTAATTTACGACTTTTTTGGGAACTGGGTGCGGAAAAATTGGTAAACAAAAAAGAGGCCACGCGGGCCTCTTTTTGCTTTTCAACTTTCTGGGAATTCTTCATCCAGACTGTCGTTAAGGACCCAGTCGTTTCCCCACCAACCGGAGATGGGACGGTAATTGAACTGGGGCTCATTCTCGGCCAAGGACTCGTAAGGGTCCTCCGGACGCAGCTTTCGCCAAAGAGAGCCGGTCTCTTTTGTTGCCTTACTCCTGGTGGAGGCCGCATTGGGGAGGCGACGGGTTTCTTTTGGCCTCACGTCCCCTTTAGGTCCCTCGACCATTTTTGTCCACCTCCTTTTGGAGTAAATACTACCGAACCTTGCCCACCGGCGCTGTTGCTTTCAGGTTGCTTGAAGGTCGCCTTAAGATGGTTGCAGCGCTTTTAAGATAAAGGGCCAGTCACAATTGCTCTCAAAGCTACTCTTGGCGAGGGCGATTCCTTTTTGATCGTTGGGCCGGATCTTGCGCGTCACCTCATGTAACTTCTCCACGGTAGTGAAAGTGTCATAGTGGACTAGGATGACCGGTACGCCTTTCTCGTGGGCCCGCGTAATGACATTGACACTGGGGTAAAGACCACCTGTAAGGATCAAGACCGAGGTATTGGTCTCCAGAGCAGCCATGGCCACGTCGGCCCGGTCGCCACCGGTGACGACAGCCTTGTTCGGTGTGCGCCGGAAATACTCCAAAGCACTCTCCAGGGTCATCGCCCCGATGAGGACGTCCTCAACGATGAGGTCCAGCTTGTCTTCACCTTCCAGTATCTCGCCACCGAGAACGTCGTAAAACTGTTGCACGGTAGGGGAGGCAATGCTGGGGTTTTTCGGGATAATCCCCAAGACGCGGAAGTCGCGTTGCTCCAAAATGGGCTTATAAACTCCATGGGTCTTGTCCAGGATCGGGCGGGGTACGTTGTTAAAGATGGTACCGAGCAAATTAAGTCCCAACACCCGGGCGTGATCGTTAAAGAAGAGAACGGTATCCAAACCCAGGTCGTTTTCGATCTTTTTCACGGTGAGGACTTGCGCTTTAAAACGGGCGGCCAGACTGAAGGCGTCCAGCCCGAGACCGGCAAAAGTCTGGGGCGACGTAGTTCCCTCGATGATCGTAATATCAACGCCGCGTGAGACGCGTTCGAAACTCTGGACCACCCTTTCCAGGCTTTCGGCCGGGTTGCGGTAGCGGGTCAAGTAATACGCGCTGGTTGTAAGGGGTACGACGACCTCCTGGGGTTCCTTCATTTTCAGCACGTGGCGCATCAGGACGGCGTCTTCGTCTTCCGGGTGCCCGGCTCCGACCGGCTTAAAATAGGCCACCTTCAGTCCCTGTTCCTGGAGTTTAAGGGCCAGCCCAAGACAGACGGCGGTCTTACCGCTACCGGCGTTTCCCATCACATACAGGCTTTTCACTTTCACTTCACCTCGCAATATGTTTCCTCGTCTTATGAAGCTATCGTAATCTTCACGTCGAGGGCAGAAACCCCTTCCTTATAAGCCAGGAGCGGGTTAATATCCAGCTCAGTAATCTCGGGGAAATCCCGTACCAATTGCGCCACACGCCCCACCGTCTCGACGATGGCCGGAATATCGGCCGGCTCATCGCCCCGGAAGCCTTTTAAAAGGGTAAAAGCCTTGGTTTCCCGAAGCATCCTTTCAATTTCCGCCTGGGAGAGACCTTGGGCCAAACGGAAGGAGACATCTTTCAACAGGTTGACGTAGATGCCGCCCAGACCAAACATAAGAAGGGGGCCAAATTGCACGTCCCGCTTCATGCCGATGATGAGTTCGCGCCCGCGGGGAACCATTTTTTGCACCTCAACGCCGCAAATTTCCACGTTGCCCAGGTAATGGTGGACATTGTCCAGAATATCAACAAAGGCCTTTTCCACCTCTTGGGCTGTCCCCAGATTGAGCCTCACGCCCCCCACGTCCGTCTTGTGCAGGATCTTGGGCGAGGCGACCTTGAGGACAACGGGATAGCCCATGGCACCGGCGAGTTGGGCGGCCTCTTCAGGTGTTTTGGCCAGCTTGATCGGGGCCGCGGGCACCCCGTAATGGGTCAACACCTCCGCCCCTTCGCTGCCCAGCAAAACCACGCGGCCGTTACCACGAACCCGTTGGAAAACCTCCTTCACCTGGTCCGGGCTCCCTTTAAAGGTGTATTCCTTCTCATCTTTCGCCGTCGTCCGGTGCCGGTTATAACGGACCAGGCCGGCTAAAGAGGCAATGGCCGGTTCGGGGAAGGGAAAACAGGGGATTTTGTTCCGGGAAAGCTTTTCGGAAGCCTCGACGACCTTGGTCCCACCCATAAAAGCCGCCACCACGGGCTTCTCCGGGAATTTGTTCCTCACATCGATAATGACGTCGGCCACTTTCAAGGGATCCAACGTGGCCGTAGGGGTCAAGAGGACCAAGAGGTTGTCCACCCCTGGGTCGGCCAAAACGGTATTCAAGGCGAAGGCATAGCGACGGTCGTCGGCGTCCCCAATGACGTCCACCGGGTCGTAAACGTTGGCCTCTGGCGGAAGGTTCTTGCGCAGCTTTTCCACCGTCTCTTTGGTAAAGCGGGCGATCTTCAACTCATGGTGTTCAACGTTATCGGTAGCGATGATTCCCGGACCACCAGAATTGGTGACGATGGCCACCCGATCGCCCCGGGGAATGGGTTGGGTGGCAAAGGCAATGGCGAGATTGAAAAGTTCCTCCATACTCCTGGCCCGCAGGACGCCGGTTTGCTTAAAGGCGGTCTCGTAGGCTTGATCACTACCGGCCAGGGCACCCGTGTGCGATGAGGCGGCCTGGGCGCCAGCTTTGCTGGTGCCGGATTTTATCAGGATGATCGGCTTTTTCAAACTCGCTTCACGAGCTACCTCTACGAAACGCTGACCGTCGACCACGCTCTCGATGTAACCGACGATAACCTTCGAATACGGGTCCTCGGCGGCATCGGCGATGAAATCGACCTCATTCAAATCGGCCTTATTCCCGAGGCTAACGAATTTGCTGAAACCTAAACCCTTTTCCAAACTCCAGTCCAAAATGGAAGCACAGAGAGCGCCACTTTGGGACAAAAAGGCGATCTCGCCGCGCAATGGGGAGTTGGCGGCAAAGGAGGCATTGATGGGGGTATGAGTGTCCATGAGGCCCAGACAATTGGGGCCCAACATCCGCATCCCGTACTTTTTGGTGATGGCAATGAGCTCTTCCTCCAGCGCTGCTCCCTCTTTGCCCACCTCTTTGAAGCCGGCGGTGATGACCACCAGATTTTTGATGCCCGCTTGCCCGCACTCTTCTGCTACCCCAATGACTAAAGCGGCTGGTACTGAAATGACGGCCAAATCAATTTTTTCGGGAACGTCGCCCACCCTTTTATAACACTTTTTCCCCAAAATCTCTTCTTCCCGCGGGTTAATGGGATAAAGCTTGCCGCGGTAACCGCTGGAGATAATATTATTGACGATGGCGTAGCCGATTTTTCCTGGGGTCCGAGAAGCACCGATCACAGCCACCGACGCCGGGTTGAAAAGTTTTTCCAGTTGGACCAATTAAGTCACCTCTTTACCTGGAGGCCAAAGTAACCAACGTTTGTAGCGCAATACGAGATTTTCTTGCCTCCAGTCTAGCATAAGGTCCAAAATGTGTAAACGGAGCAGGAGAAAGTCCTAATAAGATGAGAAGGCAAAACATTGCCAATGATCGCTTAGAAAGAAGGGGCAG
>Ga0334722_10001861_pt1 | contig 25054 bp, 23 predicted proteins | sample C3_bottom_MG_FD_207210 | JGI IMG/M metagenome (GOLD analysis project Ga0334722, IMG submission 207210) | Sediment microbial communities from Yellowstone Lake, YNP, Wyoming, USA - C3_bottom | ecosystem: Environmental > Aquatic > Freshwater > Lake > Sediment | place: USA: Wyoming | collected... | reverse complement strand
GCTTATCCGGTCGACGAGGCAGTCCAGCATATCCACGGCCCCGATGATCAGCGGCAGCGGTTTATTACGCGGGCGCTGCTTGAGTGTGAAGAGCTTGTCATGTGCCCTGCGGTCATCGAACCTGGCCCCCAGGCCATAGAATGTCTCGGTCGGAAAACAGACAATACCCCCGGCTGCCAGGACCAGTGAGGCCTCGCGGAGCGTGTCGCTCATATCTGTAGTATCGGACTGGATTACCTTCATCGTCGTTATGCAATTTATTCCCTTGACAGAGTATCAAGATATTAGTATATTTAGGCTATTCTGTAAAGCTCTCAGGTTTGCGGAAATCTCAATTCACAGGGAGGCATGATGAGTACCAGGCTTTATGTGGGGAATATTTCGTTCAAGGCTACGGAAGAAGACATGACAACCCTCTTTTCACAGGCAGGACAGGTGGTTTCTGCCAAGCTCATCAAAGACGCCGCCACCGGACGGTTGAGGGGGTTCGGGTTTGTTGAGATGTCCTCGGCAGAGGAGGCACAGAAGGCGGTCTCGATGTTTAACGGAAAACAGTTCATGGAGAGGGCTATTGTCGTGAATGAGGCAAAACCCCAGGAGAAGAGGGAATCAAGGGGAGGTTACCGATAGCAGCGACACGGTCGCCGCTATGACCCTGGCGTTATCTTTTGTGTTAGACCCGCCGGATATCAGGAGCTTTTCAGGAGCATAGACCCGAACGGTAAGCCCAACTCCCGTGCAACAACCTCGCATTTTGCCTGGAAGAGGAAATGCGTTTTTTTGCGGCTGCCGAAGAGCGTTTCAAAGTTTCCCTGTCCTTTGCTTATGATGAACTCCGCCTGTGCATACTTGTCCCGGAAGCCCGGGGAAGTCCATTCCAGAATTGTCCCGATGCCGTCAGAGCCGTTATCAATAACCTCGCAGATATCAGTCAAGCCTGCCTGGACCGCATCCTCCATTGTTACATCGTTCAAAACCGGAGAACCTTTTACAACGGCCCTGACTGTCTTTCCCCTCGCGGTCAGCTCCTCGATCAAAAGCCGGTCGAAGACTATTTCCCCGGCGTTGTCGAGGAGGTAGAGTATCGAGGTTGAGCATGCAACAGCTTCAGTGAAGGACAGGTAATCGTCAACAGCAATTGAGGTCTCCAGTGCCCGGCTGACCGATCCCCCAATATCCACGGACGTAAAGACTCCGAAATCAATGACATTGCCCGCAATCGCGAGCCGGATTGCGGTCTTCAGCGGATCGGAACTTCTTCTGACCGTTTCCTTTAAGGAAGGATAGAGCCCCAGGGCGATTCCGTTATATTCCTGCTTGATCCGGCTGAAAGGGTCATACTGCAGTTTCTCCCTGATCAGACGGTGGATGAAGGTTGTGGTGTATGCCGGCGGTTTGCTGGTATCCGCATGCTGGAGCAGGGGTGCGACCGCCTTGATAATGTCCTCCTGGACCTGCGGGTCGTCAGTCTGCTGCTTCAGCGCGATGACCGTCTGCCTGAGGAAGCAGGGGAAACACTCCAGTGAGGTGCGCATCAGGCCTATAACCGGGCCTATATCCGGGATTTCCGGCTCTGGAGTTTCCGGGCCTTTTCCTCGACTTCTTCATACATCTTTGCCCGGTGCGCGGTGAGTTTTCTGGCGACTCTTTTGTCCTTCACGGCAATGATCTGGGCCGCCAGTATCCCGGCATTTTTTGCTCCGGCCTTTCCGATTGAGACGGTGGCAACCGGGATACCCGGGGGCATCTGAACAATACTCAGCAGCGCATCCATTCCGTTTAATGACGAGGCATCGAGCGGCACCCCGATAACCGGCAGGGTCGTATAGGAGGCTATAACGCCAGGGAGGTGGGCAGCCATTCCTGCCCCGGCTATGAATACCTCCACGCCGGATTTCTCTGCATCCTTTACCAGTTTCTGTGTCCGCTCGGGCGTACGGTGCGCCGATGCTATGGTCATGACATAGGGGATGCCAAAGCCCTCAAGTGCCTTTCCGGCCTCTTCCATCACCGGAAGGTCTGAATCACTCCCCATAAGAATAAACACCTTGGGCTTCATACGAAATCGTCTCCTTGCAGTAGTATTTCAATAGTGCGGCGAATCACTCTCATGACGTCTTCCTGTTGAGCGCCCTGCTGGCGATGTCCTTCCGGTAATGCATGCCGTCAAAATGTATCTTTTCTGCAGCCTCATACGCCCTGTCCCTCGCCGCAGCAATGTCACTGCCGATCGCCGTGACACCGAGAACACGCCCGCCGGAAGTGACTACCTGGTCATCCTTGAAGGCAGTCCCGGCATGAAAGACATGGACCCCTTCAAGCCCGTTGGCCTCGGCTATGCCGGTTATCACATCACCTTTTCTGTAGGTGCCCGGGTATCCGCCGGAGGAGATAACAATACAAACCGCCGGATCAGGCTTCCATTCGACCGTGATATCCGCGAGCCGTTCTTCGGCAATCGCCATGGCGATATCCATGAGATCGGTATCGAGGCGGGCCAGGACAGGCTGCGTTTCAGGGTCGCCCAGACGGCAGTTGAATTCAAGGACGTTCGGCGTCCCGTTGCTGTCGATCATCAGACCTGCATACAGGATGCCTTTATAGATTATGCCTTCAGACTTGAGCGCACGGATTGTCGGTTTCATCACCTTCTCCATCACGATCTTCTCAAGCTCGGGGGTAAGGACCGGGGCAGGGCTGTATGCACCCATCCCTCCGGTGTTCAGGCCTTTGTCATCGTCATATATCCGTTTGTGGTCCTGTGAGCTGACCATGGGGATAATCGATTTTCCATCGGTGAAGGCCATGAAAGAGGCCTCTTCCCCCTGCAGGCAGTCCTCGATCAGGACCCTGTCGCCGGCATCTCCGAAGGCTCTGTCCTTCATGATAATCTTGAGGGCATCCATGGCCTCGGCAATGGTCGACGCGATAAAGACTCCCTTGCCGGCGGCAAGCCCGTCGGCCTTGATGACGATCGGGGTGCCCTTCATCTTTACATATTCTTCAGCATGGAGATACGAGGTGAAGACCTTGTAATCGGCGGTTGGTATGCCGTGAGACCGCATCAGGTCTTTTGAAAATACCTTGCTCGATTCGAGCTGCGCCGCCGCCCTGGTCGGACCGAGTATCCTGCGGCCTTCTTTTTCGAACAGGTCGACGATGCCCTTTGACAGAGGGTCTTCAGGGCCGACGATCGTCATGTCGACCCATTCATATTTGACAAAATCGAGCAGGGCCTGAAAATCGTCCTGCCTGACATCAATACATTCGGCGATTTCTGCAATCCCTGCATTGCCCGGACAGCAGTATATCTTGTCGACATGCCGGCTCTGGGAGAGTTTCCATACGATTGCATGCTCCCTGCCGCCACCGCCAATGACCAGTACCTTCATCGCGCTTTCACCTCATGATGTTTTTTTGGGATATTTATTATACTTCATCTGCCCTTTAAATGCCCTTTTTCGAGCATGCTCGCATACTGCCCGTCTCCGATGATGATATGGTCGAGGACCTTTATCCCGATCATCTCGCCTGCGTCCTCGAGCCGCCCGGTAATCAGGATATCATCCCGGCTCGGGCTCGGGTCCCCGCTGGGATGGTTATGGACAAAGATGACCGAGGCCGCCGACTCACGGACTGCCTGGAGGAACGCCTCACGTGGATGGATCAGCGATGACGTCAGTGTGCCTTCCGAGACCCTGACATCCTGCAGCAGCCGGTTTTTAACATCGAGCAGGGCACAGCAGAAGACCTCTTTCTTCATGCCCCACAGCCGCGGATGGAAGTAATCAAAGACATCCCGGCCGTTCGAAAAAAGAGGGCCCCTCGGCGATGCTTCTTTATAGACCCGTCTGCCGAGTTCGAGTGCGGCCCTGAGCTGGGCGGTTTTCGCCCTGCCGAGCCCCTTGATTGCGCAGATTTCGAGAGTTGATGCCTGCTCGATCTTCTTCAGGCTGCCAAAATGATGAAGCAGTTCCATCCCGATATCAACGGCGCTCCGGCCGCTTCCTCCGGTCCTTAGTATGATTGCGATGAGGTGTGCGTCGGACATATGCTCATGTCCGTGTTTCAGCAGACGCTCCCGCGGCCTTTCGTCCTCGGGCCAATCTTTGATGCTCGTGTAGCTCATCCCCGTCCCTCCCCATAAGTCAGATCCATGAATCATGCGTTCCCTGTCTTGCAAATATAACGAAAGCAGTGTCAGCTGTCAACGGAAAAACAGGGCTGTGAGCTGACAGGGATATCCATCCACATTGAGTCTTTAAAATTTGCTATGGTATAGTAAACCATATGGCAGCCGTGCTCATCTATCGTGCAAAGTATATGTATCCTGACGGAGCGATCCGGGAAATGGTACTTTGGGAACTGCCAGGCAAGTTGTTAAAGTCCAAACATCGGCTTAAGTATCGCCTTTACTATGGAACCGCAGATGGCGTTTGTTTGGTTCGTTATGATAACGAGCATGGAAAGGGTGACCATCGACATATTGGAGATAGAGAAGAAAAGTATCAGTTTAGAGACGTTGAGACTTTGCTCAGCGATTTCATGACAGATATTGATAAGAATCGAGGAGGTTATAATGAAAAGACAGATTAAGATTGAAGTGAAAAGCGCAAAGGAATCAGCGCAGGAATTTGTCGATGCGTGGCATAGGGCGGAGCGCGGCAGATCTCCCGAACTGCCGGTAGAGAGGTTATACTTTGAGGACCTTGGCACCTTATTGAAATTTCTGACACCAAAACGTCTTGAGGCATTAAAGGTTCTGCATAATACCGGTCCATTGAGCATCAGGGGATTGGCAAAAACCCTGGGTCGCGATTATAAAAATGTTTACCGTGATATGCAGACGATGGAACGTGCAGGACTTGTCTTGCGTAATGACAAAAAACTTCTTACTGTGCCCTGGAACAGTATACTGGCTGAGGTTCCCTTGGCAGCATAGCCTGCGTGGTTTAAAATTAAAGCCTGAGCAGGTGCTGCGCTTGCTAAGACAGAACCTCTCTGAACATGCGGTTATATTCTGCCGCGATCTTGTTGATAGCAAAGCTTTCTGCCCTCTCCCTGCCGCCATTTGAGAGGACTGCCCTCAGTTCTTCGTCCGAGAGGACCCTCAGGATAGCCGCGGCCAGGGCTTCTTCATCTCCGGTCGGCACAAGAAGTCCGCTTATACCTTCGCGGATGATCTCGTCCGGACCTGAGGGACATGCGGTCGAGACGACAGGGGTGCCGAGTGCCATGGCCTCGACCAGCACATTGCCGAACCCCTCATAGAGAGACGAGAGGGTGAAGACCGCGGCCCTTGCCATATACGCGTAAGGGTTATCCTGAAAGCCGGGGAGAGAGACATCCGCTTCGATCCCCAGATCAGACGCAAGCCTTTCAAGAGACGCCCTGTCCGGCCCTTCTCCGAGGATGACCAGGCGGCACGGGACTGTTGTTCGTACCCGGGCAAAGGCGCGCAGGAGAAAAGGATAGCCCTTCTGTTTTGTCAGCCGTCCGGCAGAGACGATTAAGGGCTTGTCCTCACTTCCTGACGGGACGAACCATGGATGATCGACCCTTTCGCTTCCGAGTCTTCTGATATCGTCAAGATCAAAGGGGTTATGGATTACGTTAATGGTGTCTTCTCTGGCCCCGAAGTTTTTTATGAGGTCGTTTTTTATCCCCTGCGAGACTGCAATAATCCTGTCAGCCCGGGGATAGAGACGGGTGATGATCCTGGCGGTGATATTTCCGAACCGCTCGTTCGCAAGGTTGACCGAGGGAAAAGTATGCTCGCTCACCAGTACCTTTGCTCCGGTGCCGGCGATCAGTGCAGCAAGGATTGCAGCAGCATTGGTGCTGCTCAGGAAGCTGAAGACAATGTCCGGTCTTTGTTTCCGGATGAGTCCGGTCAGGGCCAGAATTTTTCTCAGGAACCCGGCCCCGAGGCTGAAAAGGTTCCTGCCGGCAGGGATCCCGAGTACCTTCAGCTGAATATTGTCAGGCATCGGGTACGAGCAGATGCCTTCGTAGAGGACGAGGGTGATTGAGAAGTCTGTCCTGTTGAGGCCTCTGAGGAGATTGACGAGGACACGCTCGGCGCCGCCGCCCTGCAGGCCGTGGATGACGATCATCAGGCTGATTTTCTTAGTCATTTGCAGTATTTCTCATGATATATCGCACCCGGATTTTATTATGGGCAAGGTAGTTGACTTAGTCAACCTAACCGTTGCGTATAGCATAATAGCATGGGCAGACAGGAATGCCGAAAAGACGCTGCCTGCAACTCCTTATAGTCCTTTCATGTGGCCAGACAACCTGTTTCCCGGATTCAACTCAGGCAGATGTCTGCGTTTACGTGATTCGTAATCAGATCATGTTGCATTGCAGAGTCTTTGAGGTGCTTCTGTCTGCTGCAATGCAACGGTCGGTCAAGATGTTTCCGATAATGCGTGTCTGTCCTCTTTTGCAGTACAATTAAAGATATATCCTCTTTACAGGAGAAAACATGCCATGCATAGATTTATTGTCGGGTTGCTTCTTTTTCTTGTCGTCCTGCCGGCGGTTTCATCTGCCGGGATGAACCTCCCACGTCATGATCTCAAGATCAGCTTTGATCTTGAAAGACATATGCTCATCGGCAGTTCGACCATAACGGTCACCGACCGGAAGAATGTTGTCATTGGCCTGGCCGGCCTGACGGTCGGGTCCATAACCCTGGACGGTCTTCCCCTGGATATCAATACCATAAAACAGGGGATTCCGCTCGGATCGTTCCATGCCGGAAATACCGTCCGCATTGAATATACGGTAACGGCTGGCAGGCCGCCCGAGACCGACACGTCCCGGAATGCCGGTGTGGTTTCAGGAAACCTTATCGGGCCGGAGAGTATTGTCCTGACCGATGGCTGGTATCCTTCTGTCAACGGCTTGGCTTCCTTTGCAATGACGGCAACCCTGCCGCGGGACTTTGAAGGCATATCAGAGGCAGACGAGATTGTTGCCAGGGATATCCCCGACGGACTTAGGGAGTTTGCATTCCATTTCGCACATCCCGTGCCGGGTATACACTTTGCCGCCGGCAGATATGTTGTTTCCAGCGTGACGCATAACGGCACGGATATCTATGCCTATTTTCTGCCTGAGGATTCCGGACTGGCTAATAACTACATTGAATACACAAAGAAATATCTCGACCTGTATGAAGGTCTGCTCGTGAAATATCCGTACAAGCGTTTTTCGATTGTCGAGAATATTCTGCCGACGGGCTATTCCATGCCGACATTCACACTTCTTGGGCAGGACGTCGTCAGGCTTCCCTTTATGGTGGAGACCTCTCTCGGCCATGAGATCCTCCACCAGTGGTTCGGCAATGGCGTTTATGCTGATTACAGCACGGGCAACTGGACGGAAGGCTTGACCACGTATCTTGCCGATCATCTCTATGAGGACCGGAAAGGCGCCGGACCAGCGTACCGGCGGCAGATGCTCACCGCATTTCAGAGTGGCGTGACCCCTGAAAAGGATTTTCCTCTCTCCGCTTTTTCAGGCAGGGCTGACAGGGCATCCGCTGCGATAGGGTACAACAAGGCAGTCATGGTCTTTCATATGCTGAAGGTGCTTGTCGGGGAAGACGCGTTCAGGAGCGCCCTGAAGAGCTTTGTTGCTGAGAATCTTTTTAAGCAGGCCTCGTGGCTCACCATCCGGGCTGCCTTTGAATCGGCTTCACAGCAGAAACTGGACTGGTTTTTCAGTCAATGGATCGATGAAAAAGGGCTCCCGGAGGTCGAGCTTCAGAATGTCATTATGTCTTACCGGGGAGCCAAGGCGGTTGTCTCGTTCGATCTCAGCCAGAAGGGGAAGGCCTTCAGGCTTCTTCTCCCGGTCCTTGTCCGCAGCAGGGAAGGGACGGTGAGGAAGATGATCAGTCTGGACAAGGCAACGGAGCATATCGAGATTGAGGTTGACGGCGCTCCCCTTGAGCTGGTGGTCGACGGCGGGTTCGATCTTTTCAGAAAGTTGTCCGGCAGGGAATATCCTTTGGTCCTGACGCGGCTTATCAACGATACGCAGAAAATTGCGGTGATGCCAGACAATGGGGAAAAAGACTTTGCAGAGGCAATTGACCTTCTGAAAAAAGAGGGCTTTGTTATCCGGCATGAGCCGGAAATAACGCACAACGATATGAAGCAGGCGTCGCTGCTCATTATAGATTCAGGGAATCCCCTTGCGGCAAGAATATTCGGGAAGCTGAAAAAAGCAGAGGGAGACCTCTCGGTGATGGTCAGGGAAAACCCTTATTCAGCGGGGAACGTTATCGGTCTTCTGGATTACGCCTCGCCGGCGGATATCGCACGGTATTTTCCCCGGATCATGCATTATGGCAAATATAGTACGGTTGTATTTAAGAACGGAAGGAATATCCTGAAGGAGATTTCGGCGAGGGAAGAAGGTATGAGGGCAGACCTCTCGCCTGCTGTCCCGGGTGTCGAGGTCCAGAGACTGGTTGATCTACCGGGCATTATCGAGAAAGTCAGCAGCAGGAAGATCATTTATGCCGGAGAGGTCCACGACCGCTTCGAGCACCACCGCGCCCAGTTCGAGATCATCCGCGGCCTGCACGGGAAGAACAAAAAAATCGCAATCGGCATGGAGATGTTCCAGAGTCCTTTCCAGCAGGTCCTTGATGATTATATTGCCGGGAAGATCGGGGAGAAGGAGTTTCTTAAAAAGTCGGAATACTTCACGCGCTGGAGCTTTGACTATAACCTCTACCGCGAGATCCTGCTCTATGCCCGTGCGTACAAAATTCCGGTCGTGGCGCTGAATATCCGGAGGGAGCTCGTCTCAAAGGTTTCAAAGACAGGCATGCTGGCGCTGACAAAGGACGAGCGTGGTGAACTGCCTGCTGACATGGACTTTACGGACAAAGAGTATCGCCGGCGTCTCCGGGAGTCTTTCCAGAGACATGTGCATAGTACGGAAAATAATTTCGATTTCTTTTATCAGGCGCAGGTGCTCTGGGATGAGGCCATGGCGCATACCCTTGATGCATTTATGCGGAAGAACCCCGAGTACCAGGTTGTGGTTATTGCCGGCGGCGGGCATTTGGCTTTTGGTTCCGGCATACCCCGCCGGACGCACCGGTTGAATGGCCTTGATTATTCGATAATATTAAACGGCGATGAGCCGGGTGAGCAGATAGCCGACTTCGTCCTGTTTCCCGAGCCGGTTGCCTATCGCGAGGCATTGCGGCTGATGGTACAGTTTAAAGATGAGGGGAAAAAGCTGGTCATCGCGGATTTTCCCAAGGAGAGCATTTCCGAAAAAGCCGGACTCAAAAAAGGCGATCTGGTCCTCTCTATAGACGGGGTTCCGGTGGAAGATGTCAGCGACATAAAGATCCACCTCCTGGATAAGAAGAAAGGGGACAGCGTGGAGGTCAAGGTCCGCCGGAGCAGATTTCTTCTGGGAGACAAAGAGCTGTCGGTTACGGTAGCGCTGTGAAGAAGACCCGGCTGGTGACCCTGTAATGGAAGAACCCCGGAGAATTGAGTATGAGGAAATTCTTGCGACGTTCAACCCTGCAGATATCGCCATCATCAAATCGCTGCTCGACAGTGAAGATATTGATTATTATTTCAAGGGCGAATTTTTCAACTTTGTGGAACCGTTGATACAGCCGGCCCGTCTTATGGTCCGGCAAGACCAGGCGCAAAGTGCCCACGAGATATTGAGCGACCTGAGGATCTCCTACTGGATTTCGGATGCATCAGACAGCTGATTTTCAGGCAGTAACCCGAACGTTTATCGCTCGAAAAGCATAACCAGTTTCCCAAAGAGATCAAGGGTGAAATGATCGATCAGCGTTTCCTTCATGAGTTTGAGAGCTTCATACGTCGTTCTTTTCTGTTGGTAAGACCGGTCTGACACCAGGGCGTCATAGACGTCTGCCATGGAGCAGATACGGCCGTAGCTGTGGATCTCCTCCCCGCGAAGACTCTTTGGGTATCCTGAGCCGTTGCTGCGTTCATGGTGTTGCATCACGATGACCCTGCATTCTTCAGTGAGGTGTTCTGTTTCGGAGAGGATGTCATACCCGTGGACCGGGTGGGTCTTCATGACCGCCATCTCCTCGGCATCGAGTTTTCCGTTTTTATTGATGATTGCCGGTGAGATTCTCACCTTGCCGATGTCGTGGAGAAAAAAACCGGCACCCAGTTCATGCATATCATGCGCATCCAGGTTACTGAAATATGCCTTCGCTATCATGATCGAGTAGACGCCGACGTTTACCGAATGAGTATAGGTATAGAAGTCGTGTGACGTAATCATCAGCAGACTGTTGGAAGTCTCCGTGTCCGATATGATCAGGTCAACGATCTCCGCAATACCTTTTTTGACTTCTGTTATATTTTCTGCCGTGGGGTTTTCGAGGAGCTTTTCCATTATCTGCAGCGAAGACGTGTAAACAACTCTTGCTTTTTTTTCCGGTTCGAGCTTCCGGTCGTTGATCGCTTCTCTCAGTTCAGTGGTCATCAGCGCTTCCGGAGCCCATGTCGCCGGGGGGGACGTTTCCGGCACAGTCGATGCTTCATCGCCAATACCTTTATCGAGGTCGATAACCACATCCTTGAATCCGAATTCTATAATCCTGTCGATTTCCGTCCGCGTGGAAATAGTAAAGTGGTTCTTCAGAAAAGGGTGTTTCAGCCATGAGAGCGGAAGAACAACGTGCATTCCGAGTTTCAGGCTCCTGACGGGTATCGTCTTCTGCATGGTCTATTATATCAGCTCTATTTTATTTCTAAGCAACCGGCATGGATTTCACGGTGAACCTCCGTCGGGGTTCAGTCAGCTGTAAAACGTTGGCTTGCCGGGGATGTCAACAGTTCTTTTGACGGTTGATTTTCTGGCCACAACAATCCGGCAGATCTCAGGAGGCTGAGATTTCTGTTGCCAGAGCTGCTGCGTTGCGCTCCCGATCTTTGCTGTGATCGCGGGCGATGAGCATATAGATTGACGGGACGACAAAGAGGGTGAAGAGGGTGCCGACGAACATGCCGCCCACCAGCACGAGACCGATAGAGTTTCGGGCGGCGGCCCCGGCCCCGGTGACCAGGGTCAAGGGGAAATGGCCGGCGATGGTTGCCGAGGTGGTCATCAGAATAGGCCGCAGGCGGGTCATAGCGGCTTCGCGCACTGCTTCGAGCTTGGAATGGCCCTGCAGCTGCAGCTGGTTTGCAAACTGTACAATCAGGATGCCGTTTTTTGAGACCAGTCCCACCAGGGTCACGAGGCCGACCTGGGAGTAGATATTGAGTGTTGTTGTCCAGCCGCGGGTCCAGAAGGGGGTGTTCGGGTCGGGTATCTTCAGGAAGGTGAAGAGAAGTGCGCCGAACATGGCAAGCGGCACTGAGCCTGCCAGGATGACGAAGGGGTCTCGGAAGCTGTTGAACTGTGCCGCCAGCACCAGGAATATCAGAATTACGGCGAGCGCGAAGGCTGAGAGGAACTTGCTCCCCTCAATGCGCAGCTGGCGGGACTCCCCGGTGTAATCGAGGACATACCCCTTGGGCAGAATCTTGCCTGCCTCGTCTTCCAGAAAGCGCAGGGCCTCGTCCAGCGGCCGCATCGCCACGCCGCTGATCTTCACTGCATTGAGCTGCTGAAAGCGGTTGAGTGAGCGGGGCACGACAGAATCTTTAAGCGTGGCGATGGTGCTCAGCGGAATCAGACTGCCATTGGGACCAGTGACATGGATGTCCCGGAGCTGCTCAGGGTTAAGACGGCCGATCCGCTGGATCTGCGGTATCACCTTGTAACTGCGGCCCGCGATATCGAAACGGTTGACGAAACCGCCTCCTACCATGCCCCCCAGGTCGGCACCCACCTGTGCCAGATTGAGTCCAAGGGATGCAACCTTGTCGCGATCGATGATGAATTCAGACTGGGGCTGATCGATCTTGACATCGATCAGGGGCGGAAAGGCGAACATACCGCTTTTCATGGCCTTCAGCTGCAACTGACGGGCGAAGTCGAGAATCTGCCCGGTCTCGGCAGTGGAGGCCAGGATGAACTCGACCGGAAACTGCCCGCCTCCGGGGAGTGCCGGAGGTGTTACCGGAAATATCTGTATGCCGGGAATTTCCTGCAGTTTCTGCTGCACCTCAGGCAGGATGCGGAAGACGTTTCTCTTGCGCTCGTCCCACGGCTTGAGGACCATGCCCCCGAAGCCTGAACTGGGAAAGGTGATCTGGAAGGTGAAATCGGTCTCCGGCACACTCATGAACGCCTCGTTGACTGCCGCTGCGTACCGCCTGTTCTGGTCGAGAGTCGAGTTGGCCGACGCATCTAGGATGCCGAAGATAACCCCCTGGTCTTCGGCAGGGGCAAGCTCCCGGGCGGACATGACGAACATCGGCACGGTCAGGAGGCTCACCACGATCCAGATCGTGTAGACCGCAGGCCGTGCCTTGAGGGTTGCGTCAAGCCGGCGTCCATAGGCGTTTTTGAGGCGATGAAAGTCGCGGGAGATGCGGCCGGCAAGGCCATGCTCGCTGATCCCGGGCTTGAGCAGCCTGGAGGACATGAGCGGCGACAGGGTCAGGGCAACGACCCCAGAGATCGTGACAGCTCCGGCCAGGGTGAAGGCGAATTCGCGGAAAAGAGCCCCGGTCAGCCCTCCCTGCAGACCGATCGGCAGGTAGACCGCAGCCAGGGTGATGGTCATGGCGATGATGGGACCGACCAGTTCACGGGCGCCGATAAGGGCCGCCTCCATGGGTGATCTGCCTTCGCCCATGTGACGCTCTACGTTTTCGACCACCACGATGGCGTCGTCGACTACGAGTCCGACAGAGAGGACAACGGCCAGAAGGGTGAGCAGGTTTACGGTGAAACCGAAGGACTGCATCAGGAAAACCGCACCGATCAGGGAGACCGGAATCGCGACGATTGGTATGAGGACCGAGCGGAAGGAACCCAGAAAGAGAAATATGACGACAATGACAATCAGGAGGGTGTCGCCAAGGGTGCGGAGTACTTCATGGATGGCATTGGTGATGTAGTTGGTGGCGTCATAGGCCACGCGGGCCTGCATGCCGCTCGGCAGATCGTGCTGGATTGCAGCCATTTCGGTCCGCACCCGTTTGATAACGTCCAGTGAATTGGCATTGGGGAGGGGCCATATCCCCATGAAAACCGCGGTCTGACCCGAAAAATGCACCTCGGTATCGTAATCCTCTGCCCCCAGCAGCACGTCGGCTATCTCTCCCAGGCGTACGATGCTGTTGTTCTGCTGGCGGATTGCCAGATTCTTGAATTCATCGACAGTGCTCAGATTCGTGTTGGCGGTCATGTTGACCTGGATGAACGCCCCTTTGCTCTGTCCAAGCGCCGACAGGAAGTTGTTGGCTGCCAGTGCCTGGCGCACCTGTGCCGGGCTGATGTTCAGCGAGGCCATTCGCTCCGGTTTGAGCCAGATACGCATGGCAAAGGTTCGGGCACCCAGGATATCCGCCCGCTGTACCCCTTCGATAGCCGACAGTCGGGGTTGGACAATACGCACCAGATATTCGGTTATCTCGTTCTGCTTGAGTATATCCGAGGTGAAACTGAGGTAGGCCGAGGCGAACTGGCTGTCGGCAGACTCAATATTGATAACCGGAACCTCTGCCTCGGGCGGGAGGTCCCGGCGCACCTGGTCGACCTTCGAACTGATCTCTGCCAGGGCCTTGGTCGGATCGTAGTTGAGCTTGAGCCGCACCTTGATGGTGGACAGTCCCAGGCTGCTCTGCGACTCCATGTATTCGATGCCGTCTGCTGCAGCGATTGTCCGCTCAAGCGGCGTGGTGACGAACCCGCGTACGAGGTTGGCACTTGCGCCGATATAGACTGTGGTGACGGTGACCGCTGAGTTTTCGCTGCGCGGATACTGACGGACATTGAGGGTGCGGACCGCCTGAAGACCGGCAATGACAATAAGCAGGTTCACAACCAGGGCAAGTACCGGACGGCGTATGAAAAGATCAGTGATGTTCATTGACCGGGCACGCTTCAGTTATTCTCAGGTCTGGGCGATTGCTGAAAGTCAGGGGCGAGCTTGTTGTCGATCACCACCGACTGGCCATTGCGAAGCTTGAATACGCCTGTGGTGACAATGGTCTCACCGTCCCTGAGTCCCGTGGTGACGGCCACAAAATCACCGCGCTTCTCACCGAGGCGCACGAACTGCTGGCGCAGCTTCTTGCCTTCCTTCGCCTCCTTGCTGTCCTCAATGACAAACACCGAGTCGCTATAGGGGGCGTAGAGAACCGCCGTGGCAGGGATGGCCAGCACATTTTGACGGGCAGGCAGTCCGACCGCAACATTAACAAACATTCCGGGACGAAGCTTCTTCTCACGGTTAGCGATCGTGGCCTCAACCTTGATGCTGCGGGTTTCAACGTCGACCTGTGGGTTTATGGTGGTGACCCTGCCCTCGACCGTCACGCCCGGTAAGGCGTCGCTCTTCACCCGCACGGTCAGTCCGGGACGCACCTGTGAGAGTTGCTGCTGGGGCAGGGTGAAGTCGACATACATTGGCTCGAGTGACTGCAGGGTAACGATGGGATCTCCCTCCCGGAGTATCTGGCCCAGGTTGACCTGGCGGATGCCGAGATGACCGCTGAAAGGAGCCCGGATCGTCTTTTTGGCGATGGTGGCCCGGATGTTCTCGGCCTGGGCTTGCGCCTGCTCGGCATTCGCTACCGCAATATCACGGTCAGCCCTGGAGATTATTCCCTTTGCAAATAACTGATTTGCCCTTTCGAGGTTGGTGATGTACAGATTCACCTGGCCGAGGGCCCCGGGAAGCTGCGCCTCCTCGGAAGAGGTATCCTGGCGCAGGAGGATGTCCCCCTTCTTTACCGCAGTGCCTGGCTCAAACTCGATCTTGACTACTTTACCCGCCAGTTCAGCGGACACCGTTACTCCCTGTACCGCGTTCAGCGTACCGACTGCGGTCAGCGCGGTCTCCCACGAATCGGCCTTTACTGCTGCCGAGGTTACGGTCTCGGGAGGCGGTACGAATTTCTTGCCCTGGTTGATCATAGCCCTGATCTGGAGTGCCTTGATCCCCCCCAGAACAGCAACGACAATAATCAGGCCGGCGACGGCGAAGAGTATCCGTTTTTTCATAGACCGGACAACTCCCATAACTCATTGAAAAAATGAATTTTACGCATCAGAAAAGACTAACATGAGAGGCGGAAATTATCAAGAAGGAGATGGTATTCGTAAATAAAGAGAAATAAAAAAAGGGCCCATTTCTGGACCCTTTTTTTATAAAAAAGTCTGTTGTCCTGATTACTTCTTAGGAGCTTCAGGAGCCGCAGGGGCGCCAGGAGCACCGGGGGCGCCAGGGGCACCGGGAGCGCCAGGGGCGCCAGGAGCACCAGGAGCGCCAGCAGCAGGAGCTTCAGGAGCCTTAGGAGCCTCAGCCTTAGGGGCATCAGCCTTAGGGGCCTCAGGCTTCTTCTCGCAACCAATCACGAGAACCAGAGAGAGCACCATTATCATAGCGATCATTAATGCGAATAATTTCTTCATTATAGTAAACACCTCCTTTCGTTTAAAAATTCAACCTACCAGAAAAACCCAAATTAACAAAAATGTGTTGAAATATAATACTTTTAGGTCAATTATGTCAATAGTTAATTAACACCGCGCTTGAATGACCCTTCAAAACAGGATAGACAAGCATTTCTTGTGCCAGTCAAGCCAAACTTATTCAGAATCTGTCTGTAAACAACTTAACTTATAAGAAAAGACCGTTATTTCCGCGAGTAAAGCGCTTCGGGAATCATTCTTATAAGCCACCCGAAAGATTCCGGACCTGCCAGCAGGCAGATCCGGAATAAAAATAACGCCCGGATGCCGACTTGATACAAAGCCCTTCAGGATTTTCAGGCCTCCAGATTTACCTTTGCGAGAATTTCTTTCCCATTCAGGGAACCCAGTGAGTAGATTGTATCCTGAATCCACCGGCAAATCAATAAAAATGTCCGGGATATCTGGTAATGAAGGTCTATCCCTCAGGACAGCTATTTGCCATCAGTTGTCCGGCCATTCTATAATTCAGCAATGAGAATGGCACTGACAATTGCCGGGTTTGATCCTTCTGGCGGGGCGGGTATCCAAGCGGACCTCAAGGTCTTCAGCGGGTTTGATGTCTATGGACTCTCTGTTGCTGCTGCCCTGACAGCCCAGAACTCCATGGGTGTGAGGGCGGTCAGGGCTGTCGAATCCGGATTTGTGCAGAGGCAGTTGTCTGTATTGCTTGCGGATATGAGGCCTGTTTCCCTGAAGACCGGCATGCTCCACAGCAGGGCGAATGTGACTGTCGTCGCGAAAATGATCAGGAAATACCGGCTCAGCAATATTGTTGTCGACCCCGTCCTTCTTTCGTCGACCGGAAGACGGCTTGCCGAAAAAGGGACCGAACGGGCAGTCAGAGATGAATTACTACCGGTTACGACCGTTGTCACGCCGAATATGCATGAGGCCTCTGTGCTTGCAGGTATTGAAGTAAGGGACATCGATGATATGAAAAAGGCTGCCATGATCCTCCATGATCTTGGTGCTGAAAACGTTATTATTACCGGCGGGCATCTTGAGCAAACGGCGGTGGATGTCTTCTATAATGGAACCTTCACCTTGCTTAAGGGCAGAAAGATGCCGGGCGAGTATCACGGTACCGGCTGCCGGTTTTCCGCGGTCATCACTGCTCTTTTGGCAAAGGGGTCCGGCGTTCCTGATGCAGCGCGGCAGGCAAAGACCTACATGCAACAGGCAATGAGGAAAACGTTCAGCACGGAGAAGGGGATGCGTCTGTTTAATGTCTAAACCAATGTCTCACTCAGGGTCTAAGATAAAGACCTTTTATCAGTGCCAGGCCTGCGGCCATGCGAGTCCCAAATGGCTCGGGAAGTGCCCGGACTGCGGTGGATGGAACAGCTTTGTCGAGGAAAAGACCGCTGGCGGCGGCAGGCTGGCGTCTCTGCCTGACTCTCTTGGCAGAAGTCTTCCTGTCGCACTCAGCGAGATCGGGGGCAGCTCAGGACAGCGGACCCCTACCGGGATGCAGGAGTTCGACCGGGTCCTCGGCGGCGGCATAGTTCCGGGCTCAGTTGTCCTCGTTGGAGGGGACCCTGGCATCGGGAAATCAACACTGCTGCTTCAGATTTTCTCAGGCCTGTCGCGTAAGGCCGGCAAGCTGCTCTATGTCTCGGGTGAGGAGTCCCCGGAGCAGATCAAGATGAGGGCAGACCGGCTCGGAGCGGCAGCAGAGGGGATCATTCTCCTTGCCGAGACCTCGCTTGAGGGGATTCTCGATGCAGCGTCGAAGCTCTCGCCCACGGCGATGGTGATCGATTCGATACAGACGGTCTATACCCAGGAACTTGTTTCTGCTCCCGGGTCTGTCGGTCAGGTGCGCGAGTCTGCGGCCCGGCTTGTGCTCTTTGCAAAGCGATCGAATATCCCGGTCTTTATCATCGGGCATGTCACCAAGGACGGTTCGATCGCCGGACCGCGCGTGCTTGAGCATATCGTTGATACGGTCCTCTATTTTGAGGGTGACCGGGGCCATACCTACCGCATATTGAGGACGATCAAGAACCGCTTCGGGTCGACGAACGAGATCGGGATCTTCGAGATGTCCGACGCCGGGCTGCGCGAGGTCGAAAATCCCTCGGAACTTTTTCTTTCGGAGAGGCCTCAGAATGTCTCCGGCACTACGGTTGTCGCAAGCATCGAGGGGACGCGGCCGATCATGGTCGAGATCCAGGCGCTCGTTTCGACGACGAACTTCGGCATGCCCCGGAGGACCGCCATAGGCGTTGATTTCAACCGTGCCAACCTCCTTGTTGCCATCCTCGAAAAAAGGGCCGGCCTCCATCTTGGCGGGATGGATATATTCATCAACGTAGTCGGAGGGCTGAAGATCATCGAGCCGGCTGTGGACCTTGGGATCATTGCGACGATCGCCTCGTCCGTACGCGAAAAACCGATCGACCCGCAGACCTGTGTCTTTGGCGAGGTAGGGCTTTCAGGTGAGGTGCGTGCGGTTGCCCAGGCAGAGGTGCGGCTGAAAGAGGCTGCGAAGATCGGCTTCAGGAGGGCGGTAATCCCCGCCAGCAGCGCAGAGAAGATAAAAAAAATCGACAGGATAACCATCATAGGAGTGAAAGATGTCTCGGAATGTCTTAAGGCTGTTCTGGATTAGTCTTTTCCCTCTTTTGCTCCTGGCCCCGTCCTGCGTGCAGAAAAGGGTTGCACTGCCGTCGTTTCAGGGCGGGGATATCCGCGCAGCCCTTGCAGAGAAAAAGACGGTCACGGATATCGAGACGACCTTCTCGATCAGCCTCGGCAGGCCTGATGAGACTATATCAGGGATGCGGGGCGATGGAGCACTGACCATATCGAATTCCGGTGACCTGGACCTCAGGATTTACTCGCTCGGCTTTCTCGCCATGGAAGTGACTTCCCGGGACGGCCTGGTCAGCAGCAGCCCCAAGATTGAGTCTGCCAAGAGACTTATTCTCACCGAAGGGCTCCGCGACTGCCTCTTCTGGTGGAACATGGGTGATTTTGTCATCGAGGAGGAAGGCGGGGTGTATGTACTGCGTAACGGCCACCGCACGGTCTGGGTTGACAGCAAAAGCTTTCTCCCTCTCAGACAGGTCGTCTCTCTGGATGACGGAGAGCAGCTGAACATATACTACGAAGAGCCGGCCCTGGAGAATAACCGCTGGTACCAGTCCCGTGTCAGGATAGAATTTTTGCAGTATGCCGTGTCCCTTTCCGTAAAAACCCTCGACGTCAAACCCGCGGACGTCCCCTGCACCTACTGCTCGCTCTGAAGCGGGCGGCGTGACTTCTGCATACCCCGCAAAATCTCCGAAAATGATCGCACCCCGCACACTGACTTTACAAACAGCGTAACAGTGATAAACTTTATATAGAGAGGGCCGGCTGAGACTGCCCTCAACGACTCATGACGGAATGATTTTTAGGAAGATGGATCCTCTCCTGCACTGCATTGTGATGCAGATCCGGGTTGGAGAGGATACGGCAGAATATACTCGCCAGAAGAGGTGTATGATGAAAAAGTGTTTTTTTTTCGCAATCCTGATTTGTGGGCTTTTTATCTCTGCCTGTGGCGGGAGCAGCGGCAATTCGCCTGCCTCGCCGGCACCGACCACCATCGTGCAGCCGCTGGCGCTCCCGGGGCCTTACACGGTGGCGTGCAGCAACGTTGCGCAGGACTTCAGCCGGGTGGCTCCCGGCGAGGAGGCCAAGGGGTACTGGGAAGGCTTTCCCTCGGCAAACGGTGCGCCACGATACATGACCGATCTGCTTGCGGATCCCGTGAATGCCCTCTCGGTCACCGTGACCGCTCCGAACGACTCGAACCTCTACGGTTCCTTTGCCGGAAAGCCGGTCCGGTTTGTTGTGATCGCCTGCTATCCGACCGTCGCAACCAATCCTCGTGCCGATTACCCGCTCCCAACGGGCAGGGTCGTACCGCACATGCAGACCGGCGCGGAAGCACCGCTGTTCGCCGACGCCGCGGCCCGGTATCCTGTGCTCGCGTTTTCGCACGGCTATGGCGGGAGCCCGATCTCGAGCGACTACATAGCCTCACTCTCCTGGTTCGCGAGCTACGGTTATATCGTGGTGGGACCGTTCCATGGCGATCCACGTTTTTCGAACCTCAAGATCGATGACCTCGCGGACGCCGGGACAGTCCTGTCGCATCTCGGCGACTTTGTCGCACTGCAGGCATTGCGACCGTTGTCGATGTCGGCCGCGCTCGACCTCGTGCTCGCGCATCCGCAATGGCGCGACCACGTCGATGCAGCGCAGATCGGAGGTTTCGGGGCTAGCATGGGTGGCGAAACACTGATGCTGATGGGCGGCGCCGGCCTGACGACGTCACTCGGGTTCGATTGGACCCGGGTTCCCGTCGATCGCCGCCTTAAGGCGGCGGTGGGCTATGTGCCATACTTCGGTGAGCCGTTTCTGCCGGCGTTCGGGCGCAACCAGCACGGCTTGGACGGTGTCACGCTTCCGTATCTCGCCATCAGCGGCACGGCGGACACGACGGCTCCGCTGATCGTCACGGAGCAAGCTATTTCGCGGCTCGCGGGGACGCGGGAGCTCGTCGCGCTGGCCGGCGTGAAGCACGGACTGGACGCGGCGTCGATTAATGATATCTTCACCTGGTCGCTTATGTTCCTCGACGCGGAGGTCCGGGGGAACCCGTCCGCGCGCCAGCAGCTCTCGACGATGGCAAGCGTCGCGGGCGGAGGAGACGACAGCGTGGTGATTCCCTATAACGGCCCGGTTGGGCCTTGAAGACGTGAGGAAACCGGGGCGCCCGCTCCGGGCCCGCCCGGTGCCTTGGTGCTTCACCCTATGATGGGGTTTCCCCCCAAGCCCCAGACACCTTGATCTTCTTCCTGCAACTAACATCAGGGGTTTTATACCAGGTGGCAAGGTTTCTTTTGAAACCTAAGGCTATGTGCCGGGGCGCTCTATCAAGAGTATGTGTAGTTACCTGCAGAACGCTCCGGATGACCCGCCGGGACAGTCTGCTTTTAAGAAAAACCGACCGGGGTTAATCCCGGTCGGGTCGAACCGGTTGATAGGTACTCGACTTGCTTACTGAGTAGGTACTAGCGACGAGTGATGGTCTACAATTAACCAGTGACCGTTGAGATTCCGGTAGACAAAACTGAATCGTGCAGGACGGGTAAACGGTTTACCGTCGCGATCCTCTGAAAAGGTGTATGTTCCAGTGTTGATTGCGATGTCGCCGTATATCCTTATACGTTGCTCGCCCAAGACAACCTTGTACGACGGTGGTACTGTGTCGAGAATCTTGAAGTAATCCTGAACAGCGATGGGGGTGTCACGGAGTGTGGAAGACCTCGTACCCCACAAAACCGCATCCGTGCTGTAGAGAGCAACCACTTTGTTGGCATTATGGCTATTCATGCTGTCAATCCATGTCTGCGTGGCCGCGCCAACGTCTTCCTTTGGTCCGGCCAGCAACAGCGATGGGGTTAACAGAACTAAAAGCGCCACGAGCATCAATAGATTCTTCATAATGATACCTCCTCCTGCAATTTTCACTTCTGTAACCATGATGTTATTCTCCTTCTGGCGTGTAGGATACGCCACCCCGAATGTGATGATTACTGTATTCTTTCCTTTGCAAATTGTTGTAAATTCATTACATGGTAAGAGTCACGCTAGTCCTTGAGAATATTTTACGACAAACACTATATAGATAAAATATAGTAGGTTGCTATCCATCTTTATTATTCCAACCTAACAACTAATATACGGGACAGGTGTTTTCCCCATTCATGGGTTGATATTAGCACATTTTCGTTTCATTGCAAAGGAAACAATACTTTTAAATCAGGATGCATTTTTTTGCAGTTTGGGTGTTTTGTGGCACGTACAGACAAAAGACGGTTTGGGTATATTATGGGAAAATCCACAAAAGCCCTGATAGAGATACTCTACAGTTCCAGACGTACATCGCAGATTGAATAGCGGTCTTGGTGTGAGGGTTAGAAACGGTAAGGATTACGGTGACGGAATGTCCACTGTGTAGTCGGTGTACTTTTCTGACCAACAATGAAACTGAAGGCAAAACTTCCATATGAAAACGCGAGTCACTAATTCTGTTTGCAAAAAGTGTCAACGCAAATACTGACTATTGCCCCTCATCCCCATCGTCTTTCCCACTGTCCCCTTCCCCCTCTTCTTCGTCATCCTTGTAGTCTCTCTTCTTTTTCAGAACCCTGAAAAAACCGCATATTGTCAGCAGAGCTGCGGCAAGAAAGAGAAGTTCGTAGAGGTAATCGCGCAGATAGAAAAGCCAGGCACTTCCGGGAGACAGGGACGCCCGCCACTGTTTCTCAAGTTCATCCAGGGATATTGAAAGAGCCTTGCGGACCGCGGTATCAAGATCATCACCGATGCGCATCTGCTCCAGAATCTTCCGCAGGTCTGAAATACCGAACTTCTTCTTTATGAAGTCGATGATGCTTTTGCTTTCCTCATAGGCAAGGATGAGGTCTTTGCCGTCAGAAGTAAATCTCGCTTCAAGGCCTTCGATGCTGACAAGACGTTTCGAAAGCACGGCCTCCCTGAGGCCGGAGCGGCTGCCATCGCTTATGATCTCTCCAAATCCTCCGGTGACCCACTGACATATGCCTTCATCAAGCCAGCGGGGGAGTCTCTCTGCAGAGATGGCACGATGGAGTTCAAGGTGGCACAACTCATGTTTCAGCGTCACCTCAAGGGTGAACGGGTGGGTGCCCATCTTCGAGTAATCGATCAGGATGAGATCTTCCCGGGGAATTGCCAGGGCAGTGACCAGGTCACTGCCGGAGATCTTCCTGAAAGAGGCATGGTCTTTCAGAAGCACTATTTGAGTTGTTTCCGGTTTGGATGCTGTTTCCCATCCCAGCTCTTTCAGCAGTTCGGAACGGACAGCCGGGTATATCCGAAGGACCTCTCTTGCCGCACCCTGAAGCGGCGCATCGAACCTGACCGTGACCTGTGCATCAGCCATGGCAGGCATCCCGGCGCCCTCAGTGACGGCTTGGGCAAAAGACGGCAGCATGGCAAACAGGAAGACAGCAGTCATGAGAATAAGTCGAACGGTCATGGTCGTCGCACCTTCTTTCAGAATACCATGTCCTGCCTGCGCCCCATCGCGTTTATGCAGAAGAACGACGATAATGACAGGCCTAGGGGGCGAGCTTGTTCTGTATCTCCCGGACGGCCTGATTGTTCAGCAGCCTCATGAACCGCGGATTTGACATGAGGGCCGTAAGATCACCGGCCTGTACCGCCTTCATGATCTCGGGGTCCTTCAGGACCTTCTGGAACTCCGGGTCGTTCTGCAAGGTCTGGATCATACTCATGATGTCGGCCTGACCGAACATTGTATCCTGCAGCGTCTTCACCTGGCTGCCGGTATCTGACGCAGCACCCGACTGACCCTTTGACCTGATAGCACGCACCTTTGATTCGTTGATCTTTATCGTTCCGAGGGCAGAAGACCTGATAGTGTAAACGCCCGCTGAAAGAGACAGAAGCTCTCCGGTTATCGTACTGCCATCAACAAGTTCCATGACCCGTGTCTCAGCAGCGGCCGCCATTCCGGCCAGGAGCAAAAGGACCGCGATTGCCGGGAGAAAGAATTTTATGCGCATGCTCCTGCCTCTTTTTTCACTTCGCACCCGATATCGCGCTGACGATTCCGGACTGACTCTGTCCTATGCCTTCAGCCAGGGCACTGCTCAGGGCCTTTGCAAGGCTGGGGAACCCCTTGTCCTCAAGCCTGACTGTTTTTGATATTGTCTTCTTATAGACCTCATTCCCTTCCGGGGAACGGAGTTTCACTTCGAACAGGAGCTGGCAGGACGAGGTCTCCCCCTCATCCAGCCGCTCGAACCGTTTGAGGTAAATATCAAGGTTATAATAACCACCAGGGGTAAAGACCGAGGCCTTCACCTCCCTGAAACTACCGCTCGCCGAGAGTCCATCCCTGAAGGCATCCCTGACAAGGTCAACCGGAGGCATGTCCCAGCGGGAATAGCGCGACAGGTCAATCTGGTAAGGCGAAGTTCTGTACGCAATATATGATTGGCCAAGATAGCGGGGGGAATGGACCGTAACATTGACCGAGGCATCTGTCTGTCCGCCGGAAATGGTCTTTTCTTCCGGAACCGCCAGACTGTAAATCTTCGTCCCGGGCATGCTGCACGAAATAAGCAGAATCATGGCCAGAATCGCGGCAAAGGCAATAATGACGCCATTGTAAAAAGTTCTTTTCAAGGCTGTCATTCCCGAAGGCCTTAATCGGGAATCCATTCTTTTAAAGAAGTTGCGAGCACCTGGATTCCCGCCTTCGCGGGAATGACGACTTTTCATGAAGCCGTCAACAATGAAGAGTCTCCGCATCTTATTCCCCTTTCTCTCCTTTGTAGATAATGCTCCACGGCTTGTTCTTTATCTCCACGAGGAGCTCCTGGAGTTCTTCGGTCGTCCTGGTCATCGTCGTCAGCAGGACGTCCAGATTCTGCGACTGTTGCACCACGGCCTTATCAATGGAATTCGAGGTCTTGCCGACCGACCGGGAGGTCTCCTCAAGACTCTTGATCATCTCTCCCGCCTTCTGAAGATCTTCCCGTGCCTTTTTGATCAGGTCCGATACTTCTCCCTTGTTCGATTTAATCAGCCCCTCAACCTCATTCAGGACCAGTTCCAGCTTGGCCGCGGCCGACTTGAAGCCGACGGCAACCTTTTCGAGACTTGAGGAGCCCGAGACGATCGCCTTGTTGGTGTCAACAATCAGGTTCTCGATCTTCTTCACGTTCTGGGGGGAAAAAAGCCTGTCAACATCCTTGATCAATCCGTCAACCGATTCCGAAAGCGTATTCATCTTTGCCATCATCATCGTAAACTCTATCGTGGGGTCGGACGGTATGTCCTCGCCGATTTTTATCCGTTCGTTCGTGGTCTGATCTACCGTAAGCAGGAGATAGATATCACCGACAAACCCGATCTGTGTTATCAGCGCCTTGGTCCCTTTATAGACCGGGGTGCCCTGCCTGACCCCTATCTCGATCGTGACCGGTTTGCCGGGTCCGTCGGGTTCCCTGATGCTCAGTATCCGTCCGACCCTGACACCGCCGAGTTTCACCTGGGCTCCGGCCTCAAGCCCCGCGGCATTCTGGACCCTCACATAATACTTGTCGTACTTGTTCATAAACTGACCGCCGCCGATCAGGACCACAAAGACACTCATGATCAGCAGCGATACAACGATAATTATCCCGGCCTTGATCTCTTCCTTCACGTTAGTCTCCTGCTATGATCTTGAAATAGTCATCCGGAGAATAGGTCTCCTGCTCGGGCTGCCGTTCAAGAAACATCCTTATCCTCGGATGGTCCGATGCCTTCAACCCGGCAAGATCGCCCTGGTAGAGGACATTCC
>Ga0334722_10001860_pt1 | contig 25061 bp, 25 predicted proteins | sample C3_bottom_MG_FD_207210 | JGI IMG/M metagenome (GOLD analysis project Ga0334722, IMG submission 207210) | Sediment microbial communities from Yellowstone Lake, YNP, Wyoming, USA - C3_bottom | ecosystem: Environmental > Aquatic > Freshwater > Lake > Sediment | place: USA: Wyoming | collected... | reverse complement strand
CCAGCCTGTGCCGCCGTTCGTGCTCTTGAACACGCCGCCGCTATTTGTTCCTGCATAGACCGTCTGGTCTGAAGCGTAGTTCAGGGATATGGCGAGTGACTGGATATTTAAATTTGTTATGCCAGTGTTCACGGCCGTCCAGCCTGTACCGCCGTTCGTGCTCTTGAACACGCCGCCGCCCGTCCCCGCATAGACCGTCTGGTCTGTGGCGTAGTTCGGGGATATGGCGAGTGAACGGATATATAAATTTGTTATGCCCGTGTTCACCGCAGTCCAGCCTGTGCCGCCGTTTGTGCTCTTGAACACGCCGCCGCCATTCGTCCCGGCATATACCGTATTGTCCGTTGCGTAGTTCGGGGAAATGGCGAGTGACTGGATAGTTAAACTTGTTATGCCCGTGTTCACCGCAGTCCAGCCTGTCCCACCATTCGTGCTCTTGAACACGCCGCCGCCATTCGTCCCGGCATATACCGTATTGTCCGTTGCGTAGTTCGGGGATACGGCGAGTGACTGGATAGTTAAACTTGTTATGCCCGTGTTCACCGCAGTCCAGCCTGTACCCCCGTTCGTGCTCTTGAACTCGCCGCTGCCCGTCCCGGCATAGACCGTCTGGTCCGTGGCGTAGTTCGGGGATATGGCGAGTGCATAGATATTTAAATTTGTTATGCCCGTGTTCACGGCGGTCCAACTCGTCCCTCCGTTCGTGCTCTTGAACACGCCGCTCCATGTCCCGGCATATACCGCGTGGTCCGTTGCGTAGCTCGGGGATATGACGAGTGCATAGATATATAAACTTGTTATGCCCGTGTTCACTGCCGTCCAGCCTGTACCGCCGTTCGTGCTCTTGAACACGCCGCCACCCCACGTTCCGGCATATACCGTATTGTCCGTGGCGTAGTTCGGGGATATGGCGAGTGACCTGGTATTTAAATTTGTTATGCCCGTGTTCACAGCAGCCCAATTCGCGCCCCCATCTGAGCTCTTGAACACGCCGCCGCCATTCGTCCCTGCATATACCGTATTGTCCGTTGCGTAGTTCGGGGATATGGCGAGTGCATAGATATTTAAATTTGTTATGCCTGTGTTCACGGCAGTCCAGCCTGTCCCCCCGTTCGTGCTCTTGAACACGCCGCCGACAGCCGTCCCGGCATATACCGTATTGTCCGTTGCGTAGTTAGGGGATATGGCGAGTGACAAGATATTTAAATCTGTTATGCCCGTGTTCACGGCTGTCCAGCTTGTCCCGCCGTTCATGCTCTTGAACACACCGCCGCCACCCGTCCCGGCATATACTGTCTGGTCCGTGGCGTAGTTCGGGGATATGGCGAGTGACTGGATATTTAAATTTGTTATGCCCGTGTTCACCGCAGTCCAGCCTGTACCGCCGTTCGTGCTCTTGAACACGCCGCTGCCGCCAAACGTACCGGCATATACCGTCTGGTCCGTTGCGTAGTTCGGGGAGACGGCGGTAGCATTTATTTGCCCGCCATAAGGGCCATTGGTTGTCCACTCGTTTATGCCCGCCCACGCCCTGCCCGCAACAGACGATAACAGCACAAAGAAGATCGCCCAGACCATTAGAAATTTTGCCGTTTTGTTGAACATAATAATCTCCGTGGAAGGTAGAAATAAAAGCAGACTGGTTAACTATACTATATACAAGCAATAAATGTGCCACCGCAAGCAAGAATGATTATCGATAGGCTATAACTAAAGGAGCTGTCAGGATAATCCTAATTATAATAATATTTTTTATAACCTGATTACATAATTACGCTCTAACTGATTGCTTGATTGTGCGCAAATTTTTGCGTATTATCGCGCAGAAGGGGTGCAGGGAGAAGATAAGTCAACTGTGGATTCCCCATGAAAGGGGCAACTACAACAAGGAGGAGATTGCCGCGTCGTCCCGCAGAGAGCGGGACTCCTCGCAATGACTATTATCTCACCGCCGCACCTGTTTGCTTCACCTTCTGGCCGGGCAGAAGTTGATGGGGTCGCTCACGCCGGGCACGCTGGTGGTAAACAGGTACTTGTTCGTTATGTCCTCTATTTCACAGTTTTTGCAGTAAAGCTCTGCACAGCTCTCGGCCTCGCCAGAGGAGTTGGCATAGAACAACCTCGCGGCGCAGAAACCGTCAGACCGCTGGAAACCAAACAGATACTGCCTCGCCGTAAGGCCCACCTCGTCGCCGCTGCACGTCCGGGCTATATTGTCCGAGTTTGAATATGCGTCTGCAAGAAGTGGCCCGTATCCTGCCGGTTCGTTGCTCGCTGCGCCGAATGCTGCGACCGAGGCCATTACAACACCTGCCGCCATCAACATACCTAATAATAACATGAAGGTTTTCATTTCTTTCGCCTCCCGCATCAAAGCCTATATTTATAGTATACCAGATAGGTCGGGTTTGTGCGGGAAGTATAGGTGGAGATTGCCACGGCCAAACTGCGGCTCATGCGCCTTGCATTTTGATCATCTTCGGAACCTTCGGTTCCGCAAAGTGAGCCTCGCAATGACAACCCTGACTATTCTGCCGAGGCAACACCGGAAACCTTCTTCTCGCCTTTCTCTATGTCCTCCTCGAAGTATTTCGTCACTATCTTCGTCGCGCAGAACTCCCCGCACATAGTGCAGGAGTTCTCGTCTCCGGGCTGGCGCGACGCGCGTATCTGTCTCGGCCTGTCCCCGGTTATGGCGAGGTCGAACTGCCTCTGCCAATCTAACCCGCGCCTGGCGAGGCTCATCTCCTTGTCGCGGGAGCGGTCCTTGAGCTTTATCATGTCGCCCACGTAAGCGGCTATCCTCGCGGCGGCCACGCCCTCCCGCACGTCGTCCACGTTTGGCAGGGCGAGGTGCTCGGACGGAGTGACGTAGCAGATGAAGTCGGCCCCGTATGCCGAGGAGAGCGCCGCTCCTATGGCGGAGGTGATATGGTCATATCCGGGCGCGACGTCCGTTGTTATAGGGCCCAATACGTAGAACGGGGCCTCGTTCGACATCCTCTTCTGTATGATGATGTTCGCCTCTATCTCGTCAATCGGTATATGGCCGGGACCCTCGACCATCATCTGGCAGCCCTGCTTCCTGCCCTCTTCCGCAAGCTCGCAGTTGATTACAAGCTCCTGTATCTGGCAGCGGTCTGAGGAGTCGTGTATCGCGCCTGCGCGGAAGCCGTTGCCGAGCGAGAGCACGCAGTCGTATTTTTTGAGTATGTCCGCCACGCGGTCGAAGTGCTCGAACAGCGGGTTCTCGCGGTTGTTGTGCATCATCCAGGCCACCATGTACGCCCCGCCCTTCGAGACCAGCCCGCCGTAACGGTATCCCTGCTTCCTTAGCCGCTCTATGGTCAGGCGGTTTATGCCGCAGTGTATCGCCATGAAGGATATGCCGTCCGCGCACTGCTCCTCTATCACGTCGAAGAGCATCTCCACCGGCATGTTTACCGGGCTGCCGTACTTTTCTATGGACTGCGCAAATGCCTGATAGAGCGGAACAGTGCCCACGGGCAGGTTTACCGCGCCCAGTACCTCGCGCCTGATAGCCCTTATGTCGCCGCCGACGGACAGGTCCATGAGCGAGTCGGCACCGCAGGCTTCAGCCACGCGCGCCTTCTCCACTTCGAGGGCCATCTCCGCGATGTCGGTCGAGGTGCCGATGCTCGCGTTGACCTTTGTGCGCAGGCCCTTGCCTATGCCTACCACCTTCGTGGCGCGCACCGTGCTGTTGGGTATTACTATCTTACCCTGCGCTACCATGTTGCGGACATAGTCCGCAGTCACGCCCTCCGCCCCGGCAACCGCTTTCATCTCGCTCGTTGTTACTCCGCTTACCGCCAATTCAACCTGAGAAGACATTTTTGACCTCTTTCATAGTTAACAAGTTTGCGGCCCGCCGGGGGCGTCGGGCCCTACACAAGACGTCACCCCCGTGAAAACGGGGGCACAGTGACTTTAGATTTGCTACATACCCTCTTTATCTTCTCCGCAAAAGACCTTGCAAAACGCCTGTTCGACATGAAGTGCAGGTGTACATAGCTTGCAAGCATGTTTCCCTTTACATACCCTTCCCTGCCAAGTTCCTTATCTGCGCCGCTTCTCATCGTGTATGCCCTGCCGACGCCCTTCGGCATCGGGTCTATCTCGGAGTAATGGTACTCGTGGCCACGTGCCACCCCGCCCTGAGGGAAGAGCGTGCCCGCACCTGCGACCACGACCTCCCTGTATCCGAGCGCCTTACGCTCCTTAAGCATCCTTGTACGCGTGGGGAATATACCGGCCATCGGGTGGTACACGCCCTCGATGTCCGTTATGCCCTCCGTGAGGTACATGAAGCCGCCGCACTCGGCATATATGGGCATGCCGCCCCTCGCCGCGTCGAGTATCCCGCGCTTCACGAAGTCGTTTGACGCCAGTCCGCGCGCGTACATCTCGGGGTAGCCGCCGCCCAGGTATATGCCGGATATGTTCTCGGGCAGGCCGCCGTCCTTGAGCGGGCTGAACGGGACAATTTCTATCCCATAAGAGCGGAGCAGGTCCAGGTTGTCCTGGTAGTAAAAGCAGAACGCCTCGTCCATCGCGACGGCGAGCCGGGAAGAAGACTTGCTTTTAATGGAGGACATGGCCTTTGCCCTGCCCTCGACACGCTCTGCCCTGCCTGCAATTTTAAGCAGCGCGTCCATGTCCAGGCTTTTCTCTATAAGCGCCTTTAAGCTCTTCACAAACTTCGGTGTGAGAATACCGGCCACGTCCGTGGTAAGGCCTAAGTGCCGGGACGGTATGTCGAGGCCGTCCTCGCGTGGTATCGCGCCTATCACCTTGGCGCGGCAATGCCTCTTTATGGCGGCCCGTAGCATCTCTTCGTGCCTTGCCGAGCCTACCCGGTTTAATATCACGCCCGCGATGCGCACGTCCGGGTCGAGCGTCTCGAAGCCCTTTACCACCGCAGCCGCGCTGCCCGCCATGCTCCGCGCGTCCACTACGAGTATGACGGGCGCGCCTGTGAGCCTTGCAACCTCAGCGGCGCTGCCCTCGGTAAGCCCGCGTCCAATACCGTCGAACAGGCCCATCGCGCCCTCTATGACGGATATGTCGGTGTCTGCGCCTGCCCTCGCGTATACTTCCCTGACCGCCTTTTTTCCCATCATCCAGCCGTCCAGGTTTCTCGAAACCCGACCAGTGACGTGCCTGTGGTATGCAGGGTCTATGAAGTCAGGGCCTGTCTTGAAAGGCTGCACGGCAAGCCCGCGCGCCTTGAGCGCGGCCATTATGCCGATGCTTATGGTCGTCTTGCCGACCCCGCTCTGCGTGCCCGCTATTATAATGGAGCCCATTAAGTTGCCTCTAAATTCCTGGCCCCCGTATCAAGTACGGGGTGACATAAAAAGTACAGAGTGACACAAAACAAAATCCCCCTCACCCATTCAAAAGCTTGACCACGGGAATGCCGTCGTCGTAGAAGTCTATTATATTGAGCGCGCCGAAGTTCTGCTCTATGTGGAATACGTTTTTCAGGTCGAGCCCAAGCGCCTCTGAAAGTATCACGCGGTTGACGCCTCCGTGCCCGACCAAAGTTATCTCGCGGCCCTTGTTGTGCTCCAACGCCTCCCTGAGCGCGGGAATAACCCTCTTCTTCACGTCAAGCAGCGACTCCCCGTCCGGCGGGGCGAAATGTACTATGTCGTCTAACCATGCGCGCCACTCCTTCGGGTACACCCTCTCTATCTCCTCGAAGGACATCCCCTCCCACACGCCCACGTTTCGCTCGCGGAACTCGTACTTGCTTATCTTTGGCGCACGGTGGGACTCCCCTATTATCTCCGCGCCCTTCACCGTCCTGATTAAATCTGACGAATATATCGTGGCGATGGGGGCGTCCTTAAGCCGCTCCTTGAGCGCGAACATCTGCCGTATGCCAGTCTCCGTGATGTCCACGTCCCGGTGTCCGTTGTAGCGGCGTATCCCGTCCCCGTTGACCTCGCCGTGCCTGCAAAGGTAAAGGCGCGTGTATTTCATGTCTCTCACCTCAACAAAAATGCGAGCAGTATTGCGGCCTCGCAGAGTTCGCTCGCGGCGCCGATGGTGTCGCCGGTGACCCCGCCGATAAGCCTCTTAAAATAACCGCGCGCGGCCAACGCGATAGCTGCCGACACCGCGAACGGGACGATACCCCAAAGACCAGCCACAAGGTACGCGATGAGCGCCGCGCCCAGTAGCGCCACAATGAAATATAGCGGCGTAAGGTGCTCCACGAAAGGCCGTGCGAGGCTGCCTTCCTTCCTTGCGTACTCGCTTCTGAACGCCACCGCCACCTGCGACCAGCGCGCAAGCGCGGGTGCCGCTATGATGGCCTGCGCCCTGGCCGTACCTTGCAGGGAGTCGAACGCGGCGAACTTAACCAAGAGCAGCAGGACGACAGCGACCACGCCCATAGCGCCTATGCGGCTGTCCTTCATTATCTCCAGGGTGCGGGCCTTGTCTCCTCGCCCGCCGAATATGCCGTCTATGGTGTCCGCAAGCCCGTCTATGTGCAGCCCGCCGGTTACAATGGCGAGGATGCCGACAAGGAGCGCGGAGACCACCTGGTGCGGGAACACCCTGCCGAGTCCATAGTCGCAAAACCAGAGCATTACGCCGAGCCATGCCCCGACCAGCGGGAAATAGGCCATTGACGAGGCCATGCGCTCAGGCTCCACGACCCTGCCCCTGCCGAGCGGGAGGACGGTGAGGAAACGGCTGGCTGTTAAAAAGTCGGACATTAATATCACCGCAGAAACGCAGAGAATACGAGTGTCCGGTCTGCGCTATTATAGAGACAAAATTCTGCAGACTGGAGATTTTGGAGTTATCCGAAAACAGGCGTCAGCTTGTTTGAGGGTTACTCCAAAACGAACAGGCAAATATTTTGGCTCTATAATAGCGCAGACTGGACTGCTATACGGCCCTCAGTTTACTTTCTCGGACTCCACCCCGGCCTCGCCGAACGTGGCCATCTCGCGGAGCACTTTGAGCCCAGCCTCGACTATGCCCATCGCGAGTGCCGCGCCCGTCCCTTCGCCCAGCCGCATGTCGAGGTCAAGTAGCGGCCTGTGTCCTATCCTGCCCAGCACCGACAGGTGGCCCGCCTCTACAGAACGGTGCGCGGAGATGATATAGCCCTTTACCTCCGGCTTGAGCTCGCACGCGACAAGCGCGCCCGCCGACGATATGAACCCGTCCACCACCACGGGTATCCTGTTGGCAGCCGCGCCCAGCACCACGCCCGCAATGCCTGCAATCTCAAGCCCGCCCACCTTTGTCAGCACGTCCATCGCGTCTGATGCGTCGGGCCTGTTTACGGACAATGACCTTTCTATCACGGAGACCTTGTTGCTCAATGCCTCGTCGGTGATGCCCGTGCCGTAGCCCGTAACCATAGCAACGGGCAGGCCGGTGAACACCGCCGCAATCGCGGCGGAAGGAGTCGTGTTGGCAATGCCCATGTCGCCCGTGCCGACCATCCCGTAGCCGCGCCCGACGAACTCGTTCACAAGGCCTATGCCCACCTCGACCGCACGGACCGCATCCTCGCGGGTCATGGCCGGGCCGACCGCCATGTTGGCCGTGCCCCTTGCCACTTTCACTATCCTGAGGCCGTCCACAGGCGTAAACTCGTGGTCTACCCCGATGTCCGCGACTACCACGTCAGCGCCGACGTGTCTCGCAAGCACGTTCACGCCCGCCCCGCCTCGCAGGAAGTTTAATACCATCTGGGCCGTGACGACCTTCGGGTATGCGCTTACTCCCTCGTCTGCAACGCCGTGGTCGCCCGCGAACACGAATATCGCTTTTTTGGTAACGTCCGGCTCGTCCTTGCCGGTGATGAGGCATACGCGCTTCGCCATCTCCTCCAGGCGTCCAAGGCTACCAGGCGGTTTGGTCTTGTTGTCGAGCCGCTTCTGTACAGCTTCTGCGCGGGACTCGTCCACGGGTTTTATCGCTTTTAAGGTATCGTCCAATAGACCCATCATATAGCTCCTTTGATTTTAATAGGCATCCCCGCCACCACAAGGTACGCCTCGTCGGCGGACTCGGCCAATGTGCGGTTCACCCACCCGGCCACGTCCCTGAACCTGCGCGCAACGGGGTTGTCCGGCACTATGCCTAAGCCAACTTCGTTGGACACTACTATTACCGTGCCGTCCGCGTCCTTCAGCATATACAAAAGCTCGGCCGCCTTCGCCCTGGCGACGGACTCAAAGCCCAGGTCGTCCGCCATCATCAGGTTTGAAAGCCATAGCGTCAGACAATCGAGCACCACCGTCCCGCGATCCTGCCCGAGTGAAACGAGCGCGCCCGCAATGTCTATCGGCTCCTCGATTGTGCGCCAACCGGCCCCGCGCTCGTCTTTGTGCCGGCTGATGCGCTCCTCCATCTCAGCGTCGCCTGCGGTGGCGGTAGCGAGGTACACAAGCCCGCCCCCATTGACATTATATGCCTTCTCCGCAAGGGACATAGCAAACCCCGTCTTGCCGGAGCGCGCCCCACCCGTGACAAATACCAGCCTGCTCAATACTCCACCCCCCTGCGGGCCTTCACGCCTCTCTCGGCCGGGTGCTTCACGAGCTTCATCTCTGTGGCGTAGTCGGCCAGTCCGATGACCTCGTCAGGGCAGCCGCGTCCGGTAAGCACAAGCTCCACGCCGTCCGGCTTATTCTCAATGAGCTGCACCACCTCCGCCGTGTCCAGCCAACCTTCCTTCATGCAGTTGTTCACCTCATCGAGTATCACCACGTCGTAGGCGCCGGACATCGCCTTAGAGGCGGCCATCCGAAAACCGTCCGTGATGGAACTTTTGAGCTTCTCGATGTCGCAACCCTTGCAGAAAAGCGGGTGCCTCTGCTCAGTGAAGCATATCAGCTCTGCTCCGGGCAGGCCGCTCAGTAGCGCTGCCTCGCCTGAGAGGTTTCCACCGCCTTTAAGGAACTGGACGACAAGTACCTTCATGCCGCGTCCCAGTGCACGCATGGCAAGCCCGAATGCCGCCGAGGTCTTGCCCTTGCCGGGTCCGGTGTATACGTGTACGAGGGCTTTTTCTAAGGACATACGATACCTCAAAACAAAAAAACCCGCCTCAAGGGGCGGGGTGATAAAGCATCGCACTCACCCTCCCCCTCGGAAGGCTACAGAGCTATTGCCAGGTATCCTGACTCACGGGTCGTCGCCTTTCCCCCGCCTTCCCATCCCGACACAACAGGACAGTGGCACATTAAAAAAAGGGGGTCGGCTACCCGTTTACAGTTGCGGGGCAGTGATGGCTTCGCACCATCTTCCCTGGGCTGCTAACCTAAATCGACATGGAAATTATACATGAAACGAAGGCCATGTCAACTTAAAACCTTGTAAAGAAAAAGCCGGGGGCGGGATACGCTCCCGCTCGCCCGGCTATCAGGTCTGACAATAGGCCGCCCAGCACTTAGATCGGGGGCACCTCGACGGCGCGCACAGCCGGGAGGGTCACGCTGGGTACGATGGCCCTCTGGGTGTTGGTGATTTCCGCGTCCTCGACCGTGTACACAAGTGCCGTGTCCGGTGTTATCCTGGAGAAGGAAACGGTAACCTTGTCCCCAGCCGCGTTCAGTACGGCGTGCATCTCGGCGGAGCCTTCGAAGTGTACGTGCGTGCCGGAGCCGCTGTCGTAGCTAGGCGGGTCGTCGTCCAGGGCGTCCGGCTCCAGGTCGCCTGTAAGCACGTCAACGGTAAAGTGCGATGGGGCAAGGACCCTGAGTGATGAGGGCAATGTGGGGACTACGAGGCTGGTCTCCTCATCCGTAAAGATATGGCCCATTGCGCCGTCAGGTGTAACGCCTGCGGCAGGGCTGTCGGCCCTGGCGAAGTCAACATCGCCCCACCAGCCGGCCCCGACGAAGTCTGCGCCGGACAACTCAAAAAAGAACTCGGCGTTTGCAGTGGCGGTCGGCTTGTGCCTCAACCTTACGGTGGAATAACGGAGCCTGCCATCCTCCCCTACTACTCCATAACGCATGGTGAACGTGGCGACCTTGCCGCTAAAGGTTGTGCCTTCGGCGCTGGCCGCAATAGGCAAACTCAGCAGCATCACACCCGCGACAAGCGATAACATAAGCTTCTTCATTTAAGCCCCCCTTTGTTTAATCTATTTATACAGTAACGGCCCTTCGCCGTTCCCTAAGCCTTCGTCTCTCTTACTATTAATCGGCTAGCGCTTTGACGGCACGCATCGTAGGCAGGGTAACGCTCGGTACGACGGCCCTCTGGGTGCTGGTGATTTCCGCGTCCTCGACCGTGTATACCAATGCAGTGTTCGGGGTTACCCTGGCGAAGGATACGTTTACCTTGTCACCTGCCGCGTTCAGTACGGCGTGCATCTCGGCAGAGCCTTCAAAGTGTACGTGCGTGCCGGATCCGCTGTCGTAGCTAGGCGGGTCGTCGTCCAGGGCGTCCGGCTCCAGGTCGCCTGTAAGCACGTCAACGGTAAAGTGCGATGGGGCAAGCACCCTGTGTGATGATGGCAGTGTGGGGATTACAAGGCTATCCTCCTCGTCCGTAGTGATCTGGCCCATTGCGCCTTCAGGTGTAACGCCTGCGGCGGGGCTATCGGCCCTGGTGAAGTTAATGTCGCTCCACCAGCCGGTCCCGAAAAAGTCTGTGCCGTCTAATTCAACAAAGAACTCGGCGTTGTTAGTAACGGTCGGCTTGTGCTTCAGCCTGACGGTGGAGTAACGGAGCCTGCCGTCGTCCCCGACTACGCCGTAACGCAAAGTAAACGTAGCGACCTTGCTGAGAAATATTGTGCCTCCTGGTCCTGCATTGGCCGCAACCGGTAAACTCATCATCATCAAACCCGCAACAAGCGATAAAATCAACTTCTTCATTTGAGTCCTCCTTTTCGTGCCTATGGGAAATCCCGTGTCAGTAATAGCGGCAAAATTTATCACTCATCGTCAGGATTGTCAATAAACTTTAACAATAATAACTATCACTTCTATACCTTTCTCTTAAGAAAGCTAACCGACTCGATATGGTAGGTCTGGGGGAAGAAGTCAACCATCCTTATTGACTCCAGCTCGTACTGCCCGCCGAGCTTTTTTATGTCCCTCGATAGTGACGCCGGGTTGCACGACACGTACGCTATCTTCTCAGGCTTGAGTAAAAGCGCCTTGTCCAGTGCGGCGGGGCTTAACCCCTCCCTCGGCGGGTCGGCTATCAGTATGTCCACCCGGTCGGTGGTCCTCAGCGAGTCCACGTTGGTGCGTATGAACTTACAGTTCTTGATGCCGTTGATGCGTGCATTTCGCTTGCCGTCGTTAACGGCGGAGGGGACTTCCTCCACCGCAGTTACCCCGCGCGCATGGAGGGCGAGCGGGAGCGCGAAGTTGCCAGCGCCTGCGTAGAGGTCCAGCACGCGCTTGCCCTCCAATGGCTGTAATGCCTGTATAATCAGCTTCACTACCGACTGGTTCAGCCGCCAGTGGCCCTGGAAGAAGCTCGTCGGGGAGACCGTGTACTGCAGGCCGTCCAGGTCGAGCGTTATATATTCGAGCCCTAACTTTATCGGCCCCTTGTCGGTGCTCTCAACGTACACACCTGCAAATCCCCCACCGTGTTTGCCAATAAGCCTGCCCCAGTTTGCGGAATCTGAGCGTGCGCCCTTGATGAGCGCGAGCGTGCTCTCCCCGTGTACGATGTGCGCCTCGCTATATACTGCACCCTTGAGCACGCGCCTCAGCGTGGCGAGGCCCTCATTCACCTCCGCTACCATCAGCGGGCAGGACTCTATGTCCACCACCTCGTGCGACTTCTCCCTGTAGAGGCCCAGTTTCCCCTGCGCCGCCTTGAACTGCCCGCGATGCCTGTAGTTGTATGGCTCGCCCGAGAGCGGCTCTGAAAGAGTTACGTCAAGGCCCGCAATGCGCTTGAGGCAGTCTTTCAGCACATCTTCTTTTATGCTGACCTGTCGGTCATACCTTATATACTGGAGCTGGCAGCCGCCGCAGGTGCCGAAGTACCTGCAAGGCGGGACGCACCTGTCCTCTGAAGGCTCGATTACCCTTTCTACCGTGGCCTCGGAGTAGTCCTTCTTATCCTTCGTGATGGATACCTCGACCGTCTCGCCGGGTATCGCGCCTTTAATCATCACTACCTTGCCGTCCATCCTGCCGATGGCAAGCCCGCCGTATGCGGGGGACTGGGCTTTTAATACTACGTTGGCTGATTTCATGCGTACACTGTATACCAGTAATATCACTGCGTCAAGGTGGAAACCCCTCACCCCCCCACCCTGCCCTCCCCCGCAGGTGGGGAGGGGATAAGGTTAGAGGCCATCGTAGGGCGAGGGGGATGGGGGAGTTATGATACCGCTTGCAACTTCCGGGAAGTTTTCGTATCATCTATATATATGACCAAGTCCCGGCAACAGCACTTCTCGTACAACCTCATAGCACGGATATTCATACCGCTTTTCCTGTTCTGCGAGAGGGTATGGCCGATGTGGCTGAAGCGCGCCTTCGCGTGGATAGTCACTGCGGCATACTACCCGTTCTTCACGAAGAGACGGCATGCCTACCAGGCGAACCTGAAGCACATACTCGGCCCGGGCACGTCCAACTGGCGGCTGTTCACCACCACCTTCCGCATGCTCGTCAACTGCGCGAACTACATGACGGACCTCTTCGGCCTGGGCGAGGACGGCCAGCTCGACATGGACTCGCGGCTCTCAAACGCATCCGGGTACGAGAACATTACCGACGCCCTTAAAGGCGGAAAAGGGGCGATACTCCTGACCGCGCACCTCGGGAACTGGGAGATGGGCGGGATAGTCCTTGCGCAGCTTGGACACCCCGTGAACGTGGTATATTACCCGGACGGCTCCGAGCGCATCGAGGCGAGCCGCACCCGGCAGAGGCTGATGCGCGGCGTGAAGGAGATACGCCTCGACCCGGACAACCTCTCCCCGCTTGCCATGATGCGCGCGTTACAGGCGGGCGAGTTGGTAGCCCTACAGGGAGACAAGCTTTATAATGACAAGGGCGTGAAGATGCAGTTCTTCGACGCCCCTGCGTACTTCCCCAAGGGTCCGTCGCTTCTTTCGATAGTTACCGGTGCGCCGATAGTGCCCGCATTTATAGTGATTGACAAAAACCACAGGTATAATATCATAGTCGAGACTCCCATCTACCCGGTCAAGACTGGCGACCGGGACGCGGACATCGAGGCTAACTTAAAAAGCGTGGTCGCCGTGCTGGAGAAGTACATCGGGCTTTATTACGAGCAGTGGTACTGCATGACGAGGTTTTGGGAGGAATGAAACTCAAACTAATCTACCCCGAATGGGGCAACTTCCCGCTGTATTACAGGCGGTACATTCACACGCTCGGCCCGATAACAGTCGCGGGCCTGACGCCGCCGGACGTGCAGATTAGCTTCACGGACGAACGCATCGAGCCGCTCGACTTCACCGAGCCTGCCGACCTCGTCGCCATATCCGCCATGACATGCCAGGCAATGCGCGCCTACGACATTGCTGACGAGTACAGACGGCGCGGCGTCCCGGTCGTCCTCGGCGGCATACACCCGTCTCTCATGCCGGAGGAGTCGGCCCAGCACGCTGACGCGGTCGTGGTCGGCGAGGCCGAGGGCACCTGGGAGCGGCTAATCGAGGACTTCAAGGCAGGCGGGGCGGGCGCGCTCAAGCCGCTGTACAACTGCATAGAGCGGCCAAAGATGGAAGAAGTCGCCTGGCCCAAGCGTGAGCTTATACGCGGCAAGGGCTACATACCTATGGAGTCCATGCAGGTCTCGCGTGGTTGCCCGGTGAACTGCGAGTTCTGCTCCGTGCCGGGGCTTTTCGGCACGTCTTACCGGGGCAGGCCAATCAAGGAGGCCCTGGCAGAGCTTGAGAAGATGGGCGAGTACATATTCTTCGTGGACGACAACTTCCACCTTGCAAAGAGGCGCACGTACGAGCTTTTCGACGGGATGGCGGGGATGGGCAAGAAATGGACGGGGCTCGCGCCCCTGAACGTCGGCCAGGACGAGGAGTACGTCAAAAGGCTGGTGCGCTCCGGCTGCTGGCTACTTTATGTGGACGTGGGGCCGTGGATGTCCGCGTCCTTCGGGGAGAAGAGGGCAGGCTTCACCACCGCAGAGAAGCACCTCGACAACATCAAGCGCCTGCACGACGCGGGCATAAAGCTCATCGCGTCATTCGTGTTCGGATACGACCACGACGACAAGGGTACCTTCGAGCGCACGGTCGAGTTCGCCAAAAAGACGGGCATAGAGGAGTGCGAGTTCCTGATACTCACCCCCTACCCCAAGACCCGCCTGCACGACAAGCTCTCGGCCCAAGGCAGGATAATAGTCACGGATTTATCCAAATACACGACCACCAACGTGGTCTTCAAACCAAAGCTGATGAGCCCGGAGGAACTATACGCCGGGTATATAACGGCATGGAAGGAGTTTTACTCGTCGGAAATAGTAGAAGAGACTTCTATCGGCCTTAGAGTAAAAACACTTGCCCAGTTCCCGATAGACCCTGCGGTATTCGACAGGATGATAGACGAGCGGTACCGCCCGGAGGACAGGTGGGTGGAGAGCTTCGTCAGGCCGGAACGGCTAAAAAAAGCTTGATTTAATAAAGCCTTAATGGTATAAACTAAAGCCTATGGTAAAGATATACGACACCACATTAAGAGACGGCGCGCAGTCCGAGGACGTGTCCTTCACGGTAGAGGACATGATACGCGTCACCATGAAGTTGGACGAGCTCGGCATCCACTACGTGGAAGGCGGCTGGCCCGGCTCCAACCCGCGCGACGTGGAATACTTCCAGAAGATAAGGGGCGTCAAGCTCGCGACCGCCCGCATCTCCGCATTCGGGAGCACCCGGAGGGCGAAGCACAAGGCGGACGACGACCCCAGCCTTCTTGCGCTCGTGCAGGCCGAAACCCCCGTCGCGTGCATATTCGGCAAGACCTGGGATTTTCACGTAAAGAAGGCCCTCAAGGTATCGCTCGAAGAAAACCTCGACATGATCTCCGAGTCCGTAGCGTTCCTGAAAAAGAATGTGGACGAGGTATTCTACGACGCGGAGCATTTCTTCGACGGGTACAAGGCGAACCCGTCATACGCGATAAAGACGCTGAAGGCCGCAAGGGAGGCGGGTGCTGACTGCCTTGTCCTCTGCGACACAAACGGCGGCACGATGACATGGGACCTATCCCGCATATTCGGCGAGGTGAAGGCCGGGGTGGACAGCCCGCTTGGCATCCACACCCATAACGACTCGGAGCTTGCGGTGGCCAACAGCCTCGCGGCGGTGGTGCTTGGGGCCGTGCAGGTGCAGGGCACCATGAACGGGTACGGGGAGCGGTGCGGCAACGCCAACCTCTGCTCCGTCATACCCGCGCTCAAGCTCAAGATGGGCGTGGACTGCATTCCCGACGAAAACGTGAAGAAGCTCCGCGAGGCCTCCCGATTTGTCACCGAGATAGCCAACCTGAGGCACTACAAGCACCAGCCATACGTCGGGGAGTCCGCGTTCGCCCACAAGGGCGGCATACATGTAAGCGCGGTGATGAAGGCCTCCGAGACATATGAGCATATAAAGCCGGAGCTTGTCGGAAACTTCCAGAGGATACTGGTATCCGACCTCTCAGGCCGTGGCAACGTGATACAGAAGGCGACCGAGTACGGCATAGACCTGACGGGCAACTCGCCGCAGGTCAACCACATCCTGCGTACCCTGAAGGACATGGAGAGCGAGGGCTACCAGTACGAGGGCGCGGACGCGTCCTTCGAGCTGTTGATAAAAAAGGCCACCGGCAAGTACACCCCGATTTTCGACCTGGAGGGCTACAGGGTAATAGTGGAGTGGTACGAGAACAGGCGTGAGACACTGTCCGAGGCCACCATAAGGGTGAATGTACACACCAGCGGCGACACGTCCACGAGCTATTACGAGTACACCGCCGCGATGGGTAACGGCCCGGTAAACTCGCTCGACAACGCGCTTCGGAAGGCGGTCGTCAAGTACTTCCCGCAGCTTGCGGGCGTGAAGCTCTTAGACTACAAGGTGCGCGTGCTGACAGCAGGCGAAGGCACCGCCGCGAAGGTGCGCGTCCTCATCGAGTCCGGCGACGAGTCCGGCAAGTGGGGCACGGTCGGCGTCTCCGAGAACATCATCGAGGCCTCCTGGGAGGCCCTCGTGGACAGCATCGAGTACAAGCTGCTGAAGGAATAATGGAAGAACAAGGCATAGTCCTCTCGGTATCAGGTGGCATGGCCAGCGTCGGCATGGTCGAGGGCGGGGGCTGCGAGGGCTGCAAGGCGGCTGGCTCCTGCAAGGCGGGCTCTGGCGGTCGGGTGCTCGAAGCGGTCAACGCAGTCGGGGCCGCGCCGGGCCAGCATGTGGCCGTGCAGATAGACACTACCGCGTTCATGAAGGCGTCCATATTCGTGTACATGACCCCGGTGGTCTTCCTGTTCGCCGGGGCAATAATAGGCGGGAGGTACGGGCCTGCCATATACGGCGGGATGAGCGTGGATACATGGCAGGCGGTAACGGGCGTGCTTTTTCTTGCGCTCTCCCTGCTGTTCATAAGGCTGTATGACAGGATGGTTAAAAAAGACAAGGGGTTGAATGCGGTGGTCGTCCGTATACTGGACGGCGGTACATGTTAAGTAATAAAGTGAATCCACAGTAACGCCCCCTCAGTCCCCCTCTTAAGATAAGAGGGGGATGGGGGAGTTATGAAAGGTGGATTCTTCACTGCGTTCAGAATGACAAACTTTCGGGTGACCGGCACTCTTAATGACCAATAACAGACTCCTTACATTAATAGCCCTCTCCGCCCTGCTCGTCGCGCTACCCGCGTGCAAGGACAAGGCGCCCAGGGAGCTCGACCAGCCCGCGCCCGCAAAGGCGACGGTGCAGGCGCAAAAAAGCCCCGCCACGCTTACCGGCACGGAAGACGTATTCACCAAGGTGGCGCGTGATGTCACGCCCGCCGTGGTGAACATACAGGCGTACCAGAAGGTGGAGGACACCGGCAGTCCCGAATATAACCAGGGCATGCCTAAGGACAGGTACCACGGCTTCGGCGGGGGCGGCGAAAAGGGCAAGCCGCATACCGAGGCCACTATGGGATCCGGCGTGATATTCACCTCCGACGGATATATCCTTACCAACTCGCACGTAGTGACAGACGCGACCGAGATAACCGTCAAACTCCCCGACAAGAGGGAGTTCACCGCAAAGCTGGTCGGCGACGACACCAAGACAGACATAGCGGTGCTGAAGGTGGACACCAAAGGCGTCCCCCTCCCGAAGGCCGTGTTAGGCGATTCATCCAAGTTGGAACCCGGCCAGTGGGCCATAGCTATCGGCAACCCCTTCGGGCTTGAGCATACCGTTACCGTGGGCGTGGTATCGGCGACAGGACGTGGCGACGTGGGCGTGGCCCAGTACGAAAACTTCATACAGACCGACGCGTCCATCAACCCCGGCAACTCCGGCGGCCCGCTCCTTAACAGCCGGGGCGAGGTCATAGGCATAAACACCGCCATCATGTCCGCCGGGCAGGGGATAAGCTTCTCCATACCGATAAACACGGCCAAGGAAATTGCCAAGGCGCTCATAGAAAAGGGCAAGGTAGTGCGCGGCTGGCTCGGCGTGGGTATACAGAACATAACGCCTGAACTGGCCACAGGGCTCGGCTTCCCCGGCAGGGACGGCGTGCTGATCAACAAGATATTCAAGGCCAGCCCCGCCCTGAAGGCGCACATAGAACCGGGCGACGTAATAATAATGTACGACGGCAGGCCTGTGACGGAGTCCCACCAGCTACAGGAGATGGTAGCGGGCACGAAGGTGGGCCGCACGGTGGATATAAAGCTCTACAGGTTCGGCAAGGAAAGAATTATCAAGGCGGTGATACAGGAGCTGGCCGCGTCCGAAAAGCAGATAGAGGCCGATAAGACGGAACGCGAGTCCGCTACCGCGCTCGGCATCACGGTACGTCCGATGGACGTTGCCACCTCGGAGGGACTGGGTTATCAGGGCGTGGTAGTGTTCGACGTGGAGGGCGGGAGCGCGGCAGAGAAAGCGGGCGTCATGCCGGGCGACGTCATCGTTTCCATCGGGCTTTCTAAAGTTCCGGGCCTCAAGGAGTTTAAAAAGACTGCATCCAAGTTCGGTAAGGGGAATACGGCGGCGCTACTCGTGATAAGGGGCGGGAGCCCGACGTTCATCGCATTCAAGGCAGGCCAGTGAAGTAAATACATTTATTTCAGGAGGCTACGATGAAAGAATACGCGGTGGAGAACATACGGAACGTAGGCATCATAGCGCACGGCGGCGCAGGCAAGACCTCTCTCACGGAGGCCATGCTCTTCGCCGCTAAAGCGACAGACCGTCTCGGCAAGGTCGAGGAAGGCAACACGGTCACGGACTTCGAGCCGGAGGAGATAGCGAGGAAGTCCAGCATAAGCTCCGCCGCAGCATTCATGGAATGGGGCGGCAATAAGGTGACTATCATAGACACCCCCGGCTCCAACAACTTTCTGGAGGACGCCAAGGGCTGCCTGAAGGGCGTGGACGGCGCGGTACTCATCGTCAGCCCGCTCTCCGGCATAAAGGCCGAGACGGAGAAGGTCTGGGAGTACGCCAACGAGTTCAGCCTCGCCCGTATCATATTCATCGCGAAGATGGACAAGGAGAGGGCCGACTTCAAGATGGTCGTGGATCAGATGGAGAAGGGCTTCTGCAAGGAGGCAGTGCCCATCCAGATACCCATAGGCTCGGAGGACAAGTTCACTGGCGTGATTGACCTTCTGAAGATGAAGGCATATATTTATGATGCGGACGGGAGCGGCAAGTTCAAGGAGTCCGACATCCCGGCAGACATGAAAGACGAGGCCGATGAGTACCGTGCCAAAATGGTGGAGAAGGTAGCCGAGTGCGACGACTGCCTGTTAGAGAAATACCTCACGGCGGGCGAGCTTTCCACCGAGGAGGTCACCGGCGGCCTGAGGCTGGGCTGCATGAGCGGGAGCGTGGTCCCCATGCTCTGCGGCGCACCGCCGAAAGGGATAGGGGTCGCACAGTTGCTCGACGCCATGACCCGCCTGCTTCCTAACCCGGTAGAGAAGGGCGAGAGGTCGCCGTACATGGCCAAGGACGTGAAGACCGGCACCGAGGTCGAGAAAAAGATCGACCCCGGCGCGCCTTTCTCGGCCTTCGTGTTCAAGACCATCGCAGACCCCTTCGCCGGCAAGCTGAGCCTTTTTAAGGTGGTCACCGGGAGCATGAAGTCCGACTCGAATGTATTCAACGCTAACAAGGATAAAGAGGAGCGCATCGGCCAGATATTCTATCCTATGGGCAAGAAGCAGGTCCCTGTCCAGACCCTGAAGGCGGGCGAGATAGGCGCGGTGGCAAAGCTCAAGGACACCGTCACCGGCGACACACTGTGCGACAAGGCGTCCCCTGTGATATTCGACCCGATAAAATATCAGGACCCGGTGATGTCGTTTGCCATCGAGGCCAAGACGAAGGGCGACGAGGACAAGGTATCCCAGGGCCTGTCGAGGCTACTGGAGGAAGACCCGACGCTCAGGTTCACGAGGGACGAGCAGACCAGGGAGATGATACTCTCCGGCATGGGCCAGTTGCACCTGGAGATTACCCTTGAGAAGTTAAAGCGCAAGTTCGGCACCGAGATAATAATGAAGACGCCCAAGATACCCTACAAGGAGACCATCAAGGGCAGCACAAAAATACAGGGCAAGTACAAGAAGCAGTCCGGCGGACGCGGCCAGTACGGCGACACCTGGATTGAGATAGAGCCCCTGAAAGACGGCACAGTGTTCGATTTCGTGGACAAGATAGTGGGCGGCTCCATACCCAGGCAGTACATACCCGCCGTCGAGAAGGGCATACACGAGGCGATGTCCGAGGGCGTGGTTGCCGGGTACCCGGTCGTCGGCGTGAGGGTGACGCTGTATGACGGCTCGTACCACAACGTGGACTCCTCCGAGATGGCCTTCAAGATAGCAGGCTCGATGGGCTTCAAGAAGGGCGTGTTAGAGTGCAAGCCGGTGCTCCTCGAACCCATAATGAACGTGACGGTCGTCATACCCGAAGACACGATGGGCAACGTGATAGGAGACTTAAACTCAAGGCGCGGCAAGGTGCAGGGCATGACCACGCAGGGCATGAACCAGAGGGTGACGGCACAGGTACCGATGGCCGAGATGCTGAGCTATGCGCCTACCCTGAACTCGCTCACATCGGGCAGGGGCATGTACTCGATGGAGTTCGCGCACTACGAGGAGCTGCCTGCCCACCTCGCGCAGAAGGTCATAGAGGAAGGCAAGGCGAAGAGGGCGGAAAAGACGGAGTAGCGTTTTTCTGATAATTTACTTGACTTTGTGTCATCTTTTTTGTAGTATGGCACCCTGTCAGGCGCGCAGAATTTCCGGTCGAGGAGGTTGAGCATGACCAAGGCGGATATAGTTTCTGAGGTCTATGAGAAGGTCGGCCTGTCCAAGAAGGAGGCCACCGACATCGTGGAGACCGTACTGGACACCATCAAGGACACACTCAAGAGTGGTGAGACGGTGAAGATTGCCGGGTTCGGCAACTTCGTCATCCGCGACAAGGGCGCAAGGAAGGGCAGGAACCCGAAGACCGGAGACAATATCGAGATAACACCACGCAGGGTTGTGACGTTCAAGCCCAGCATGATCTTCAAGGAGTTCGTGGACAAGGGCAAGCAGGAATAAGGGCCTTTGACATGGCCGGTCTCTCGCGGACAAAGCTCTTCTACAAGATTGGCGAGGTCAGCTCCCTGGCCGGCGTGGAACCCTACATCCTCCGCTACTGGGAGTCGGAATTCCCGGCCCTCTCGCCCAAGAAGAACAGGGGCGGCCAGAGGGTCTACCAGAAGAAAGACCTGGACCTCGTACTCCACATCAAAAGGATGCTCCACGAGGAGGGATACACCATCTCCGGGGCCAGGAAAAAACTGGCAGGCGGGCGTGGTGCGAGAGCCGGGCCGGGTGTTAAGGGCGATCAGGGCGATACCGGCGGGCCGTGCGTTAAAGGGGACTCTGAATCTCTTGTGAAGCTGAGAGACGAGATAAAAGACCTCCTGGACATAATAAAATAGCGGAAGCTTTCATAGTAATACTGTTGAGTCGGGGCGTGGCGCAGTCTGGTAGCGCACTAGCATGGGGGGCTAGGGGTCGTCCGTTCGAATCGGATCGCCCCGACCATCTTTCATATCTCCCAGTAATAGCTGCCAAATGGCAGCTATTTTTTTGGGCGGACAAAATCACCCCGAAAGAAGGGCCGACACATGGGTCGGCCCCTACAATCAGGTAGAAGATGTTTATTATAGAAGTCCTGGCAACTAAAATATAGTTGCAGAATCCGAAAAACGGAGCTATTATATAGATGAGCAGAGCCGACAAGCTGTTGAAGCGTTTTTTGTCGAAGCCGAGAGATTTCACCTATGACGAGCTGAGACAACTGCTCGCGGGGTTCGACTACGAGGAAACCTCTTCAGGCAGGACATCAGGTTCGAGAGTGAGCTTTGTGAACCGCTCGACTATGCACATAATCAAGATACATAGGCCGCATCCAGCACACGAATTGAAAAAATACCAGTTGGATGACATAGAAGAAAGCCTCAGAGCAAAGGGGGTTATTTAATGAAAGACGTTCTGACCTACAAGGGTTTTATAGGTTCCGTGCATTTCAGCGCGGATGACGGAGTGTTCCACGGCAAGGTCGAGGGAATAGACGACCTTGTGACATTTGAAGGAAAAAGCGTCAATGAGCTTGTCGAGGCCTTCCATGAAGAGGTGGACGACTATCTTGCCCTTTGCCGGAAGCTTGGTAAAGCGGCAACGAAGTCCTATAAGGGAAGCCTAAATGTCCGCATGTCGCCGGAGGTGCACCGGAAGGCTGCGGAGAAGGCCGCCCTGCTGGGCCTGTCGCTGAACCAGTTCATACAAAGGGCCGTCGAGGACGAGGTGGAGGGGCGGTGCGGGCCGCGCACCACCCGGCGCGCCGCAATGTAGTTGCCCGATTCATTGGGTGCCCCTACAATAAGGCAGGAAATGCTGATTTTAGCAACTAACGACGACGGTGTATACTCCCCCGGGCTGGCAACGCTCGCAAAGGCCATGCGCGCACTGGGCGAGGTATACGTCGTCGCGCCGGACAGGGAGCAGAGCGCTGTATCCCACTCCCTCACCCTGCACAGGCCGCTCCTCGTGGAAGAGGTGATGGACAAGGTATTCGCCGTCAACGGCACGCCCACCGACTGCGTGAACGTGGCCGTCAACGGGCTTTTGCCCAAGAGGCCGGACATCGTGGTATCCGGCATAAACAAGGGCGGGAACCTCGGCGACGACGTGACTTACTCCGGCACGGTATCAGCCGCGATGGAGGCCGCAATAATGGGCATACCCGCAATCGCACTGTCGATGGTGGCCAGGCAGGACTTCAAGTTCCAGGCCGCGGCGGACTTCGCAGTAACGCTCGCAAGGCTGGTGCTCGACAAGGGCATAAGGAAGGACACCTTATTGAACGTCAACGTGCCTAACCTGCCCGCAGGCGAGATAAAAGGGGTGCGCGTCACCCGGCAAGGGAGGCGCATATACGGCGGCTCTGTGTTGGAGCGCCTCGACCCGCGCGGCAAAAGGTACTTCTGGATTGGCGGCGAGGTGGAGAACTGGACTGAGACGCCTGACGCGGACCACGAAGCAGTCAGGCAGGGTTACATATCAGTCACGCCTCTCAAGTTCGACCTGACCGACCATGACTCGCTCAAGGGGCTTTCGCAGTGGGACGGGCTTGGCATGGAGTTTTAATGCAGAACTTCGACGTACTGAGACGAAGGATGGTCGAGACCCAGCTTGTGGCGCGGGGCATAAAGGACGAGCGCGTCTTGTCGGCCATGCTCAAGGTGCCCAGGCACCTGTTCGTCGAGGAGGCACTGTGGGGCCAGGCGTATGGTGACCACGCCCTGCCCATCGGCGAGGGCCAGACCATATCCCAGCCGTACATGGTCGCTATAATGTCCGAGCTGTTGCAGCTCAAGGGCGATGAGAAGGTGCTGGAGATAGGCACCGGCTCCGGCTACCAGGCCGCGATACTGGCGGAGCTTTGCTACAAGGTCTGCACCATCGAGCGCATAGGCTCGCTCGGCATGAGGGCCAGGAAGGTGCTCGACTTCCTGGGCTACTCGAACGTAGCCGTGCGTACATTCGACGGTACTTACGGCTGGCGGGACGAGTCCCCGTTCGACGGCATAGTGGTGACCGCCGCATCGCCTGATATACCTCAGCCGCTGTTCGAGCAGTTGAAAGAAGGCGGCAGGCTCATCGTACCGATAGGCACGCGCTGGCTGCAGGAGCTTACCGTGGTGACAAAGTTGCCGGGCGGAAAGATGGACGTCAAGAGTTCAATAGGCTGCGTGTTCGTGCCGCTTCTGGGCGCGTATGGCTTCAAGCTGGACGGAGGGGAATAGAGCATGGTAGAGGGCCTGATAAAATACCTGGGCGTGTTCGTAATAGGTGCAATCTCCGCAATGGGATATTCCGGCATCATCGTCTGTATGGCTATAGAGTCCGCGTGCATACCGCTCCCCTCCGAGATAATAATGCCCTTCTCCGGCTACCTCGTGTACACGGGGCAGTTCAGGCTTATCGAGGTCGGGCTCGCGGGCGCGTTCGGGTGCGTAGTCGGATCGGTCGTCGCGTACTACGCGGGCATATACGGGGGCAGGCCCTTCATGGAGAAGTACGGCAGGTACGTGCTCATCACCCCCAAGGAGCTCGACATGGCGGACAGGTGGTTCGCTCGGTACGGTGATGCGGCCATATTCATATCGCGCCTGCTCCCCGTGATACGCACGTTCATATCGCTGCCCGCTGGCATTGCGCGTATGGACTTCAAGAAGTTCGTACTGTACACCTTCGTGGGCTCCTTCCCCTGGTGCCTGGGGCTGGCCTGGGTGGGCCAGAAGATGGGCGAGAACTGGAACACTCTGGGCGGGTACTTCCACAAGTTCGACGCCGTAATAGGCGTGTTTATTGTGGCCGGGGTCGCATGGTTTTTGTGGCGGCACTGGCCCAGGAAGGCCGGGGCGGGCGCAGCTTGACACTGCATATCTGTAAGAAGGGCCGACACATGGGTCGGCCCCTACAATTTGGTAGAGGCACCCTAAGTTAAATAACCCTTGAAATAATACCGTCCCTGTGGTATCTATTTAGCGTTAAAATTTGCGGGCGTAGCTCAGCTGGTAGAGTACAAGCTTCCCAAGCTTGGTGTCGCGGGTTCGAGCCCCGTCGCCCGCTCCAATAATCTCAAGGGCCGCATATTTGCGATCGGCCCCTACAAAATATCGTGTACAATCCTCTCAGAGAACCCAGAAAAAGGATGCGCCTCCAAGGTTATGATTATTCCAGAGAAGGCGCATATTTTATTACCCTCTGCACGAAAGACAGGGAACTCCTCTTTTCGTCCAAACCGACATCGGATATGGTTAGTGAATACTGGAACATCATCTCTGAAAAATATGCCGGTGTGGAATTGGATGAATACGTGATTATGCCCAACCACGTGCATGGGATTTTATTCTTGCCTTATGTAGGGGCCGACCGATGTGTCGGCCCTTTTGATAATAAGCCGGACCTGATACGCATGATGCAATGGTTTAAGACCATGACCACGAATGCATACTTGACAGGAATCAAGGAAAAAGGCTGGCCGCCTTATAATGGAAAATTGTGGCAGAGGGGTTATTATGAGAGGATTATCAGAAGCGAGGAGGAATTGAACATTCTTCGTGGCTATATTAGAGAAAATCCGGTAAAATGAGAGTGTGCCAAACTTAGTTGAAAATTGAGAAGTGGCCCCAAACGTGGTAATGTGTTTTCGTCAGAGAACATGTTGCCACAAGAAAGGAGCCACCATGAAGAGGATTGCACAGAAGTCATTGTATGGCAAGCAGAAAGTTAAAGAGGTA
>Ga0334722_10001859_pt1 | contig 25062 bp, 22 predicted proteins | sample C3_bottom_MG_FD_207210 | JGI IMG/M metagenome (GOLD analysis project Ga0334722, IMG submission 207210) | Sediment microbial communities from Yellowstone Lake, YNP, Wyoming, USA - C3_bottom | ecosystem: Environmental > Aquatic > Freshwater > Lake > Sediment | place: USA: Wyoming | collected... | reverse complement strand
TCAATTTTCAGGAAAGGAGATAACAGCCAGAAAGCCACCAGAAAGGCTAAAAAACCTAACCAGTGCTGGCGGATTATATTTTTTAGTTGGGAAATAATCATCAACTTCATTTTACCCTTCTTTTTAAATTCAAATCAAACTTTTCAGCGGATAAAAATTTTCTGGCCGAGTGTCCTGGCCTTTCTGGAAAACTTCCTGGCGGAAAGCCTTTCTGTGTCAGGTTCCATTTCTACACATATTTTTTGACGAAAAAGGAAACCCGGTTATTCCCTGAAAAAATCAAGAAAAAAATTTTTGAAAAAAAATTAAAAATCGCTTGCGTTTTGGCCTAATTTGGTATAATATGGTTCACTAATGTATAAACCATAAAAAGAGGTAAATAATGGACATCAAGATTAACATTGAAAAGAAGAGCCCGGTTCCGTCCTACAGGCAGATTATTAAACAGATAACCTCTCTTATCCATGATGGGCTGCTCAAGCCCGGGGATAAGCTGCCCACGGAAAGGGAGCTGGCCAATCAACTGAAGATAGCCAGGGGTACAGTTAAGAAGGCCTATGAGCTTATGGCCAAGGATGGACTGTTAGAGACGACCCAGGGAAGAGGAACTTTTGTTTCTTCCAGGCAGGACATAATCCCCCGCGGTCGCAAGGAAAGAGCCATGAAAATGATTGATAGTCTGATTGACGAACTGCGCAAGCTGAACTTTTCTTACCAGGAAATCAGGACTTTTGTAGAACTTGCCCTGATTCAGAGGGAAGAAAAGCTGGAGAACTTTAACGTGGCCATCATTGATTGTAACCCTGAAAGCCTGGCTATATTTGAGAGACAGCTCACCATTCTTAAGCATGTCCGGGTTTCCAAAATCCTGCTGGATGAAATTGTCTCTGACCCCCAGGCGGAAAAAAGGCTGGAGCCTTTTGATTTAATCCTGACCACCAGCACCCATTACAGCGAACTCCTGGGCAAGGTCTCGGGCCTTAAGGACCGGCTGATTCAAGTGGCCGTTTCTCCTAGCCAGGAAACCATCATTGAAATGGCCAGCTTGAGCCCGGTGCAGAGATTGGGTGTGGTCTGCGAAAGCCCAAATTTTTTAGCCCGGGTAGTAGCCAGGATTAAAAACCTGGGCCTGGCCACTGGTCAGATTCCCTGCCTTTTCCTGAAGGATGAAGAAAAGTTGCCTGATTTTCTGGAAAAAGTTGACGTGGTTTTTATCCCTCCGGGTTATCAGCTTCAGAGGAAAAAGGAAAACCTGGCGGCTGTCCAGGATTTCACCCAGCGGGGCGGGAAGGTCATAGTTTTTGATTACCAGATTGAACGTGGTTCTTTGCTTTACGTGGAGGAAAGGATCAGCCAGTTGCTGAATCCTTGAGGTCGGGAGTTAACTGCTTTTGAGCTTATCAGAGAAGAGCACGGATAATTTGTGAGCTGTAAATCGGGAGAAAAGATATGAAGAAAGACACTATCATCCTCGGAGTGATAGGTTCAGATTGCCACTCTGTCGGCAATAAAATTCTGGAGTTGTTCTTTACCTCCGAAGGTTTCCAGGTGGTCAACCTCGGGGTCATGGTTTCCCAGCAAGAATTTGTCAACGCCGCCATTGAAACCAATGCTAAGGCTATTCTGGTTTCTTCGCTTTACGGGCACGGAGAGATTGATTGTCAGGGATTCCGGGAATTGTGCATTGAAAAGGGGCTGGACCCCATCATTCTCTATGTGGGCGGCAATTTAGTGGTGGGCAAGACGCCTTTTTCTGTGGTGGAAGAAAAATTCAAGAAGATGGGTTTTGACCGCGTTTTCCCACCAGATGTGGACCTGAAAAAAGTGGCTGCATTGCTCAGACAGGATATCAGAGAAAAATTCGGCCAGGAGGCCGTGCCAGAAGAAAACCAGCCCGGCGTGGCTCTCAAGAAGCATCCAGCCGCTAACTGAACGAGTGATAAACATGAAACGGATAATCAGCATTGACATAGGCTCTACCTGGACTAAAGGGGCGAGCTTTGTTCTGGAAAGTTCAACCCTGAAGTTAGAAAAAAAGATGGTAGTGCCCACCACCCAGTCCAACCTGGTTCAGGGATTTTCTGAGGTGCTGTCTGGACTTCTGGGGCAGGATAAATCAACTCCTTTGGCCCGGCTGAGCGGTTCGGCCGAGATTTTCTTTTCTTCTTCAGCTAAAGGTGGGCTGAGGATTTCAGCCATCGGACTGGTGCCGGATTTAACGCTTCAGCTGGCCAGGCTGGCCGCCATGTCCGCGGGTGGCAAAGTTATCCAGAGTTTTTCCTTTTCGCTTACCAGAAGTGACGTTAAAGAGCTGGAAAAACAGCGTCCGGATATTGTTCTGTTCAGCGGTGGCACAGACGGCGGGAATAGCAAGTACATCCTGGAAAATGCTTTGAAGCTCCGGGAGGCAGAAATTGCCTGTCCGATAGTCTATGCCGGAAACCGGGCCGTGGCCGATGAAGTGGCGGAAATTCTCAGAGAAAAAGAAGTCATCATCACAGAAAACCTGATGCCCGAGATAGGCCAGGTTAACATTGAACCTACCCGGGAAAAGATTCGGGAAATCTTCCTCAAGCGCATCGTTAGCGGCCGCGGCTTATCACAGATCGTGGAAATCTTTGGCACCCAGCCCAAGCCCACGCCGCTGGCCGTTTTTGAGTTGATTTCAGCTATCCCGGTTTATCATCCGGCCTGGTCTGATGTGGCCGCGGTGGACATCGGCGGAGCCACCACTGATTTTTATTCCAATACTGAATCTTACCTGGAAACAGACACGGTCATCCTTAAAGGTCTGCGTGAACCAAAAGTAAAAAGAACAGTTGAGGGAGACCTGGGCCTGAGGGTCTCGGCTCATTCTCTGTTTGATACAGCGAAAGATTATCTTGAGGACAGACTCAAAGAGTTCGGTCTGGAGATGGCCAGGCTGGAAACTTTTGTGGCCAGAATAGCCAGGAATACCGAATATCTTCCGCAAACTGAGGAAGAAATTCTCTTTGACCGTGTGCTGGCAGAAGCCTGTGTCTATTTTTCGGCCCTGCGGCACATCGGGGGCTGGAAAGAAACTTTTACACCGCAGGGTAAGGTTTACGTGCAGACCGGAAAGGACCTCAGGCGAGTGAAGGCCATCATCGGAAGTGGCGGGTACCTCTCTCAGGAAAAATCTCCGGAGGTGATGCTCTACCCGCTGGAAAAGCTCAAGTTTTACGGGGAAGAACGAAAACTTTTGCCAGAGAATCCCGAAATTTTTCGTGATCGGGATTATCTTTTCCCGCTGCTCGGGAACCTGGTGGAAAAATATCCGGCTGAAGCCACGGCCGCAGCTCTGGCTTCGTTAGAAAAATTATCATGAGAGGTTAGGACAATGATTAAGAACGAGAAGATAGACCAGAAAGAGTTTCTGGAAATCAGAAAAGAAGTACTGCAAACCTGGCCCACGGGTCAGAATGTGTCAATTGAGGAAGGCATAAGATATCATCGGACGATTCCAGAAGAGAAGAGGTTTTCGCTGGCTATGCTCAAGGCCAGAAAGAACAGAAAAACCCTTCTTCAGCCCAGAGCTGGTGTGGCCCTGATTGATGATCACATCAAGTTGCTGCGCTACCTGGAAACTGAGGGAGAGGCAGACCTCTTGCCCACAACCATTGATGCCTACACCCGTCAGAACCGGTACGAAGAAGCAGAAAAGGGTATTGAGAAATCCAAGCAGGCCGGGACTTCCATGCTCAACGGTTTTCCGGCTGTTAACTACGGGGTTGAAGGTTGCCGCCGGGTGGTAGAGAGCGTCAGCCGGCCAGTGCAGGTCAGGCACGGCACACCGGATGCTAGACTTCTGGCGGAGATTACCCTGGCCGCTGGCTTTACCAGTTTTGAAGGCGGAGGTATTTCTTACAACATTCCTTATGCCAAGCGTGTCCCGGTAGAAAAGTCTCTCCGGGATTGGCAGTACGTTGACCGCCTGGTAGGCATTTATGAAGAAAATGGAGTGAGAATTAACCGTGAGCCATTCGGACCTCTTACTGGCACTTTGGTGCCGCCGTGTATCTCTATTGCGGTGGGAATCATAGAGGGGCTCCTGGCAATAAAACAGGGGGTAAAATCAATTACTTTAGGATACGGGCAGGGCGGCAACATCATCCAGGATGTGGCCGCCATTTCTGCCCTGCGGGAGCTGGCGGAAGAATATTTTCGTCAGGAAGGTTACGATGACATTGAACTGACCACTGTTTTCCATCAGTGGATGGGTGGTTTCCCGGAAGATGAAGCTAAAGCTTTTTCTGTCATAGCCCTGGGCGCCATCGTGGCCAGACTTTCTGGGGCAGAAAAAGTCATCGTCAAGTCCCCTCATGAAGCCATGGGTATCCCGACCAAAGAAGCCAACGCTCAAGGACTGCGTGCTACCAGGCAGGCCATCAGCATGGTTGAAGACCAGGTGATCCTTAAGCCCGAAGACCTGAAAACTGAGGTGGACCTGATCAAGGCCGAGGTCCGTTGTCTGATGAATAAAGTTTACGAACTCGGTCACGGTGATGTGGCGGCCGGGACCGTGGCTGCTTTTGAAGCCGGTGTGCTGGACATTCCCTTTGCTCCTTCTCTTTACAATCATGGCAAGATTATCCCCATGAGGGATAACGAAGGGTTCATCAGAATTTTCAACAAAGGGAACCTGCCGCTTTCCGAGGAAATCATGGCTTACCATCGCCAGAGACTGCAGGAAAGAGCCCAGGCCGAAGGCCGGGCTATCAGCTTTGAGATGGTGACGGATGATATTTACGCCATCAGTAAAGGAAAATTAGTAGGGAGGCCCAGATGAAAATAAAAAGAGCTCTGTTTGTTCCAGGAAAATCAGCTTTCTTTTTTGATGACCAGAAAGCCATTAAAAAAGGGGCTAAGGCCGATGGCTTTGTCTACGAAGGCAAGCCGCTCACCAGGGGTTTTGAAAGAATCCGCATCGCCGGAGAGAGCATTTCCGTGGTGCTGGAGCTGGAAGATGGTCAGTTAGCGGTGGGAGATTGTGCGGCCGTGCAGTATTCAGGAGTCGGCGGTCGTGACCCGCTTTTCCTGGCTGAACATTATTTGCCTTTTATGCGGCAGCATCTTCAACCACTTCTGGAAGGCCTGGAGATAACTACTTTCCGTGAGATGGCCGGCCGGTTTGAGAACATGAAGTTTGAAGGCAAAAGACTTCACACGGCTATCAGGTACGGTTTATCCCAGGCTCTGCTTGATGCTCGGGCCAAGGCGGAGAAAAAACTCAAGGCTGAAGTCATTTGCGAGGAATACAACCTGCCGATTATTCCGGAAAGAATAAAAATCTTCGGCCAGTCGGGTGATGACCGTTATACCAATGCCGACAAGATGATTCTCAAACAGGTTGATGCTCTGCCCCATGCTCTGATCAATAATGTGGAGGAAAAGCTTGGACGCGACGGTGAAAAGTTGAGGGAATACATCCGTTGGTTAGTGGCCAGGATAATCAAACTGAGAAACAGAGAAGATTATCGGCCGGATATTCATATTGACGTCTACGGCACCATAGGGCTGATTTTTGATGGAAACCTGGACCGCGTGGCAGATTACCTGGCTTCGCTGGAAAAGGAAGCCGATGGTTTTAACCTTTACCTGGAAGGGCCCGTGGACATGGAAGAAAAATACCGGCAACTGGAAGCTCTGGCCTACATCACTAGAAAACTGGAATCCCTGGGTTCTCGGGTGAAGGTGGTGGCCGATGAGCATTGCAACACGCTGGAAGATATTAAAGAGTTCACTGATGCCCGGGCCTGCCACATGATTCAGATCAAAACACCGGACCTGGGCGGGATTCAGAATGTGGCGGAAGCCAACCTTTACTGCAAGAGCCACGGCATTGAGGCTTACCAGGGTGGTACCTGCAACGAAACAGATGTTTCGGCCCAGGCCTGCGTGCACGTGGCCATGGCCACCAGGCCAGACCGTATGCTGGCCAAACCCGGCATGGGTTTTGACGAAGGTTTCATGATTGTGAATAATGAAATGGAAAGAATTATCCAGGTGCTTAAAATGAAATACGGGGAGAAAAATTAAATGAAAAAAGCCGATAGGAATAAAAATAAAAATAAAAAAGAAGCTAAAAGAAAACTCCCGCCCTTTAAAATTCTTTCTACCACCGCTATCCTGGGCTATGGTTTTCCGGAAAGTTCATTCCGCCGCGGTCTCAGTCGTCAGCCTGATTTGATAGCGGCTGATGCTGGTTCAACGGACCCGGGCCCTTATTACCTCGGCGCTGGTAAATCCTTTACTAACCGGACAGCGGTCAAGAGAGATTTGCGACTGATGATAAAGGCCGGGGTGGAGAAAAACATCCCGGTCATCATCGGCTCGGCCGGGGGTTCAGGAGCCAGGCCACATCTGGAGTGGTGCCTAGACATAGTGAGAGAAATTGCCCGGGAAGAAAAGCTACATTTTAAACTGGGCATTGCCCGGGCGGATGTAGAGAAGCAAACAGTTAAGAAAGCTTTAAAAAAAGGGGAGGTCAAGCCCCTTCCTTTCGTACCCGAGCTGACCCCAGAAATCGTTGACCAGACGGAAAATATCGTAGCTCAGATGGGTGTGGAACCCTTCATCAAGTTGCTCCAGGAAGGATGCCAGGTGATCGTGGCCGGCCGTTCTTATGACCCGGCAGTTTTTGCCGCTTTGCCCATTGCCCTGGGCTATGACCCGGGTCTGGCTTTCCACCTGGGCAAGATTCTGGAATGTGCCGCCATTGCCGCCACTCCTGGCTCAGGTTCAGACTGTGCCCTGGGTATTCTTGAAGAAGATTCTTTTATTCTGGAGGCGCTTTCGCCAGAAAGAAAATTCACACCCCAGTCAGCTGCAGCCCACACGCTGTATGAGAAATCAGACCCCTATGAGCTGCCAGGTCCCGGCGGGGTGATAAACCTCAGAGAATGCCGTTTTGAAGATATCGGCCACGGCCGTGTTCGGGTAAGCGGTAGCAAATTCATACCTTCTGAGCAGTACTGGATTAAGCTGGAAGGGGTCAGGCTTATCGGCTACAGGTCCATCAGCGTGGCTGGGGTTCGCGACCCCATCATGATTTCCAGAATTGATGATATTCTGAAAGCCGTAGAACTCAGAGCCAGAGAAATCATGGGCCGGGAAGCAGAACAGGGCCAGATTTTTTTCCATGTTTATGGAAAAAATGGAGTCATGGGCCAGCTGGAGCCGGTCAAAAAAACGCAGTCTCATGAACTCGGCCTGGTAATTGAAGCTATTGGCCCAACCCAGGAAGCAGCCGATGCCCTGCTGGCTGTTACCCGTTCTGCCCTTCTTCACTACGGTTACGAGGGGCGCATCGCTACGGCTGGTAACCTGGCCTTTCCTTTTTCTCCATCGGATGTGGCCATGGGAAAAGTTTTTGAGTTTTCTGTTTACCATTTGATGAAGCTGGAAGACCAGGGGATTTTTAAGACTGAGGTGGAAAAGTTATAGGGGGGAGAAATGACTAAAAAAAACAAGACCGGAAGAAAAAAAAGAAGCATCCTAAAAGTGGCCAGGGTTATCCGTTCAAAAAATTCTGGACCTTTTGAGCTGACTCTTGATATCATGTTCAAAGAAAGAAAGTATTTTGATTATTTCCGGGAGAAAAAAATTATCACCGCCAGGAAAATAGCCAGACTTTACGGGATTCCGGAATCAGACGTGTTAAAAATTGTTTATTTTGAACCGAGCCAGGCCATTAAAGTGACCATAAGAAGGATTATCCCTTCAGGTGCACCCGGGGACACGGACATTTATGGAGCGCAGCAGCACGCGCCGTTGCTGAACTTGACCTTTTAAGGCCATAAAAGTTTAAGGGGTGAAGAATGGACCCAAAACAGCTTTCCCGCGTTGACACGCTGATCTATGCTGTTTACTATGCACCCCGCGGCCGTTACCGTCTCTATATGGTGGCCAGCGAAATTGCCCGGCGCTACCTGACACCAACCGATTACCTGATTGGCATCATAGGCGAAGAAGGCTCAGGCAAATCCACGCTGATTCGCGGGCTTTTCCCCGGGCTGGAACTGACCAATGAGGATGAAGGGGTGAACGTCAGAAGGGCACCCATTTATTCTTTTTCACCGGATGATTATTTTTCCGGCCATACTTTTCACATAGACGTGCGGCATGAGCTGGCTTTCATGCAGAAATACAAGATACGGGAAGCTATCAGGCGGGCGGTGGAGCACAAGCGCCGAGTGGTGGTGGAACATTTTGACCTGATTTATGAGGTGCTGGGCTGTAACGCTCACGTGCTTATCGGCATCGGGGAAGAAATAATCGTTGCCCGCCCGACGGTTTTTGGTCCATTCCCCCAGAACATAAAAGCCATCGTGGATAAAACCATAAAATACCGCTTGATGGCTCATTCGGCCGAAGACCTCACCACTTACATTCTGGAAAGGGATTATCATTACAGGTCCGGTTCTCCGCTGATTCATTCTGATGTCAGGCATGGCTTTGTCATTAATTTTAATGAAAGGCCCAACATTGACCTGGATGAACTGGAAGGAAAGGTGAAGGAAATAATTGCTGCTGACCTGCCCATCGTCAGCGTTCCTGGCGAAGATGCCATAATGGTCGGAGATATAAAAATATACTGCACTGGTCCGAGGACTCACGTGGACCGTACCGGTCAGATAGAGAATTTCCGGTTGCTCAAGGAATTCAGGCTCAACCCCCTGACCAACGATTTCATGCTCATTGGCATGGTCGGACAAAAGACTATCGCTGGCTTTGAAGATATCATTGAGTACATGGATATAGAGGACTGAACCCCAACCTGGCTGGAGGAGAAAGAATGAAATTTGAGTATGTTCCACTGCTGCCAAGGGAAAAAAGAGGCAAGCCAAAAGTAGAGTATGAGAAACTCACCGAGAAATTTGTCAGGGAAATAAAAATTCGCGGAAAAACTTTTCTGGAAGTTGAGCCTGAAGCCCTGCGCTTGCTGGCCAGAGAAGCTTTAGCCAGGGTTAACTTTTATTTTCGCACTTCTCACCTGGAAAATTTGGCTTCCATTCTTGAGGACCCGGAAGCTTCAGACAACGACAGGTTCGTGGCGGCCATGCTGCTCAAGAATGCCATCATTTCTGCTGAAGGACAGTTACCACTCTGCCAGGATACGGGCACAGCCAACATCCTCGGCTACAAGGGAGAAAAGGTGCTGACGGGTGTGGATGATGTCAGGTATCTGAGCCATGGAGTTTTTGAGGCCTACACCGGGCTTAACCTGCGCGCTTCCCAGAATGCTCCGCTTTCCATGCTGGAAGAAATAAACACAGGCAATAACCTACCGGCTCAGGTGGAAATTTTTAGCACCACAGGAAATGAATATAAATTTTATATCATGGCCAAGGGGGGCGGTTCGTCCAACAAAACAGCTCTTTACCAGGAAAACAAATCTTTGCTGGCTGATGAACCTACCCTTTATGAGTTTTTAAAGGAAAAAATAAAAGCCATCGGTGTGGCTGCCTGTCCGCCTTACCGTATAGCGGTGGTGGTAGGCGGGCTTTCGCCGGAGATGAACGTAAAGACCGTGAAACTGGCCTCAGCCGGTTTTCTGGACGACTTAACCACCATCCCCACAGGTAAGCCCCATGGGTACAGAGACCTGGACTGGGAAAAGAAGGTTCTCAGGATTGCCAGAGAAACAGGTTTAGGAGCACAGTTTGGCGGAGTAGCTCTGGCGGTTGAAGCCAGAGTCATAAGATTACCCAGGCATGGCGGCTCGTTACCGGTAGGCATTGGCGTTAGTTGCAACGCTGATAGAAATATCCGGGCCAAGATTACGAAAGGCGGCTTGTTTGTGGAAAAGCTGGACCGGAATCCGGCCCGATTTCTGCCCAAGATTGAAAGCCTGTCTCTGGAGGAGGTTCCCTCCATTAATCTGGACCAGGGAATGGAAGGTCTGGTGGAGGAACTTTCCAGGTATCCAGTAGGTACGCGGCTCAGTCTGTCCGGGACTCTGATTGTAGCCAGGGACATTGCCCACCTGAGGCTAAAGAAAATGCTTGATGAAGGCAAACCTCTGCCTGATTATTTCAAAAAGTTTGCCATTTATTACGCTGGTCCAGCCAGGGCTCCCAGGGGGATGCCCACGGGCAGCTTTGGCCCGACTTCTGCTCAGAGAATGGATAATTATGTGGAAGATTTCATGAAAGCCGGCGCTTCCCGGGTGATGCTGGCTAAAGGTAATCGTTCAGATAAAGTAGTGGAGGCCTGCCGCAAGTACCGGGGTTTTTATTTGGGTACCATCGGCGGGGCGGCTGCTCTGGTGGCCAAAGAGCATATTGTTTCCAGCGAGCTTCTTGATTTCCCTGACCTGGGCATGGAGGCGATAAGGAAAATTGTGGTTAAAAACCTGCCGGCTTTTATAATCTTTGATGACAAGGGTAATCGGTTGTATTAATTGAACCCGTCAGGTGACAGCTTGTTTATTTAGAGGACAGTGTTGCCCCCCTTTTTCCTTTTCTCAAGGCAGAGATAATATTTGACTTTGGCACGTTTTATGCTTAATGTTTAGGTAGAGGTGAAAATAAATGCTTAACCGGCTGAAACTTATCTCTTTACTGGTTTTTATTGTTTTTTTAACTGCTTATACGGGTGTAGCCGGTGAAAAACATTACACCCTGTCTAACGGAGAAAAAGATTTCTACTTTGGCCATATAAGCTACCTGCCTGATGATGTTGGAACCAAAAACCCTGAAGTGCTGCGAAACGGGCTGACGCCTGGAGAAGAAGTGCAGCTTAATTTTCCGGTAGTTCCTGGTGATGTGATTGTCACCTATGACCGGCCCTGCGAAATCCAGTTTGACAGCGGGACTATAATCCGGCTTGATGTTAACTCCAGGTTAAAAGTGGAGACTGTTCTGGCCCAGACCCTGAGCTCCGAGGAAAAGCTTTCCAGCCTGTTTCTGGAAAAGGGGCGCATGTATCTTATGTACACTGCCTATAATTCATGGGAAATCTTCCAGTTAGTTACTCCTTCAGCAGCTCTGAAGATGAAAAATCATACTGTTCTGGTCGTTGCTCAAGATGAACCGGTTTCAGTCAGGATTTCTGTCCGCCAGGGGAGTGCTAAGGTGCTCTTTGGTCCGGACGAGAAAAACCTCAAGGCTCAGACTATCAAAAAGGGTGAAAATGTCATCATCGGTTTAACTCCAGAAATTCAGAGGGTTACGGCCTTTAGTGATTTAGATGGCTTTATAGCTTGGAATGAAAAAATAAACCGGGAATTTGTGGACCTGCATAAAGGGGTGACCCCTCTTCCAAAACCGGTACAGAAATTGCCTGCGGCTGTCTTTTACTTTGCCCAGTACTATGGAAATCAATACGGTGAATGGGTCTGGGATAACCTTTATGGTTATGTCTGGAGGCCCTATTATAATGATATCTATCCCTGGGGCAACTGGTCTCCTTATGTCTACGGCCGCTGGTCTTCAGTCAACGGTTCCCTTTACTGGGTTCCTGAAGAACCCTGGGGCTGGGTTCCCTACCATCTGGGTATCTGGCAATGGGATAAGAAACTGGGCTGGGTCTGGATACCGGGTTCGGTTTTCGCGCCAGCCTGGGTTGATTGGTATTTTTATTACGGGTTCTTCAGCTGGAGGCCGTGGACTCTGGATGACTTTTTGTATTTTGGTTATTATGGTTTAAGCCCTGTAGATTATTACTGGAATAGCTACTGGAATAGTGGGTATCCAGGTTCTTTCCCCGGAACAGGAGAAGCGAACTGGTATCAAACTAAGATAACGAAGGACCAGCTTAAGAAAAGAACGGACGTGGCTGTTCCTTCTGACTATAAAAAAATTGTTACTAACCTGGCCAAAGCGGTGGAAAAAAATGATAGTGCGGTTCTGGAAAGAATTAGCGGTAAATTACAGCCGGTCACGGTTAGGGGTGAAGAGCTGGCCAGTAAAGACCTTAAGTCCCGGATAATTACTTCCCGGGATAAGATTATAGAAGAAATAAAAGCCCCGTCTTCCGCTTCTTCTGGGGTAAAAACCACCGCGGGCCATGTCTCCTCCAGGTTCGTGGCCGCCGAATTTTTAAAGTGGCAAAAGCTGGATTCAGCCAGAGAAGCCAGCAGCGGTATAGCTGTTCAGGGGAATCTACCTGCCGCGGAAAAAAGCCAGGCTCAAAAGCCAGATAACCACCTGAATTACGCAGTGCCAAAGAATGGCCAGCTGGACAAAGGTCAACTCCGAAGTTCAGGTCAACCTCAGAATTCTCGGGAAATTAGCCGGCCTGTGGAAAAACAGGTTATGAGGTTCAGAGACTGGAATCCGGATATCCGGGTGGCCAGAGAAACCGGTCTCAGAATAATTTATGATAGCAGCCGCAATTCAATTGTCGCTCCAGATATAGGTTTGAGCTCAAAAGAAGCCAGAGAAATGCACCTGAGGATTACACCTCAAGGAGTTGTTCAGCCAGCAGGAGTGGGCTACATCTCTTCTGATGGTAGTTATGTTCCTTCTAGCTCATCTCCTAATTCCCCGACCCCGGTTAACACCAAGGTGTCGGCAGCTCAGAGCTCAAGTTCGGGCCACAGCAGTGGCAATGCTTCCAATGCGGCACGCGAAAAACACTGATAGAAATTTTTAACCCTTCCTGCTAAAATTTATCCATTAAATCCATGGCTTTGGAGAGGAGGTTTTATGCGTTCTGGCTTTGTGGCTGTAGTCGGTAAACCCAACGCCGGGAAATCAACCCTGATTAATGCCCTGACCGGAAAAAAGGTCAGCATAGTTTCCGAAAAGCCTCAGACCACCAGGTTTAAAATCAGGGGTGTGGTCAACCGACCAGAAGGACAAATAGTTTTTGTTGATACTCCTGGTTTTCATAAACCAAAAGATGCCCTGGGAGAATTCCTCAATTCGCAGGTGACCGGAACCATTAAGGAAGTGGACCTGGTTCTTTTCCTGGTTGATGGCTCCCGGGAACTTGATGAAGAAGACAGGCTGCTCATGGAAGAGATTAATAAAACCCAGCTACCCTGCCTGCTGGTGATTACCAAAAAAGACCTGGCTTCGGAGGAAGCCATCTCCGCTCTGGAGCAGGAAGTGAAAAAGGTTTTACCCGTCCAGGAGGCAGTGACTGTTTCTGCCGTAACGGGTGAAGGTTTGGACCTTCTGCTAAAAAAGATTTTTCCCTTCTTACCTGAAGGACCGGCTCTTTACCCTGAAGATATGGTTACTGATTACCCTTTGAGTATCCAGGCGGCGGAAATAATCAGGGAAAAAGTTCTTATGAACCTGCACCAGGAAGTGCCCCATTCTGTGGCTGTAAGTGTAATGCGGCTGGAAGAGAAGCCGGAGAAGAACCTCATAGCTATCTACGCCGAAATTTACGTAGAAAAAGATTCTCAGAAAAAAATTGTCATCGGCCGGGAAGGCTCGATGATTAAGAAAATAGGCACTCTGGCCCGGGAAGAGCTGGAACACCTGACTGGCAAGAAAGTATTTTTGGAACTTTATGTTAAAGTAAAGGAAAAATGGCGGGATAAAGAAGCTTTTGTTAAAAAATTATACCTTTCTTGAATAATTTTTAGGCCCTGGTATATTAAATATCAGCTAATGACTGCAAAAAAAATGGTTCCCATCAGCCCTTTTTGCCTGTTCCCCTTTTCCTGGAGAAATATATAGGCAGACGAAATTTTATTTTGCAGAAAATTTAAGGAATTTTTTTAAATTTTTCAGATTATTAAAGAGCTGTCATAGAAATGGTGTTAAAAGGTCAGGTTTTTGTTGCGGGCAGGTTGGTACGACCAGCCTTCGCCATCCCAGAATTTAATTTTTTCTTTAAGAATCCCCAGTTCAGTAAGAGCGTGCGGGGGTAAAATCCCGCTGGCCAGGAGTTCTTTTATTTTTTCAATGGTCAGGTCTGTCGGCCGGGATAATAAAGGCTGGAAATGATTATCAAAGTTGTATAAAACCTCATAAGCCGTTTCCTTAGAGAATTCAGTGCAGGAGACCTCAAGAGTTTTATCTTCTCGGAGTAAGACCACCTGCCTGACATAATTTCTTAAAGCCATGGCCTGATTTAGGGTCGTGCGGGGAAACAGAATGTAGTATTCCTGAGTTCCTGGCGGCAGGTCCTGGAACTGGAATTCCGGGTTGCCGCTGGAAGGGGAGCAGCCCTCAACTTTCCTGGGGTCCAGAACTAAGAGGCAGGCGCTTTGGAAATCGTTGTTGGTGCCACCTAATATGATTTCATTCCAGCCATCTTCATCAACATCTTCCACTACCAGAGAATCCTTACCAAGATGCCCTACCTGCCAGTATTCTCCGATAACCTGACCGGAGGGATTAAGCAGGGTAATTTGGGTTGGATACCAGGTAACGTGGTTGGCCAAGACCAGGATAAATTTTTCAGGAGAGTCTTTTCTGAAGTTCCAAGCTCCAATGATTCTGGTGATGAAATTATTGGTAAACTCATCAGTCAGGGTTTTAATCCTTTTTCCTGGTTGATACGACCAGCGCAGCCGGCCATTTTGTTCAAAAAGAAATACTTCTGAATTTTGTTTCCCGGCTCCTTTATAATTTACCGAAACCAGTATTTCTTTCTTTTGGTCTCCATCAAGGTCCACCAATTCCTGGGTTAGACTTCCAGGTTCCACAGAATTTTTGAGCTGATGTTTCCAGAGGGTGACTTTGTTTTCATTTAGAGCCAGAAGCTGGTCGTTAACTATTTCTAAATAAATTACCTGGTTGCCTTTCCAGAGCTGGAGCCCGAAATGCCGGCTGAGCATAAACAGCCCTGACAGGACCAGCAAGAACAGCAGGGTTTTTAAGATCGAGGCCCGATGGGATTTTATAAACCAGATAAAACGCGGAACGGATTTTTTCTTAACCAGCTTCTCGTTTTCTATGATTTCAGTAAGTTTTTTTACCCCGACCAGCTCCAACCTTCTAAAAGGGTGCCTAGACAGAAGCTGGTAGAGAATCAGTGAGGCTTCCTTGATGTTATCTTCGGGTATTACCAGGTAGCGCAAGCCGGAGTAGAAAGCGGCCTTAATTTTCTCTTCCAGGCCTTCAGGTTCAATGCGCAGTACCTGGCCGTTAATGTCCACCCGGCCGGTAAAAGCTGCTTCCCGGGTTATGGCTAACTGAAGAGGAGCTTCAAAAGTGGCGAGTTTTTGACCCACAGCCAGCAGAGCTACAGGCAGGCCAAGACTCTGACCGGAATAGGTAAAGTTCTTATCCGGGAAAGAAAAAGTAACATAAAAAGGAGGAAGCTTCAGGTGCAGAACATGTCTGATGAGGTAATCGGCCGCTTCCAGACTGTCGGCCACTGCGGCTGAAAGCACTTCGCTTAAGGATGACATTAGGTTAGAAAACCTGAAGATGTTCTGACCTTCGTTGGAGACCATTTTATGGCCGTGGGCGGTTAGCTCAATTAAGCGGGCTTTTTCTGGCGTCAGCAGGGCTTGTTTTTTTTCTACCAGCAGGCAATAGATGCTTTCTGAAGAATACCCAAGATATTTTTCCCATTTTTCCATAATCTGGTCACCTTCAGCCCGAATTTCTTCCGGGATGTCAGACAGCTTAAAAAATTCCTGACAAATCTGAAGGTCAGACAGGGAGGAGTTTACTATTCTTAGGATTTGGGCCTGGGGTATGGGGCAGGGAGTGGTAAATATATCTTTGGCTTCGGTGATTTGCTCGCTTTCTAAAAGCCTTTTTTTGGTGTAAAGAGTTTGACAGCCCCTGCTCACATCTCCTAAGTAGAAGTATTGAAGGGCCAGGTAAAAAAGCAGGTTAGCCAGCCCTTCTCTGGCTAACCTTTTATCAATTTTATCAGAGAATTTTTTGTAGAAAGTGGTGGCAGCTTCATAGATGTTCAGCAGTTCTTCCGGTGGAATAAACTCTGGCTGCATGCTGGCCAGCAGGTAGAAAAAAACCCCGGCATATTGCAGATAAAAGGAATAAACCAGGTCTTGGTCTAAAGTCCTGGTTTCGTTAATAAAATGCCAGATCACCCGGACCCGAGAAGCATCGTCGCTGGCCAGAGCCATTTCCGAAACACTTTTGCGGAATAACTCTTCCAGTTGAAGAGGGGTTAAACTGGCTGGGGAAGAGTTTTTATCCATAGATGTTTATTTGAACCTTTTCTGAACCTATAAACCTGGCCGGGACCTCAAACAGGGCCATGTTTTTAAGTGGTATGGATGTCAGAGGCTCTTCGCCTTCTTTGATCAGAACCATTTTTCTGGCTTTTAACTGGTTGTCGGGGTTCATAAATTTGACTTTTATGACATATTCCTCATCCTGACGGAAGAGCTCCACCTGAAGAATGGAGCCCTGGAATCTTTCCCTATACCTGGTAGGATTAAGGCAAGCTGTCTGGCCAACTCCCAGGGGGAAATATTCAAAAACCGCTGCTGGCGGCATCAACTTCAGGTTCAGCTCGGACAGGTCAAAATGCTTAAGTTGAGCTTGTCCATGAGCATCAGTCAGGTAGCAGGAGCGCTGGTTTTCGGGACAGATAAAGACATACTGATAGCCTGATTTTTCCTGGTGCAAAAGGTGAGCTTGAAGCTGGTTGTTCACCGTGTCTTTGATAATTCTTAGAAGGTATTGTCCGTCAGCAGAGGCCAGGGAGACTTTTTCTGAATAAAAGTCATAGCCTGTTAAACGGCTAAAACCTACGAGCTGAGGGAAAGGTGAAGATTCAAACCTGGTCTGATAAAGGGGGATGAGGACTAACGGTGGGTCGTCATGAGGGTCAGAACCCAAGGAATTAAAAATTAATTTTTCAATCAAATCATTTTTCCCTTTCATCTTTCCCCCTGTTTCTATTCTGATAGCTGATTATTTTTCAGTTTTTCTTTCAAGAATTCCCTGGAGCTTTTTACCAGGTATTCAAAAATTTTCCTTTTGTTCTGGCGATAGTCTTCTGGAGAAAGGTCTGGTAAATAACGTTTGAGGTAACGATAGAGAGATTCTTCCTGGCCGCCATCCTGCCAGTCTTTAAGCAGGTCCTGAAGAGCCAGAACCCAGCCCTCTTTTTCCTCAGGGGCAATTTTTCTCTTCTGGACATACTTCTCCACCTGGTGGCGGCCGAAAACCTTCAGTTCTTCTATCCATTTTTGTACATTCTTGCTGGCATCATAAACCAGGTAGCGGTGGTCAGGTTGAAATTCGGGGGCCACCTCGGTCATCAAGTAGTATTTTTGGACAGAAACATAAAGGTTATAAAGGTTGTTCAGGGATGTTTCCAGGCGGGCTGATTGTTTTCCCAGGATTTCCGCCAGGCGGTTGAAAAATTTGGGAACCTGCAGGCCGCCCAGCCTGTTTTCTAAACACAAATGCACTAACCCGTCATTCTCATCAGTGTAAATGGTGGTAGCCCGACCAGGTGGGTGGAAGGTTATTTGGGGGTTGTTTTTGTCCTTTTTTATTTCAAAACGCGGGGTCTTTTTTAAAGCGTAGATTATCTCTCTTTTAATTTTATTTCTTTCTGGTGTGATTTCGTTGCTCAGGTAATAGTAAGTTTGTTTGAGCCGGCGCAGGAGAACGTTTCTCAGGTAGCGCTGGAAGTCTTCTTCGCTGGAGCACAGGAATTTTTCCACCGTTTTCCAGTTAAACAGGCGCTCAAGCACGGGGAATCTTCCCTGGCTGTTTCTGATAAAAATGTTAGAAACGGCCAGGTAAGCGATATCTCTGGGGTCGTAATTGGACAGGTAAATGTGCCAGCCCTGGTTTTTCTTTATCACCGGCATTAATTCTTCAACCATGGCCGTAATCAGGTCCCTGAGGTCATCTTCCGTATAGCGGTTGTTGATAATAAGAAGGAGCTTCAAAAGTAAATTCTTCTTAAAAGCCATAGCTTTTTCTATTTTTCTTCTATTTATCTTAAAAAATGAGGGATTTGTCAATAATTTAAAAGGTAAGGAAAAAGGTTTGGATTTTTGCCCGCCAAACGGGTATAATTAAAAAGCCAGCCGGTTAACCTGATAAGGGTTGACTTATTTGGCTTTTTTAGCTAATATTTTAAATCATTTTTAAAGAGAGAGATGGCACAAAATGATTAAACTACGACTGATGAGATTTGGCGCAAAAAAGAAACCCTCTTACCGGGTAGTGGTGATTGATTCCAGGAGAGCCAGGCAGAGTAAGACTCTGGATACAGTTGGCTACTACCATCCAAGGACCGAACCTCTTGATTTTAAATTAGATATGGAGAAGGTAAATTACTGGCTGAGCCAGGGAGCCAAACCTTCGGAAACAGTTAGTTCATTGATAAAAAGAGCAGTCAAGGGACAAAAATCAACCCAAGATTCTAAGTCTTAAAGGAGGTTACTGTGAAAGAACTGGTTGAAATGATTGCTAAGTCTCTGGTTGACAATCCGGACAAGGTTCAGGTTTCCCAGCTTGAAGGGGAACAGACCACCATCCTGGAACTCAAGGTGGCTCCTGAGGATCTGGGAAAGGTGATCGGAAAGCAGGGCCGTACAGCTCGTGCCATCCGGGTTATCCTGGGTGCCGCTGGTATGAAAATGAAGCGGAGATTCAACCTGGAAATCATTGAGAAAGGTTGATTTAATAGCTGTCGGCCGGGTTATCCGGAGTGAAGGGAAGGATGGCACTCTTAAGATAAAATTCCATAGCTGGATAAAAAGAGAGCCATTCTTCAAAAAAGTTTATTTCGAAAAAGAAGGAGAGTTAAGGGAATACGAGGTTGAGAAATTCAACCTCGTCCGAAACTCTCCTTTTTTAAAATTAAAAGGGGTTGAGAATCAGAGAGGGGCTGAGGAGTTAAGGGGAAGGGAGATATTAGTTTCAAGAGAAGACTTTCCCCCGCTGGAGAATGACACCTATTATGATTTTGAGCTTCTGGGCTGCCGGGTGGAAACGGCAGACGGGAAGCTGGTCGGGGAAGTAGTTGAGCTGCTGACCGTGGGCGCAAGCACCCTGCTGGTGGTGCAGGCCGGCCAGAAGCGGGTGGAAATACCGCTGGTCAGGTCCATCTGTCAGATGATAGACGTAAAAAGCGGGTTGATAAAAATTGACCCGCCTGAAGGCTTACTGGAGTTGAATGAGGTTTGATATAATAACCATATTCCCGAGAATGTTTGATGGTCTGTTCTCGGCTGGCGTGGTTAAAAAGGCTGTGGATAAAGGAGTATTAGAGATAAGAATACACGACCTGAGAGATTACACCACAGACAAGCATCGTCAGGTTGATGATAGACCATACGGAGGACTGGAAGGCATGGTGTTGAAGCCAGAACCGATTTTCAGAGCGGTGGAAGCTCTGCGCCAACCGCAGGATTCGCTGGTCTGTCTTTTATCGCCTCAGGGTGAAGTATTCAACACCAGGCTGGCTGAGCAACTGGCTGGCTATAAACAACTGATATTAATCTGCGGAAGATACGAAGGTGTGGACGAAAGGGTAATTGAATATTTAGTGGATAAAGAAATTTCCATCGGGGATTACGTCCTGACGGGTGGAGAGCTGGCGGCGGCGGTGGTGGTGGATGCTGTTTCCAGGTTTGTGCCCGGGGTGGTGGGCAAAGAAGGCTCGGTTGAACGTGAATCTTTTAAGGATGGATTGCTCGATTTCCCTCAGTACACCAGACCAAGGGATTTTCGCGGGTATAAAGTTCCAGCCGTTTTGTTTTCCGGTGACCATAAGAAAATAGCCCGTTGGCGGTTAAAAAAAGCTCTGGAAAAAACTCTGGTCCGAAGACCGGATTTATTAAAATCAAGGCAGCTTTCCTCGGAGGAGGAAGAGCTCCTCAAAGAAATTCAGAAAGAAAGGAAAGACTCATGAGTAACCTGGTTAGAACCATTGAGGAAAAACACATGAGGCAGGATATAGAACCTTTCCGGGTAGGCGATACGGTAAAGGTTCATGTCTTGATTAAAGAAGGCGATAAAGAACGTATTCAGATTTTCAAGGGCGATGTAATTGCTAAAAGAGGCTCCGGGATGGGGGCCACTTTTACCGTGCGAAAAATTTCTTACGGCATCGGCGTGGAGAGAATCTTTCCCCTTCATTCTAAGGTGGTGAAAAAAGTGGAAGTCGTAAGACATGGTAAAGTGAGACGGGCCAAGTTGTATTACTTAAGGCAGCTTAAGGGCAAAGCGGCTAAACTAAGAGAAGAACAGCAGTAAAGCTCTACTGAGCATTGATTAACCCAGCTTAAACCTTATCAAGTGTCCCTGTATTTTTTTCTCGACGCCAGAAAAATTTTTAGGTAAAATATCTCCAAATGATGGGTGTCGAGACAGAAAAAAACCTGATTTCTGAGGGGCATAAATTCATCGCCGGGCTGGATGAAGTAGGGAGAGGATGTCTTCTGGGGCCGGTGGTAGCCGCGGCGGTAGTTTTTGATCCTGCCTTTTATTTAAAAGAAATGCCTTCCTGGAGTAAAGAAATAGCAGATTCCAAGCTCCTTTCTCCGACTAAAAGGAAGAGGCTGGCGGGTCTCATTTTGTCCGAAGCAGCTGATTTTGGCCTGGGTTATGCTACCAGCCAGGAGATAGACCGGATGAACATTTACTGGGCCAGTCAATTGGCCATGAAGAGAGCGCTGGAAGACCTCAGCCTTTTTCCCGATATAATTTTAGTTGACGGTTATCAAATAAAAGATATAAATTATCTGCAGAGAGGCATCCCTCAGGGAGACAGGCGTGTATTCTGTATTGCGGCAGCCTCAATCTTAGCCAAGGTTTTTAGGGACGAGTTGATGTGTGCCTTAGACCCATTATTCCCGGAGTATGCTCTGGAAAAAAATAAGGGCTACGGCACAGAAGAGCATTATCAAGCACTGGAGAAATACGGGCCCTGCCTCTTGCACAGAAGGACTTTTAGGTTGAGCAGAGACAGGTGGCTGATAGAAACGGAATAAAATGAACGGAAAGATAGACCGGCTTAAGATAATTGAACAGGCGGAGAAGTACGTCCGTCTGGGCAAATTAAAAGAAGCCATCCAGGAATATGAAAAACTGATTGAGGATGACCCGAGTGATGTCAGCATAAATAACATCGTTGGTGACCTTTATGTCCGGCTGGGGCAGACGGACCGGGCCATTAAGGCTTTTGAACGGGTGGCCAATGAATATGAGAAAAAAAGCCTGTACTCTCAAGCTCTGGCCATCATCAAGAAAATTTGCCGGCTTAACCCCAGCAATCCAGCTTATTTCATCAAAATGGCAGACCTGTCGGCCAGGCAGGGCTTTATTGCTGATGCCAAGCAAGAATATTTGAGGCTGGCCGAGCGGTTCCTGCGTGAGAAAAACGTGGAAGCAGCCATTTCTATGTATGAAAAGGCTGTCAAGCTGGACCGGGAAGATTTTGACGTGCGCATGAAGCTGGCCGCCCTTTATAAGCTTGATGGTCGAAGCGAGAAAGCAGTTGAAGAACTACTGGAAGCAGTAAATTATAAACTCAGCCAGGGACAGCTGGATGATGCAGAGAAATTTCTCCGAGAGATAAAAAAGCTCAGTCCAGAAGATACCCGGGCCGACCTGAAATTAGCCCAGGTTCTTAGACTTAAAGGACAGGGTAGTAAAGCCATTGAACTGGCTGAAGATGTTCTGAAGAAGGAGGCCAATAACCTGGAAGCCATGACTTTACTGGGCAATCTCTATTATGAAGAGGGAAAGCTGGAAGCTGCCAAGAATATGTTCATCAAGATACTCAACACTTATCCTTCCAACGTTAATGCCCGTTACCGGCTGGGAAGAATTCAACTGGCTGAGGGTGAGGTGGACAGGGCTTTTGAATATTTTGAGCCCCTGATTGAAAACTACCTTAAGAAAAAGAGAGAAGAAAAAGCTGTGGGCCTGCTGGGCTTGATCCTCTCGGTCAGAAGGGATTATCTGCCGGCCATGGAAAAAATGGCTGAAATTTTACGGCAGAAAAATGACTTGGCCAGGCTGGAAATAATCGACCGGGCTATCATTGAGGAACTCAGAAGAATCGGTGAAAAATCCCGGATGCTATCCTATTATGCTGAACTGGTAAAATTGAGGCCATCTGACCAGGAACTGGCCCAGGAATATCGGGAGTTAAAAAAAGAGTTAATGATTTCGGATGAAGGAGTTAAGATAGACACCTGGGCTCCCTCGCCAGAGGAAGAAGAAGAAATTCAGGCTGGCCTGGCCCAGGCGGAAGTCTACCAGAAGGAAGGATTGATCAGGTTAGCCCGTCGGGTGATTGAGGGGCTTCTGCTGAAGTTTCCCAACGATTCTTTGCTCAAGCAGAAGCTGGAAGAGCTGAACCAGGTCCGGCCCGCTTATTCTGAGGATGAATTAATAAAAAAGGTGGAAAAAACCACCATCATTGAGACCCAGGCTATAAAACAGACCAAAGGCAAACCAGAGCCGGTTAAAGAAGCCAAAAAGAAGACAGGGTTTCCACTGCAGGACCAGATTCTCAAGGAGGATACGATTAGCCCGGTGGACCTATTTGCTGATACGGGTATAATTCCGATTATTAGTTCCGATGGCAGAGAAAAGAAGTTCTATGACCTTCAGGACAGCATTCGCACCGAACTCAACATGCTGAGTGCTGTTTTTCTGAAGCAGAAAAAAGGAGTTACCACTCAGTTTGAGAAAGAATTGTCTTCCATTGTGGCTGATTTCAAAAAAGGGGTCAAAGACAAAATACCGGAAGAAGATTATCAAATCCATCTGCAGCTTGGCCTGGCTTTTATGGAGCAGAATTTAATAGATGAAGCCATAGAAGAATTTAACCTGGCTTCCAGGGATAAAAATTTAACTCTGGAGTGTTTAACTCTGGTCAGCCACTGCTACCGCCTGAAGGGGAACCTGGAGGAAGCGGAACACTGGCTGAACCGGGCTATCAAGCTGGTGGCTCCTGGCTCAGACCAGTATTTTGCCCTGATGTTTGACCTGGGTTTAATTTATGAAAAAGCCGGGGAAGTGGAAAAGGCCCTCAACATCTACCGCGAGATACAATCCTGGAATCCAACTTACCGCAGCGTGAGTGAAAAAATAAACAGATTATCAGGTATGAACGGGACTTCCGGCGCACCGGTTAATTAGCTTGAGCAGGCTTTCCGGCGCCGCCTTCGCCTTGAGTTTTCAGATCAGGAAAGAGCCAAGCACCAAATTTTTTAGGTTCTAAGTAAACTTCTCTGGCAACTTATTTTTCCCATCTATAATTTTTTGCTTTAGGGCAGTCAGCCTAAAAAATTAAACCCGGACAAAAGTTTCTCTTAGAGAAATGGTCTAGTAATTCTTTTTTGCCCAGCTCAATTTTAAGCTGGTGGGTTAATTAATTAATTAGTTTTTCAGGTTCAGCTAAAAGGCAGTAATTATCCCGAGCCCCAGACGGAAATGGGCTCCCTGTTCACCCTTAAAAACATACGTCCCTTCCACTGTGGCGCGCATGTTTCTTCTGAGGAGATAGCCATAATGAAGGCCAAACGAAGAATAACGTAGCTCAGGCTGATCAGAATCAACCCAGTTGAACAGGGCTGTGGTGTACCAGCGAGAATCATCAGCTTTGGGCATATAAATCAGCTCGGCAAACCCACCTCTGGTTTGCACTTTTTCTGGAGACAGGACCCAGAAAAACGGGTTGTCATCTCTTCTTTCCACGTACTGAACGTTCAGCTCCAGCTTGGGACTGCCCCAGGTAAAATCTGCTCCCAGCATCCAGAGCTTATCATCAGCCGGGCCCTGCTTTTCCCGTCCCAGATAACCGAAAGCCCCAACTCTTACGGCTTCATTTAGATCCTGGGAAACCCGGAGCAGGAAGTTTTTGTATTTGTCAGTGTCAAAAGTGTCCAGGTCATCAGCCGGGCGCAAGCCCAGACCATTAACCACTTCCAGGCAGAGGTCTGGCCCACCACGAAAACTGTAGGTAAGCATCAACCCCCGGTCGTAGGTCAGGTCAGCTCTGGCCAGGCCCACTTTGGTGCTGTAAATCTTGTAATCTTCATACATCAGGCGAAGCTCACGCTTGAATAGCGGGTCCGAAACCTGGAACTGACCAACGATGAGGTCAAGTTCCTTGTTAAAAAGGTTGTTAAACATAAGGAAGGCATCTTCCAACCCGGCCACTTCACCTTTTTCTGTGAAGAAAAAGTAAAAATAGTAGGAAATATGCTTGGTGATTTCGCCGCCAGAAAGCAGCTTGATCAGGAAAGGCGCGGCAAAATCCAGCTTTTTGTTGTTGCTGTTGTTCAGCGAAAGAAAACCTTCAAAGCGGACGGCTATGGGCAACTCGCGCAGCAGAGAAAGCAGGTTATCTCCGGTATCTATGGTGTAGCGAGGCGTTTCCTTGTCTTTGATGACATAGCCGTTATTCATAAAATCATCCCCGTAAGGCTTGAGCTTGGGAAACGGGGTGTGACAAACCTTGCAGCTCAGACTGTATCTCCTGGCGAATGCCGGGATGGCCAGAGCTTGAGACGCCAGAAAAGTGAGCAAGAAGAAAGACAAGATGACGATTTTGTATTTTTTCACCATCATCACCTCCGAGCGCTTAACTTGATTAATTTATGAAAATAATTCAGTCTACTATTTTAATCGTGGTTGAATGCCGGTTGACTTCAATTATTTCCGATTCTTCTGGCGGTACACCCAGAAAATCAGCCACAGGCTTGACCAGTTTCTGGTAATTAAGGACAGCCGTAACCGTCAGCGGTCCAGGTGGCAGGTTATCAGGTAGCTGGAAGGTGCAGGTTTCAATCTTCGTTTCCCTTGGTCCTATTCGGTAATCTACGCCCTGGGACTTGGTATTCCACTGCTGAATGGTCATCCGGCCCTGAGGGTCAAAATAAGCCATACGGAAGATGCGGTCCCCAACTGGTATGCCATCGCGCTGTACCCCCTTAAAATTGGGGTCGCCGAGGGCAATGCCCATATCCTGATAAGCCAGAGTATCGGCGGCGATGGTGTATTCTTCACCCGGGAAACCTTTTTTGTCTACCGGCAAATGGTAAACGTTGCCTTTAGCATCAACAGCTTCTACGTGCATCCAGACGATGCGGTCTTCCACCGACCCCGTTGGGAACTTGTGGCCCGTTTTCTGGTTGAAGAGCACGATGGTAAACCTGACTTT
>Ga0334722_10001858_pt1 | contig 25064 bp, 26 predicted proteins | sample C3_bottom_MG_FD_207210 | JGI IMG/M metagenome (GOLD analysis project Ga0334722, IMG submission 207210) | Sediment microbial communities from Yellowstone Lake, YNP, Wyoming, USA - C3_bottom | ecosystem: Environmental > Aquatic > Freshwater > Lake > Sediment | place: USA: Wyoming | collected... | reverse complement strand
GATCGCCTACCTCGTCTCGGCCAAGCCGCGCGGTGAGGGGCGGATCGCCTGAGGCGCGGGCGGCGGATCGGCCGGGCGCGAGAGCGGCCTGCGGCCCGGACGCGAGAGCGGCCTGCGGCCCGGACGCGAGAGCGGCGGTCCGCGGCCCGGACGCTCCCGCCGCCACTCGTCCCGGGACCCCGGTACGAACGGGTGATACAGGTCCGCCCGTGCCCCGGCCGATAGTGTCCTCATCGCGGCACCGCCCGCAGACCGATCCATGGAGTGCCCAGCCAGCGATGACGAGCCAGAACGGTCGCGCCTTCAACGAGTGGCTGCGAGCCCAGCTTCGGGCCAAGAAGATGTCCCAGCGCCAGCTCGCCCAGCAGTCGGGCGTCGACCACTCGACCATCTCCCGCCTCGTCCGGGGGGACCGGATGCCCTCGCTCGGGACGGCGACGAAGCTCGCCCGCGGCCTGCGCGAGATCGCCGACGAGTCCGAGACGCCGCACTACCTCGGCGTCGTCGCGGCGACCCCGACGAACCCGACGGCGCGGGTCGAATACGCCCTGCGCTCCGACGAACTGCTCAACGAGGCGCAGGTGCGCCAGATCATGGAGTACTACCTGGCGGTCCGGATGCGCCGCCACGGCCGGGCCTTCCAGCCCGACGGCCAGGACTGGCCGGGATCGCGGGAGCATCCGGGCGATGAGCGCTCGGCGTTCCCGGAGCGCCCGGCTCCACGTCCGATGGCCGGCCGCCTGACGTCGACCCCGATCGGGGCCGGCGCGCCGGGCGGGGGCCGAATCGCCGGTCCTGGCTCGCCCGGACCGGGCGGTCGGCCCGGGCTGCGGCCGGTGGGCCGCTGATCAGGCTTCTTCCAGGGTGCGACCCGGACCACCCGCTCCGTCCGGGTCTCGGGGACAGCGAACGCCGGCCTCACCGGGGCCGGCGTTCGCGCGTCCGCAGCCTGTCGCGCCTCGCCCGCGCCCACGCGGTCGCGTCTCGCCCGCGCCCACGCGGTCGCGTCTCGCCCGCGTCCGCAGCCTGTCACGTCCCCCCGCGCCCGCTCCGGGCTGAGGGCTGCGGCCGGCGATAGATCGAGATCGTCCGACCCGGCGCGGCGACGAAGCGGTCGACGAGCTGCCCGAGGCCGGCCGCGGCGGCGACCGGGTCCTCGGCCGGGCCGCCGCAGTCGGTGACGACGAGCGCGTCGCAGACGATCACGAGTGCGCCGGCCGCTGCCGGTTCGGCGATCACCCGGCCGTCCCGGACGACCGGGAAGACGTACGCCTCGGCCGTCTTGAACGTCGGCAGGCTGGCGAAGGCGATCGGGCCCGGTCCGGCCGCGGCCTCGATCCGCGTCCCGGCCCGCGCCGCTGCCGGCCAGCCTCCGTCGGGGGCGACCGCGGGCGGCCAGTGGCCGACGTTCCAGGCCAGGTAGCCGCCGAGGGCGACGATCACGAGCAGCCGGGCGGGTGTCCGGCCCGCCCACGCCGCGGCCGCCCCGAGGCCGACGATCACGAACACGAGCGGATCGAGAAAGGCGTGGTAGTGGTCGACCGGGAGCGGGGTCACCGTCGCCAGCCCGGAGACCCCGAGGCCGAGCACGAGCCAGCTCCAGGCGAGGCCGAACGCGAGCCAGCGCGCGAACGTGCGCTCGGGCGGCCGGGCCGCGCGCAGGCGCCAGCCGAGGACGGCGAGCGTGACCGTCGCGGCCACGACGCCGGCCGCGAGGGCGTCGGTCAGCAGCCCGGTCAGCGGCCAGGCGACGATCCGCAGGCCGACGAAGACGAGCCGGGCGAGCGGGCCGAGGGCAACCGGCGTGCCCGGACCGGTCAGCCAGGCGATGACGGCGCGCGTTTCGCCGAAGTCATGGCCCAGCTCGTGGATCGCGAGCGGGACGTAGCTCGCGAGCAGGATCGCGACCCCGCCGAGGCCGGCGACGGCGAGCTGCCTGCGCTGGCCGGGAGTGCGCCGTCGCAGGTCGGCCGCGAAGAGGGCGGCGAGCGGCACGACGAAGACCGTGCCGAGCACGTGGGCCTGCATCGTGACCGCCTGACCGGCTGCTGCGAGGAGCCACCAGCGAGCGTGCCTGGTCGTCCAGGCCCGCCACCCGGCCGCGACCGCGAGCGCGCTCGAGAAGGCGATCAGGTTCGGGTTCCAGATGAACGTCGACTCGCCGATCGCGCTGGCCGACACGGCGGCGGCCAGTCCGGCGCCCAGACCGGCGATCGGGCCCCTCGCCCGACCGGCCGGGTCCGTGCCCCCGCCCACGGCCCGGGCGAGCCACCACACGAGCCCGACCGCGGCCACGCCGGAGAGGGCGATCGCCCCGCTCACGAAGCGCGGGTCGGCGTTGCCCAGCCAGGCCGCCGGGGCGAGCAGGTAGTAGTAGAGCGCACCGTGGTGGAAGTTCCCGATCGAGGTCGGCGGGCCGAGCAGCGGCCAGGCGCCGTGGCGGACGAGCTCGAGGAGGACGAGCATGTCGTGACCCTGGTCGGCGTCCCAGGTGCCGCGGGTCGAGAGATCGGCGAACCTGAGCGCGGCGGCGAGCACCAGCAGGCCACCTCCGGCGAGGAGGTCGACCCGGGCCGCCCGGACCGGCCCGGACAGCCTCACCGCCGTGCGCGCCCCCCGGCCACCGGTCAGTCCGGTCCCGGGCCGGCCGGCTCGGGTGCGCCGGTCGAGCGGGCTTCGCGCGCCCGGCTCCGCGCCCGGGTGGGCTCGGGCGGCAGGTCGGGGAGCGGCTTGCCCGCGGCGAGTGCGTAGCAGCGGGCGATGTTCACCGCGTCGAAGCCGTCCTCCATTCCCGGCGTCTCGAGGTAGTACGCCGCATGCGCCAGGCGCGGGTGGGTCAGGATGTGCGCCAGACCGCGCGCCCCGATCTCGCCCGCGGCGATGTGCTCGTGGCGGTCGACCTTCGAGCCGAGCTTCGCCTTCGAGTCGTTCAGGTGGATCATCACCAGTCGCTCGAGCCCGATCAGGCGCTCGAAGAGCTCGAGCAGGGCGTCGATCTCGGCCGGCTCGGAGATCCGGTAGCCGGCACCCCAGGCGTGGGCCGTGTCGAGGCAGAAGCCGAGCCGGGCGGGGTCGACGCCCCGGGCGGCGGCCGCCTCGAGGATCGCCGCCAGCTCCTCGACCGTCGTTCCCAGGCCGTCGCCGCCGCCGGCCGAGTTCTCGAGCACGAGCCTGGGGGTGTCGGAGCCGGGCTCGACCTCGGCCAGGACGCGGTCGATCCCCTCCGCCACCCGCCGGATGCCGGCCGCCGTGCCGCTGCCGCGGTGCGAGCCGACGTGAACGTTCACGAACCGGGCCGCGAACCCCGGGCCGACCCGCAGTTCGCTAACCAGGACGCCGACCGAGCGCGAGAAGAAGTCCTCGTCGGGACCGGCGAGGTTGACCAGGTACGAGGCGTGGATCGCGACCGGGCGGATGTCGAGCTCGACCAGGCGCTGGCGAAAGGCCGGCAGCTCCTTCGGCGGCTGGCTCCGGCGGCGCCAGGCGGTCGGGTTGTCGGCGAAGACCTGGAGCGTCGTCGCCCCGATCTCGTGCGCTCGCTCGACCGCCCGGACCATTCCGCCCCCGAGCGGCAGGTGGAGGCCGAGCCGTCGGCCGTCAGGCAGCATCGGCGAATCGTACCTGATGGCCCGCGGCTCCGGCTGCCGGCCCGCGCCCGGCGGCCCGCGGCTGGAGCAGCCTCAGACAGCCTTCGCCCGACTGCCCCGCGTGTTCGACCGTCCGACCGTGTACTCGCCGCCGACGACCGGCTCGATGATCCCGTAGTTCCCGTCGCGCCGGCGGTAGAGGACGTTCAGCCGCTCGTTCTCGGCGTTGACGAAGATGAAGAACGCGTGGCCGAGTTCCTCCATCCGGGCGATCGCGTCCTCCTCGAACATCGGCTCGATCCCGAATCGCTTCGTCTTCACGACCTGGGGCTCGACCGCCGAGGCGAGAGCCCCCGCCTCGATCTCGCCGATCGGACGCTTGCGGTCCCACACCCGGGGCCGCTCCTTGAATTCGACCGTCTGGCGTTCGATCTTGTCGAGTACCTCGTCGATGCCGGCCTGGTAGGTCGGGCCGGCCGCGCGGCTGCGCAGGGTCTGGCCATCGATCACCAGGGTGACCTCGACGATGTGCGTGTCGTCCGCGCTGCGGTGCTGCTCGGTCCAGAGCTCGACGATCGCGTCGCTCCGGTCGTCGAGCAACCGCCCGAGCCGGGCGAGCTTTCGCTCCGCATACTGGCGAACACGGTCCGGGACCTCGACGTTCTTGCCCTTGACGATCGCTCTCACGATGCGCCTCCGAGACGCCGGGCGCGCCACTCGCCTGGGCCGGGGACGGGTGCGCGAATGGCTGGCAGACTGGCCCGATCCGAGTATACCCGCGGGGTGCCGGCGCTCCGTCCGCCGGAGGTCCCGCCCGGGCGGGCCGAATCACCCGTTGCCCGGCCACGCGCGGCCGCGGGAGGCCGGCCGTGGCGCCGGTCACTACCGCTCACGGGCGACCGCCAGGGCCGAGACCCCGGCCGCGCCGGCACCGAGCAGCGCCTCGGCGCAGGCCGCGAGCGTGGCGCCGGTCGTGACCACGTCGTCGACCAGGACGATCCAGCGGCCCGCCACCCTCGACCGCGATCGTGCCGTTCGCCCGGGATCGACCTCGAATGCCCCGCTCACGTTCGCCGCCCGCGCGGCATGGTCGAGCCGGAACTGGGCTGCTGTCGGGCGTGTCCGGACCAGGATCGCGGCCGACGGAAGGCCGAGCTCGGCCGCGGCGGCCTCGGCGATCAGCTGGGCGTGATCGAAGCCCCGCTCGCGGGCACGGTCGGCGTGGACGGGCACCGGCACGAGGAGCTCGCCCCCGGCGCCGGCGTGCCGCCATCGTCGCGCCGCTGCACGCCCGAGTGGTCCGGCCAGCCGTCGCTCTCCGTCGTACTTCAGGGCATGGATCGCCCGCCGGACGGGGCCGCTGAACGGCGCGCACCACTCGAGCTGGAGAAGCGGCGGCGTCGTCTCCGAGGGCAGGCCGATCGGCGTCCCGCCGGGCAGCTCGGCGCGCACGAGGAGCGAGGGCAGGCACGCTTCGCACAGGGCGGCCCCTTCGCGTCCGCAGCCGGGACAGCGAGCCGGAAAGGCCAGGTCGAGGAGCAGCCCGGCCGCCGCCCGCACCCGGCGCCCGGGTCCCGCGCCGTGGCCGGGTCCCTGGCTGGGTCCGGGTCCAGCGCCGCGCCAAGGTCCCGAGCTTGACATGGGTCCCGAGCCGGGTACGGGTCCCGAGCCGGGTACGGGTCCGGGCCCGAGCCCTCGCTGGAGCCCTCGCTGGAGCCCTGGCTGGGGCTGCGGTCGGAGCGTGTTCATCGCGGGATCATCCGGTACGGCGCTCAACGGCCGGTTACCCTCGGAGCCGCTGTCTCCGCCTGGGCCGAGGTTGCGTCCGAGGGCCGTTCTGCGCCCGAGAACAAACCGGCGGAATTGGCCCCGGACGAGCCAGGCCACCCCTGTCTGACCCCGATTCGTCCTGCGCACGGGAACAGATCGGCCGGATCGGCCTCCGGGCCCTCGGTGATCGGCCGCCTTGGGCCGGTCTTGTTCTGCGCAGCGCAACGGGCTGCTCCTGCGCCTACGTTCGCCGCCGCCCCCCGCACGCCACGCCCCCAGCCCGCAGCCCCCGCCCCTGCACCCAGCTCCTACCCGCCCGGTGCGAACGTCTCGACCAGCACGCGGTCGCCGAGCTCGGTTCGCGAGGCGTCGATCGCCCCGACCGGGAGCTCGAGGACGCCGTGCGCGCCACGGACGAACCAGACCACGCCCCGCCACGGCGGCAGGGCCCGTCGCAGTCCGACGACCGGCCGCCCACCATCCGGCCCGGGCCGGCCGAGGAAGAGGCAGTCGATCGGGAAGCGCATGAACAGCATGTGGATGCCGTTCGTGCCGGGCAGCCAGAGCCCCGTCCCGGGGGCGAGCCCGGGACGGCCCATCAGGCCCAGGAACTTCGCCCACAATGACTCGGCGGCCTCGAGTTCGCGCGCGATCGTCGTCGAGCGGGTCAGGTTCCGCGCCCTCCGCGCACCGCCCGCGCTGCCCGGCCCGCCCGCGCCGCCCGCGCCCCGCGCGCCCCGCGCGCCACCCGGCCCGCCCGCGCCGCGCATCCCCCCCGCGCCGCCCGCGCCCCCTGCATCCGCACGGACGCCCGCTCCGGCGCCCTCCGGCCCGCCCAGGGGAAGCCCCCGCGCCCTACTTGAGGGCCAGGTTCTGCACGATCAGGATGATCGCCGGACCCAGGATGACGATGAACAGCGACGGGAAGATGCAGCCGACGAGCGGGAAGAGCATCTTGATCGGCGCCTTCGCCGCCTGCTCCTCGGCCCGCTGGCGGCGCTCGATCCGGAGCTGCTCGGACTGGACCTGGAGGACCTTGCTGATCGAGACCCCGAGCTGCTCGGCCTGGATGATCGCGCCGATGAAGTTCGTCAGCGGCTGGACCTCGGTCCGGGGCACGATGTCGCGCAGGGCCTCGCGCCGGGCCTTGCCCACTCGCACCTCGGCCAGGGCGCGCCGGAACTCCTCGGACAGCGGACCGGGCAGCTTCTCGACGACCTTGGCCAGCGCGGCATCGAAGCCGAGGCCGGCCCGGACCGAGATCGTGAGCAGGTCGAGCGTGTCCGGGATCATCAGCAGGATCGCCTTCTGGCGGGCCCGGATCCGCCCCGAGAGCCAGAACTCGGGCGCGATGTAGCCGATCCCGGCCCCCGCCAGCCCGAGCAGGATCGCCATCAGCAGGCCGGCCCCGAGCACGAACTCGCCGAGCAGGAAGAAGACGATCGCGGCCACGACCGCAGCCACGACCTTGATCCCGAGCCAGTCGGCGACGCGCAGGTCGCCCGGGTTGCCGGCCAGGGCGAGCCGCTTCTCGGTCCGGTCGGTGAACGAGGTGCTCCCGAGGCGCGAGACGAAGCCCGACAGGCGGAGGAAGAGCGGCCGGAGGGTCCGCTCCACGAACGGCTGCTGGAGCTCGAGCTCCTCGAGGTTCTTCGCCTGCATCGTCCCGAGCTGGGTCAGGCGGGCCTGGACCGGGTCGACCGGCGCCCGGCCGGCGAGGCCGAGGAAGATGAGCAGGATCGCGCCGGCGGCCGCGGCGGCGACGATGATCGGGAGGATCGAGTCCATCGCTCAGACCTCGATGTCGACGATCCGCCGGATCGCCATGAAGCCGATGAACATCATGAACCCCCCGAACATCAGGATGATCACGCCCGCCGGCAGGCCGAGGATGCCCGGCGGATTGGCGAACATCGGGTCCATGAACCCCGGGGCGGCGATGAACAGGAACGAGGCGAGCCCGATCGGCAGGAAGCCGACGACATAGCCGCTCAGGCGCTGCTGGGCGGTCAGGGTGCGGATCTCGCCCTTGATCCGGACCCGTTCCCGGATCGTGTACGCGATCGAGTCGAGGATCTCGGCCAGGTTGCCGCCGACCTGGTGCTGGATCGAGATCGCGGTCGCCATCAGCTCGAGGTCGTCGGAGCGAACCCGGCGGACCATGTTCTCGAGGGCCTGGTCGAAGGGCAGCCCGAGGTTCACCTCGCGGATCACCCGGCTGAACTCGGTCGAGATCGGGGGGCGCGACTCGCGCACGACGAGCTCGATCGCCTGGAGGAACGAGGAACCGGCCCGCAGCGCGTTCGCGATCAGGGTGATCGTGTCCGGAAGCTGCTTGTTGAACGCGTTCAGGCGCCCGTTCTTGCGCCGGTTCAGCCAGAACCTGGGGAGCAGGAACCCGATCAGCATTCCGACCAGGAGGACGAGCGGGCTGCCCAGGGCCGGCAGGGCGAACGAGAAGAGGAAGAAGACGACCGGGACGCCGACGATCGAGCCGGCCCAGATGAGGAGGTACTCGCTCACCTTGAGCTTCAGGTCCGCCCGGGCGAGCTCGCGGGCAATGTTCGCCCCGAAGTCGCGCTGCTCGACGGCCTTGTTCAGGCTGGCCAGGGCGGTGCTCTGGGCGATCAGGTCGCTGATCGGGCCCTGGCCGGTCGTGGCCGGCTTGTCGGGCTCCTTGCGCCCGGAGGTGTAGCGCTCGAGCCGCGCCCCGATCTCGGAACCGCCACCCGAGGTGGCGATCCCGATCGCGATCAGGAGGATCGCCAGGGCCGCGATGGCGGCGATGGCGACGGGGCTCAGCGGTGGCACGGTCGTGACGCTCCCTGGTATCGGGCTCAGTAGCTGAAGCCGAAGACGGCAGGCGGGAGGTGGATGCCCATCACCTCGAACTTCTCGACGAACTTCGGGCGGATCCCGGTCGGCTTCAGGCGACCCTGGATCTTGCCCTCGACGACCCCGGTCTGCTCGAAGATGAAGACGTCCTGCATGACGATCACGTCCCCCTCCATCCCCTGGACCTCGGTGATGTTCGTGATCCGGCGCGAGCCGTCCTTGAGCCGGGCCTGGTGGACAATCAGGTCGACCGCCGAGGCGATCTGCTCGCGGATCGCCCGCAGGGGAAGGTCGACCCCGGCCATCAGGACCATCGTCTCGAGGCGCGAGAGCATGTCCCGCGGGCTGTTGGCGTGACCGGTCGACATCGACCCGTCGTGGCCGGTGTTCATCGCCTGGAGCATGTCGAGCGCCTCGCCCGAGCGGCACTCGCCGACGATGATCCGGTCGGGCCGCATCCGGAGGGCGTTCCGGACGAGCTCGCGGATCGGGATCGCGCCCTTGCCCTCGATGTTCGGCGGTCGGGACTCGAGGGTGACGACGTGCTCCTGGCGGAGCTGGAGCTCGGCCGCGTCCTCGATCGTGATGATCCGCTCGTCGTTCGGGATGAACGAGGAGAGCACGTTCAGGGTCGTCGTCTTGCCCGAGCCGGTGCCGCCCGAGACGAAGATGTTCAGGCGCGCCTCGACGCAGGCCCGCAGGAAGTCGAACATCTCGGGGGTCGCGGTCCCGAACCGGATCAGGTCGTCGACCGTGAACGGCGAGGCCGAGAACTTCCGGATCGTGACCACCGGACCGACGAGCGAGAGGGGCGGGATGATCGCGTTCACCCGCGAGCCGTCGGTCAGGCGGGCATCGACCATCGGGCTCGACTCGTCGACCCGGCGCCCGATCGGGGCGATGATCCGGTCGATGATCCGCATCACGTGATCGTCGTTCTGGAAGACGACGTTCGTCAGCTCGAGCTTGCCGGCGCGCTCGATGTACACCTGGCGCGGGCCGTTGACCATGATCTCGGTGATGCTCTCGTCACGCAGGAGCGGCTCGAGCGGGCCGAGGCCGATGATCTCGTCGGTGATCTGCTCGAGCATCCGGACCCGCTCGGCCCGGGTGAGGGCGAGGCCCTCGTCGTCGATGACCCTGCCGAAGACCTCCTCGATCTGGCGGCGGACCTCGACCTGGTTGGACAGGTCGAGCTTCGGATCGAGGTCCTGGATCACCCGGTTCTGGATCCGGAACTTCACGTCCCGGAACGACTCGCGAACCGGTGCCTGGCCCGACAGCCGGGAGGTGGGCATGATCGTCGGCGGGCCGCCGGCCGACGGAGCCGGCACGTTCGGGCCGCCCGCCGCGGACGGGCCGCCGGATCCCGGGGCGGCCCCGGGCCGGGCGCTCTCGATTCGCTTCAGCAGTGACATCGGCTCTACCCCTTCATGCCCCGTGGGGCGTCGCTACGACCGCCATGCGAACAGCGACTTGCGCGGCGCCGCCGGGCGGGTTTCCCCGTTCCGCTCGGCTACCGGCTCCCGGCGCGGGCCGGCGATCGCCTCGGCCAGCCGGAGGACGTCCTGGGAGACCTGCGCCTCCCGGTTGCTCAGGAAGAACGGCACGCCCCGATTCAGGGCATAGACGACGTTCCGCCCGTCGCTCACGACGGTGTGGTCGATCGTCCGCCCGATCGAGTGCTCGACGTCGGAGACCCGGATGCCGAGCGTCGAATCGGCCCGGTTCAGGACGAGCTGCACCTTCTCCTTCTCGTACCCGAGCTGCTCGGTGACCTCGAGGAAGAGGCGGATGTCCTTGATGCTCGTGATCTCCAGGGTGAGCAGGGTGAGGATGACGTCGGCCAGGTCGAGAACCCCGAGGGTGATGTCGTTGAACCAGGCCGAGCAGTCGACGACGACGAGGTCGTGCGTCCGACGGAGGGTCTCGAGGAGCTTCTTCAGGCCGGCCGGATGGATCAGCTCGGCCATCTCGGGCGACGGAGGCGCGAGCAGGACCCGGATCCCCGAGGAGTGGCTGACGACGAACGTGTCGAGCGACTCCGGCTCGCCGGCGCCCTCGAGCTCGGGCACGAGGTCGGCGATCGACTTGCTCTTCGGGTTGAGGTTGAGCAGGATCCCGACGTCACCGAACTGGAACGAGGCGTCGACGAGGACGACCTTGCGCTGCAGCTCCCGGGCCGCGGCGACGGCGAGGTTGACCGCGATCGTCGTCCGCCCGACGCCACCCTTCGGGCTGAAGACGGCCACGACCCGTCCGCTCGGGCGCTCCTCGACCGGCAGGGCCGCCGCCGTGGCGACCGCGAGCCGGTCGAGCTTCTCGCGCTCGCGGGCGTAGACCTGGCGAATCGAGGCGGTCAGCTCGTCGCTGCTGAACGGCTTGACCAGGAACTCGCGCGCCCCGGCGAGCATCGAGCGCCGGAGGTAGTCCGACTCGCCCTGGACCGACATCATCACCACGGCCGCGGTCGGGACCCGGGCCGAGAGGAGCTCGGTCGCGGCGATCCCGTCCATGTCGGGCATGTTGATGTCCATCAGGACGACATCGGGCCGGAGCCGGGTGGCGAGCTCGAGCGCCTCCTGCCCGGAAGCGGCCGCACCGACGACCTCGATGTCGCTCTCGAAGCCGAGGAGCTTGGCGAGGTGGTCCCGGGTCTCCGGGATGTCGTCGACGATCAGGACGCGGATCTGGTCAGGCATCAGGCAGCTCGGCGGCAGCTCCCGGCAGCGGCCCGTTCAGGGCTTGACGCCGGCGGGCAGGACAGCCTCGATCACTTCGGGGGGCAGGACCCCGTACTGGTCGACGAGGGTCTTGAGGATGATGCCGGTCGTCTTGTCCGGTGGCGGCACGACCGGGTTCCCGTTCGCGTCCTTGAAATCCTTCGGCGAGCGGAGGGCGAGCGTGATCGTGCCGTCGAGCTGGGCGAACTTGATCACCTCGGCCTGCTGCGGGGTGACCGCGACGATCACGAGCTCCTGCTGGCCGCTGAGCGACGCGGCCGGCGGGCTCGACGGTCCCGGCTGCGCCTGGCCCTCGGTCTGGGTCTGGCCCTGGGCGGCGGGCGGGGTGGAGAAGAGCGTGCCGACGACCTGGAGGTCCTGGAGCAGGACCTTGACGCTCGTGCTGTTCAGGCCCTGGACCGGCGTGATCTGCTTCGTCGTCGGGTCGACCGTGATCACCGGGAACTTGTCCGGGCCCGAGAAGCCGGCGATCAGGTCGACCCGATCACCGACGTTGATCAGCGTCCCCACCCCGGACAGCTGGTCGACCTGGATGGCGACCGCGCGCAGCCCCTGCTCGAGGTTGCCCGCGATCGGGGCCTGGCCGGTCCGGCTCAGGGCGAAGTCCGCCTCCTGGAGCTGCTTGCCGGCGAGGACGTTCGTGGTCACGGTCCGGCCGATCACCAGGCCGACGTCGCTGAACGCGTCCGCCGCGCGCTGGTCGACCGGCTTGACCTTGGCCTCGACCTGGTCGGCGGTCACCTGCGTCCCGAAGGGAATGTCGACCTTGGCATAGACCGTCGGCAGCTCGGCCGGCGGCGTGTTCGCGGTGCCGGTCCCCTGGCCCTGGAAAACGAGGACGATCCCGACGAACGCGACGATCGCGAGGAAGATCCCGATGAGCAGGATCAGGCGATTGGAGCGTTTCAAGGTGCGTGTCTCCCCAGCGGTGTGGTTCCCCGTGCCCTGTGACAGGTGGCACCACTCTAGCACCGCCCAGCGGCGCGGCGACTATACCAATGGCCCATGACTGTTGGGAAGGAGGGGTCCGGCCTCGCGGCCGGCCCGGTTCCCCCGGCCCGGTCCCCGCCGGCAGGATCCCCGCCGGCAGGCCTGGCGATCGGTCCCCGGAACGGCAGGGCGGCCCACCGCCTGGTGGACCGCCCTGGTGCCGGGACCCGGTTCGTGGCCCCTAGACGGAGCTTCCGATGTTGCTGAGGGTCGTGCTCAGCTGGGTACCGATGAAGATGAGGGCCACGATCGCGACGATCGCGATCAGGACGAGGATGAGTCCGTATTCGACCAGTCCCTGGCCGGTATCGTTGCGACGGATGAGATCGATCAGTGCCCTGAGGCGCGAACGCATCGCCTGGACGCCTCCTTTCGCCGATCTCCCGGTGCGGCGACCGAGGTCCACCCCGCGCCGGTGATCGGGGCGTAATCCGGCCCCCGGCGCCGGCCCCGCCGCAGCGACGGGCCGCCGGCCGGGGAGCCCGGAGACGGAACCGCCCGGGACGAACCCGGGCGGTTCCGAGCTGCCGGTTCGCGAAAGGCCTAGACCGAGCTCCCGACGGTGCTCAGGATCTTGCTGACCTGGCCGCCGAGGAAGATGAGCGCGACGATCGCGACGATCGCGATCAGGGCGAGGATCAGCGCGTACTCGGCGAGACCCTGGCCCTCCTCGTCGTCGCGGAGCGAGGCGAGGAACGCGCTGACGTACGAATGGATGAGCGCCATCTGGCAGACCTCCCTGATGAGTCCATGCCTCCAATCGAAGGCGGGGCACATGATAGCCGCGCGGATCAGGGTTGGCCACTAGTCCTTTCGTCCCACATCCGCTCAATGGGCGACCTGGTCGATCGTGTTCGCGATCAGCTCGAGGGCGCGAGCGACGAGGTCACCGAAGAAGACGAGGGTGATCGCGGCCACGAGCGCGATCCCGGCCAGGATCAGGCCGTACTCGACGAGGCCCTGGCCGCGGGCCACGGTGCGCCCGCTCAGCCGGCCGGGGGGAGCGGGACGCGGAGTCGGAGCTCCGAGCCGCCGCCGAGCAGCTCGGCGGCGATCCCCAGGGTCGCTGCCCGTTCCTCGATCTCGCGCCAGGTCGCAGCCGGCAGCCCGACCGGGGACCGGGCGGCGGCCGTGGCGGCCTCGGCCTCGGCCCGGCGCTCCTCGATCATCGCGGCCAGTGCCGGCGGCAGCTCCCCGGCCGGTTCGGCGCTTCGCCCGCGCCCGCGGCCCCTGCCGGCGGCTCCGGGTGGCACGGACGCGGGCGCCGCCGCCGTCCCCGGGCCCGGAACCGCCTCGGCCCCGGCCGGCGGCTCGGCCCGCAGGGCAGCGACACTCGCCTCGAGCCGGTCGGACCAGTCGAGCCGGACGACGACCCGCAGCGGGCGCTCGTCGAGGTACGCCGCGAGCGCCTCGTCGAGCATCCGGAAGAGGGCGCTCTCGAGCTCCGACGGGAGGCGCCGGTCGGCTCCGACCGAGTCGAACTCGACCGGGACACCGGCCCGCCGGCCGCGGTCGCGGGCCGCCCGGCGGATCGTGGGCACGAGACCGAGGTCGTCGAGGACCATCGGGCGGACGTCGAAGATGAACGACTTCGTCGCCTCGAGCGTCGACTGGACCATCCCGGTCAGGTGGTGGAGCTCGCTCCGGGCGCGCTCGGGGTCCTGGGCCAGGAGCCGCTCGAGGATCTGGGCCTGGAGGACGATGTTCGTCAGGCTCTGGGCCGGCCCGTCGTGCATCGCCCGGGCGATCTCGCGCCGAAGGTCCTCCTGGGCGCCGAGGACGAGGCGCGACACGGCCGGCTGGGAGGCTGCCCCGGCCCCGCCCTCCGCGGCCCCCGACGTGGCGGCCCCCGACGTGGCGGCCCCGGTGGTCAGCCCGGCCGTCGGCCCGGTCCCGACCGCCGCCCCGCCTGCCCGACCGTCCCCCGCCTCCGGGCCCGAGGCCGAAGCGGCCAGGGCGGCGAGCGCCTCGGCATAGCCTGCCAGCGCATCGCGGTAGCGGGCGAGTGTCTTCTGCTTGCCGGCCAGGACGTCGACCTGGGCGCCCATGAGCGCGGCCCGCTTCGTGAGCGTCACGACCTGCGCGGCGAGGGCGCCGAGCTCGGCCGGCTCGGTCGAGCGGTTCGCGGCGAGGGCGGCCAGCTTCTCCGACAGCTGGGCCCGTTTCGCCTCGTGGCGCGCGGCCTCGGTCGTCGCCTGTCCGATCAGCATCTCGATCTCGGCCAGCTCGCGCTCGAGCGCCTCGACCTCGCCGCGCGCCCGTTCGGCAAGGCCGGCCGGGTCCGGGCGGTCCATCAGTCCTCGGGCATCCGGATCCAGCCCTGGCGCATCGCGTACACGACCGCCTGGGTCCGGTCGTTCACGCTCAGCTTGCGCAGGATCGAGCTCATGTGGTTCTTCACCGTCTGCTCGCTGATCGAGAGCGCGTAGGCGACCTGCTTGTTCGTCATCCCCTGGGCGATGTTGTCCAGGATCTCGACCTCGCGCGGTGAGAGCGGGGCGAAGATCGGGGCCGCCTCCTGGCCGTAGATCGCGAGCTCGCGGAACTCGCGCAGGACGCGGCTGGCGACGGTCGGCTTCGAGAAGACCTTGTCGTTGATCAGGTACTCGCCGGACGAGACGCGCCGGATGATCGTGACCAGGTCGTCGGGCCCGACATCCTTGAGGATGAACGCCGCCGCACCGGCCTTGATCGCGTCGAAGAGCGCGTCCTCGTCCTCGTTCATGGCCAGGACGATGATCCCGGCCGCGGGCAGCTCGCGCTTGATCCGCTGCGTCGTCTCGATCCCGTTCGGGGCCGGGAGCGAGAGGTCCATGAGCACGATGTCGGGCGACAGGTCGACCGCCGCCTCGAACGCGCCCCGGCCGTCCTCGGCCTCGCCGACGACCTCGAAATCCGGCTCGCGCTCGAGGATGTTGCGCATCCCGACCCGGAACAGGGCGTGGTCGTCGACCAGCAGGATGCGGATCTTCTCGCCGAGGGATCGGCGGTCGGGACCGCCCCGCCGCCGCTCGGGCCCTGAGTACTCCATCGCGCTCATCCTCTCTCCTCTCCGATCGGGATCGCGAGCGAGACGATCGTGCCCGCCTCGGGTCGTGATCGTACCTCGAACCGGGCACCGATCAGCTCGGCCCGCTCGCGCATGAACTGCAGTCCGAAGTTCCTCCGTCCCCGGGCCGCGACCGACCCGACGTCGAAGCCGCGGCCGTCGTCGCGGACCTCGAGCCGCCACTCGTCGGCCTCGAGACGGGTCGAAACCCGGACCCGGGTCGCGGCCGCGTGCTTGCGGACATTCTGGAGCGCTTCCTGGACGATCCGCAGGACGACCGTCTGGGCCGCCTCGTCGAGCAGGTCGGCCGGTGCGGACAGGTCGGTCTCGATCGCCAGCCCGGTCAGGGCGGCCATCGTCTCGACCGAGTCCATGATCGCCCCGTCGAGGCCGAGCTGGAGGAGCCGCGGCGGCCGGAGCTGGCTGATGAAGCTGCGCACGTCGCCCAGCTCGCGGCGGAGCAGCTCGCGCAGGAAGCGCAGCTCGGTGCGGGCGATCCGCGGCTCCTGGTCGAGGACCCGCTCGATGTACTCGACCTGGAAGATCGCGTTCGAGAGCGCCTGGGCCGGCCCGTCGTGGATCTCCTGGGCGAGCCGCGAGCGCTCGCCCTCCTGCGCCTCCACGATCCGCATCTGGACGTCCGTCGGGAGGGTTGGGAGGTCCGCCTCTCCGACCAGGCTCGTGTCGCCGCGCTCGAGGAAGAGCCAGGTGTTCTCCAGGCTGCGCAGGGCGAGCTCGAGCCGGGCCAGCTCCGCCTGGTGCTGGCCGACCGCGCTCGTCAGGAGGTCGGCGTCGCCGCGCAGGCGCCGGAGGGCGACCGGGTCGCCGCCGGCGGGGCCGGGGTCGGCGGCCGCCCGGGCGTCGAGCTCGTCGCGCAGCGCCTGCCAGCGGGCCAGTTCGGCGGCGAACGCCTCGCGGTAGCGCTCGCGAACCGACCGGAGCGTGTTGGCCGCGGCGGACAGGGCGGCCTTGGCCTCGGCGTGGAGGCTGTCGAACCGTCCGTCGCCGGGTTGGTCGACCGCGCCCGACGTCTCGGTCCGCGATCCGTCCATCCGCGATCCGTCCATCTGGGGCCGAGTATACGGGCCGCGCTTCACCGGCAGACGATCTCCCAGGCCCGCGTCCCGGCCAGTGCCGCGGCGGCGTCCGGATCGGTCGGCGGCCGGAGCGGGACCGGGCGGAAGCAGCCCGCCTCCGGCGGCCCCGATTCCAGGATCGCCGGCCAGCGTCCGCGATCGTCGTCGCTGATCACCAGGAAGCGCGCCCCGAACCGGCGGGCGAGGGCGAGGACGCTCGCGGGCGGCTCGTCGGGCAGGCCGAGGGCGGGTGCGCGCTGCGCCTCGGCGAACCAGATCGGGAAGTCCGTGATCACCGGGCCGGCCCGGCCGTGGTCGGCGCCGATCCCCTCGAGGGCGGGGGCGAGGGCCGCGTAGCGGCGGGCGACGTCGGCCGACTGGGCGCCGAAGCCGGCGATGCCCAGGCTGAACAGGACCGCGACCGAGGCGGTGAGCGCCGGCCCGAGCCAGGCGACCGGCCGGGTCCAGCCGCGGATGCGCCCGATCCGCACGATCAGGGCGTCGAGGGCGACGAGTGACGAGACGAGGAGCAGGACCTGGACCGGGCCGGCGGCGTGGAGGAACGTGCCCCAGGTCGTGGCGACCGGGAAGACGAGGCTCGTGACGAGGAACGTGAGCACGCTCGCCAGGAGCAGCGGCCGGAGGGCGCGGGCGTTCTGGACCGCCGTCCAGGGGAGGGCAACGAGGCCGATCGGGCCGACCGGGAACGAGGGGACGAGGAGGACGCTGACGAGGTTGTGGACGAGCCCGTCGACGTGCGCCTGGACGATCGACGGCCAGCCCTGGGCGAGATAGCGCCCGAGGGTCGGCGGGTCCTGCCAGGCGAAGACGTCGAACCCGGTGACGAAGAGGGCGTTCGTGACCGCCTGGCCCGGGAACGGGGAGCCGAAGACGATCCAGTCGCGGATCGCCCAGGGGGCGTAGACGGCGAGGGCGACCGCGGCCGGGATCGCGATCAGGCGGAGCCGGTCGCCGGTCGTCGGGCGCCCGGCCGCCTGTTCCCCGCTCCAGGCCCGTGGCGGCATCGTCCAGGCGATCACGACCCAGGTCAGCGCCAGCCAGGCCGCCTCGTTGCGCGTCAGCGCCGCCAGTCCGAGGAGCACGCCGAGTCCGAGCAGGCGCGGGTGGAGGGTCGGGAGGGGCCCCGGATCGCGGGTGATCCGCTCCATGAGCAGCAGCGCACCGAGCGCCAGTGCGGCGAACAGGATCGTCGAGTCGGGGAGCGTGCTGTGAAGGACGAGCGGCAGCTCGACCGCGGCGGTCACCCCGACCCCCAGCCCGAGCGTGCGCGCCCGACCGGGCGGCAGACCGCGTTCGACCGCCAGGTCGGCCGCCAGGCACCAGGCGAGGACCGGCACGAGCGCCCCGACGAGGACCGGCACGACCTGCGCGATCCGGAAGTCGGTCGAGCCCGCGAGGGCCATGAGCGGTGCGACCAGGAGCGTCGGCAGGGGCAGCCAGATCTCGAACGCGGGCCGGGGCAGGACGAGCGGAGGCGTCGCGTAGCTCCAGAGCGCGTCGCTGACGAGGCCGCGCCCCTCGACCAGGTTCCGGGCCACGCCGTAGTAGTAGGCGGTGTCCTCGGGGATCGGGAAGACGACCGCCTGGGCCGCGAGGACGCGCACGGCGAGGGCGAGCGCGAAGATGCCGAGCGCGCTCAGCCACGCCTCGCGGCGGCTCATCGCCCTGTCCTCCGCGTCACGGCCTCGCCCCTACAGCCCCCGCGGCCGCCGGGCCCACGGCCGCCGGGCCGCATCGTGCGTCTCCCGCCGCCGTGCAGACCGGGAAGATCGCGACCGCCGGCGCGGACCTCTCCGACCTCTCCGACCCCTCCGACCCGGCCGGGGCGGGCAGCGCGAAGACCCGCGCCCCGATCCAGACCGGTCGGGCCCGACCCGAGAGCACCGGCTCCATCGCCGGGACCGAGTCGCCGCGCTCGAGCACGAGCCAGCGGATGTCGTACGCGACCGCGACCGACCTGATCGTCTCGAGCGGGTCGTTCACGAGCACGACCCCGCCGCGCCCGGTGAAGTACTTGTAGCCGGCCGCGTCGATCGACATCAGGCGGTCCGTCGCCGGCACGCTCAGCCGCTCGAGCGCGTTCGCCACCTCGCGCCGCTCGGCCCGGACCGCGCCCCACGTCCCGTGGACCGCCGCGACCGAGAGGAGGCCGAAGACGATCGTGAGCGTGACGATGCCCCGGGTGAAGACGAGCGTCGCCCGCCCCACGTCCCAGTGCCGTCGCCGCCGCGCCAGCCAGGCGACGACGACCGCCAGCCCCTCGAGGGCGAGGATGTACGAGTGCGGCGCGAGCGCAACCGCCGAGTGGATGAACGTCCCGCCCGGGACGTGGACGGCCGACACGAGCGCCGAGAACGCGAACAGGACGAGGGCGAAGGTGAAGAACGGCCCGAAGTCGACCGAGCGCCGCCGGACCCAGGCCCCGACGAGCATGAACGGGACGAGCAGGATCGCCCCGACGAGGACCGAGTAGATCCCGACCGCCGCGACGAGCCCGAGCAGGCGGCTCCAGAGGAGCGGGCCCCAGCCCATCGCCAGCAGGTGGGCCAGGTTTGCCTCGCCGGTGATCGAGTTCCACTCGTCGATCCTCTGGATGAAGAGCACCCGGCCCGAGGCGGTCGAGGGCGAGAGCGTGCCGAAGACCGCCAGCTGGCGGGCCCACCAGGGGGCCATGACGAGAAGGAACAGGACGAAGGAGGCGGCGGCGGCCGCGAACGGGATCGCCGGCCTCCGGGGCGCCGACCCGCCGCGCGCCCGCCAGGACCGCCGGTGATCCCACAGGAACGCCAGGGCCACGACCAGCCCGACGAGCAGCCCGTCGTTGCGGGCGAGCGTGGCGAGGCCGGTCAGCAGCCCGGCCAGGGCGAACGATCGGGCGTGCCCCTTCAGCCCGCGCGCGGTCAGCCAGAGCGCGCCGGTCACGAGCGGCTGGTAGAGCGAGAAGTTGTCCGGCTGGGCCATGAACGCGGTCAGCAGCGCCGGCACGGCGGCCAGGACGCCGGCCCCGAGCGCGACCGTCCGCGACGAGCCCGCCTCGCGCGCGATCGTCCAGGTCAGCGGCGCGGCGAGCGAGCCGATCAGGGCGAACGGGAGCGCGGAGGCCGCTGGTGTCGGCCCGAGCAGGGCCAGGAAGGGGACCTGGACGAGCGACGCGAGCGGCATCCAGTGGCCGTTCGAGGGGATCGGCAGGGTCGGGTTGGCAGGGATCTTCCCGCCGACCTCGGCGAAGATCCAGATGAAGTCGATGCTGAAGCCGTGGCCCGCCTGGAGTGCCCGGGCGACGTCGACGTAGTAGTACGCGTCCGGGTAGGCCGGGTCCGGGTAGAGGACGATCAGGAGGGCCCGGACGGCGAGGGCGAGGAGGTAGAGGGCGATCGGAATCCGCACGGCCGGTGCAGCGTAGCACCGCCCGTCGGACGATCCGACCCGTACTCTCGACCGGTACGAAGGGACCAGTGATCGTTCAGTCGAGGCAGGGCAGGCCGGCGCAGATCGCGGCCGCGGGCGGTGTCGACCAGGCCGAGAGGAGGTCGTTCAGCGCCTCGAACCCGTCCCGCTTCGGAAGACCCGCTCCATGCGCGCACCGCACCACGCCGATCGGCTCCTCGCAGTGCTCGTGGACGACGACGTCGAAGGCGCGGATGAACAGTGCGTCGTCATGACGGTGGAACGCGCGTCGACGATCGTTCTCGTGGTCGATCAGTTCGTAGCGGTAGCCGATCAACTGGTACGCACTCCCGTCCACCGCCCAGTGCTCGACGAGCTCGATCCGTGCCCGGGCCGAGCTGGGCGAACCAGGCAGACTGGCGCTTATGGCCAGGCTGATCCGGCCGTCGTCGGCCTCGGCCAGCGCCGGACTCCCGGCATCGAGGTCCGCGCCGATCGCATCCAGGCGGGTCGCCAGGGCGAGCCCGTAGCGATCGAGGCGCTCGCCCGAGAACCTCATCGCCCGACCGGTTCGCTCGCCCGATCCGGACCCGGGAGCGATTCGCCGGCAGCGAGCGGTTCCAGCGCGCGAACACGCGTCCGTGTCAGGCGAACGGGCGGTCGCTCGCCGGCCTGGAATCGTTCCAGTGCCGCCTCTGGAATCCGGTAGATGCGCTCGGAGACGCGGATCGCCGGCAGGCTGCCGTCGTGGATGAGCTTCATGACCGTCGTCGAGCTGATCTTCAGCATCTCCGCGACCTCGGTCGGGGTGTAGAAGCGGTGGCTCACGGGTGTGTCTCCAACGGGGCTGCTGGTCATCGTCAGGATAACAACCAGGACAGACTGGTCAAGCACGGTTCTCGCGGGTCTGCGGACTCGCGGATCCATCGACGCCGGCTGCAGCACCCGCGCGCCGCTCCGCCGTCGACGCGCGAGGTAGCATCCAGCCGTGCCACCCCGCCCGATCCTGCGCGCCGGCCGCGACGGCCTCGTCCTCGCCGGGCTGCTCTTCGGGGCCTACCTGTTCATCGTCCTCGCGCCCGCGCAGGGGACGTTCGGCTTCGACGCGTACGCCTACTGGTCGGCCGGTGCCAGGGATCCATATGCCGTCACCGCCGGTCGGCTCGGCGCGTTCACCTACACGCCGGTCCTGGCGTACCTGTTCGCCCCGTTCCAGCTCCTGCCCTGGTGGCAGTTCGCCTGGCTCTGGACCGCCCTCCTCGTCGCCACGGCGGTCTGGCTCGGCTGGCGCTGGACGCTCGCCGTCCTCGCCTTCCCGCCGGTCGCGCTCGAGCTCTACCACGGCAACGTCCACCTCCTGCTCGCCGCCGCGATCGCGCTCGGGTTTCGCTACCCGGCCGCCTGGGCGTTCGTCCTCCTCTCGAAGGTCACCCCTGGCGTCGGGCTCACCTGGTTCCTCGTCCGTCGGGAGTGGCGCCAGCTCGCGATCGCCCTGGGGGTGACGGCCGCCCTCGTCGCCGGCTCGGTCGTCCTCGACGTGGCCCGCGCCGACGGCCTGTGGGCCGCCTGGTGGGCCTCGATCTCCTCGACCGCCGGCGGGGCCCCGCTCAACCAGACGTCGATCCCGCTCCCGCTCCTCGTCCGGCTTCCGGCCGCGCTCGTCCTCGTCGCCTGGGGTGCCCGCACGGACCGGGCCTGGACCGTCCCGGTCGCCGCGACCCTGGCCCTGCCGGTCCTCTGGGTGAGCGGCCTCTCGACCCTGGCCGCCCTTGCCCCGATCCTCCAGCGGCGGCCGGGCCTCACCGCCCGGAGGTAGTGGTCCCGGGCACCGGCCCGGGCACCGGCTCGCGCACCCATGTCCAGCGCTCCGAGGCGAGCAGCGCGGCGCCGACGATCGCGATCGCCAGCCACCAGCCCGCGAGGGTGTACGTGGCGACGAGGAGCGCCGCCACGAGCGAGACCTCGCGCCGGATCGTCAGCATCGCCGGCAGCAGGAAGAGCAGGCCGAAGACATGGAGCGACGGCGAGCCAATGACCGTCAGCAGCCCGACCCAGGCGCCGGCGCGATGCGTCGGGACCACGGCCACGGCGAGCATCGAGCCGGCCATGATCGCCAGGCCCAGCGGCTGGGGGAGGTAGCGCGCCAGCGCGGCCCCGCCGAGCCCCAAGTTCGGATCGCTCGCCCGGCCCAGCTGCACGAGCCAGTCGGCCCAGAGCCGGACGCCGGTCCACGGCAGGGTGAGCAGTGTCAGGCCGACGATCGCGGCGGCACCCAGAGCCGCCGCGCGCCATCGGCGTCGGGCGAGGAACAGCCAGGGATGGACCTGGGACGCCTTGAGCGCCCCGATCGCGGCGCCGAGGAGGCCGTCGACTCCGGCCAGGCGCTCGGCCGACGCCGGGTCGTACGGGATCGGGTGGAACGGGGCCCCGGCCCTCGGGGATGTCATCAGTCCTCCGCCCGGGTCCTCCCAGAACAGTGCCGTGAAGGCGGCGAACAGGAGGATCTGCACGTTGCCGCCCAGCAGTCCCTCGGCAAACGGCGGCCAGATGAAGAGGGCCGGCCACCATCGGGCCGGGATCGCCAGCCGGCGGCAGGCGAAGGCGGCGGCGCCGAGGCAGGCACCGAACCAGGCCAGGGCCACCAGCCCCCGTGGCAGCCAGAGGAGCGGTGCGAGGACCGGCAGGAGGTATGGCGGGTAGAGGTACGGGAGGTCGTAGCCGTGGCCAACCGAGAAGGCCTGGGCCAAGTACGGCTGCCCGCCATCAAGCCAGCGCCGGGCGGCCCGGAGCGGAATCTCGAGGTCGACGCCCCACGGATGGAAGAGGAGCAGGTTCCGGAGCGCGACCAGGACGATGACCAGGGCGAGGACGCCGAGGCCGAACCGAAGGAGGCGATTCGGCGGTGTCCCGACGGCGAACGTGCGCCCGATGGCCCTGGTCATGGCTGGGTACCGGGCCTGCGGCCAGCGGAGCACCAGGCCGGCCGCCGGATCTGTCGGAGCTCGCCGAGCGTCTGGAGCCCGCCCTCGCGCCGCCCGAGCCACGCCCAGATGGGGCCCATGAGCGCCGGCAGGTTGCCCAGCGAGTAGTACCAGGCAGCGCTCGAGTTGCGCATCGCCGCGAGGTAGTCGAACCAGAGTGGCAGGAGCGGCAGCGAGATGGCCAGCAGGACGGCCGCCGCAATCCACCAGGTCCGGCTCCGGATCCCGATCAACGCGAAGAAGCCGAGCGACGGCTTGATCAGGGCCATGACCGCCGGCCAGCCGCTGACGAGGCCGGCGGCCACGAAGGCGACGATCCAGATGTTCGAGTTGCCGTAGATCACCGACGAGATGCCCGAGGGCCAGGCGACCGCGAAGGCGAGGAGCGGCCACGTCCACCGAGCCGGCCGGAGTCGCCGGATCGCTCCAGCGACGATGAGCCCGGGGACGATCCACCAGAGCGGGTATGGCAGCCAGACGAACGGGACGAACAGGAGGAGGGAGATCGGCGGATAGAGATTGTCGACGTCGGTCTGGACGACGTACGGCCCGGTCAGCTGATGGGGCAGGTAGTACTGCCCGGTTTCAAGCCAGCGTCGGGCAATCGAGACGTAGAAGGTGTGGTCGGTGCCGATCGCCTGCTGCGCCCCGACGTACGGCCAGAGAAACGCGAGCTCCCAGGCCGCGATCACGAGCAGGGCGCCGGTCGCTGTGAGGATCGCGATCCGGGTGACGCGAGGTGAGAACATCGCCGGGACTCTACACCGGACCGATGCGCTGCCAGGACGGGCTGCCACTGCAGGGGCCGCGGGCGACGTCCGTCACTTGGGCCGGTCGAGCCTTCCGGTTGGCCGCACCGCCGGACACCATGCTCGGGCTACCTGACCCGGGCGAGCCAGGCGGCAAGCGGAAGCAGCGGCAGGACCACATTCAGCAGCGAGTAAGTCCAGGGAATGCCGGAATTCCCCAGCGTTACCAGATAATCCGACCAGAGGCCCAGCAGCGGGACATTGATCGCCGCGAAGACGGTCCAGCCTATCCACCACGATCGTCGGGTTGCACCAACCAGAGCGAGCGCCAGAAACGTGGGCTTGAGAGCGGCGAGTATTGCCGGCCAGCCCCACAGGAGTCCGCCGGCCACTGCCGCCGCGATCCAGAGGTCCGTGTTTCCCAGGAGGAGCGCCCCTTGCGTTCGCGGCCAGACGAGACCGAACGCAAGAATCGGCCATGCCCAGGCGGCCGGTCGCCAGCGCCACAGCGCGTAGCAGAGAACGAATATCGGGACGCCCCACCAGACCGCTGGCGGCAACCAGAGGAACGGGGTGAAGAGGTACAGCGCGGTTGGAGGGTACAGAACATCGCGATTGAGTACGATTCCGTAGGGGCCCGCGAGTTGAGCTGGCAGGTAGAAGCTGCCGGTTTCCAGCCAGCGCTGGGCGACGCCACGATAGAAGGCAAAGTCTGATCCCGGTGCCCACCCGACGCGGCCGGCCAGCTCCTGAAGCTGGAGGGGTAGCTCCCAGCCGGCCACGCTCAGCAAGACACCAGCGGCCACGCGAGGCCCGATGAATCGGATGGAGAAACCCGTCCGGAGACCTGGACCGCGCGGCCCGCGGCACGTCATTCTTGTCTCCACGTCCTGGGGCCGTCGGGCGGCCGTCAATCCGATCCGGATGAGTTGCGAGTGCCAGATGTACCGCGCTGAGACGCACTGAGACGGCGTCTGTTGATGCAGTACCGTCAGCTCAGTGCCATTGCCGGGAACAGATCGAGCGGCCAAGTCACTGTGATCCGACAATGGCGCATCCGTCCTGTGGCCGTCAACCTCTCGATCTGGTCGCAGCCCGTCCGCGAAGCGAATCTACCGATCCCGACCCAGTCTCCCCCGCCGGGTGAAGCGCCTGGAACGCACGGATCGGGGACCGATCTATCGTGGGTTGACGCGGCCCGCTGGAACGAGCGCAAGCAAGAGCGGGACCCCACCCGTAGTCGAGGTAGTACGGCGTCGCGAGTACAGAAGCGATCCCGAGGAGACGTGGCCACCTGATCGATGCGACCGTCAGGCAGGCGCCCGCGAAGAGCGCCGCGTAGACGATCACGGGCGGCAGGCTCTGGAGGTTCTGCATCAGGCCGAATACGCGACCCCCCGACAGAAGCGCTCCCGCAAAGCTTGGTATCAGCAAGGTCGCCCCTCCGAAAGCGAGCACCAGGCCGCTCGGCCGCCGGGCCTCCTTGACGCGCCACAGGCCCCATGCCAGGACCGGAACCAACGTCGGCTTCGGGATGAGGATGAAGAGCAGGGCGTAGAGGGTGATGGTGCGAGCGGACGGCCAGCGAATGACGGCGATCATCCCCGCCAGGATGAGCGTGGATACGTTGGCCACCGATAGATCGAGAACGACAAGAGGATTGAGGAGGATGATCGCACCGATCCAACCAAGCCCACGGACCGAGACGGCAAGGAGTGCGAGTTCTGTGAGACGCCAGCCCAGGGCGAGGTCGCGTCCCGGAGCTGCTGGAAAAGCGCTGACGGCTCAGGCTCCTCCGCCCATCAGGATACGGTGATCGTCGGCTTGGCATCACCTCCTCGTAGGCGCTCGCAGGACCGCGGCGAGCAAGCGGGC
>Ga0334722_10001857_pt1 | contig 25075 bp, 20 predicted proteins | sample C3_bottom_MG_FD_207210 | JGI IMG/M metagenome (GOLD analysis project Ga0334722, IMG submission 207210) | Sediment microbial communities from Yellowstone Lake, YNP, Wyoming, USA - C3_bottom | ecosystem: Environmental > Aquatic > Freshwater > Lake > Sediment | place: USA: Wyoming | collected... | reverse complement strand
CTAGGAGCCTGTCCGACATTGATGAAAAAGAGCCATGATCCTGACTGCTGATTCCCGTTTTAACGTCCTAAGAGCTGGGGTGAACTGGAGAGACCGGCTACTTCTTGGCTCTTCGCTCCACCTTGCTGCTGCCAGCCAGCCCGCGCAGCCCCTCCCCCGGATATCGGCGTCGATGCCGGAGAGCCCTCCAGAGCTTGAGGACATTGTGTGTGGTACAGATGAGCGCCCACTCCCCCCGGACCTTGCGCATCCCGCGCAACAAAAACTGGCGGAAGCCGCGCCCCTGCTTGATCTGCCCAAAGACCGGCTCCACGATGACCTTGCGCCGCGCATACAGACGCCGACCGGGTTTGGTCCGAAGGGTGCGCCGCATGCGGTCGGCCACCGACAGGCCCGCTGGCGGGCGACCGCGTGGCGCGGCGGGCACGGCCCATCCATGGAGCTGGCGATCGGGGGGGATGAGCGGGGTACAGCCCAACGCCGCGAGGGCCGTGACGTTCGCCTCGCTGAAATACCCGGCATCCAGGCTCGCCGTGCGGGGCACCTGCCCCGTATGAACCAGCACCTGCGTCAGCAACGGCTGGGCTTGCTGCTTGTCATTCGACTCATCCGTGACGTCGGCGGCGACGATGATCTGAGCCTTCGCATCCACGGCGGCCTGACAGTTGTACCCTTGCACGACACTCCCCTTAGCCCCGGAGGCCGGCATGATGCGGCTCTCAGGATCGGTGAAGTTTCGTTGGGCCTTCGGGTGGGGCACCGAGCTGGGGGGCTGCGGTGGCCGGCCTCGGCGAGGTCGTGCGGTCGTGCGCGCGGCGCGCACCGCCTGCTTCAGCGTGGCCGCCGCCTGCGCCTCGTCTTCTAGCACCGCCTTGGCGGCCCGAATGGTCTTGAGCCGCTGCTCTCGCCGAGCCAGCTCAGCGGGCCATTCATCGCCACGCCGCGTCGGCCCATACGTGGCATCATCGCGGACATCGGCCGCCTCCGCCTGTTGGAACAGCGCCGTGACTTCGGCCTGCAACCGGATCTCCTCCGTGACCATACGGGCATAGCTCATCGCCTTGTGCTTGGAGGCGTTGGCCTGCAACTTGGTCCCATCCAGGGCGATGTGGCCCAGCGTCACCAAGCCGGCCCGCTGGCACAGCCGCAACACCTGGACAAACAGCGTGGTCAGCGCCGCCAGGTGCTGCTGGCGGAAGTCACTGATGGTGCGAAAATCCGGCTGCTGGTTCGCGGCCAGCACGCGAAACGCCACATCCTCTTCCAGTTCCCGAGCCATCTGCCGCGAGGCCGGAATCCCCACGGCGTACGCATACAGCAGGATCTTCACCAACAGGCGCGGATGATAGGGCGCGGTGCCACGGGTGACGCCCCCATAGGTCTGCAGGATGGGCCGCAGGTCCAGCTCCTCGACCAGATCCGACACGAAGTAGACCAGGTGGTCGGCAGGCAGCCACTCCTGCGGCGAGGGGGGCAACAGCCACCGGTCGTCAGGCTCATAGGGGCGAAAGGTCCGAGTGGTCATCGCACGGCCTCCAGGTTAACAATTACGTGCCATCACCTATACACGATCTGGAGGCCCCATGCAAGAGGGTTCTCGGGTCAATGTCGGACAGGCTCCTAGTACCCCTTAATCCTGAAGCACGGCACGAAATCAGTCTTTGGACCCTAGCGAGAAGCCCGTGACATGTCAACGGCTTCATAGCTTGACGGGTGCAACCTCTTTTCCCGTGGCGGTTCGTGGCGAAATCGCAAAGCCGCGTCGCGAGACCGACGCGCGGAGGCGCGCAGGACCGAGGCGTACTGGAGAAGTACGTTGAGGGACTAAGCGACGAGCCCGTCGGCCTGGCCACGCTCGGCAGTGGCCAGACTTGTCGCAGCAGCGGATCTGCGATTGCAGCAGAACCGTCATGCGCTTTTGAAGCGGGTGACCTTGGCAAACACAATCGCCGCGAAGGGAAGGGCGAGGCCCAGGAGCAACTGCACGATGAGCAGCGAGCCGAGCTGGCTATAGTCGGCGGGCGTCTGGATGGCGCCGGAAGTTTGGTCGCGCACTTCCCGCGCGACGACGTAGATTTCGTTCATGTATTTGGTACCGAGCTGGCTCAACGACAGGGCTAGATTCGTAAATGAAGCCATCACGGCAAAGAAGGTGGCTTTCAAGGTCGCGGGCGCGCTGTTCGCAATCCAGGCCAGCATCGGAATCATAGAGATCTGACCGAGTGGCGATTCTAATGCCGTATCGATCAAGGCAATGAATCGTGCATCGATAACCCCTCCTGTGATTCTTGCTGTCCATTCGTGCAAGCCGTAGAACATGCTCACGATCGGCAGGGTCAGAATGGTTCCGATTACTGTGAGAAACCCCACGACATAAGCAATCGACCGCTCGGCCATGAAGCGGCGAAAGACGAACATGCCCGCCAAGGTTAACGTGCTGCCTATCAGCGAGAGGACGGAGAGAAACTGCTGATCGAACTTCAGCTGGTCGATCATCCACCACGTGGTCCCTGGCCCGGTCCCTGGGATCGCTCGGAAGATGAAAACCACGACCGCTGTCCCGACCAGGGTGAATCGCTTGTCAGGCTCCAGCTCTCGCACCAACCGGGCAATCAAGAACAAGACGACGGCCATAGAGCCGACAAAGACAATCTCTTCGCTATAAGAAAAGCCGCCGAATCCGACGGTCAGCGTGAACAGGACAAAGGCGAGGCTCCCGCCAAGAATCCACCAATTGGGCTTGGTCGGCTCATGTGTTTCATCACGTACATTCACTAATTGCTCTGCGTGATCCGTAGAGAAGCCTTGACGGAGCAGTGTGATTTTTTGTTGCCGCCTCAAAATCCAAGCCATACCGACGCCGAGCACTGAGACGCAAGGGATCACGAGCGCCATAAGGTAGACCTGTTTATAGAGACGAACGATCTCTGCCTGTGGAAGTCCCTCGACTCCCGTGAAGACATACACATTAATCATCGCCACCAGAATCCCGCCACCAACGATGGCCACGCGCCCGAGCGTCTGCATGGTGGTGTGCATGAGCTTGAGCGTCGGCTGGTCGAACGGCTGCCCCCGCTCATCCACTCGTGGCACGGCATCGACCGTCATCGCATCCGCGACCGCGTCTTGCACCACGTAGCCGATCGGCCCAAGCAATGTGCTGACCACAAACCAGACTTCTGCCGGCAGGATGGCGGTCATCGCTTCCCGACTCCCAATCAATGCCGCCATGATCCCAAGACCGACGGCCAGCAGCCCGGCTCCGAGGCCCACGAGCCAGCCTTTCCAGCGCCACAAGAGATCGACGAGATGTCCGATCGGCATCTTGAGTGCCCAGGGAATGCCGGCCCAGAATCCCAGTGCGGCAAGGAACGAAGCGGAGAGGCCCAAGAAATCTTTGACGAAGAAGGTTCCAACGATTCCGGTGAGACCGGAAATCCCATAGGCCATGTAGACCATGAGCGGCGGCAGATAGGAGAGCCGCATCTCACGGCCGAGGGAAAGAATGTTGCGGTCGACCCACCGGGCGAAACGCGTGAACATTTCTATGGCAACGCCCTGGTAGTCTGGCGGCGCTCGACCAGCGACTGCAGCTGTGCACGCATCTCGCCAGCCGGCAAGCGCATCCGTTCCCCATGCCCGGCCAGCACCCATTCGAAGGGATAGTCGAGGAGTTTCTGGATGGAGTCCACCAGTACGCGCTTCCTCCAGACCAGCCGTTGCGGAGCACCGAGCATCTTCTGCGCGGAGTCCCACCAGAGATGATCCCCCGTGAAGAGGAACCGGTTCTTGTAGAGAAGAGCCATGCTGCCTGCCGTGTGGCCCGGCACAGGAATGATCTGAAACTGCGGCATGACTTCTATACTGTCAGCCCCTTCAATGATCCATTCCGCATCCGGAGCCGCTTCGACGTCTGCCCGGTGAATCATCCGTTTCGCGCCGAAGTGTGCGGCATACTTCTCAGCATCGGCCACATCGTCTTTGTGCGTGAGGAAGATGTATGCGATGCCGCCCTTTTGTTCGAAGGCCTCGACGAGATGTTTGAGATAACGCGGTGAATCGACGAGCCAGTTGCCGTCCGGATGTTCGATGAAGAAGCTATTCGCACCGAACGACTTCTCTGAGTTGAAGCCACAGTAATAGACGCCGCCCTCCAGATGGAGCGGAAAGCTCGCCATGGCTTCTTTCATCCGCAACTTGTCGCTGTGCTCGGTGCCGATCGAGCCGACCGGGCAGGCGAGGAGCGCTTGATAGGCCTGCTGAACATGCCCACCATCGGTCGGCTGTTGGGTGACCGCGGAAAAATTACCGACTTCCTCGAAACTCGTCGGTGCCAACTGCCGGCAGGTATCGCAGTTGATGCAGGTCGCATCGACAAAAAAGTTGCCCGCGACGTTGGAGTCGAGTCGTTTTTTCTCATCGGCCATGGCGCAACCCCCATGCATCGACACCAAGCAGGATGCTCAAAATGGCCGTCCAGCGCGGCCGCAGCGAGCGAAAAGGCGAATCGTACTCTGCGCCGTACGTTGAGCCTCTGAGCGACGCGAGAACAAAGCTGGCGGACTTTTTCAGCATCCTGCTGAAGCTTTCTTGGCTTCCTTCGCTTGATCGGCCGCCCGCCAAAGATACCAGGCTGCGGCGGTGCGGTAGGGCTTCCAGCGCTCCCCATATCGTAGCACCTCTTTCGGCCTCGGCATCGAACGCCGGCCATAGGCGATGCGGAACCCATTGCGCACACCGAAGTCGTCAACCGGCAGAACATCCGGCCGCCCCAGTTGGAAGATCAGCAGCATTTCGACCGTCCAACGGCCAATCCCACGGACTGCAATGAGCCGCTCGATAATCGCCTCGTCGTCGAGCTTCCGAACGATGGCACCTGTCGGCACGGTACCATCGAGCGTCTTGGCAGCCAGATCGCGGAGCGCCGCCACCTTGGCTTGCGAAAAGCCGGCGCCACGAATCGCCTGCTCGTTCATCGCGAGCAGATCGTCTGGCTGAGGGAATCGTCCTGTCGGAAACAAGGCCACGAACCGGCGCAAAATACTCTCCGCCGCTTTCTCGTGCAGTTGTTGATAGGCAATCGCTCGTGCCAGCGATTCAAACGGCGCCCGGCGCATCCGCGGCGTCAAGCGATAGGGTCCGATGTCCCGAATTAATCGCCTCATGACCGGATCCGTCTTGGACAAATGCCTGATTTCTGGTGCTTGTCGATCTATCTGGGAACCCATAGGCCTACCCCTCTGCTCCTTCCTGGGTCAGAATGGCATCGGCCTCGATCTCGACCAGCATGTCCGGATCGATCAGCCGTTGCACTTCCACCATTGTCGTCGCAGGCCTGATAGTCCCGAACACTTCGCCATGGGCCCGGCCGACATCCTGCCATTGATCAATGTTGACCACGTACACGCGCGTTCGGACCACATCGGCAAGCGAGGCGCCGGCCTGCTGGAGCGCCGATTCTATCTTCTTCAACGTCTGAATCGTCTGTGCATAGGGATCCCCCTTGCCGACTAGGCCAGAAGGCATCATGGCCGTCGAGCCAGAGACGTGTATCACGGCACCGACTCGTACCGCTCGCGAGTACCCAAGCTTGCCCTCCCAAGGACCACCAGTGGAAATATTCTGCCGCCCCATCCATTCCCTCCTACCAGGCTGCGGAAAAACTCGGTTTACACACAATATACTATTGGAATCTTCCATATTGGCGCCGATGGCAACAAAGCCGCAGGATGCTCAAAAAGGCCGTCCAGCAAGGCCGCAGCGAGCGAAGAGGCGAGGCGTACGCTTCGGTACGTTGAGCCTCTGAGCGACGCGAGAACGAAGCTGGCGGACTTTTTCAGCATCCTGCTACATGACAATGCCGCCGCCGGCATGAATATTCTGGCCCGTTAACCACCGTGCCTCTTCACTGACGACGAACGCCACTACGTCGGCAATATCCTTCGGGAGACCAAGCCGCTTCAATGGTGACATCTGGATGCCGATCTGGCGAAACTGGTCTGTCATCATGCCCGTCTCGGTAAAACCAGGAGAGACGGTATTGACCGTGATCCCTCGTGGAGCCAACTCGATTGCTAAACCCTTCGTGTACTGTTCCAGTGCGCCTTTGCTGCCGAGATAGGCCGTCGCACCGGGAAAACTCAAATGGGTTCCATCGGTGGAAATGTTCACGATGCGGCCGCCTCCTTTGAGTACCTTGGCCGCTTCCTGCATCGCGAAGTAGGGACCCTTAGCGTTCAAGGCGATGATCTGATCGAAGTCAGCCTCGGTTGTATCGAGAAGCGCCTTGGGCATAAACCGCCCGGCATTGTTGACGAGAATGTCGAGTCGGCCGAATTGCTCTACCGTCTCGATCACGAGGCGGCGCGCATCGACCACCTGGCTCATGTCAGATTGGACAGCGACGGCTTTCCCACCCTGGGCCTGAATGCCCGTCACGACTTGCCGGGCCTTCTCCGCACTCGCTCCGTAATTGACCACCACAATCGCTCCGTCTTCGGCCAATCGCTCTGCGATCGCCCGTCCAATCCCGCTGGATGACCCGGTGACGATCGCGACTTTTCCACTAAGTAACGCCATGATGTTTCCTTTACCTTTCCTCTGTGTGGCTGATGTCCATCTTCCGCATCGTCATCGAAGCCAAGATCTGTGGCGAGGTCCGTTTCGTCGAGCAGGCCCGAGGAACCGGCCCTATACCCAACCCTCTGTATGGTAGTCGAAGCGCAATCTACTCTACCCATGGAGTGCGACGCTATTCACCCCTTATCGGAGAAGCGGCAACGGTTGCTCCCAGGTTGCTGAGTACACGAATTCTGCCAATGGCTTGCGGACTCTTGGTTGAGCTTCCCGTGCACGCAGGCGGTCCGACAGCTGGGCAGGATCGCCTGGATAACCTATCACTATCATGGCCACCGGCTCATATCCTTCTGGGATCTTACAGTCCGCTCTCGCCTGATCGATTCGAAAGCCCGCCATCTGATGGGCAGCAAGCCCGAGCGCCGTGGCCTGGATGACGAGATTTTCTGCCGCCATGCCTGTGTCATGGAGCGCGTGGCGATTCGGCGAGCCATCCTCGAACTCCAGTTTTGCCACGGACAGCAGCAGCACCGGTGCACGATGCGCCCATTTCTGATTGCCTTCAACCAGGCAATTGAACAACCGATCGTACTCAGCCTTGTTCTCGTTCGTGGCAACCATGAATCGCCAGGGCTGCCCGTTATTCGATGAGGGCGCCCATCGTGCCGCCTCAAAAAGGCTCAGAAGCTTGTCTGCTTCCACCGGCCGTTCGTCGAACGCGCGTGGACTCCATCGCTTTTTCAACAGCTCGTGAATGGGAAATTGCGTCTGGGCCGGATTCTCCATTGTTCATCCTTCCGACTCAATCAGAGTTTGTGTCGAAGCAACTCTTCTGCTGGTCGCGCGAGGGAGAGCTCTGCTCCCTGATGGCGGCCTGCTCTGGCGACCAGCCGCCACCTAAAGCCTTGTGGAGCTGGACGATGGACATCAGGTAGAGCCTGCGGGTGCAGCCCAATGACGCTTATGGAGACGTGCCCATATCGCCAAGCCTGGAACAGTCCAGCAGGTGAAGGCGATGCCGACAATCTAAATCCCTCCCCTACTCACAAGACTGTCCACCGCGAGTGTGTCCAGGAAAACCGTCCTGGGCGTCGGAGTCCTTGCGGTGCAGCGTTCCATCGCCTCACTCGAACTGTCGACGGAATCGCCACATGCCAAAGCCGAACAACGCTGCGCCAAGCACCGCCATCGCAAGCACAGAGTCCCAGAGAATCTTCAGGCCCGTACCTTTGAGCAGAATGCCGTGCGTGATCTCGATGAAATAGCGCAGAGGCGACAGCACCATGAGGTGACGGACCCATTCCGGCATGGCCTCCATCGGCGCCATGAGGCCTGACAGCAGCAACATCGGAGCGACCGCGAACAGTGTCATCATACCCACTTGCGCTTGATTCCTCGCCAGCGTCGCGGCAGCCAATCCCATGCCGGCAGTGGTGAAGACGAACAGGGCCGTGAGGCCGAAAAACAACACGATGCTTCCTTTGATCGGCACTCCGAACACCGGCTGCATAATCCCGAACAGGCCGACCGCTGTGGCGCAGAGAATCACTACCGTCATCGACAGTACCTTGGGCAACATGATTTGCAACGGCGTCAATGGCGAGACCAATAGTTGTTCCACAGTGCCCCGCTCTTTCTCCCGAACCAGGGCTGCCGCGGGAAGCAGAATCGCAAAGATCGTAATCTGGCGGAGGAGATGTGAGATGGACTCGAACCAGGCCTCGTTCTGGTCCGGGTTGTACCAGACCCGATGGTCGCTCTCGATGACGGGCAAGTTCTGTGACGACTCCTCTGAACTCCCGACTCGCGCCAGCGCAGTCTCCTGTCCGAACCGCGCGACGATCCGCGCGGCGTAACTGGCGGCAGACAGGCCTTGCGGCGAGTTGGTCGTGTCGACGAGCAGTTGCACCGCCGTGGGCTCGCCCGCCACGAGCTGTTCGTGGAAACGTGGCGGGATCTCCAAGATCGCCATCGCTTTGCCCCGGTCCAGCAGGCGAAGACCTTCTTGAGGATCGGCAATCTCCCCTTCCAGGCGAAAGTAGGGAGTTTGGAACTTGTGGATGAGTTCACGCGACGAGACGCTGTGGTCGGCGTCGTAGATCGCTAGACTCGCATTATGCAGTTGTGACCGGAGGCCGTTCCCTGTGATGTAGATCGCCAGAGTGAAGGAGTAGACGAGGAACACGACGATCGGCACGTCCCGAAACAACTGGAGCATCTCCTTTCGGGTCATGACTACCAAACGGCGCCACCAGATAACCGCGCGTTGTGAACTGGGTCCCAGCACAGACTTCATGATCGTGGCCGCTTCGTAAAGAGCCGGTACCCGACGATTCGCAAGACGGCGGCGTACACGGCCAGGGCTAGCACGTCCACCCATAACACCTCGGGACCGACCCCTTTCAGAAACGCTCCGCGGACGATGTTGGTGTAGTACATGCCCGGGAACAGGTGGGCCTGGATCTGCGAGCCGGGAGTCAGGGAAGAGACGGGAACGATCAGGCCGGAGTAAAGGATTGTCGGGAGGATGCTCACGATCATTGTAATGAGGAGGGCCGCTATCTGGGTACGGACCAGCAGCGAGACGAGCAGGCCGATGCCGGTGCTGCTCAGCACGAATACCAACGAGGCTGCGAGAAAGAACAGCAGGTTGCCTTTAAACGGCACGCCGAACCACAGGGTGGCCATCACCCACAGGACCACGGCGTTCACCCAGGAAATCAGCACATAGGGGAACAGCTTGCCGGCGAGAAATTCGATCCGCGTCACCGTTGAGCTGTAAATGTTGTAGATGGAGCCGGTCTCTTTCTCTCGGACGATCCCCAGCGCGGTCAGCAAGGGGGACGAGAGCATCAAGGTAAACATCACGAGCGCCGGCACCATGGACCAGGTGCTCCGAACCTCTTCGTTGTATAGATAGCGCACCTCCAACGTGATGGGCCGTACCCGAACCTCGGCCTGTGCGTGGGAAATCCCGCTCCGGTGGGAGAAGTAGTCGACGAGCCGCTCTTCGCTGAAGGCGCTGTTGATGGCGATGCCGTAACCCTTGGTGATGTCCGCGCGAAGAGGGAACGTACCGTCGATGAGCGTCTGGACGTTGGCCGGCTGCCCCGATAGCAGATGCTCCTGGAACTTCTCCGGCACGATGATCACAGCCTGCGCCTTCCCGCTTTGCAACCAGACATCTGCTTCTCTCTCGCCGGCAAGTTCTCCGTGAAAGGTGAAATAGCGAGACTTCACAAAGCGGTGTAGGTACTCCCGGCTGAGTGAAGTGTGGTCCCGATCCACCACCACGAAGGAAATGTTTTCCACGTCCAGGGCGAGGCCATAGCCGAATACGATCATCCAGGCCACCGGCATTAAGAAAGCAAGGAGCAGAAACATCCGGTCGCGGATTATCTCGCGCCACTCCTTGGAGGTCACGGCTGCGATACGCCGGAGATTCATGCTTCCGCTCCTATGGTCGTCTGACGTTCCTGCCGCTCCAGCGCCATGACGCGATGAACGAACACATCCTCGAAGCTGAGGGGACGGGCGGTTACGTTTTGGACATGCACGCCGTCTGTTAACAGGGCCGCGCGAATCCGCACTTCGTCCTGCACGAGTTCGATCGAGAGCAGGTGGATCTTCGTTCCAAAGAGCGCCGCGCCGGCGAATCCCGCCTGCTTCAATCGTCGGAGTGCGAGCCCCGGTTGATCCGTTGCCACTTCGAGAAGATACCCTGCCTCCCTTTCGACTTCACCTTTCATCTCAGCCGGAGACCCCTCCGCCACAATCCGGCCCGCATACATCAACGCGAGGTGGTCGCAATGTTCTGCCTCACTCATGTAATGGGTGGTGATGAGAATCGCGACGCCTTCTTCTCGTGCCAATCGGGAGAGGATGTCCCAGAAGTGGCGGCGGCCGAGCGGATCTACACCGGAGGTCGGCTCATCGAGAAACAACACACGTGGTTGGTGGACAAGCGCGCAGCCGAGCGCCAAACGCTGCCGCACACCCATCGGGAGGCGGCTGGTGAGATTGGACTCGTAGCCGGCAAGCCCCGCCATGTGGACGATCCACTCAAGCCGCTCCTTCGTTTTCCGTTTGTCCAAACCGTAGATTCCGGCAAAGAGGCGGATGTTTTCCTCTACCGTCAGATCCAGATACAGCGAAAAGGCTTGGGATATGTAGCCGATCCGTTCCTTGATCGCTCCGCCGGCGGCCTTCATATCCGCCCCCGCCACCCACCCTGCTCCCCCAGTCGGCGGCATAATCCCGTTCAGCATCTTGATCACAGTCGTTTTGCCCGCCCCGTTGGCACCGAGCAGCCCGAAAATCTCGCCTTGTTTCACCTGAAAACTCACCTGATCAACTGCGCGGAACGTGCCGAACTCACGAATGAGCCCGCGCGCTTCGATGGCCAGCCCTTCATTCCGATGAAGTCCTGGCGAAGGCGCCAGCGGGCCACCGGTTTCCTTGACTCTTCCCTGCCGGAGCAGGAGCGCGACGAACACGTCCTCCAGTTCAGGATCATCGACCCGGACTTGCTCTGCCTGTATGTCACCAAGACTCTCTTCCACTCGTCGCACCGCGGCTGAATGGTCTTGCTCTTCTGTCAACACATGCACCAACGGACCGAGCGCTTCCACCTGAGAAAAATCTTTCTTTAAGCGGATCACGGCTTCGATTTGCGGAGAGGCTTGACACATGACCATCGTTCCTGGGACGAGCCCCTGCACGCTGGCCGGCGTACCGGACGCAAGCACCCGTCCTTCCGACAAGAAGGACAACCGATGGAATCGAGACGCCTCATCCATGTATGCGGTGGAGACCAGAACCGTCATGCCTCGCTCTTCCTGCAATTCAGCAAGAATGGTCCAAAAGTCCCGACGAGAAACAGGGTCCACGCCGGTGGTCGGTTCATCCAGAATCGTCAGCGCCGGCTCATGAATCAGCGTGCAGATCAACCCCAACTTCTGCTTCATCCCGCCGGAGAGGTTCTTCATCGGACGGTCACGGAAGCGATCCAGTCTCGTCATCGCCAGCAACCGGACCTTGCGCTCGGCCAGGTCCTTCTCAGGAACGAGGCGCAGGCGAGCGAAGAAGTCGATGTTCTCTTCAACCGAGAGAGCCGGATAGAGATTCAGCCCCAACCCTTGAGGCAAGAACCCAATCTTGGATTTAATCTGCTCCGCTGACCGCTCGGAATCGACGGTCGTCCCGAAGACCTCGACCGTTCCCCCTTCAAACGACAACACTCCTGCGATTGCTTTCATCAGGCTGCTCTTTCCAGCGCCATCAGGACCGATCAGGCCGTACATCTCTCCTCGCTGGATCTCCAGATCAACGCCTTGCACCGCCACATGCTTCTTGTAGCGCTTGACGAAGCTGGACACTCGAACAATTGGAGATTCCTGCGTTATGGCTGTTTTATCCATTAGGCACCTGATGCCTACAAGCTTTCAGTTCTTAGCTTCTGAACTAGCTCGCAGCTGAGTGCTGACAGCTTGCTTACTACTATTTCGGCTTCATCCACGCCACATTCTCACGCCATCGGATGATCGCATCAGCAGGAAGACCCGGCGTGAGCCGATGATCCGGGTTTGCAGCCAGATAGAGCTTCACCGCATAGATCAGTTTGACCCGCTCGTCCCGTGTCTGAACTTCTTTCGGAGTGAATTCGGCCTTCGCCGCAATGTAACGAACGGTTGCATCGAATGGCTGATCCGGAAAGGCGTCAGTATAGATGCGGGCCGGCAAGTCGAGCCGCAGCTTTCCGATCTGCACCTCCGGCACGTAGACTTTTAAGTACAAACGATCCAAATCAACCAACTCCAACAAAGGAGCGCCAGCCACCACCACTTCTCCTGTATTCACCATGCGGGTCGTGATCGTGCCGCTCGTCGGCGCGACAATGGTCAGATCGGCCAGGATACTCTCCGCCTCAGCCGTGGCCGCTTCAGCCTGATCTCGCTGGCGCTCCCACGTTACCACCTCATTCTCCTTGGTTCGGATACGTTTCCAGCCCAGCTCCACCTGCGCTAACTCCTTGACGGCCTGCGTGAGCCTCGATCGGGCAGCAGTGATCTCGCTCTTGGCCACGCTCCATCGGACCTCGGCTTGGTCAAGCTGCTGCCGCGATACCGCCTGTTCAGCGATGAGCGGCCGCATCCGTTCCATATCGTGGCGCGCCTCGTCCTCAACAGCCCTGGCCTTGTCGACGGCGGCACGAGCGCTTGAGATGCCTGCATCGGCTGCCTCAATTGCCAGCGGCACTTCAAGATTCAGTACGGCCAACGACGTGTGAGCGGTTTGGACCTGGGATTCAAGCGCCTCGAACCCTCGGCGAGCCTGCTCGACGCGCGTCCGAGTCTGCACATCGTCCAAACGGACAAGGACCTGGCCTGCGTGGACAGTGTCACCTTCTCGCGCGAGCAATTCTTGAACCCGCCCCGAGAACTTACTCGCGATCGTGATGTGGTCTCCCTCGATCCGGCCATTCGCCTGAATCAGTCCCTCGGGCAGGCCGTGTGAGACGACGAATCGTTGCACGGCATAGATGCCGGCGGCGACTACAATCAGGATAGGCGCGACGATTAAGACGGTTTTCCTGGACATACCTGCGATGGACAGCCTTGTGAGTACCCCAGGGATTCAGATCATTGGCTCGTCTTCACTTGCTGGATTGTTCCAGTCTTGGGGGTATGGGCACGGCGCCATAAGCGTGGGTGGGAGACCAGCCACCGCCTAGGGCCTTGTAGAGTTGCACGACCGAGACCAGATGAAGCCTATGGGTGTCGGCCAGTGCCAATTCCGTTACAAAAAGACTCCGCTGCGCAATGAGGACATCCAAATAGTTCGCCAAGCCGCCTTTGTATCGCAAATTGGCAAGATGCAAGGCCGACTGCAAGGCATTGACCTGCCTTTCCTGGGCGGCCGCCTGCTCACGGGCCGTGCTCACCCCCACCAAAGCGTCCTCAACCTCCCTGAACGCGACGAGAATCGTTTGTTCGTACTGGGCCACGGCCTGCTTGGCTTGGGCCTCGGCCGCGCGTTGTTGGAACCCTAACGTTTGCGCATTCAACAAGGGGCCGGTCAAGAACGGCGCAAGAACTCCGAAATCAGTTCCCGGCGACACAAAATCCGTCAGGTGCGGACTCGCCACACCGAGGATGCCCGTGAGCGACAGTTTGGGAAACCGTTCGGCCTGCGCCACCCCGATCCTGGCGGTGGCTGCAACCAATTGTTGCTCCGCCGCCACGACATCCGGACGGCGTTGGAGCAGTTCTGAGGGAAGACCGGCGGGCACCACAGGCGGCATTATTTGTTCGGTCAGCGATCGCCCCCTGGCGATTTGGCTGGGATTCCTCCCCAGCAGCACGCTGAGCTCGTTTTCTTTCTGAATCATATGACGCTTCAGCTCCGCAATGCGAGCGGCAGCATTTTCCCGCTCCGCCTCAAATTGGTCAACATCCAGTTTGTTGATCATTCCCTGCCGGAGCCGTGCTTGACCGATTCTCACCGACTCCTCCCATGCCAGCAATGTGCGCTTGGCGATCTCCAACTGCATGTCGAATTGCCGAAGATCGAAATACGCCTGCGCCACTCCGCCCACGATCTGCAGCGTGATGGCTCGTCGGTTCTCTTCTCGAGCCAAGAGATCGGCCAGGCCTGCCTCATTCGCCCTGCGGATGCGCCCCCAGATATCCAGCTCCCAGGCCAGCGATCCTTGGCCATAATGGTTAAAAGGATTGGGGAAACCGGGGACGGCAAAGCCGCCCTGGCGAGCGACGGGGAAGTTGCCGGTCGCGCTGAATTGAGGGGCAAAGTCCATTCGAGCCGTGAAGAGGCGCGCCTGGAATTCGTCGATACTTGCGACCGCTCGTTTGAGATCCTTGTTCTCTTCGAGTGCAATACGGATCAAACGCTGGAGTTCTTCGTCCCGGTAGAGTTCCCACCACGGCATATTCGCCAGGGAAGGCAAATCTTTCGATTCCTCAGCCATGCGAAAGGAGTCGGAGGTGGGAATGTCAGGACGCGAATAGTTGGGCCCCATCGCGCACGCGAGCAGAAGCAACGAAAAGACTGCGAGGACGAGGCTGCGCATATCACTCTCCTCCTTCTATCCCTAACGGGATTGCGCTTGTCCCGGGACGAGGACCCGCTTGACCGGCACCACGCCGACTGAGTTTCCGCACCAGCACAAAAAAAAGCGGCACAAAGTTTATGGCAAGGAACGTGGCAGCCAACATGCCACCGAACACGCCGGTGCCAATGGAATTACGACTGGCTGCGCCTGCGCCGGTGGCGAGCACTAATGGCACAACGCCAAGAATAAAGGCCATCGAGGTCATCACGATCGGCCGGTACCGAATCTTGGCGGCTTCCATCGCGGCATCGACCAGGGAGTATCCGGCTTCATAGCGTTTGTTCGCGAACTCGACGATCAGAATGGCGTTTTTGGCGGAGAGCCCGATCAGCGTTATCAATCCGATTTGAAAGTAGATGTCGTTGCTCATCCCCATCACCCACACGGCGGACAAGGCTCCGAACACACCAAAGGGCACGGCGAGGAGCACCGCAAAAGGCACGGCCCAACTCTCATACTGCGCGGCCAGCACAAGAAGCACCATCAGCAAGCCGAAGGCAAAGGCAAAAAGCGATTGCTGACCGACCATGCGTTCCTGGTAAGAGATCCCGCTCCAATCGATCCCATATCCTTGGGGAACCAACACCTCCTTGGCTACCTGATCCAGAGCATCGAGTACCTGGCCTGAACTGTACCCAGGAGCCGCTGCTCCCAAGACCAGGGCCGTGTTATATCCGTTGAAGTGGGTGACCGGATCCGGTCCACTGGTGAATTCCGTCGTCACCACTGTATCGAGCGGAATCATGGTAGATCTCTGTCCATTCACGGCACGCACGTAGATCTTGGCGACGTCCTCGGGTGTGGATCGAAATTGTGCCTCGGCTTCCGTCTGCACCCGATAGACACGGCCGAATTTGAGGAAGTCATTGATGTAGAGATTGCCGAAATAGGCCTGCAGCGTGTCGAACACTTCGGAAATCGGCACGCCCAACGATTTAGCTCGTTCTCGGTCCACATGGACAAAGATTCGCGGCGCGCTCACGCGAAAGCTGGAGCCGATCGCTCCTATCGCCGGGTGCTGTCTGGCTTTGACGAGAAACTCTTGGGCCACGCCGGCGAACTTGTTGAAATCCCCGCTGCTAGGATCTTGAAGCTGGAGGGAAAACCCGCCCGTGGCGCCGAGTCCCCGGATCGACGGGGCGTTAAAGGCCAAAATCAGCGCCTCCGGAATTTTCGCGAACTCTCCATACGCGGCGCCGATCAGGGCCTTCACGTGGTTCTGCGGCCCCTGCCGCTCGTCCCAGTGATGCAAGGGCAAAAACATCGTCGCCGCATTCGGCCCCCTAGTGCCGAAGACGAAGTTCTGGCCGGACAACGCATCGGTCGAATGGATCGCGGGAACTGAGAGAAAATAGTTTTCAATTTTACTCAGCACCGCATCGGTCCGTTGCTTCGACGCACCATCCGGCAGCTGGACGATCGTGATGAAGTAGCCCTGATCTTCTTCCGGCAAGAAGCTGAAGGGAATCGTCTTAAACAGCCCGGCGGCGGAGAGGCCGATGATGCCAAAGAGCACCAAGGATAAGACCGAGCGGTTGAGGAGCGTCCCCACGACGGCTGTATAGCGAGCCTGCGTCCAACCGAAGAATCGATTGAAGACACCGAAAAAACCTCTACGCTGGCTGTGGCCCGGCTTCAGCACCAGGGAACAGAGGGCTGGACTGAGCGTGAGGGCAGTGATCCCGGAGATGATGACGGAGATGGCGATGGTGATGGCAAATTGTTTATAGAGCTCTCCGGTAATCCCTCCCAAGAAACCCACCGGCACGAATACGGCGCAGAGAACAAGTACGATCGCGATCACCGGTCCACTTACCTCATCCATCGCCTTCTTGGCGGCATCCTTCGGCGAGAGTCCCTCTCTGATGTGGCGCTCGACGTTCTCCACCACCACGATGGCGTCGTCGACCACCATCCCGATGGCAAGGACCATCCCAAAGAGGGTGAGGGTGTTGATCGAAAAGCCGAGTGCCTGCATGCCGGCAAAGGTACCGATGAGGGAAACCGGCACGGCTACGCCTGGGATCAGCGTCGCGCGCCAACTTTGGAGGAACAGATATACAACGAGGATGACCAGCACCATTGCTTGCGCCAGAGTTTTGACCACTTCTTTTATGGACACTTCGATAAATTTGGTCGTATCGTATGGAATATCGTAAGAGATCCCGTGGGGAAAGCTCTTCGAAACCGCGTCCATTTCTTTCCGAACTCGCTTCACCGTGTCGAGGGCATTGGCACCCGGCGACAGAAAGGTCAAGAGAAACACATTGGGTTTGCCGTTCCACCGACCCTCGAGACTATAGGATTGAGCGCCCAGCTCGATCTTGGCTACATCTTTTAAGCGGATCATCGACCCGTCGGGGAGCGCCCGGACGATCATCTCCTCGAAATCCTTCACGTCCGTGAGACGGCCTTGTGTGATCACCGGGATCGTCAGTTCGGTGCCTTTCGGCGCCGGTTCCCGCCCGATCGTCCCAGCTGGAAAGTCCCGATTTTGTTCGCGGACAACATTGGCAATGTCGGTGGGCGTGAGGCTGAGTTGCGCCATCCTAGTCGGGTCCAGGATCAGGCGCATCGAGTAATTCTGTCCGCCGAAGACCACTGCGTCTCCGACGCCACGCAATCGTTTGAGATTATCGATCACGTTGAGGAGCGCGTAGTTTGAGACAAAGACCGTATCTTTCGTGGGGTCGCTGGAACTGAGCGCGACGACCGCCAGCAGGTCCGGCGACACTTTCTTGACCGAAATGCCTTGACGGACAACTTCGGGCGGCAACTGGGGCTCCGCCAGTTTCTGGCGGTTCTGGGTCTGTACCTGAGCAATGTCCACGTTCGTCCCGATCTCGAATGTGAGCTTGATAGTCATGTGCCCGTCATTGGTGCTGGTGGAATCGTAGTAGAGAAGGTTGTCGATGCCGGGAAGCTGCACTTCGATCGGGCGCGCGACTGAATCTGCGATCACTTCCGCGCTCGCGCCTGGATAGTCCGCATCGATCTGGACGACGGGCGGCGTGATTTCCGGAAACTGGGCGATGGGCAAGCCTTGTAAGGCGACCAACCCGACGACAACAATCACGATGGACAGAACCGACGCGAAGATCGGGCGATCGATAAAAAAGTGCGGGATCATTTTGCCTGCTCCGGCTTCACATCTGCCGGCTGGCCGGAAGCGGTTGGGTTGGATTGATTATACGGAACGGTTTTCACCGGCGCGCCCGGTGCAATCATGTGGAATCCCGCGATGATCACCCGCTCTCCCTCGTGTAACCCGTCTTCGATGGACCACTGACTGCCGCGCCAGGACGTGGCCCGAACAGGGCGGATCTCCACTTTATTATCGGCCCCGACGACAAAGACGATGGGTCCCTTGGGTCCCTGCTGGACGGCGCTCTGGGGGACCAGGATGACGCCGGTTCTCACGGCGCCTAAAATTCGGACTTTCACGAACTGCCCTGGGAACAGGACGCTATCCGGATTAGGGAAGATCACGCGAAAGTCCCTGGTGCCGGTGGCCGAACGCACGCCGACTTCGAGCAAATCAAACTTGCCTTCATGGGAATAGGTGCTGCCGTCCGTAAATGTGATGACACCGCGCAGTTCGTAGAGAGTCGCGCCTTGGATCCGATGAGTCGCGCGGTCCCGGAAGCGTTTGAGGACAAACGTTTCCGGGGCGCTCGCGTTCACATACATGGGGTCTAACTGGTGGACCGTAGTCAGCAGATCGGTCTGCGCAGAGATGAGGCGCCCTTCGTAGAGCCGACTCCGCTCGATCCGACCGCTGATAGGCGCAGTAATGAGCGTGTTGTCGAGATCGAACTTGGCTTTCACCTGATCGCCCTTGGCTCCCTCCAGCGCCGCCTTGGCAGCCAATTCCTCCGCCATCGCATCATCCACATCTTTCTGGCTGACCGCCTGTTCCGCCAGCAGCGGTTTCACGCGAGCAGAATTTTGCTTGGCTTGCACCAGCCTTGCTTCTGCCTGCGCCACCCTGGCATTGGCGCTGCTCATGGCCGCTTTGAACGGAATCGGATCGATTTGATAGAGCCGCTCGCCTTGCTTGACGTCACGCCCCTCCGCAAAAAAACGCTCTTTGAGGATACCCGTCACCTGGGAGCGGATTTCGACCGGTCGCGACGCTTCGGTCTGACCGATGAACTCCGGTTCGTCCGGCATCGTGCCAGACGACACCGTGACCACCGGCACCTCCGGGATGGGACGAGCCGGTGTGGAGGCCGCCTCCTGCTTGCAACCGAGCCAGCTGGTTACCAGCACACTAGCCAGGAAGATGGCAGCAAATCGACACGTTCGCTCGCTACTGGACATGGCGGTATTCTCCGTACGAATGGCTGCCTCACGCATGATGGATCTTGTCCTTACCCTGCGGGACCGATGATTCTAACTGTTTAGGATCACGGTCAACAAGATCCATCACCAGCAAGAGCGGGAAGATGACGGTCATGAACATTACCGACGAGGACATGAGTGCGCTCAGCTTCCTCCTCGTTTGTCCCTTCGACTGAAGTGAGATGAACCGGCACAGTCGGCTTTCGTAATCTCTTCTATAATACATCTGGTCAAACAACCTGACGCCCGAAGTTCTGCACCTTGTTGCCACAACTTGGTCAACAGCGCCTTGCCGTCGACATCGATGAACGTCACGCCTGTCAAGTCGATCACAGCGCCATTCTGTTGGTTTCCAGAGATCTGACGCCAATAGGAGTGGAGTTCCTCTACCCAGGGACCTGCGAGCCTCCCTTCAAGGATGATCGACATGGAGGCTGGTACTGCATCCTTCTTTTCGGTGATCTTCAGCATGTCCTGTCCCTCTCGCTCGATTATATCCGCAGAGGCTGTTCCATCACACAGCACTCGGCACGCTTAATTCTGCAATCCCCGAAGGATGGCGTAAAATGCCGGCACCTTCACCACTTCACCCGTCGGGAGGGTATGCACGGTGTGAATATGACTCGGGCCGGTACGAAGCAGCGTAAAACGATCCGCTGGAAACAGCACGTCTAAATCGTTTTCGTTCACCATGCCTGGCGTAATCTGATGCTGGAACACCCGCGCAAGGCCAGGAGGAGGTCCATACTGTGTAATCAGCTTGGCAAAGTAGGGCTCAGCAGCTGACGACAGCTCGACAAGATACAATACTCCCGTTCTCCCAAGCAGCCGCTCGATACTCTGTATCGCCGTCGCATGATCTGCAGGCGACAGTTGATGCAACACCGCCCGCATGTAGACATTCGCATCGCCAATTTCCTGGTGGAGGGCTTGGGCATCATCAGGACAAAGCACATCAAGAACACGATATGAAGCGTTGGGGGCCGCATTCTTCGTTCGGGCAATTTCAACTGCGGCGGGAGAAATTTCAGTGCCAATCACCCTGGCGAAGTGATTCGCAAGAAAGCGTGTTTGCGTTCCGTTGCCACACCCCAAATCAATTAGCGGAATCTGCGGGTCGACGGAGCCTTGGAACAGCGCTACATCTTGCTGGGCCGCATGAGCAGGATCGGCATCCCAAAAGATTTCGCCAGCGGTTCCGGTCGAGGTACTCCAAAAACTCTCCCAGGAGGTTAAGTAACGATTCACTGATATCATCGGCATTCTCCTTTGTTTGATGGATGTATGAGTAGCAGAATGACACGCCCGTGCTTAGAACGACTTTTCCCATTAGACTACAGTCGCGGTTGCAGCCCGATTCGCCGGCAGGAATGCCTCCGCTGAAAGAATGTTGTACCGTCTTCGGAGTTCTTCGACCTGTTCGCCCATCACAGGCCAGTAATCCCAGCCGTTGTTCAGATCCACGTTCATTGCTGCGCCCCGTCGCATTGCGATCATGGTCTTCTCTGGATCGAAGAATCCCGTTTCGGCCTTGGTGATGGGCGTCATGCGGACACCCACATGGAACTGCAGCAGGGCGAAGAAGACGAAGGTGAACGGATCGCGCCGCTGAAAGCCAGCGCTGAAACAGACGACCTGGACCTCTTCCTCAGGGGCCGTTCCATAACCGGATAGCACGTGCGCGCAATCATGAAACAGAATCGGTTCCGCGGCGCCGCCCTTCTCCCCAGGCAGCGCGAAGCCGTTCGCTCGGCAGTACTCCCAATAGGTACGCCCTAGCGAACCGGCGGGATACTGTTCCAAGACCTTGTAGCGGGCCGCGAGCGCCATATCTTCATACTTTCCGATCATCCCGCGCATAAACTTGTAGATGCCTCGAACGCCCTCTGCGTTCCAGATGTCCTTGACTTTATCTCTCAGCCAGAATCGGCGAGCCAGATCGAGGCGCAGCTTAAAGATTTCTCCCTTGAGGACATGCCGGAGGTCCTTCACCTCGGGAGCACTGACCTCCAGCGCCTGCGCGAATTGCTCGACCAAGTCCGTCTCCTGGACGTTGGCTTTCCCGTCAATGAGGGACATCACGATTAATCCCTGCACTAGTTGCTGACGGAGCTGCGGATCGGGAAATTCCCGGGCCAGATCCGCCGGCATGATAGGAGGAAGTTGTTCCGGCGCATGTGTGGTGCCGAAAATCTGTTGGACCGACGCCAGCAGATGCAGTTCCGCATCGTCGAGCGTTCCATCCGCCAGAGCGACGGTTTTCATGGCGCGCAACCCCCAATAGGCTTGTTCCGGACTCGGTATCTTCAATTCCATCGTAATCTCCTCGAGTATTCTTTCTGCCTGAAAATCAGGATGGATCCGTTTGACTCTATGACACTCTCACGTCCTCTCACGCTTCACTGTCGACCGCGTGTCAGGCCTCGACACCACTGACAAAGCCAGCGAGCCTGGAATGCCCGGAACGTCCTGACGAGCTCCATAAGGGCGTAGGTCGATGACGGCGGGATCTTTTCCTGCCGAAATTTTCTTCGTGACTTGCTGAACGGTCAGCTTCGGTACAAGACGCCCCACATCATAGCGGTGCAACGCTTTATAGACGACATACCCGGCCACGATTCCGAGCAGGATCAGGGCCATCGTCGGACCCAGATGGGCAACCACAGATGCCGCTTCCTCGAGTTGGTCACTAAAGGCGTAACCAAGCCCAATTCCTGAACCCACCCAAAGGATTGTTCCCAAGCCGTTATACAAAAGATATTGCGGCATTTGGAGGCCAGCAGTTCCGGCAAGTGCTGGGGCGATCGTGCTCAGACCCGGGATGAATTTCGCGACAACCAGCGAGCGCACCCCATAACGGGTAAAGAATTCCTCGGTTCGGCGCACGTGCGAAGTTGGTTGAGGCGACATCCGGCGGAGCCAGTTCAAGACTCGATGGCCGCGCCGGTGGCCGAGTTTGTAATAGAACTGATCGCCCAACAGAGCTGCAAAGACCGCCAACCCGAGCGCCACACCTAACGCCATTTGACCAGCGCCCACCAATATGCCGGCGGCAATGAGAAATGGAATGGCATAAACTCGCAGTCCAATCTGCTCCACAAGAACGACCATGAAGAGCACGAAAGGCACATACTGCGTCAGAACATGCGTCATAAAATGAATGATTCCGTTCATAGTTGCCCTCCTTAGCCGAGAAAAATGTGATGCGAGTGTCTTGTTGCGTTCTTCTGCTATGGCAATGATCGTTCCACACAACCTTTCTCTCTCGACAACACAGCCAAGTGAGGAAGAACAGTGAGGATTTTGCTTGTCTGACCTGAATGAGTGGAGAGCAACGAGAAGGTTGTGACGGCTAGACGCTGCCGATATCTCGGCGGCTGCCGAACCTTCGGCGCTAGCCTGGACCACCGGGAGTGATTCGTGAAGCGCTTGCGAAATGCGAGTGACGAGATAAGAACGATGAAGGGGTAAATAATCGAGACTAGGAGGGGCGAGTGATGCCCAGCTTCTGCATCTTGGATTGCAGGGTCGTTCGCTTCATCCCGAGCCTGGCAGCAGCACCCGCAGGGCCACCAATGATCCATTCAGACTCACGAAGTGCCTTGAGAATATGTTCGCGCTCGGCCTGTTCAAGGGTCGTAGCCCCGGAGTTCGTTATCTGACTCGGCGTCCGCTTTAATTCGCCAAGTGACACAAACAGATCCTCTCCTTGGGTAAGGATCACTGCTCGCTCTATGAAATTCTCAAGCTCTCGCACGTTGCCGGGCCAGTGATAGGCTTGGAGCGCTTTCATGGCCTCCGACGGGATCGTCTCGATGCGCTTCTTCATCCGTTGGGCGAATTTCTGAGCAAAGTGTCGGACCAGCAAGGGAATATCTTCTGCGCGGTCGCGCAGAGTAGGGACGGTAACCGGAAAGACCTTGAGCCGGTAATAGAGGTCGCTGCGAAACTTCTGCTCCTCCACCATTTGACCAAGATCGCGGTTGGTCGCGGCGATGACGCGGACATTGACATGAATCGTCCTGGTACTCCCCAATCGTTCGAACTCCTGTTCTTGAAGCACTCGGAGCAACTTCACTTGTAGCTCCAACGGAATTTCCCCCACTTCATCGAGGAAGATCGTCCCGCGATCGGCCAACTCAAACCGGCCGATCTTGGTGGCAATAGCGCCGGTGAATGCGCCTTTTTCATGTCCAAAGAGCTCGCTTTCCAATAGCCCCGTCGGAATCGCGGCGCAATTGAGCTTGACGAATGTTCGCTCCCGCCGATCGCTGCTATTGTGAAGCGCCCGCGCGACGAGTTCCTTCCCGCTACCTGTTTCGCCTAAGATCAGGACCGTGGAATCAGTCGCGGCCACAGTCTGGATTTCTTTGAGAAGCAGTTTGAGAGCCCGGCTGTCACCGACGATTTCCTCGAAGTTATACTCCGTCTGGATTTCCTCCTCCAGGTACAGCTTTTCCTTTGCCAGCTTGTCCCTCAGCGATGAGATTTCCTGATAGGCCATTGAATTCGCAGCGGCGAGCGCGACCTGCGCACCGATCCAGCTGAGCAATTTCGCATCGTCGTCGGTGAAAGCCTCCGCATGCAAACTGACGACGCTCAGCGTGCCCAGTGCTCGCCCGTGCGAGATAAGCGGAACGGCGCAACCGGATTTCAGGCCTGCGGCGGCCCCTCGCTTGATGATCTCCGCAGGAAACTCGGTGAGGCTGAGATTTCTGATCAGCACTGTCTGCTGAGAAGTAAACGCCAACCCTTCCGGGGTTCCTTCCAACGGAATAGGGTCTCCCGCTTCGGCAAAGTCTCGATTGCTAGGGAAATCCAGCGCATGAGACTGCAACTGGTGAGTCGCGGGATCATAGAGACAAAACCACGCGAGATCGTGCGGGATCACACGCCCGAGGCAGCCGGAGATCGCTTTCAGGAGTTTTCTCAATTCAAGGTGCGAAAGGACGGCGTTGTTGATCTCCAGCACCAAGCTGAGCCGATCTCGTTCTCGAGCCAGGGACTGCTGCGCTACTTCCGTGCTGGCGAAATTGAGTACGTTGTCCACGGCCACGGCAACCTGTTTGGCAACTTGCTGGAGAAATTCCAGGTCCGCTAAACCATAGGCCTCTTTCTGCAAGCTCAAAAATCCCATAGCGCCCAGCCGCCGCACTGCCGTGGTCAGGGGAACGAAGCAAAACGAGTTCACGCCGTCTTCCTTCATACATTGAGTGACCTTCGGCCAGCGACGTTCTTCGGCAAGATCGGGAACGAGGATCGGCTGCTGCGTTTGCCAGACCGATCCTGCGGGAGATTCTTCGAGCGGCTCTTCATGGCCACCCACGAGGTCGGCCGGCACGTTCGCCTGAATGGTGTGCAATCGCATCGTGTTACGCGCAGGGTCATATAAGGACAGAGCGACGAAATTGACATGCACCACTCGAGGAAGACGCTGGGCGAGATCTCGAAAGAGTTCGTGCAGATCGTGGTGTGTGGAGATCGCCTCCGAAACTTCCAGCAAGGCTTGGTACCGCTCCGCGAGAGTCTCACAGGGAGATGCAGAATGCCTATCCATAGACACTCAGTATCGCTTATCGTCCCGTGACGGCTCAATAGGCATGGCAGTATGCTGAAAAAGTCCGCCAGCTTTGTTCTCGCATCGCTCAAAGACTCAACGTACCTACGAGATTCTCGGAGGTCGGAAGCACTGGAGGGGCTTTTCCGCTCGCCAAGATCCATTTTAGGGGCGAACGGCCCACACGAAGTGCGGTATGTACCTCCTCGCCTCTTCGCTCGCTGCGGCCGCGCCGGACAGCCATTTTGAGCATCCTGCAGGGCTGTTGCTTCTTGTCTCAGACGTGCGGGCTATCGAAGTTTTCCGCGGTCTGTAGCCCTGGGATCGGTTGGGGTGAGCCTACCCTCTACTTTCATCATTCAGAAATAGGCAGCGGAGCAATAGGATTATAGGCTGCCAGACCGGTGGTTTTATCCTGGGAAGCCTCATTGACACATGTTCCAAAGTTCATGACAATACTCGAAAAT
>Ga0334722_10001856_pt1 | contig 25076 bp, 19 predicted proteins | sample C3_bottom_MG_FD_207210 | JGI IMG/M metagenome (GOLD analysis project Ga0334722, IMG submission 207210) | Sediment microbial communities from Yellowstone Lake, YNP, Wyoming, USA - C3_bottom | ecosystem: Environmental > Aquatic > Freshwater > Lake > Sediment | place: USA: Wyoming | collected... | reverse complement strand
CTGGGCGCCATGATCGGTATGCTCTTCCACTCCCTGGGCGCGAACACCTTCATCATCATCCGCATCATGGAGACCTTCTGGCTCTGGGTCGGGCTGATCATGATCGTGCCAAAGCTTGAGACAGAAAGCAACAAAGTGAGACTGAGCATGGGGAGCGATACGCTGCGAGGCGCACCATCCTTTCCACGGCACGCCTTTGTTTCAGCACGCCTGGGGCAGGCAAGGCGATCCTCGTAACGCCTTCTACAGTTACGCCGCACCAGTCACTCAATCCCTCTAAAATCCCGATACTGTCCGCATACAGGGCAGTCAAAGGCCAGGCGAACCGCACGCAGGGCCAGTCCGGTTCGATTTTTATTGCCGCTGCCGTATTTGGGATCACCCATGACCGGAAAGCCGCTCATGGCGAAATGGCGTCGTATTTGATGGAAGCGGCCGGTCTTGAGGGTAATCAGCAATCGGGAGGCACCCTGTGCCAGATCTTGATCAAGAAGCTGATAGGCAGTCACCGCCTCCTTACCGTCCAAGGGCAGGAGGATCGTGCCTTCGACCTTTGGCCAGAGGCCGAGTACCGTAATCTCGTATTGCTTGAACACCAAGTGGGATTGAAATATCCGGCTTAAGGAAGAAGCCGCTTTTTTTGTATGGGCGATCACCATCAGCCCGCTGGCCTCGCGGTCCAGACGGTGGATCAAAAAGGCCTCCCGCTGCGGGGTAAAGGCGCATTGCGCCAAGCGCAACAGGGAACAGTGATCGCCGAATTGGGTGCCCTGGGCCAGGAGGCCTGCCGGCTTCTCCCAAACACTGTACTCGACGTGATCGGCGATCAAGAGTGGTTTCGGTGGTTCCTGACTGAGAATGGCCTCGTCGTAATAGAGACAGACCCTATCCCCTGGCCGCAACATGGTCTTGGCCTTGCGGTTCCGCAGCAATTTCCCATCACCCCGCTGCAACCACACCCCTCCTTTGTTCATGCACTCTTTGAGTCTGGCCTTGGCCAACCCACTCTGAGCGGCCAGGAAATCGGCAAGACCGGTTGGGTGTTGCACACGGTATTCGGCGGTAAGGATCATAAACCTTGGGTTGCCTACTGAAGAAAGGCCGCCGCCAGCAAGGCTTGAGTGTATGGGTGCCGGGGAGAGGCGAAGATGGCATCAGCCCTACCCTGCTCGACGATTCTTCCTTTTTGCATAACGGCCAGGTCGTCGGCCAAGGCGCGCACCACCCGCAGGTCGTGGCTGATAAAGAGATAGGTCATCTGGTACTTGGCCTGCAAGTCGCGGAGAAGCGCGATAATCTGGGCCTGGATGGTCATGTCGAGCGCCGAGGTGGGCTCATCCAGCATCAAAAATTTTGGTTTCAGAACAATCGCCCGGGCAATGGCGATCCGCTGCCGCTGGCCGCCGGAAAACTCGTGGGGATAGCGATCCACCATCTCAGGGCTTAGGCCTACTTCAATCAACCCCTGCTCCACCCTTGCCGCCACCTCTTTCTTCTTCATGGCCGGTTCATGCACCCACAGTCCTTCACTGACAATCTGGCCGATGGTCTGCCGGGGCGAGAGCGACGAAAAGGGATCCTGAAAAACAATCTGCATGTCCCGGCGGCGCTGCCGTAGCTCTTTCGCCGAACACCTTCTCAAGTCAACGCCATTGTAGCGTATTTCACCACTCGCCTTAAGCAGTCTGAGCACGGCAAGCCCCAAGGTGCTCTTCCCTGAGCCTGACTCGCCGACGACACCAAAGGTAGTGCCCTGCCGGATATCGATGCTGACCTGATCAACCGCCCTGGTCACCCTGCCCCGCCGCCCGAAGAATGACGCCTTTTCATTGAAATCGACAATGAGATCATGCGCCGAAATCAATGTTTTTGCGTTGGTGTTTATCTGACGATTCCCGCCTGGCATACTGGCCAGGAGCTCCTTGGTATAATCGGCCTTGGGTTGGCTAAAGATCGACTCCGTTGGCCCGGACTCGACAATCTCCCCCTGTTTCATGATATAGACTTGCCTGGCGATTTTTTTGACCATGACCAGGTCGTGGGTGATCAGCAAGAGCGCCATGCCCATCTCCGCCTGCAACTCTTGGATCAATTTTAGAATCTGGGCTTGAATCGTCACATCGAGTGCGGTGGTGGGTTCGTCGGCGATCAGGAGGTCTGGCCGGCAGGCAAGGGCCATGGCCAGCATCACCCGCTGCCGTTGACCGCCGGAGAGCTGATGCGGGAAATGGTGGAACTTGATCTCGGCATCCTGAATGCCGCAGCGATCAAGGAGACGGATAGCCTCGGCATGGCCCGCCGCCTTATCGAGACTTTGATGCAGGAGTAAGGGTTCGAGGAGCTGGCTGCCCACCGAGTAGACCGGGTTGAGCGAGGTCATCGGCTCCTGAAAGACCATGGCGATGCGGTTACCACGGATCTGCCGCATGGCCGGCTCGGCCAAGCTCAAGAGGTCTTGGCCGTTAAAATTGATCTCCCCGCTATTCTCGACCTTGGCCACCGTCTCCAGCAGGCGGAGAATGGTAAGCGCGGTGACCGATTTCCCCGAACCGGATTCGCCCACCAGGGCAACAGTATCGCCACGTCCCACCGCCAGGGATATCCGATTAACCGCCGGCCGGTCCCTCGGTCCCTGAGCGGAGCCGAAGGGAGGAGTCGAAGGGTCCGCCGTGAAACGCACCGAGAGATTGTTTATGGTCAGCATTGTCATTTCTTCTTATTAGTGGCAATCATCAGGGGATTCCAGCAAGCATTCGAGGCGAGACCGCGAAGGCAAGCGAGCAGCGACGAGACAGCACATCAGTCCGTCGAGGAGCGGCGCAGCGCAGCCGCCAAAGGTATCGTCTTGAATGCGAACTGGAATCATACCTTCCTTGGGTCGAAGGCCTCACGCAGGGCCTCGCCGATGAAGATCAAGAGCATCAAGGTGCCGACCAGCACCGCGAAACTGCTGACCGAGAGCCACCAAGCATCGATATTACTCTTGCCCTGGGCCAACAGTTCGCCAAGACTCGGGGCCGGCGGCGGCACCCCCAGACCAAGAAAATCAAGACTGGTGAGGGCGATGATCGCCCCCGACATGCGGAAAGGCAGGAAGGTGATCACCGGCGTCATGCCATTGGGCATCAGGTGCCGGAACATGATGGTGGCGTTGCCGACGCCCAAGGCCTTCGCGGCGGTGACATAATCGAGATTCCGACCCTTCAAGAACTCGGCCCGCACGTAATCGGAGAGGCCAATCCAGCCGAAAAGCGACAAGAGGATCAGGAGCAGCGCCACCGAGGGCCTGAAAATCGAAGAGAAGATGATCAAGAGATAGAGTTCCGGCATCGAGCCCCAGATCTCGATAAACCTTTGCAACAACAGATCCGTCTTGCCGCCGAAATAGCCCATCACCGCCCCGCTGATCATACCGATGCCGGTGCCGATGGCGGTGAGCGCCAGACCGAAGAGGATGGAGAGCCGGAAGCCGTAAATCAGGCGGGCCAAGACGTCCCGGCCCCGGTCGTCGGTGCCGAGCAGGTTATTTTTGCTGGGGGGAGACGGTACCGGCTGGTCCAGCTCCTGATTGATGGAATCAAAGCTATAGGGGTTCGGCGGGAAGAAGATGGCATTGCCGTTCGTGGTCAATTTCTCGCGGATATAGGGATCCTGGTAATCGGTCTCGGTGTCGAAGTCGCCGCCAAAGGTGGTCTCGGGGTAGGATTTCAACACCGGGAAATAGAGGCTGCCTTGGTAGGAGACCAGGAAGGGCTTGTCGTTACTGACCACCTCGGCAAAGAGGGTGACGACAAAGAGGATCATAAAAAGCACCAGGCTAATAAAGCCGCGCCCGTTGGAGCGGAAGCGCCGCCAGCGCCGTCTGTTTAAGCTGTTCACCGCCATGGATCAGGCCTTCTCCACGCTTTCAAACGAGATGCGGGGGTCGACCACCACGTAGCTCAAATCGGAAAGGAGCCTGGCCACCAGGCCGATGATGGTGAAAAAATAGAGGGTGCCCAGCACCACCGGGTAGTCGCGGTTCATCATCGACTCGTAAGCCAAGAGCCCCATGCCATCGAGCGAGAAGATGGTCTCGATCAGGAGGGAGCCAGTGAAAAAGGCAGCAATAAAGGAGCCGGGAAAGCCGGTGATGATGGGGATGATGGCGTTCCTGAAGATATGGCCGTAGAGCACCGCCCCTTCGCTTAGGCCCTTGGCCCGGGCGGTGATGACGTACTGTTTTCTGATCTCCTCCAGGAAGCTGTTTTTGGTGAGCAGCGTCATCACCGCCAGACTCCCCACCGTGCTCGAAAACACCGGCAGCACCATGTGCCAGAGGTAGTCGAGGATCTTTTGGATCAGCGGCAACTCCGACCAATTATCCGAGACCAGGCCGCGCAGGGGGAAGATGTTCCAGAAACTGCCGCCGCCAAAAAGCACGATCAACAGGATAGCCAACACAAAACCGGGGATGGCGTACCCCACCAGGATGGCGACCGAGGTGATGACATCGAAGGACGAGCCGTCCCGCACCGCCTTCTTGATGCCTAAGGGGATGCAGGTCAGGTAGACAATAAAAAAACTCCAGAGACCGAGAGACATCGAGACCGGCAGCTTGGAGATCACCAGGTCCGCCACCCGCTGGTGGTGGTAGTAACTGGTGCCAAAATCGAAACGGAGGTAGTTCGACATCATGGTCACAAAACGTTCCAGCGGCGGCTTGTCGAAGCCGTAGATGGCCTTGAGCTTGTCCATCTGTTCCTGGTCCAACCCCTGCCTGCCCTGATAGAGGCCGGTCCGCCCGGCGCTTGCCTCGTGCGCCCCTGCCCCGCGCCCTTCGATCTCGGAGAGCATCCGTTCCACCGGCCCCCCCGGCACGAACTGGGTGACGATAAAGGTCACCAGCATTACCCCGAACAGGGTTGGGATCATGAACAGTAGACGGCGGAGGATGTAGGTGCTCATTTAGCCTTCATCCACCAGGTCAGCAGTTCTTGGTCAGGCTGGTAATAGAGGGGGAGCGTAGCAGGCTTGGCAAAGAGATCCCAGTAGGCCAGGCGGTGGGTGCCGACATACCAGTTGGGCACCAGATAGTAGCCGTACCACAGGACCCGGTCCAAGGCTTTGCAGGCGGCGGTGAGCTCTTCCCCTTTGGTGGCGTAGATTATCCGGTCCACCAGGTTGTCGACCACCGGGTCTTTCAGCCCCATCAGATTACGGGAACCGGGCCGATCGGCGGCGCTGGAGTGCCAATAATCGCGTTGTTCGTTGCCCGGCGACTGGGATTGGCCATAGGTGTTGACCACGATGTCGAAATCAAAGTCCTTGATCCGCAGGGCATAGAGGGCCGGATCGATGGTGCGATAGGCGGCCTTGATCCCGAGCTTTTCGAGGTTCTTGACAAAGGGCTCGATCACCCGCTCAAAAGACGATGAGACCAGCAGGATCTCAAAAGAGAGCGGCTTCCCTGCCTTGTCGACCAGGACATTGTCCTTGACCGTGTAGCCCGCCTCCTGCAAGAGCGTTTTTGCCTGACTCAAGTTTTGGCGAAAACTGGCCGGCGGTTTGGTGGAGACCGGGGTAAGCGGGGTGGTGAAGACCTCGGCAGGCAGTTTGTCCTTGAACGGAGTGAGATAGGTCAACTCCAGTCCCGCAGGCAGGCCGGTGGCGGCCAGGTCGGAGTTACTGAAATAGCTGTTGCTCTGGGTGTACTGATCGAAGAAGAGGCTCTTGTTGGTCCATTCGAAGTCAAAGGCGAGATTTAAGGCCTGGCGCACTCGGCGGTCTTGGAACACCGGGCGTCTCAGATTCATGACAAAGGCCTGCATGCCGGCGTTATTGCGATGGGGCAGGCTCTCCTTAATGATTTTTTTCGAATCAAAGTTAGGGCCGGACAAGTCCCGCACCCATTGCTTGGCGATGTTGACCGGAAGGAAGTCGAAGTCATGGGCCTTGAAGGCCTCCACCGCCACCACCTGATCTTTATAATACTTGTAGGTCATGGTCTCGAAATTGAACATGCCAAGACGGGTAGGATGGCGGACGGCCCAATAGTCGGGGTTGCGCTGGTAGGTGATGGACTTGCCGGGGATGACCTCCTTGACCGTGTAGGGACCACTGCCGATGGGCACCGTCATCCCCTCCTCGCTGAAGGGATGCTTTTCGTAAAAGGCCTTGCAGAGGACCGGCAGTTCACAGGCGATCAGGTGCAACTCCCGGTTCTTGCGGCTGAAATGAAAGACGATCTGGTCCGCGGCCTTGATTTCGGCGGACGTTATATCCTGGAAATAGCTTTGATAAAAGGGGTGGGCCACCTCGCTTTTCAAGGTATCAAGGGAGAATTTGACATCGAGAGCCGTCACCGGCGTACCGTCTGAAAAACGGGCCGCTGGATTCAGGATAAAGGTGACGCTCAGGCCGTCGGCGGCGAGCTCGATATCCTTCGCGACCAAGCCGTACATGGCAAAGGGCTCGTCCAGACTCTTGACCGCCAACGACTCGAAGACCAAGGCGGAAAGGCCTTCCGGGGCGTTGCCCTTCAAGGTGAAGGGGTTCATCTTGTCGAAGCTGCCGATATCGTGCAAGATGAGATTGCCGCCGGGTTTGGCCTCGGGCGAGGTGTAGTCGAACCGGGTGAAGTTGGCCGGGTATTTGAGCGTGCCGTCCAAGCTCACGCCGTGGGCGGCGGAGGATGGGGTGGCAAAAGCTAGGCTGGTGGCGCAGAGAAGAGTGAGCAGGATATATTGTGTGATTTTCATGAATTGATGGATTTGTAAAGTTTCGAGTTTACGGGCTGTGAGGAAGAAACGTACCGGCTGATCAGGCTGGTTTGTGCTCTTTCAGCCAGTCGCGCAGGGCGTCGTTGATGCGGGTCTGCCAGCCCTTGCCCGTGGCGCGGAATGCTTCGAGGATGTCGGGTGCGAGGCGGAGGTTTACCGCCTGCTTGGGGGCGACAGCCTGCGGCCTGCCGCGTCTGGGCAAGACCGAGAGCAATTGCGTGGGCAAAATCTCGGAAGCGGGCTTGAACTGCTTAAAATCCGCGCTCGTCAGTTCGCGGACTTCACCGTCGTTGTCAGTCAAGGGTAATCGCTTTGCCATGGTCTCGTGCCTCCCTGTCGTTGGCTTTACGGAAACTAATCACTCGAACCCCGCCAGGGATGGGCGTGAAGCACATCACATGCAACCGGTTGTCCAGGTAGCCAACGGCCACAATACGTCGTTCCGGGTATGGGTTGCGAACGTCTTCCGCGTAGACTGCCTCTTGCCAGTTGAAATCAGCGGCTCGTTCAAACGGCAAGCCTCGTTCAAGATCATTCTTGGCAGATTTGGCAGGGTCAAAGTCAATCTTCATTATTTATTGTATCCACAAAAAATAGTTTCGTCAACTCTGCTCCCCCACCGGAGATAAAAATAGGGCTGGGTTTATTTCCTTTACAAAGAGACCGTAACGTGTCGTGAAGAACGAACCGCACCGGTTGAGTTTGATATTTTTAAAAGGTCCAGGTATTGCCACATTTAGAGCAATGCGCTTGGGTATTTTCTTCTTTTCTGGACAGACCTGTTGCAAACAAGGAAAGCCCCCCCGTAAAAATTGCAGCCGTAGCTTTGCCGCCGCTGATCCCTTTCTTTAGGGTTACAGGCTTTGTCCTGACCCCCCCTTTTGTCGCACAATGAGGGCAAAGCATAGCCGTTACTCTATGCCCGTATTGTTGCTGCGTCCGCCATTCATCTCCTGGGATCGTTACTTCAGTGATATTCGAAATCAAAAGACCATCATCTTCTACCCACGTATAACTTTTGCCACAGACACGGCAATTACCATCTTCGCCAAGTGACCCAACGCATGTGCCGTCAGAGCAAAGAATTCTCTCTCCAGCCAGAATCCTATCTCGTATTTTCTTGTCAACCATGCCCGCAGGTCTTCCGCAATGAGGGCAAGCCGGGGCAAGGGTGGAGACATCTTTCCCGCAGTCTTCACAAGTCGTTAGCGCCATATCTTCTCCATTTTTAGATTTCCTCCACCATCCTTACTTCCCGCACAGACCAGCATATCTTCCAATCTCTATACAACTTGAATAATCTCACTAAAAAACCACGGGATGGCTAAGCAAAAGGGCCGAGATACAAGGCGCAGTGTATTTTTACGAATGAGGCCATACGCACGTATGCCGAATGAGTAAAAATGCACTGCAACGCCGTAGATCGGTTTTTTTGCGACGCCATCATCAGGCTTAGGCTAGAATAGCGCCCAACGCCACCGAAATAATATTCGCCACCATCACCATCAAGGCGGCATCGGACTCGGAGAACCCTGCCCCATTTTTATTGAACATCTCAACCACGCCGAAGCGGGTGCCGTTGAGGTACATGGGCACCGCAAGCAGCGATTCCGGCGCGCAGGGGCTGCGCCGGTCGCAAGTATTGTCAAAGCGGGCGTCCTGCTCAATACAATTGACAATCGCCGACTGTCCGTGGCGGCAGACCCAGCCGGCCAAGCCTTTGTCGGCGGGGATGGTCTTGCCCTCAAAATGCTCCTTGGCTAGTAAGGTGGAGACCGCCACAATCATCTCCTGCCGATCCGGCACTTCCAGCAAAATAGACCCGCCGGCGCACCCAAGTTGCTCGGCCACCAAGGCCAACACCTGCTGAAACATCCACGGGTCGCTGAACGAACTGTGCAGCATGACCGAGATCTTCAGGAGCAGCTCCAGCTGCCCCCGGCTCAGCTCGGCAAAGCCAACCGGCGGCAAAATCTGGGCGAGCAACCCCTGGCAAAGCACCTTAGGCTCTACCGCCTCCATGCCGATCAGGATGTCCCCCAACGTCTCCTGCTTTTTTTGGACGTTGGCCCAATCGAGAAAGCGTTTCTTGAATGAAGCAACAGGCGTCGGTTCAACGTGTTTTCCGGAGTTTTTCTGCCGCCTGAGGGCCTCGGCCAGTTGCTCCTGACTGATGGTGCCAAGGGCGGTCAGCACGGAGCCGATACGCTGCCATTGCGCCTCTTTGCTCAATATCTGGCCTGCGAGGTTTGCGGTGATATTTTCCAGATAGGGGTTCCGGCCATCGCCAAAAAAGGCAATGAGATAGCGATCCATCCGGCCAAAATGCCTCAACCGCGGCAAGACGGTATGCTCATAAAAGTTAACCGTCTCGTTCAATATTTCGCTGGCCGAGGCGTAAACCTTATGCCCCTGGCGTGCCAATGCTTCCCGGCCAAAAAAATCATAGGCCTCCTCAAATTCTTCAAACAAGTTTTTGATATTGGCCATATAGTTGACATCGGACATCTGGGCAATCAGGTCAGCGGTACCTAAAATGCAGGCCAAACGCCGAGTCACCGCCTCGGGGTACAGCGATTCCAAGTCGGGGGGGTGACTGAATTCCGTCGCATCAAGCAGGGCGACGGTGTCGGCAATGGCGGCTTCCTGCCACTCTTTGCACTTAAGATAGTCAGCCAACATACGTTTACTGCGCTCGACATGGGTGAAGGTATATTTGCCTCCAAGCCCTTTGTCATCGCCACGATCCTTGAGATACCCACTGTCGTGAAAGAGGGCGGCCGCCACGGCCATCATGAAGTGATCCTGGGTAAAGGGTGCCGCCTCCGTGCGATTCCAGCCAACCATGGCGCGGACGGTGAGCAGCGCCACATCAGTACAATGGCCAATCGTGTGGTATCCGACTTGACAGGCCTCATAGTCAGGCCATCGCCCGTCGTACAAATCGACAACGTCATGAATGATCTGGCCTAAGTCAGTTGAACCATCATGGTATTCATCCTGGAAAATATCACAAATCATCGAGATTGTTCGCAGGTGATCTTCAATCTGGCCAGTAGTATCGTTGATGCGCGCCATCATAAAACTTTCCTTTTTGCGTTGACCTTGGTATAGAAAAGTGAAAAAGGTGAGAGGTAAAAGGCAACCGGAGGAAGTCACCAGGTCGAAGATCCAGCCGGCCTGGTCCCGCTTAGCCCTTTGTCTTTCACCTTTTGCCTGTTACCTTATTAAGTGATCATGGGGAGCTTCAGGTAGAGCGATTTACCCTAAGACTGTAAGCTATTGCAGGATGCCGCATATGCGCGATTTATATTGACCCGATTCGTTGGTCAATCAATCGGCCTGCGAGTTATAGCCCGCCTATGTGAGCAGGCCGATGACAAAGCAGATGCGGTATCCTGCAATAGCTTACGTTACCTTTTTGCCTTACTCTGTATAGCCATATCAAAAAATATTCAATGGAGCAACCGATTATGGGTCAGACGATAACTGAAAAGATTTTTGCAGCGCATCACCGCGACAATCCCTCCGGCGACAATGTCGTGTTGGACATCGATGTGGTCATGTGCCACGAAATCACCACGCCAATCGCCATCAACGACCTCGTGGAGCGAGGGATGGACCGGGTATTCGATCCCAGCAAGATCAAGGCGGTGATTGATCATGTCACCCCTTCCAAGGATTCCAAGACCGCCACTCAAGCCAAAATTATCCGTGACTGGGCCAAGCGGCAAGGCATCAAAGACTTCTTCGATATTGGTGCCAATGGCGTCTGCCATGCCCTGTTCCCGGAAAAAGGATTTATCCGTCCGGGGAACACGGTGATCATGGGCGACTCCCACACCTGCACCCATGGCGCCTTCGGGGCCTTTGCCGCCGGCGTCGGCACCACCGATCTGGAGGTCGGCATGCTGAAAGGTGTCTGTTCGTTCCGGACGCCGCAGACCATCAAAGCGACCATTACCGGCACCATGCCGAACGGGGTCTATGCCAAGGACGTGATTCTCCATATCATCAAGGAGCTGACCGTCAAGGGTGCCACCGATCTGATCATCGAGTTTGTCGGACCGGTGGTCGACGCCATGACCATGGAATCGAGGATGACCCTCTGCAACATGGCGATTGAGGCCGGCGCCACCTGCGGGGTCTGCCTGCCGGACCGGGTGACGGCCCAGTATCTGTGGCCTTTCATTAACAATCAGTATGCCGATCGTGACAGCGCGGTCGCGGATTTCAAGAAGTGGCATTCCGATCCGGATGCGGTCTACGCCCGTGAGCTTACCTTTGATATCACCAAGCTCACCCCGCAGGCGACTTACGGCTATAAGCCCGACGAGGTCAAGGACATCACCGACATGGCCGGCACCAAGATCGATCAAGTCTATATCGGCTCTTGCACCAACGGCCGTCTGGAAGACCTGCGGGAGGCGGCTCGCATCCTGGCTGGACGGAAAATTGCTCCTGGAGTACGGGGTATTTTGTCGCCGGCAACGCCTAAAATTTTCAACCAAGCGCTGGCGGAAGGCATTATCCAGCAATTCATGGAGGCGGGCTTTTGCGTCACCAACCCGACCTGCGGGGCCTGTCTCGGCATGAGCAATGGGGTCTTGGCCGCGGGCGAAGTCTGCGCCTCGACCACCAATCGAAACTTCAATGGCCGCATGGGCAAGGGCGGCATGGTGCACCTGATGAGCCCGCTGTCCGCCGCCGCCGCCGCAGTTGCCGGCGTTATCACCGACCCTAGAACCTATCTATGAAAGGACTGAACTCTCAGAAAGAGTTAATCTGTGCCGTCGTGCAATGAGTTACATAAAATAGCAGTTAATCCGTCGTGCCGGACTTGATCCGGCATCCAGAAGACCTCCCGATATCATAAAAACTGGATTCCGGCTAAAACCATGCCGGAATGACGCGTGGTAATAGCTTTATATATATTCCATAATCCCAATCTGTTAACTCAACTCCGAAATTTGAGTAAAGGAGAATATCATGAAAAAATTTGGGGGCGCCAGCCTTTTTCTGGACCGCAACGATATTAACACCGACGAGATCATCCCGGCCAAGTACCTGACTGAAAACTCGAAATTGGCGCTAAAGCCTTACATGCTCGAAGACTTGAGTCTGCCCGGATTCGACCCGGCGAGCGACACGACGCGCCAGGCCAAGGTCATTGTCACCCGCCAGAATTTCGGCTGCGGCTCATCCCGCGAGCATGCGGTCTGGGTCTTCGAGGTGAACGACATCAACGTGGTCATCGGCGAGAGCTTCGCCCGGATCTTTCGCCAGAATATGTTCAATTGCGGTATGCTGGCCATTGAACTCCCCGCCGCTGATATCGAGGCACTCTTTGCCTCTCGCCCGGCGTCGATCGACATTGATTTGGACAAGGGCCAGGTAATCGCCAAGGGCGCGAGCGACATGGTGTTTCCCTTTACCCTCAACAGCTTTGACCGGGATTTAGTCGTGGCCGGTGGCTGGTTGGCCTATGCCGACAAAAAATATTAGCAACTACAGGTTGATAGCCTGTAGTCTTTTAGACTGTAGGCTGGACTTGTTGCATGGCGCTTTTATCTCATCTTTCGCCTAACAGACTTCAGCCTTATCAACACTAAGCGGTTACACTTTCCCCTAACAGACTACAGTCTAATAGTCTAAACAACCTGAGTAGTCATATGGCTTTCTTCAATCTCTTCAAACCAAAATGGCAGCATTCCGATCCCAAGATTCGGCTCAAGGCAGTCGTTGACTTGCCGGAAATCGATCTGCCGACACTGATGCAAATCGTTGTTGGCGATACCGACTCCGAGGTCCGGCGCGCCGCCGGGAACAGAATCAACGATTGGCATCTGCTTTTGGAGCTGTCAACGCCAGATAAGGATCAAGCCATCATCAGCGAATTGGCGGCACGAATCGACTTCTTGCAGCTGAGCGAACTCTTTGCCGCGCAAGGCGTCGAGGCCAAACTAAAAGCCCTTGCCGTCATTAACAAAGAGTCCCTGCTGGCCCGGATTGCCGAGGAAGAGACCGAGGCCGACATTCGTTTGCAAGCCGTGGAACGCATCGCCAATCAGGAAATACTAACGGACGTTGTCACCAAAAATTGCGGCAAGGCCCCTGCCCTCTTGGCGGTAGAAAAGATCACCGATGAGCCGTTACTCCGTCAAGTCGCCGCAAATGCCGCCAGCCGGTCGGCCCGAGCCCGAGCTCAACAAAAAATTGATGCAATCGAGGAAGAACGGAACCGTCCAACCCCCGAGGCCTTGCGCGAGATGGAGTTGGTCGACATCATGGCACAGGCCCAACGATTAAACGAATCCACCAACTTGGGGCTGGCGCTTGATGAATGCCGCAAACTCCAAGGACGCTTGACTGAAATTGCCGAGCCGGGCGACCAACGCTCCCTTGATATCGGAAAATGCTGCGACCTCATCCAAAGCAAAAAAGAAGAAGAGGAGGCTCGGGAAGAGGCAAAGCGCGAGGCGCAAAGGGTGCGCGAACAACGCCTGGAACGGCTCAAGCAGATACCTGCCGAAATCAACATACTTGCCAAAGGTGTCAGTGGGGAGGAAGAGGCTAGGGTTTCCACTCTGCTGCAGGAGTGGTCCGCGCTGTTGGCTGCCCTTGAATCACCCTGCCCGGATGATCTTCTTCAACAATTCAACGAAGCAAGCGAGGCCTTTACCCGTAGCCGAACTTTGATTGCCCACGAGTCCGCCGAAGAGGCCAACCTGCTGAAAGCCTTGGCGGCAATCCCCTCTTTCATCGAAGCGGACGATCTGGAACAGGCATTAGGGTCTCTCACCGAGGCCCAACGCTCATTTTATGGGTGGCAGCCGCAAATAGTCGATCGGCAAAAAGTAACGGAGCGCCTGGGTCTTCTGCGTGATCAGCATCGCGCCGCGGCCGCTCGACGCGAGGAGGCACGGTCGGAGATTCTTCAGGCCAATTTGGTTAAAAAAAATGAGCTGCTGCTTGAAATGAAAGACCAGCTTACGATTGAAGATATCAAACAGGCGGAACAGCGGATCAAGGAGATCAAGGAGAGCTGGAAAAAGCTTGTTGACCTGCCCACCGAGGCTGAAGACCTGCAGCCGCAATATGCCGAGACCTCCCGGCTCTTTGCCGAGAGGTTGGCGGTAGCGCGCAAGGAAGAGACCTGGCAACGCTGGCAGAACAAAAACCTGAAGGAGCAACTCGTCGGAGAAGCCGAAGCCTTGGACGAGGCGACCGACCTGCGCCAGATCTTCAAGCGGATCAAAGAGCTGCAGGAAAACTGGAAAGCCATCGGCCCCGCCCCTGCCAAAGAGGAAAACCCCTTATGGCGACGGTTCCAGCAGGCCACGGAACGTAATTTTGCGCGCTGTCGCGTCTATTTCCAGGAACTTGATGAAGAGGCGGAGCGCAATCTTGAGGCAAAAATTCGCCTGCGCGATTTGGCGATAGAACATCAAGAATCAACAGAGTGGCAAAAAAACGCAGACTTCATCAAAGAGCTGCAAGCGCAATGGAAGGCGGTTGGCCGCGGCCCGAAAGATAAGGAAGAGGAGATCTTTCAGTCCTTCCGGGCTGCTTGCGACCATTTCTTTGAGCGCCGCAAGGCCCACCATGCGGCGCTTGATCAGGAACGCCAGGTAAATTTTGGATTGAAAGAGGCTTTGTGCGTGCAGGCCGAAGCCCTGGCGGATCAACCGGAGCCAACCCATAAGCTTAAATTTCAAGAGCTGCAAACCGCCTGGAAGGCGATCGGCCAAGCCTCTCGTGATCAGGAAGTGGCAATCTGGCAGCGTTTTCGAGCGGCGTGCAATCGATATTATGAATGGCTTGACAGCCTGCGGCCCGAAAACTTGGCGCAGAAAGAGGCTCTATGCGTCGCCGTCGAAGAGCTGACAGCCGCCATCACCCCAGACACCAATTTTCTCCAGGTCGCCAAAAAGGTAGTTGCCTTGCAGCGGCAATGGAAAGAGATAGGGCCAGTACCGAAAGAGCAGCAGGACGCAGTCTGGGAACGGTTCAAAAGCCAGTGCGATGCTTTTTATGCGGCCAAGAAGGAGCATGATGATGCAGTTGATCGACAACGCCCCGAGAATCAGGCGAAAAAAGAGGCTATCCTCGCCCGGATCAAAGAGCTAAGTGTCGCTAAGGTCAGCCGGGAATCGGTGAAGGAGATTATCGCCATCCAGGAGGAGTGGCATAGGATTGGCCCGGCTGAGAAGGAAAAAGAACGGTCGTTGCAAGATGGCTTCAAGGCCCTCTGCGACAGCTTCTTCAAAGAGAGGCGCGAGGCGCTTCAGGAAATCGATAAGATCCATCAAGAAAATCTGAAGAAGAAAGAGACACTCTGCCTGCGGCTCGAAATACTCGCCGGGATCAACCCCCATCCCGTGAGCCAGGGCCAAGGCAAAAAAGGCGGGCTGACGCTTGCCGAACAACTCAAAGTCGCTTTTGAGACTAATTTCGTCCTCTCGGCAGACGACGCCCGCGACAAGAAAAAACTCGCCAAAGATGAAATAGAGTCAGTCAAAGCGGAGTGGCAAAAGATCGGCGCCATCCCCCGCGAACACGAAAATGGCATCCGCAAACGGTACACGGCGGCGTTGGAAGGGGCGCTCAAGGCATAAGAAAGACTCCTAATGTCGAAAGGAGAGTCCGTCAATAGTCGATAAAAACCAGGCCAGAATCTTCCGATTCTCGCCCGTCAGGTTGGTCTCAAAGTTTATTCCCAGGTCGATCTCTTTCCTGGTCCGCTTCAAATTTTTCACAATGCCAGTGAGCGTGATTATCTCCTTACTGCCAGGAATGATGCATTTCAGATTTAGTCTATTGTCCAGGTCACAGGGAAGAAGAGTCTTATTCTTGGCCGCCCGAATAATACAGCGACAGCCGCTCACCGCCAGATCCAGAATGCAGCCGATATTTTCCTGATCGTCTAACACGACTCGAACCGGTATATGGCAGTCGAGACGCTTCTGAACCCGCAAATCATGATGCTGGATGATGCGCGGATACTCGACAAACAACAAAGGTACCGGCTTGAGAATAGTTTCCATGACCTTGGTCTGAAAAGCGTAGACGGTACCGTCCGAGATATAACGGACAATCAGGTCGTTGCCTTTAAAAAGTTTATGCTCCACCCGCTGAAAGGGTTCTGGCGCCTTAATGATGATGTATTTGTTATTTTCAAGACCGACGATGGTGCTTTGCAAAGCAAATTCGATCCCCTCCAGCTCAATCTTGACGGGAATTCCTATATCGACCGCGATGCGTTGCCCTAAATTGGCAATCTCGTCTGGCAGGATGTCCATGTTTTTCACCTGAAAAACTTTTTTTGTAATGGCTGAAGTTGGCTGGTTACCGGACAAAGGAGAACTAAGCGCAGAGCGTTTTCTCTTCTTCTCCCTGCAAGCCGAAAGCAAAACGCTTGCATCCCGAGGATAGCACCTCTACCTGAATTATACAATTTCTAAAGAGACTCATCGGCTTCAATGGTTTGGAGCTTGACATTTTTCTGTCCCCTGACACATGGATACTGTATGAACAAAATAAAAGTTGGTGTAATCGGAGTTGGGTATCTTGGCAAACACCATGCCGCCAAATACGCGGCGATGGCCGATGTTGAACTGGTGGGAGTGGCTGATATCAATCTGACCCGCGCCAAGGAAATCGCTGCTCTCTACGGAACCCGCGCTTTTGATGACTATCATGCGATGCTGCCCATGGTGGATGCGGTCAGTATCGTGACTCCCACCCGTCAGCATTTTGAGGTGGCTAACACCTGCCTGGAATACGGGATCGATATCCTCTTAGAGAAACCGATGACCACAACGCTGGCTGAAGCCGACGCCCTGGTCGCCAAGGCCGAGGCCTGCAATCGCATCCTCCAGGTCGGCCATATCGAGCAATTCAACCCCGCAGTCCTGGCCATGGAGCAATACCTTACCACCCCGGTATTCATTGAGGCCCAGCGCATCCACAGCTATAACCCCAGGGGCGCAGATGTCGATGTCGTCCTCGACTTGATGATTCACGACCTCGATATCATCTTGAGCATCGTTCCTTCGCCAATCAAGACCATACACGCCGTCGGCATCCCGGTGGTGACGGGCAGTTCCGATATCGCCAACGTCAGGATCATTTTCGAGAACGGATGCACCGCCAATCTTACGGTCAGCCGCATCTCCAAGACCAATGTCCGCAAGCTCCGCATTTTTCAGCCCAAATCGTATATCTCTCTCGATTACGGCAAAAAAGAGATCATGGTGATCGAGCACCTGCCGGAACGCGAATCAAACAACATGCCGAAGGAAACAATCCATCACTTTGCCTTCACCGAAAACGACGCGCTCGAGACTGAACTGCGATCCTTTATCCTTAATGTTCGCGATCGCTCGGCCCCGAAGGTCGGCGGCAATGAAGGGCGCAGGGCCTTGAAAACCGCCCTCCATATCATCGAGCAGATGAAGAATTTCATCCTTGAGCATCAGGAACTCTTGGGCTGATTAGCCTCCCGGACGCCGAGCGATGAAAGAAATTATGATTGTAGCCGGCGAGGCCTCGGGCGACATGCATGGTGCGGGGCTGGTGGCGGCCATGACCGCGCTCGACCCGGAACTGCACTTTTCAGGCGTGGGCGACCAAGCCCTGGCCGCTCAAGGCGTTGAGATTCTGTACCCGTCCCGCCAATTAGCAGTGGTCGGCATTATTGAAGTTTTGTCCCACTGGCGGGAGATTCGGGCGGCACTAAACGGCTTGACCCGTCAACTGAAGGACAAACGACCCAGCCTTCTGATATTGATCGATTTCCCCGATTTCAACCTCATCCTGGCCAAACGGGCAAAAAAACTCGGCATCCCGATTTTTTACTATATCAGCCCCCAAGTCTGGGCCTGGCGCAGCGGCCGGGTGCGAACCATTGCCCGGCTGGTGGACAAGTTGGCAGTGATCCTGCCCTTTGAAGAAAAATTTTATGCCAGTCGTGGCGTTCTCCAGGTGGAATTTGTTGGGCACCCCCTGGTGGATGCGGTGAAGCCAGACTTCCAGTCCGGCGAATTTCGTAAACAATACGGCATTGAGCCTCATGCCACCGTCATTGGCATCCTCCCCGGCAGCCGTCGCCGTGAGATCACTTCAATCCTGCCTGACTTCATCAAGACCGCCCGCCTCCTTGCCCAGCAAAAGGCGCCTTCCCTCTCAGCTCCTCCTGCTGAAAGACTCTGTTTCCTCCTGCCGCTGGCCCCGACCCTGAGCCCTGAAGATCTGGGCCTGACCGAGGATGTGTGTCACGAACTGAATATCAAGGTCATTGCTGACCATCGCTACGACCTGATGGCGGCCTGCGATCTGGTCATGACCGCTTCGGGCACCGTCACCTTGGAACTGGCTCTCCTCAATATCCCCATGGTGGTCACTTACCGCTTTGCCCCATTGACGTATCGACTCGGCCGCATGCTGGTTAACGTCAAGCATGCCTCCCTGGTGAACCTGGTGGCGGATAGAGAAGTCGTAACGGAGTTAATCCAGGATGACTTTACCCCGCGTACCCTTGCCGAGGCGCTTCTCGCCATCTGGCCCGGGACCGACCGCCACCGCAGGGTAATCAAAGATCTGCAAGAGGTCTGCGCCCGGCTTGGCCCCCACGGGGCATCACAAAAGGCGGCCCGGCTTGCTTTGGCTTTGCTCCAAGACAAGACGGCAGAGAAGAAGTAAACGCCGTCTGCAGGCAACTGACTTCTTGCTTATTCCAATTCTTCAAACCACTTCAAACCCAATTCTCGTGATCGCCTTGATGATTGTCTCAATGGGTACCGGTGTATTTTCCGTGTAGCTTGCCTCATTTTTTTCAAGATCGACATTGATATCCGTCAATCCATTGATTTCGCTCAGCGCTTTCGCCACCGATGTTGAGCAATGATGACAGCGCATGCCCGATATTTTAATGGTTGGCATCGTTTCTTCTCCTTTGCCTGAGAGGCGTTAATCGTTCACAATGAGTCTTTTTCAGCTTATTATTAAATAATAGTGATCCAATCCCTTGGCAAGGGTATTTTCTTCCAAGTTGCACCAGGAATCCATCCCGTTTCCCGGACTCCCGCTTTCTCCCGGCAAGCGGGGAGTGAACAGAGCGCGAGGATGATGAAATAGCGCCATCTTGCAAGATGAAATTATAGTGTTGAGTAAATGGAGCAGATTATGGCAATAGAAATCAAGCAAATTAGCGGAATGATTCGCGGCATGCACTGTGCGGCGTGCTCAGCCCGGATCGAAAAAGTGCTGAACTCCATGGCTGGCGTTCATGAAGCAATGGTAAACCTGGCGGATGAATCCTTGCGTCTGCGATGGGATCCGACCTTGACCGATTTAGAGAGCATAGCCCAGCGTCTGCTGGATCTTGGGTTTGAGCTCATCTTGCCTGAGCGAGAGGTGCCGCTGAAACTACAAATTGATGGGATGCACTGCGCTTCCTGTTCCGCCAGAATTGAAAAAGTGGTAGGGGCCTTGCCCGGAGTCATCAAGGCTGAAGTCAATCTGGCAAGCGAAACCGGGATGGTGGTCTTTGAGGAGGAGAGAATCTCCCAACGCCAGATTCGCGACACCATCCATGGCCTTGGTTTCAGCACGCGGGTCATATCGGCACACGAAAACATCGTGGCGCAAAGGCAGCAGGAGACCAGAAAACGATTGTCCGCCATGCGGCAAAGGCTGGTTCCGGCACTTACCTTGGCGGCGCTACTTTTGTTGGTGGCCATGGGGGAGATGCTAGGCCTGCCGCTCCCCGAGCTCATCGCCCCCCACGCCCATCCCTTCAATTTCGGCTTGCTGCAATTGATCCTGGTGTTACCAATCATGTGGTCTGAACGGCATTTCTATATCAATGGCTTCCCCAACCTGTTCAGAGGCGCGCCCAACATGGACTCCCTGATCGCGATGGGCACAGGGGCTGCTTTTGCCTACAGCCTCTGGAATCTGACCGAGATCGGGCTCGGCATTAATGTCATGACCAGGGTGATGGACCTCTATTTTGAATCAGCCGGGGTGCTCGTCGCCTTGGTCTCTTTGGGGAAATACTTGGAAACCAGGGCCAAGGCCAGAACCTCTGACGCTATCCATCAACTTCTGCAACTGGTTCCCGAAGAGGCGACCCTGCTGCGCGAAGAGAGACAAATCCAGGTACCGGTCGAGGAGATTGAGGTCGGCGACCTCCTCTTGATCCGGCCAGGAGAGCGAATCCCGATCGATGGCGTTGTCCGCCAGGGTTCTTCAACAGTGGACGAGTCAATGTTGACCGGGGAGAGTATTCCGGTAGAGAAACAGGTTGGCGACAAGGTGGTTGGCGCTACCTTGAATAAAAACGGCATGCTCCACATAGAGGCCGAAAAAGTTGGTCAGGACACGGTGCTGGCCCGGATCGTCAAGATGGTGCAGGATGCACAAGGCTCCAAAGCGCCGATTGCCGATCTGGCGGATCAGATCAGCCTCTACTTTGTACCGGCGGTGATGGCCATTGCTCTTTCAAGCGCCTTGGCCTGGTATTTTCTGGGAGGGGCTGACTTCCCCTTTGTCCTGCGCATCTTTGTGGCGGTGATGGTCATTGCCTGCCCTTGCGCCATGGGCCTTGCCACCCCGACTTCCATCATGGTGGGTACTGGTCGCGGCGCCCAGCTTGGAGTCTTGGTGAAAAGCGGGGGGGCACTGGAGATGGCCCAGCATATTCAGGCCGTTGTTTTCGACAAGACCGGCACCCTGACCTACGGAAAGCCAGCCTTGACCGCCTTTCAAGTACAGACTGGCGTGTCAATAAGCAGAGATGACCTTCTGGCGATGGCTGCCAGTGCTGAAAGCGTCTCCGAGCATCCCTTGGCCCAGGCTATTGTTGATCAGGCCAAAGAACAAGGGCTCGGGCTTCGTCCGGTCGATGAATTCAACGCCTTGCCTGGACGCGGGGTGACGGCCATGATCGATGGCCATAGACTGCTCATTGGCAATCTGACTCTGATGACGGATCAGAACATCACCGGCCTTGACGCTGGGGCAACCACGCAGGCGAACCTCTTGGCTCAAGAAGGCTGCACCGCCCTCTACCTGGCCGTGGATGGTGCGGTCGTTGTGGTGCTCGGTATTGCCGATCAGATCAAGCAGGAGACTTCAGAGACAGTGGCACAATTGCGGGGTATGGGACTTCGGGTCATCATGTTGACCGGCGACCATCAAACCACGGCTCAAGCCATCGCCAGGCAGGCCGGGATTGACGAGGTCATTGCCCAAGTGCTGCCGGAGGATAAGGTGGCGCGCATAAAGGCTCTTCAGCAGGAAGGCGTGCGGGTAGCAATGGTTGGTGATGGCATTAACGATGCCCCCGCCATGGCCGTTGCCGATGTAGGCATCGCCATGGGCACCGGCGTTGATGTGGCCATTGAGTCTGGCGACATCGTCCTCATGACAGGCGATCTGCGCGGGGTGGTCACGGCCCTTGGCTTAAGTCGGGCGACCATGCGCAACATCAAACAGAACCTGTTTTGGGCCTTGGCCTACAATATCGTTGGCATCCCGATCGCGGCTGGAGTCCTCACCCTCTTCGGCGGTCCGGCCTTAAACCCCATGATCGCGGGTGGGGCAATGGCGCTGAGTTCCGTTTCCGTGGTGTCGAATGCCTTGCGTCTGCGTTTTTTCGGTAGGAAAGCCGTATAGTTAGACTTTGTCGCATTCACGATCAACGTCTTTTCATTTGACGAAAGTTAGCAATTTTGATAACCTGATATCATGAACTACGCCATCGAATATTTTCATTCCCATGTTCAAGCTGAAATTGAATCTTGGCCCGATGGTATTTTGGCTGATTATGCACGGCTTATCGAACTATTGATGGAGTTCGGGCCAAACTTGAAGATGCCTCATTCAAGGGCAATAGGAAAAGGTCTATTTGAGTTACGACCAAAGGGCCGAGAGGGCATCGGGCGTGCGTTCTACTGTTTTCTTGTTGGACGGAAGGTCATAATCCTCCATGCCTTTGTCAAGAAAACCCCAACCACTCCCGAATCAGAACTGAAAGTTGCTCGCAAACGAATTAAGGAGGTACACAATGGCTGATTTGAAATTTCAACCGGTATCCCATGATCATAATGCCTTCCTCGAAAAGGCCAAGAAACGGGAAGGCTTTACGAAGACCTATGAAGAGTTGGAAGAGGAATATGTTCTCGTCAGGGAGATGCTTGCCGCCCGTGCGCGGCTCGGCTTGACGCAGGAGGCCGTTGCCGAACTCATGGGGACAACCAAAAGTGCCATATCACGGCTTGAAGCTGCCGGGAAACACGCCCCTTCCTTGACCACCCTGAAAAAATACGCCCGGGCGGTTGGCTGTCATCTTGAAATAAAGTTTGTTCCTGAAAACGCCTGACAATCGGCAGGGGATAACTGATGAATAGCAAAGAGAAAAAAGAGCTTAGCGAAACGGATATCTGCAATCTGTTCATTACCCCTGCGATACAGAATGCAGGCTGGGATCCTATGAAGCAGATTCGGTGGGAAGTGACGCTCACTCCTGGCCCAATTATCGTTCGTGGAAACTTGTCCTCGCGTAACAAGAAAAAAAAGAAGTTTGCCGACTACGTCCTGTCATGGGAGCCAGGCGTTCCTGTCGCCGTCGTTGAAGCCAAAGACAACAATCACACCGTTAGTCATGGCATACAACAAGCGCTGGGCTATGCAGAAATCCTGGAGGTGCCAAGCGCCTTCAGCTCCAACGGTGACGCCTTTGCCTCGCACAACAAGGTTCCAGTCGCAGGCGAAGATATCGAGACGGAGCTCTCTCTTGAAGCCTTTCCCCCGCCACAAGAATTGTGGAGACGCTATAAACTCTTTCGCGGCATCAATGATGATGCGGAAAAACTGGTTGTTCAACCCTACCACGCTGACCTCTCTGGTAAAGAGCCCCGCTACTATCAAGTCGACGCCATCAATCGGACGGTAGAGGCTGTGGCCCGCGGCCAAAGGCGCGTGCTGCTCGTCATGGCAACGGGTACAGGGAAAACCTATACAACCTTCCAGATCATCTGGCGGCTTTGGAAGGCCGGGGCTGTCAAAAGGGTCTTGTTCCTAGTGGACAGGAATATTCTCGTCGACCAAACCCTCGTCAATGACTTCAAGCCGTTCGGTCCGGTCATGACGAAAATCAAGAATCGGAAAATCGACCCGTCCTACGAAATCTATCTGGGTCTTTACCAAGCCATTACCGGGCCTGATGCAGAAGACAAGATCTTCAAGAATGTCTCGCGCGAGTTTTTTGACATGATTGTCATCGACGAGTGCCACCGGGGCAGCGCGGCAGACGATTCCGCCTGGCGCGAAATCCTCGACTATTTCAACGGCGCCGTGCAAATCGGCCTCACCGCCACCCCCAAGGAAACCAAATACGTCTCAAACATCACCTACTTTGGCGAGCCGGTTTATACCTACAGCCTCAAGCAAGGTATCGCCGATGGGTTCCTCGCGCCTTACAAAGTCGTGCGTATTGATATAGACAAGGACATCCACGGCTGGACACCCCCTCCGGGCATGAAAGATGACCTCGGGCAGGAAATCGAGCAGCGCGAATACAACCAGAAAGACATGGATCGCATTCTGATACTGAATCAGCGCACCAAACTTGTGGCCAACCGGGTCATGCAATATCTGCTCGCCACCGATCCCTTCTCCAAGACCATCATTTTCTGCGAAGACATCGATCATGCTGAACGCATGCGCCGAGCCATTGTCAACGCGGCGGGCCAGCTCGCGCTGGACAACCCCAAATACGTCATGCGCATAACCGGCGACAGCGTTGAGGGCAAGGCTGAGCTGGATAATTTCATCGACCCGGAGAGCAAGTTCCCGGTCATTGCCACCACCTCGGAGTTACTGACCACCGGTGTTGACGCCAAGACCTGCAAGCTCATCGTGCTGGATAAAACCATCAGCTCGATGACCGTCTTTAAGCAAATCATCGGTCGTGGCACCCGTATCGACGAAGAGAACAACAAGTGGTTCTTCACCATCATGGACTTCAAAAGGGCCACCGAGCTGTTCCGCGATCCCGACTTTGATGGCGAACCGGTGGTGATTTACGAACCTGATGATGGCGACGACCCCGTGCCCCCCGACCCGCCACCCGATGAGGGAGAAGATGAGGGCGAGGGCGGTGAAGAAGGAGGCGAGGGTGTCATAAAAATCCGAGTCAGTGGCGTAACCGCCAGGATCATCGCCGAGCGTATTGAATACTATGCTGACGGTAAACTGATCACCGAGTCCTACAAAGACTTCTCTCGTAAGCAGATTCAAGCCGAATATGCCTCGCTGGACGAATTCCTGTCCCGCTGGAACTGTGCCAAGAAAAAACAGGTCATCATCGACGAACTGGAAGAGTACGGCATCGTGCTGGATAACCTTGCCGAGGAAGTCGGCAAGGATTATGGCGACTTCGACCTCATTTGCCATATTGCCTACGGCCAGCCCCCGCTAACCCGCAAAGAGCGGGCCAACAAGGTCAAGAAGCGCAACTACTTCACCAAATACGGCGAACAGGCCAGGGCTGTACTCACCGCACTGCTCGACAAATATGCCGATGAGGGTGTAGGAACGCTGGAAAGCGCCAAGGTTCTGCGCCTGGACCCGTTTAAGGCCATGGGCACCCCCGTGGAAATCATCAACAACATCTTTGGCGGCAAAGAGAAATTTGAAAACGCCGTCCAGGAACTGGAGCAAGAGTTGTTTAGACAGGATGGAACTGCATGAGTAACGTTTCAGGAATCATCAAATCAATACAAGACATCATGCGCAAAGATGTCGGCGTCGATGGCGATGCCCAACGCATCAGCCAACTCATCTGGATGTTCTTCCTCAAAATCTTTGATGATCGCGAATCCGAGCTAGAACTCCTGGAAGATGACTACAAATCTCCACTGCCGGAGCACCTGCGCTGGCGCGCCTGGGCAAAAGACTCTGAAGGCATTACCGGCGATGCCCTGTCGGACTTCGTCAACAACCAGCTCTTCCCCACCTTGAAGGAAAAGCTGGTCACTCACGGCCCGGCTGGCGAGCGTGCCCGCGTGGTGCGCAATGTGTTTGAAGATGCCTACAACTACATGAAGTCCGGCACGCTGATGCGCCAGGTTATTAACAAGATCAGCGAAATCGATTTCAACAACACCGGCGACCGCCACACCTTCGGCAGCATCTACGAACAAATCCTCCGCGATCTGCAAAGCGCCGGCAACGCGGGCGAGTTCTATACGCCGCGCGCTGTCACCCGTTTTATCGTCAATCGCGTTGACCCCAAACTGGACGAGA
>Ga0334722_10001855_pt1 | contig 25084 bp, 23 predicted proteins | sample C3_bottom_MG_FD_207210 | JGI IMG/M metagenome (GOLD analysis project Ga0334722, IMG submission 207210) | Sediment microbial communities from Yellowstone Lake, YNP, Wyoming, USA - C3_bottom | ecosystem: Environmental > Aquatic > Freshwater > Lake > Sediment | place: USA: Wyoming | collected... | reverse complement strand
GCCCTCGCCTGGTATGTCTGGTTAGACTACGGCATGCCCGACTATCCAAACCCAAAGACGGTGAGGCAGTTCGTCTGGCCCGTGCGTGACATCGAAGTGGTAAAGACAACGCCGCTCATCACGTGGCCGAACCCGGCCGCTGTCGTGTTCGGAACCGCCCTGGGCTCGGCCCAGTTGAACCCCTCAACGAACGTGTCCGGGACGTTCGCGTTCAATCCGCCGGCAGGGACGGTCCTGCCGGCTGGCACCCACACCCTGGCGACGGCGTTCACTCCTGCCGATACCGACCACTACTTCGAGGCCCAAGCGACGGTGACGCTCAGCGTGACGAAGGCGCAGACCAGCGTGACGCTCGCCGCCCTGACTCAAACCTACACCGGCAGTGCCGTCGCGCCGACCGCGACTACCGTGCCACCCGGCCTGGCGATCGAGTGGACGGGTGCGCCGCAGATCCAGGCCGGCACGTATTCGGTGACCGCAACGATCAGTGATCCGAATTACGCCGGCACAGCAAGCGGCACGTTCACACTCCTCACCGCGGGGCAGTCCGCAACCAACCTTGCTGCCGTCGTGAATGCCCTTCCGATTCCTGCGGCAGTGGCAGGAGAACTCGTCGCCAGCCTGCAATCCGCCGCGGCCGCGTTCGACCGCCGCAATATGGGCGCCGGCGTGAACCAGATGCAAGCGTTCCAGAACAAGGTGCGGGCACAGGCTGGCAAGAAGATTTCGTCGACGACTGCAGCCGCCTTGATCGCAGCGGCGCAGCAGACGATCGACGCCGTTCGGTGAGCAAGAGGGAGCGTTGATCGGTAGTGACCGCCTGACAGCAAGTGGACGGCCGTCGGTGCGAGCGCGGTGTTGGGGACGGGCTGCGCCTACTGACACCAGGGCAAGAGCCTACTGGCTCTTCCCTGGTCTGGTCAGCCCATGGCCCATTGGATAGAGGCCCGGCATCGAAATCGGCAGCTTGCCCCCGATTGGAATGTCACCGGCCAGGCCTCGCACGGCCGCACGCTCGGTGAAATCAGAGAACTCGTAGCTCACCAGCACGGCTGGCAGCTTGGGCAGTGCCATCGCCGTGTAGGGATTGCCGAACAGCACCGTGACGAAGGGCTTGTTCTGGGTCGCAATCGCGTCGAGCAACGCGACCTCGGAAGCACCCAGATCCATGCGCCCGCTGGAGGAAGCGATGCGAACGAATACACCCGCAATAACGACGTCTGCGCGTCGCGCCAGCGCCCGCACCAGGTCGTACTCCTCCGCGGTCGTCCGATCGGTGATCTCGACCGACGTCAGGTTCGGCCACCGCTGCTTCAATTCGGGGATGATCGCGCGGCTCGGCACACTCTCGCGCCACCCGCTCGCGTAGTCGAGCACAGACAAGTACAGGACGTTCGCCTCTCGCCCGGCCTTGATCGGTACCGCGTTGCGATCGTCCTTGAGCAGCGTGAGCGCACGATCGTTGATCTCCTGCGCCACTTTCGCATGCGCTTGCCCCCCGAACCTCTCGGGGATGGCCGCGACGTCGGTCAGGCGATTCACGTGAAGTCCGAGCTTCGCCTTGGCCCGCAGGATCCGCTCCACCGACGCGTCGAGTTGCGCCTGGCTAATCTCACCAGCCTGCACGGCCGCCTTGATGCCTTTGAATGCCAGGTCGTCGTCTGGCGAGTGCAGCACGAAATCCACGCCGGCCTTCACGGCCAGCGCCGCAGCCTGATCTGGCGTCCATCCCTTCGAGATGGCGTTCATCGACATCGAGTCGGTGAAGATGAGGCCTTTGAACCTGAGCTCGTCGCGCAGGAGGCCTGTCAGGATGGGCCGGCTCAGCGTGGCGGGAAGGCCTGGAGCCGGATCAAGTGCCGGCAGGATGATATGCGTCGACATCACGGCATCAACACCTGCGTCGATGGCGGCCTTGAAGGGCACCAGTTCGACTTTGTCGAGCCGCTCGCGAGGATGTGTGATCACGGCCAGTCCCAGGTGCGTATCGACGGTGGTGTCGCCGTGGCCCGGGAAGTGCTTCACCGTGGCAAGAGCGCCTGTCGACTGGATGCCACGAATGTACGCGAGGGCCATCTCGGAGACCAGCGCGGGATCTTCTCCAAACGAACGAATGTTGATGATCGGGTTGCGCGGGTTGTTGTTGACGTCGACCACAGGGTAGAAGTCGACGTTGACACCGACTGCCCGCGCCTCGATCGCCGACACTTCGCCCGCCTTGAACGCGAGCTGCGGGTCGCGCGTCGCCGCAATCGCCATCGCCCTCGGCAGGCGCGTGGCGCCATTCAAGATGTAGGCCGCGCCGCCCTCGAAGTCCGCGGTCGTCAGCAGCGGAATCGCGGATTCAGACTGCAGCTTGTTCAGCAGCACGGCGGCCGCGAACGGGTCGCCCTTGCGCGCTGCGCTACCGCCGCCCCACACCGGGTTCAGCATCACCTGTGGCATCGTCTCGCCGCCGCCGAACACGTGAAACGCGCCGACCTTCAAGTCTCGCACCAGGTGCAGGAGCCGCTGGTATTCCTCGCTGTCGGCGCTCAGGTAGGTCGCGTTGATCGAGGACTCGATCAGCTGGCCGACCTTCTCGTCGAGCGTCATCTTCTTCAGCGTGCGAAGCACCCACGCATCGGCATCCTTCTGCCGCTTCTCCGCAGCCAGTCGATCGACCTTCGCCTGCTTCACGGGATCAACCTTGGCCTGACCGGCCGAGTCGGCCCTGGCCTGGCCAACCGGACCGGCCGAAAGCGCGAGGAGGCTGATGGAGATGAACAGCGCGACGAGAAAGGCAAACCGTTTCATGGCGTCTCCCTGAACAGCTAGCGAATCGTACACCATTGCCAAAGCGACACGCGCTGAGATGCCGAATGGAATTCCGCTCCGCGGCCCCGCTCACGCTCGCCGGCAAAGCACGCCTACCGGGATCTGTTGCCGAACGCGCGTGGGGGCCCCCAGCCCCACGCCTATCTCGGCCCGTCCGGCGTGCTTTGCGAACTAACGCTGTCGGCTCGGTTCGAGGGGCTGCTTCGCGGAATACCACTCGGCGAACTATGCGTGCTCGCCCCGGTATAATCGACAGATGGGACACACCGAGCACAAGGCGCTCTCGCCGGCGGTGGCGAACTGTTACATCCTCACGATCAGCGATACGCGAACCGAGGCGACCGATGCCAGCGGCCGCGCAATTTTCGATCTGCTCTTCGCGGGCGGCCACCAGGTCACCGGCCGGAAGATCGTGCACGACGAGCCGGAGGAAGTGCGCGCCGCGATCATCGATCAGTTGAACAAGCCCGGCGTGCAGGTGATCATCACGACCGGCGGCACCGGCATCACGACTCGGGACACCACCTACGAGACCATCGCCAGCCTGCTCGACAAGCGCCTCGACGGTTTCGGCGAACTGTTCCGCATGTTGAGCTACCAGGAAATCGGATCGGCGGCGATGATGAGCCGCGCGGTTGGCGGCCTGGCGCGCGGTAGAGTGATTCTGTCGCTCCCGGGTTCGGAGGCCGCTGTGCGCCTGGCGATGACACGGCTGATTCTGCCCGAGCTGGGGCATTTGGTGAGAGAAGCGTCTCGGTAAGGGACTAGGGATTGGGGACTGGGGATTGGGGATTGGCTAATCCCTAATCCCTAACCCCTAATCCCTACTCAAGCGGGGGATCAGGCATGAGCGCCAGGCAGATGCGGCCCATCCGCGAGACGATTTCGCTCGACGAGGCGCGAGCCTTGATCGCGAAGGCGGTCACCCCCGTCGCGCGTACTGAACGCGTGCGTCTCGATCTGGCTGATGGTCGGGTGATTGCGGCCTCGGTGTGCGCGACCTCAGACGTGCCGCCGTTCGTGCGGGCCGCGATGGACGGCTATGCGGTGCGCGCCGCCGATACCTTCGGCGCCGGCACGCATAGTGCGCGCGTGCTGCGGTCGGTCGAGACGGTGTTTACCGGCCAGGTGCCGACAAGAGCGGTTGGCCCCGGAGAATGCACCGAAATCGCCACAGGCGCGCCGTTGCCCGGCGGCGCCGACGCGGTCGTCATGGTGGAGGACACGGAGAAGGAGGTCGGCAGCGCCGTGAGGATCTTCGGCCCGGTCTACCCGGGACAGAACATCACGCGGCAAGGTGCCGATATTGCCGCGGGCCAGCGGGTGCTCGGTCCTGGCGATGTGTTGAATCCAAGCCGGGTCGGCGTCCTGGCCGCACTCGGAGTGCTCAACGTGGAGGTCTACGCCCAACCCCGTGTGGCGATCCTCTCCACGGGAAACGAAGTGGTGGATCCCGGAGTGCCTCTCACGCCGGGACACATCTACGACATCAACAAGTTCACGCTGAGTGCCGTGCTCCGCCAGCATGGCGCGGTGCCGATCGCTCAACCCACCGCATCCGATTCGATCGACGAGCTGACACGCGCGCTCGAAATGAGCCTCGCCGAAGATGTTGTGCTGTTTTCAGGCGGGAGTTCCGTCGGAGAACGCGATCTCATTCTCGACGTCGTCGAACAGATGGGTGAGGTGGTGTTCCATGGCATTGCCGTCAAGCCTGGCAAGCCGACGCTGTTCGGCATCATCAAGGGGAAGCCGATCTTCGGCATGCCCGGCTATCCGACGTCGTGCCTCTCGAACGCCTACATGCTGCTGGTCGCACCCATCCGCGCGATGGCGCACCTGCCACCGTGGACGCCACACACCATTGAATTGCCCGTTGGCCAGCGCATCGTCTCGACCACCGGACGACACCAGTTCTACACGGTCAAGATCGTGGACGGTCAGGCGATGCCCGCCTTCAAGGCGTCGGGCGATATCACGAGCATGTCGCACGCCGATGGCTACATCGAGATCTCGCCGCAGATCGACATTGTCGAGAAGGGGCAGCTGGTCGAAGTGAGACTCTTCTAGGCCCTGAGCGAACGTCGCTGGGGCTCGTAGACAGAAGTCCGGTACATAGCAGGACGGAGTCGAAGGGTAAATGGACAGCACGACGCTCAAACTCGGCGATCGAGCCCCGAGCTTCACACTGCCAAATCAGAAGGGCACGGTTCGCGCGCTAGGCGAGTATGTCGCGCGAGGCCCCGTGCTGCTGGGCTTCCACCGCGGCACCTGGTGACCGAACTGCCGTCGCCGGTTCGGCGACCTGGCCCTCCACTCTGCGGAATACGCGCGCCTGGGTGCAAGCGTGGTCGCCATCGTCGCGCAACCGTCGGAAAAGGTGAAGCGCTACGTTGAAGATACTGGGCTGCCGTTCGACATCCTCGTCGACGAACGCCGCGAGACGATCAAGGCGTACGGGGTCTGGCACCGCGTCGGCGTCGACGCATGGAACATCTCCCGCCCGGCGCTGTTCCTCATCGATACCGGCGGCCTCATCCGATACCTCTTCGTGGCCAGCTGGCAGACGGAATTCCCGGAGCACGGGGAGATTCTCGGGGAGCTCGAGAAACTCGACAATGTCAGTAGACAGTAGACAGTAGACAGTAGACAGTAGACAGTAGACAGTGGCAGATTGGACTGCGGTATCGCTGCCAGCGTTGCGTGTCCTTTTCTCCTACCGTCTACTGACTACTGTCTACAACTCCGCGCACGCTCGTTGAGCGCCTGTCTCTAGCGCGAGTACAACTGCCCCACCGCATTCCAATTCACCACACTCCACCACGCATCCACGTAGTCGGCGCGGCGATTCTGGTACTTCAGGTAGTACGCGTGCTCCCAGACATCCAATAGCAGAATCGGGTTCTTCCCGTCCGACAGCGGTGAGTCCTGATTGGCCGTGCTCTCGATGGTCAGCTTCCCGCCGGTGTTGATGAGCCACGCCCAGCCGCTGCCAAAACGTCCGAGAGATGCCTTCTTGAATTCGCCCTTGAACGCGTCGAAACTGCCAAACGCGGCGTTCACCGCTTCGGCCAGCGGGCCCGACGGCTCGCCACCAGCCTTGGGCGCCATCACGTTCCAGAACATGTTGTGATTAGAGACCCCGCCTCCGTTGTTGCGAACGGCCGTTCGAATGGCCTCGGGCACGCTCGACAGCCCGCGAAGCAGATCGTCGACGCTCTTCGCCCGGAGCTCCGGGAACTTTTCAAGAGTGGCGTTCAGGTTCGATACGTACGTCGCATGGTGCTTCCCATGGTGAATCTGCATCGTCATCGTGTCGATCACCGGTTCGAGGGCATCGTACGCGTAAGGTAGTGGAGCCAGTTCGTGCACCATTTCAGACTTCCTCCTGAGGATCGCGAGTTCACTTGGTGTTGATATCCCTAATGTTAGCAGGGATTTGGCATATACGACCAGTACTATCGCCATTTCGTGAACGGTACCGGCCGATGATGCCGATTCGGCTGCCGGCGGTCTGGTCTACCGGATTCGGAACGGTAGCTCGCGGCTGACCACGGTGGTCGTGCCGAGACTCGATCGGGCTTCGATCTTGAGGACGAACGAGCCCACGCCGAGATCGCGGAGCGGGATCTTGACCGTGTGTCCGAAGGCGCCGCGCGCACCTTTCAGTTCAGCGGTCGGCCGCGAAGCCTCTTCCCGATACAGCACTCGGCCGTCCTCGGCTGCGACCGATGTCGCGATGTAGACGGTGTGCGCCTGTCCGCGCTGATTGTCGTAGACCTCGGCGAGCGCCGTGATGATGTCTGTTGTCGAGAACACCCGCTGGGTCACCGGTGTCCCGGGGAGCAGCTTATCCAGCATGGCGTCGGGTTTGGGACTCGGCACCATGCCCGCCTCTTCGCCGGAGAGCACAATACCGCTCATCGACAGCGGTGTGCCAAAGAAGTCCGGAACGTCAAGGTCGTAGAGCACCGATCCCACGGTCCCGCTTCCCATGTCGCGACCAGCGATCCGGAGTTGATAGGAACCTGGAGGCACATCGAGCCGCACCTGGAAGACCATGCCGGTCTGAGCCACGAACTTCTGCATCCGCGGGCTGAGCGGCATATCGACGAGCACCCGTTCGCCTCCGGCGGTCTTGCCGTTGACATCGACCGCCACAATGGCGAGCTCGACCGAATCCATGAGTTTGTCGCCCCCGGAGGGTGCGAACAGCAGATCGCGGCCGCTGGCCTGCACCAGCACCAGCACCGATGCCTTCGCGGTGGTTCCCTGAAACGGAATGGCGGCCGCACGTATCGTGAAACCCGTGACGGGCAGCGGGCTGACGAGGGCGTTGCGCAAAACGGCCGAGGTCCCGGACTTGGCGTCCACGCTGAGCGGCGCCGCCAAACGACTCGAGGACAAGGCGGTGTAGCCCTTCCGGGCCTGCACGACGAGGCCTGTCCGTTTCACCCGCACCTCAATCTCGCGGTACTTGCCGTCCTGCGCCTGATTGGTTGGGGTGTAGCCCAGCATGTAGTAATTGCTGTTCTCGACCTTGATGCGGTCGAACGCGCCCAGAAACCCCCGGGATGCCACGACAGCGAAGCCTCCGGTTTCGACCGACAGCGCGCGGAGGTTGTCTTGCGACGCCCTCAAGGTGTCTTGCAACGCCGTTGTCTTGAGCTTCTCCTGGCCGGCTTCCATATCGCCTGGGGGCGTGGATGCGACGTCCACCATGTCGTCGCCCCCTTGAGTGTAGACGCGCGGGTCGAAGCTGTACACGATCAGGTTGGCGCGATTTGCCGCACCGACAAACGAGCGGTATTGATCGCGCAATTCGCGCGATTCATCATCCTGACTGCCGAACTGGTAGTCGATGCCCTCGCCGATGAGGACCATGGCCTTTCGACGATTCCTGACGGTGGCGGCGTACGCGGCCATCTGGCTCAGCGTTTCGAGCGACGAACGCGCGTTGAACATCCGTTCCGGCTTGGCGGCCTCGGGATTCGCCGCCTCGGGCGTCCCGTCCATGGACAGGCCGGCCAGTGCCGGCGAGATCACCTTGCGCCCGACGCACCGTTGGACGACCTGGAGGAGCAATGCCCGGTTGCTCGTAAAGCCCTGAGCCGCCGAGCGTGCGCCGGATGTGGTGATGACGGCGGCCAGATCGCCGGGCGCCACGTTCTTCTCGATGAACTGTTTGGCGATCACCCTCGCCGCGTTGGATCGCAATGCCGTGATGTGAAGATCGTCGAGCACGATCAGGTACAGCCGTCCATCGAACCCGCGATCGTTCGACTGCGTATCCACCTGGATGGGGCGACCGGCCTGAACCGGCGGCAAATCCCTGTTGGTGGCCACATTGACCATGCTGAACCCGGACACGGTCTGAGGTTTCCCGTCCTCCAACACCTCGAATTCATCAGCTCGAAGGTCCGACACGAACCGGCCCATCTTGTCGATGACGATGGCGTCCACCTGGACGGCGTTCACGTTTGTGGTGAAGGTGATCGGTGGCTGCTGCGAAGCGGGCTGTTGCGGCTTCGGAGCGCCACCTTGCTGCGTGGCTGGCGGCTGCGGGGCCGCGGCCCCTCCAATGCCAGCGACGGTTGAAAACGCCAGCACGATGACCGTGCCGACGAGACTGATCCGATTCGTTGAGGGGTACATCGACACGTGCTGCCTCCCGGTACCTGACTTGTGACGGGCGTTAGTACCAGTATCCCTGAACAGCCTCGCGGCCGCCAGTCCCACAGGACGCCCCCCGGGGCTCTCGGTTTTCGAGTCCTGGGTCCTGACGGGTCTCCGCCGGCCGGACATTGAGGTATTCTGGCGGCCAAGGTACAGTGCCGGCGTCGAGCAGACTCTCTTCCTGGTGCCGTCAACGATCGAGGAGTGCTACCAATGACAACCGCGAAATGGATGTGTGTCGCCGCTTTTGCGCTGGGATTGTGTCTCTCCCCGGCGCCCCCAGCTGCTGGTCAGGCCACCAGTCCCAGGTTCAAGGCTACCGCGGTGACGCAACCCGCGATCAGGAAGAGCGCAGAAGATGTCACCGCTGCGCAGCTGAAAGCCTATCTGTCGTTCGTCGCCTCCGACGAGATGGAAGGGCGGGCGGATCCATCGAAGGGCCTCGATATCACGGCGAAGTTCATCGCGACGATGCTGTCCCGGTTCGGCGTCAAGGGCGCCGGCGACGGCGGCGACTACTTTCAGAAGATCGTGCTGAAGAAGGACAAGGTCTCGTCCGACGGCACCGAGGTTCAGCTGGGAGGCAAGAAGTTCGCGGCCGGCAAGGACTTTCTGGCCGCTCCAACGCCCGGCTCGATCAGCGCGGCGATGGTGTTTGCCTCTGACGGCTGGTTCATCAAGGCCAAGAACCTCGACGCCTACAAGGACCTGGACCCCAAGGGAAAGATCGTCATCATCCTCAGCGGCGGGATACCGACCGGCGTGACGATGGCTGATCTGATGAACGGAAAGCGCGGGGAGGACTGGATCGACCCGGTCGCCTACGCCCAGAAGAAAGGGGCGGTGGGCGTGATTGCCCTGAATTCGCTGTTCACCCAGGCCATGCCCGAGATGATGGACCGGATGCGGAAACAGGCCGAAGACGGGAGCTTCTATCCGGAGAAGCTGCCACGGCAGGGCGGAACGCCATTGCCGCAGATCACCGCGAATCTCGCGCTCGTCCAGGCCATCTTCGCGGGCGAAAAAATCTCGGCTCGAGCGATTCTGTTGAGCGCGCCCCCTGAGGGCACGCCGGTCAAGCCGTTTGCTCTGGCGGCCGAGAAGCAGATCACGATCTCCGTCAAGGTCACCACCGAAGTGGTGTCGACTCAGAACGTGGTCGCGGTGGTCGAGGGCAGCGACCCGGTGCTGAAGGGCGAGTACGTCGCGCTCGGGGCCCACTACGATCACGTCGGCGTCGGCAGCCCCATCAACGGGGACACGATCCGCAACGGGGCGGACGATGACGGGTCGGGAACGGTGGCGTTGCTGGCCATGGCCGAGGCGCTCTCGAAGGCACCGCGCCGTCCGAAGCGGTCGGTGCTCTTCGTCTGGCACATGGGCGAGGAGATGGGCCTGTGGGGATCGCAGTACTTCACGATGTTCCCGACCGTGCCCATCGACAAGATCGTGGCCCAGCTCAACATCGACATGATCGGCCGCAGCAAGGCCGCCGGCGACAGCAATCCCCGCAACAAGGATCTGTCGGGCCCCAACGAGGTCTACGTGATCGGGTCGAGGATGATGAGCACCGAACTCGGCGATCTGAACGAAGCAGTCAACAACGCCTATCTGAAGATGACGTTCAACTATCGCTACGACGATCCGAAGGATCCCGAGCGCTTCTTCTACCGGAGCGACCATTTCAATTACGCCGTCAAGAATGTCCCGATCATCTTCTACTTCACGGGCGTCAACGCCGACTATCACCAGCCGAGCGACGAAGTGTCCAAGATCGACTTCCCGAAGTTCGAGAAGATCGCACGGACCATTTACGTCACGCTCTGGGAAATCGGTGAACTGAAGGCGCGACCGAAGGTCGACAAAGAACTGCCGCCAGAAGCGAAGCGCGGTATGTAATGAGGTATGGCCCGCACTGGACTCGCCGCGCGCGCGCAGGCTGACCGGATCAGTCTGCCGGAAGCCCGGCGTCTGGCGCTTGCCGCGCAGGGATTCGACAGGCCCCGTCCAGCGCGTGTCGGCGAGCGGCGCCTCGCGGAGACCATCCACCGGATGGGCCTCCTGCAACTGGACTTCGTCAACGTCCTGACGCCATCGCACTATCTAGTCCCGTTCTCGCGGGTCGGACCGTACGACAGGTCTCACCTCGACCGGGTGGTATACGGCGGCAAGCAGTTCACTGAAGCCTGGGCACACGAGGCGTCGATCGTACCGTTGGCCACGTGGCCGCTCTTGCGGTACCGGCGCGAGACTCATATCGCACGTCCGTGGGGCTTCGACCAGATCATCTCGAAGCATCACGAGTACGTGGAGACAGCCATCGACGAGATCCGGCGGCGGGGGCCGCTCGGGGCAGCCGATCTGCCCGATCCGTCGCACGCGGCAAGGCGCATACCCGGGGCTTGGTACGGCAGTGTGCCTCGGGCGGTGCTGGAGGCATGCTTTGGGCGCGGCCAGCTCGCCGTGACGGCGCGTCGCGACAACTTTTCCCGCGTCTTTGATCTGGCAGAACGCGTCATCCCCACCGAGCACCACGACCGCGTAGTCGAGCGTCACGACGGCCAACGCGAGTTGCTCATGCTGGCCGCAGGCGCGTGCGGCGTGGGCGCAGCCGCCGATCTGGCTGATTACTTCCGCATGAAGGTCGGCGAGGCGAGGCCGCGAATCGCGGAGCTCGTGGAAGCCGGCCGGCTCCATGTCGTTGGCGTCGATGGCTGGCGCGAACCCGCCTATGTGCAACCGGGTGCGATCGCACCAATAGCCGTCGACGCGCGAGCCTTGCTCTCTCCGTTCGACCCGCTGATCTGGTTCAGACCTCGCACGGCCAGGCTCTTTGATTTCGATTATCGTTTCGAGATCTTCGTTCCAGGTCCCAAGCGCAAATGGGGCAGCTACGTGCTGCCGTTCGTCTTCGGCGAACGACTGGCCGCGCGTGTCGCTGTGAAGGCCGACCGGGGCCACCGCCGCCTCCTTGTGCCTGCGGCGTTTCTCGAAGCATGGGCAGACGCCGAGCCGGTTGCCGAGGCGCTCGCGCTCGAACTCCAGACGCTCTCGAAGTGGCTCGGCCTGGACACCGTGCACGTGGGACGACGTGGCAATCTGGCTGGCACGCTCAAGGCGGCCACCCGCAGCGTTCGGCGCTAGTTCCTGGAAATGACGTGGTAAAGGGTGTCGCGCTCGACCGGGTCTCGGCCAGCCGCGCGAATGACGCTCTGGATCTGCTGCGTCGTCATGCCATCGGGAGTGGTGGCACCAGCCATGTGGTAGATTTTCTCTTCCTGCACGGTGCCGTCCATATCGTCCACACCGAACCACAGTGACGTCTGCGCCACCTCGACGCCAGTGGCCACCCAGAACGCCTTGACGTGAGGCACGTTGTCGAGCATCAGCCGGCCGACAGCATGCACGCGCAGTGTATCGGCGGCTGACGGTGCCGGCAGTTTGCGCATCTGGTTGTTGTCCGGATGGAACGCGAGCGGGATGAACGCCTGAACTCCGCCGGTTTCCGCCTGCAGTGCGCGGATGCGCAGCATGTGATCGACCCGCTCCTCATTGGTCTCGATGTGCCCATAGAGCATCGTGATGTTCGAGCGCATGCCCAGCTGGTGAGCCAGCCTGTGGATGGCCAGAAACCGATCGGCATCGCACTTGTCGGCGCAGATCTTCTGCCGGACGCGATCGGCAAACACTTCGGCACCGCCGCCTGGCAGCGAATCCAGCCCCGCCGCGGCAAGTTCGCGCAACACGCGTTCGTCAGTCATGGAGAACAGGTCGGCGAAGAAGGCAATCTCCACCGCCGTGAAGCACTTCAGATGCACATCGGGCCGGATGCGCTTGAGCCCGCGCAGCAGGTCGAGGTAATAGTCGAATGGCAGGTCCGGGTGCAGGCCGTTGACCACGTGCACCTCGGTGATTGATTCACTGGCATGCCGGCGAAGCTTCTCCCACACCTGTTCGAGCGACAGCGTGTACGCGTCCGTGTCGCCGGGCATCAGGCGCGCAAACGAGCAGAACAGGCAGTTGGCCACACAGACGTTCGTGGCTTCGAGTTTGACGTTGTGGTTGTAGAAGGTGACGTTGCCGTGCCGCCGCTCGCGCTCGCGATTGGCGAGCCAGCCCACCGCGAACAGATCCTCGCATTCGAACAGCCTCACCCCGTCCTGCAGGGTGAGCGACTGCCCCGCGGCAAGCTTGTCGCTCAGATCGACGAGCCCCGCACGCGCGACTCTCTCCTGGCCGAACATCTGATCGATTTTGCCATGCTATACTGGCCGCTGACAAATCGTGCTCCAGTCGAGCGGCCAGGGAAGTTGGGTGCAACACCCACACGGTCCCGCCACTGTAAACGGGGAGCGCGCGCATCAATGGCAGCCAGACATCAGGCTGCCCGTCACGGCGCTAGAAGGGCGCTGGAAGACGTGAGGCGGGCGCGACGATCCGTAAGTCAGGAGACCTGGCGCTTCGGCTACTGACGTAACTCCTCTGCGGCCTCCCGCCCATCGGGTCGGCCAGCAGAAACGCTCGGTGCGAGGTCACACCGACAGGAGATGAGATGATGCGCCTGTTTTTTTCCCTGATCATTGCGGTCTTCTTGTGTGTCGTCCCGACGACGGTATTGGCTGGTCCCGAAAGCGGGCAACCGGTCAAGGGCCACGTCGTCGATCCGACGGGACGCCCTGTCCCGCATGTCACTGTGCTGATCCAGTCAGCTGCCGGCCACGTGCGTCAGGCGCAAACTGACGCTGTCGGCGCGTTTGCGTTTCCGGATGTGGTGCCAGGTGTCTACGACATCGTGGCGCCGGTGGACGGCTTCCGCAGCAACCGAATGAAGGTGGCCGTCGGCGACGAGACGCCACCCGACATCCAGATCACGCTTGCGCTGTCTGCCGTCACCGAATCGGTCGTGATCTCGGCGGGCTACGTCGATACGCCGCTCTCGGAGGCCCCGGGGAACGTCACCACCCTGACGAGCGCCGATCTCACAGCACGCCAGTTGACGGGCGTGGCGCAGGCGCTTCAATTGGTTCCGGGCTTCTCGGTCGCGCCCACAGGAGGCGCAGGCAGCCTCACCTCGCTCTTTCCTCGCGGCGGCGATTCAGACTACACGCTGGTGCTGCTCGATGGCGTCCGCCTCAACAGCATGGGCGGCGGGTTTGATTTCGGCCATCTCTCGACGACGGGTCTCGATCAGGTGGAAGTGGTACGCGGCCCCCAAAGCGCGGTGTTCGGCGCCGATGCCATTGGCGGCGTGATTCAGCTTCGCTCGAAAATCGGGGGCAGGCCCGCCGCGTCCGCCGGATTCGAATCCGGCGGGTACGGCACGAATCGGCTCACGCTCGGCACCACAGGCTCGAGCGGACTCTTCAGCTGGGGCGCGCACGTCGAACGCTCGACGAGCGACGGTTGGACCCAGGCCGCACCCGGCACGACCGACCGAGTCACCAACGACAACGATCGGTCCACGGCAGTTACCGTGGCGACCAGCTGGGCGCTGTCGCCTCGCTCGACGCTGCGTGTGGACGGCCGCTTCAGTGCCGACGACCGCGGGTACCCTGGCCCGTTCGGGTCCAACCCGATCGGCGCGTATACCGGCATCGACCGCATCTCGCGGGGCCGGAACGACAATGGCCTCGGTTCCGTCGCGTTCACGCATGAGTGGGCTCCGCACAGCACGCTCAAGATCCAGGCGACGTATGCGGACCTGCGATCCAAGTTCGCCAGCCCGTGGGGCGATTCAACGTCGAGCACGCGTCGGTTCACCGCCCATGCGCAAGTGGACCGTGCGATCTCTTCCTGGTTCGCCTCGTCGGTTGGCGCGGATTTGACCAGTGAGCGCGGCGACAGCACCTATATCGTTGGCACGGCCGGGCAGATGGTGCCAGTGCGCCGGCAGGTCGCCAGCTACTTCGCCGAAGGCCGGTTCCGACCGTCGGATCGCCTCGTTGTGACAACCGGTGTGCGTGTCGAGCACATCGTCAGGCGAGCGCTCGAAGCGGACCCGTTGGCCTACACCCCGCGGCCGCCTCTGCCCGAGGACCGGCTGTTCTCCGTCAACCCGCGCGTCGCGCTCGGCTATTACCTGCGAGCGTCTGGAGATCACGGGGGCGACTGGACCCGCGTCCACGCCACCGCGGGCACGGGCATCAGGCCGCCCGACGCGCTGGAGATTGGGTTTACGGACAACGCCGGCCTGAAGCCCGAACGCAATCGCAGTGTTGATGCCGGCATCGAACAGTCGTTGCTGGGTGGACTCCTGGTGGTGGACGCGACGGGCTTCGTCAATCGCTTCGACGATCTGATTGTAGCGGTGGGCGGATCAATTCAGAGCTACAGTCGATTCCGCACCGACAACATCTCGAACGCGCGGGCGAGAGGCATCGAAACGTCTGGGGCTTTTCGTACGCGAGGCGGGTTCGAGGTTCGCGCCAGCTACACGCGGCTCGACACCGCGATCCTGGCCGTCGATCGGTCGCCGTTGGCGCCGCCGCCCTTCGCCGTTGGCGATCAACTGCTGCGCCGTCCCCGCCACCAGGCAAGCCTCGACGTTACCTGGACGCGCGGGCCGGTCGTCGCGTTCGCGCGAGTTGGCGGAAGAAGCCGGATGCTGGACGTCGAGCCGAACTGGGGCGCGCTCTACGGCGGTCTCTTCCACACGCCAGGGTTTGCTGTCGTCTCTGCGGGCGCCTCGTTGGCGGTCGGGCACGGCATCAATCTCACGGCCCGCGTCGACAACCTGCTCGACCGCCAGTACGAGGCGGTCCTGGGCTACCCCGCATCTCGCCGATCCTTCACCGTCGGAGTGCGACTTGCTACAGGCAGATAACGTCTCCTACGTACACGGGGCGGGCGGACGAGCCGACCCCGGAGTCGAGTCGCGCGACGCATTACCCGGCGTCCAACGAGTCTCGATCTCGGTCGAGCGCGGGGCGGTGGTCGGACTGCTCGGTCCAAATGGATCCGGCAAGACGACGTTGCTGCGGGTGCTGTCCGGAATGCTCCGTCCGACGGAAGGGCGCGTGACGCTGGACGGGGCTGGCATCGACACGATGCCCAGGCGCGCACTCGCCCGCCGGATTGCGGTGGTGCCGCAGGAAACGCATCTCGCCTTCGACTACACCGTGCGCGAGGTGGCGCTGATGGGGCGCTACCCGCACCTGGGCCCGTTCGAACTCGAAGGTCCGCGCGATCTGGCTATCGCACGCGACGCGCTGGCGGCCACCGGGACGGTCGATCTCGAAGACCGAAGTTTCGCCACGCTGTCTGGCGGCGAGAAGCAGCGCGTCGTGATCGCCAGTGCCCTGGCGCAACAAGCCGACATCCTTCTGCTCGATGAGCCCACCGCCTCGCTCGACCTCGGCTACCAGTTGGAGATATCGACCTTGGTGGCCCGGTTGAACCTCGATCGCGGCCTCACCGTTGTCGTCGCGACGCACGACCTGAACTTCGCGGCGGGGCTCTGCCGCTCGCTGGTATTGCTGCGCGGCGGCAAGGTGCTTGTCGCCGGACCCACCGCGGACACGTTGAACGCAGCGGCTATCCGTGCGCTCTACGACGTGGAGGCCAGCGTCTGGTTCGACGAGCGTGCGGGCCGGGTCGCCGTGGTTCCCATCGAAAGACTCCGCCATGTTTAGCAGCCGGTGGTGGGCTGCTGACGTACGGCGCCGCCTGATCGGATGGACGCTTCTGCTGGGTCCACTCACTCTCGCCGCGATGATTGGCGCACCGCTGGTCGGAACGACCCGAATCAGCCTCGCCCGTGCATTCGACTCGTCGGTACCCTTTGCCGACAACGTCGACGCCCAGATCTTCTTCATCGCCAGGCTGCCCCGGGTGCTGGCCGCCGCGTTGGTGGGTGCCTCGCTCGCCGCGGCGGGCGTCGTCTTTCAAGCGCTGCTGCGTAATCCGCTCGCCACGCCGTTCACCCTTGGCGTGTCGGCGGGCGCAGCACTGGGCGCCGTGTTGGCCATCACGCTCAAATTGCAACTGACACTCTGGGGCGTTTCGGCGGTCACCGGAGCCAGCTTCGCTGGCGCACTTGGCGCGGTCGGCATCGTGTACGCGCTGGCGCGAGCCCGACACCGTGGCTTCTCGACAAACGTGCTGCTGCTGGCCGGCGTCACGCTCAATTCGTTCTTCTCGGCGCTCATCCTCTTCGTGCAGTACATCGCCGACCCGGCCGAGACCATTCAGACGCTTCGCTGGCTGATGGGTGATCTGGGCGTGGCCGGGTACGGTCCGCTCCTGGCGGCGATCCCGCTCACGGGGGTGGCCTTCGTCGCGTTCGCCTGGCTGCCGCGGTCGATGAACCTGCTGAGTCTTGGTGCCGACGCGGCCGCATCGCGCGGCGTCAACGTGGTCCGTACGCAACAGGTCGCCTTTTTCAGCGCCTCACTTGTGACGGGCGCGGCCGTGTCTCTCGGAGGGCCGATCGGATTTATCGGCATCATCGTGCCGCACCTGGTCCGTCTCATGGTCGGCGCCGATCACCGGATCGTCTTGCCAGCCGCTACGCTGTTGGGCGCGGCATTTCTCATTGTGTGTGATGTACTGGGGCGACTGGTGATGGCGCCGGTTGAACTGCCGGTGGGCATCATCACGGCGATTATCGGGGGACCGTTCTTCTTGTGGCTGTTGGTCAGACAGAGATGAGTCGGGATTTCCGCCTTCGCCGAGGCTTCGGCAGACACGCGGGGTTCGGGATTGGGGATTAGGGAATCGGCAAAGTGCACGGGCGCAGACGATCGTGCCTGCGGGAGAACGGCTTCCGAAGCGGCCCCTCGAACCGAGCCGACAGCGTTAGTTCGCAAAACGTGCCGTGAAGGCCAAAACAGGGAGCGCGAATAGCGCAATCGTGAGGTCGGCGACGAGCCCTGGCAAGGCATGTTTTGCCGGCGAGCGTGAGCGGGGACGCGGAGGAACCGTCTTTCCACAGGCACAACTCAGCGCCCAGCGAACTCCACTAGGGATTCGGAACGTGGGAATGAACCAGAGACACCCCCGCTGCGGCCGCTTCGTTGCGGCCGCGATCATACTCGCGGCGCTGGGAATGGTACGGGGCGCCGCCCAGCAGCCGCCGCACCGCATCGTGTCGCTCGTGCCGTCGGTCACCGAGATGCTGTATGCGATCGGGGCGGGTTCGCGCGTCGTGGCCGTCAGCAGCTTCGACCACTTCCCCGCAGAGGTCGATCGGCTGCCACGAGTGGGAGCGCTGATCGATCCCGATCTCGAGAAGATCCTCTCGCTCCGACCCGATCTGGTCATCACCTACGGCAGGCAGGCCGACCTGACCGCCAAACTCGCGAGGGCGAGCGTGCCGACGTTCGTGTTTCGCCACGGATCGCTCGCCGACGTCACGAGTATGCTGCGCGAACTCGGGCGGCGACTCGGCATGGTGGCAGACGCCGAGCGCGTGGCAGCAGGCATCGAGCGCGATCTTGACGCGATTCGAATCCGGGTGGGACGCGAGGCGCGGCCAAAGGCGTTGCTGGTGATCGGCCGCGAGCCGCGATCGCTGAGAGCCATCAACGTGAGCGGCGGGTACGGCTTCCTCCACGACCTGATGGAACTGGCCGGCGGCATTAACGTCTTTGGCGACGTGAAGCGGGAATCGCTCCTCGTGTCGACAGAGACAATCCTGGCCCGCGCGCCCGACGTGATTCTGGAACTGCACTACACGGACGCGCCATCGCAGACACTCGTTGACCAGGAGCGTGCCGCCTGGAGTCTGCTGTCGGCGGTCCCCGCCGTCAAACATGATCGGGTCGAACTTCTGTTCGGCGAGGAGTTGGTGTTGCCCGGACCGCGCGTCGTCCTGACCGCCACCGCGTTTGCCCGCGCGCTTCACCCCGGGCTGATGCTGCGGTAGAAGACCACTCCGGAAGGGGTTTCTTTCCAACGCGAATTCGAAGGCAACGGGGGGAATATCTAGTTAGCTATCTTCTTGAGAAACACTTCTTTTCTGGCAAGGCCGGGTGTCTCAATAATGACTCGAAAGGCCAGCTTTGGAGATAGTGTCAGTGATCGTTCCTTTCCGTCTAGTAGATTGGGGCGGTTCATCATCGAACCGGTGTCCGTACCTATCTGAGCTCTCGTACCGGCGCTCCAATCGTAATATGCATAGCAGGGACAGGAGAACGTCATGAGTCTCGTGTCGACATTCAGCGAGTATGAATCTGCCCAAACCTCCGTCAATCTACCACGGTCGGCGTCATAGGTCGCGATGACCGTAATGTGCTTGAGACTATCTAGTTGATTGAGTTTCTGCCTCGGAATAGAGGCGCACGAAACGAGAGCAATGACCGCTGAAGAAAGCAGGAAGAACTGCAACTTCCTCATTGCCAACTCCATTCAGACTAACTGCGGGACCTGGCTGGCATGAGCCTTGTTATCGGACGCCAATGCAAACAGGGCCCCAGTGACTTTCCCAACATGCGCTGCTGACTCTATCAAACGCCGGCCTTCCGAGCAAGTCAACGATGTTGCGAACGGCGTTCGTCGACCATAATCGCCTTTGCCCGCGCGCTTCACCCTCTATGATGCTGCGGTAGAAAACCACTCCGGGAGTGGTTTCTACATCGCGCACAATCTGCAATCTGACTTCCCACAGGAAGTCGCAAATTCTGCAATGCCTCTTTCGCGCCTCGGGCGATCCTCCAGATTCCCTCGTAATTCCGGGTGTTTCTTGCCCCTTTCTGCCTCCGCCACCTGGCCCAAGTCTTGAAGATGACGATGGTAGAATGGCAAGCGTGGAAGCGGCACACCCGCACGTGACATACGCCGACTTGGAGCGCTGGCCCGACGACGGCAAGCGGTACGAGTTGTACGACGGCGAGGTGCGTGTGGTTCCAGCGCCGAGCAACCTCCACCAGATTGTCCAGGCCAATCTCTTGGACATCCTGTTTGAGTATCGAAAGACCCACGGCGGTCGGGTGTTCAGCACCCCACTCGACATCGTCTTTCGGGAAGACACTGTTGTTCAGCCGGATATTACGTATCTGACGGTGGCGTCTGCGCGACTGCTGGAGATGCACAAGCCGATCCGCTTCGCGCCGGATTTGGTCGTCGAGGTCCTTTCGCCGTCCACGTCGAAGTGGGATCGCATCAAGAAGTACGGCGTGTACGCGCGGCACGGCGTGGCAGAGTACTGGATAGTCGATCCAGAAAACGAGACAGTCGAGATCTTCGCGCTTCGGGATGGATCGTACGAACTGGCGTCCTCGGGCCGGCGGACAGGTCAGTTGACCTCAGCCACTCTGCCGGAATTGGTGCTGGAACTCGAGCGGGTGTTCTCGACGCAGTAAGGCCCTACGCAAACTCGACGGCGACGGCGTGCGGGATGAGGCCGGCCTCGTGCGCACGGTCGAGGAGCAGTCGCACCGCGACGCGCCCCTGATCGCCGTAGCTGAGGGTCAACTCGTTGACGTACATCCCGACAAATCGATCCGCCTTCGCCCGGTCGAGGCCGCGGCCGAACTGCATCGCATAGTCGAGCGCCTCGTCCCGGTGCGTCAGACCATAGCTGATGCTCTCGTGGAGCAGCGCGCTCACGGTCTTGATGGCGTCGGGCCCGAGATCGCGGCGAATCACGTTGCCGCCAAGCGGCAGCGGCAGCCCCCCGGTTTCGATGGCCCACCATTCGCCCAGATCCACGATCTTCTTCAGTCCCTCGTTTGCGTAGGTGAGCTGCCCTTCGTGGATGAGCAGGCCGGCGGCCACCTCTCCGCGAATAACGGCCTCCTGAATCTGGTCGAACGGCATCACAACCGTCTCGACGTCCGGCCGATAGAGTTTGAGCGCCAGGTAGGCCGTGGTCAGCAGGCCGGGAACCGCCACTCGCACGCCGGCGACCGAGTCTGGGCCATCGTTCTTCGAGACGACGACCGGTCCGTAGTTCGACCCCATGCTCGCGCCGTGCGGCAGCAGGATGTACCGATCGTGAAGGTGCGCGTAGGCGTGAATCGAGATGGCGGTGACCTCGTACTTCCCGTCAAACGCCGCGCGGTTCAGCGTTTCGATATCCGAGAGCACGTGCACGAATTCGTAACCCTTCGTGTCGACGTGGCCCTTGGCCAGCGCGAAGAACATGAAGGCATCGTCGGAATCAGGACTGTGGGCGACATGGATACGCATGGCAGAAGTGTACCATGCGTCGGGCGCGCTACTTCGGTGGCTTGATGACGACGAGGCCGGATTCCTCCAGCGCCTTCTGACGCCGGCGCTCTTCTTCGTTCTCTTTCCGGCGCGCCTCGTCCGCCTTGTAGCGCTTCATCCGATCGGCTTCCCACTGGGCCAGTTTCATAATCCCGAGGATGGCCAGAGTGCTGACGTCCACGCGAGGCGATCGGAACTCAATCGGCGTGAGCAGGTTGACGATATCGGCGTGCGTCGGGCCGCCCCAGGGAATCACGCCTCTTGGCGCCAGTTCCTCGCGCGTGAACAACTGAATCGTCGGCGCCAGCGCCACAACCTCGACGTAGTAGTTCAGTTTGAGCCCGGACTTGTTCTCGGAGGGCGCGCGATCGGCCAGAAGCCGCTTGATGCGATCGAACGATACGCCCAGCGCGTCGATGTCCGGCACGTTGGGTGAGGTCGTTTGTGAAGCTGATGCGGAGGGAGTCTGCGCCTCGGGCGGTGCCTGCTGGCCGACCGCTCCTGGTTGCTGAGCGTGCAGCAGGGCCGGCTGGATGCCGATGACGGATGCTAGCAGGATTGTCAGGGTGCGCCGCATAGAAGGTAGGACGAGTGTACCTCCAGTTCGGACGGGAAGGGTGATTTCTACTTACTTTTCCACTCCTCGTACCAGGCCATCTGGATGGCCTCGAGCTTTGGCTCGTTGGAGGCGTGCGGATCGTCGGCGAAGCCATCGAGTTCGACGACGCGCTGGCGCAGATCCACGAAGCGAATCGTGAGCGGATCCTCGTCCGGAAACTTCTCGCTCAGCGCGATGCCGATGTCTTCGGAGTCGATCCACTTCACGATCCGACTTCCTGGCTCTTCTTAGACGTGTCTTTTCCGAGGTGGATGCCGCCGCCTTCTTGAACGTAGTTGCGGGTGTACATCGGGATCTCGCACACGATGTCCCCGTGGACGACTGCCTGGCATCCCAGGCGTGAATGGGGCGTGACATCCCAGGCCGTGTCGAGTCTGTCGATCTCGTCATCCTGCATCTCGCTGAGGTTCTGCACGCCCTCACGGACCACCACGTGGCAGGTGGTGCAGGCACAACTGCCGCCACAGGCGTGCTCGAGCGGCACGCCAAAGTTCATGGCGATATCGAGCAACGACCCGGGCAGGCCATGGTGCGAGTACGTCAGCGATGCCGGGTCGACATCGAGCACCCGGGTCTCGCCATCAACGATGAATGTCACTTTCGGCATAACAGTTGCTCGCGTTACCGGCCCTTCGACGCCACCTCATCGGCCGTGCGCCCGGCCAGCGCGGCCTGGACCGTCCAGTTCATCATCACCTCGGCGAGATGGCGCGTCCCGTCGTTGAGCGCCTGGGACTTCGCCTGAAGCAGCACCCGATCGGACGTGGACATCGCGAGAGACAGGTCGGCCAGCGCCGCACGAATCGATGCCACTTCGCCAGGCGCCAGCAGCGTGGACGCAATCTGATCGAAATCCGGCCGCCGCAGCGTCTTCTCCGTCGCCTGCATGATGGTCTCGGCCTCGTTGCGCACCTCGATGAGCAGGCGCGCTTCGACATCTTCCTCCGCGTGTTCGAACGATTCGATGAGCATGCGCTCCACCTCTTCGTCCGTGAGTCCGTACGACGGCTTCACTTCGATCGCCTGTTCGACGTTGGTGCGCAGCTCGCGTGCGAAGACACTCAGGATGCCGTTCGCGTCAATCTGGAACCTGACCTGGACGCGCGGAAGTCCGGCGGGCATTGGAGGAATGCCCCGCAGCTTGAAGCGGCCGAGTGACCGGTTGTCGCCGGCCATCTCCCGCTCACCCTGGAGGATGTGGATATCGACGGCCGTCTGGCTGTCGACAAACGTCGTGAACATCTCGCTGCCGCTGGCCGGAATCGTCGAATTGCGCAGGATGATCTTCGAGACGATGCCGCCCATCGTCTCGATACCCAGTGAGAGCGGCGTCACATCGAGCAGCAGCATCTCGCGCCGCCCGCTCACGAGGATGTCGGCCTGCACGGCGGCGCCAAGCGCAACGACCTCATCGGGATTCAGATCGGAGTGCGGAGTCTGGCCAAAAAGCCGTTCGACTTCGCGCCGCACCATCGGGATGCGGGTCGAGCCTCCGACCAGCACGACTTCGTCGATCTGGTCGGGCTTGAGTCCGGCATCCTCGAGCGCACGGCGGCACGGCTGCAGCGTCCGTTCGACGATCGGCCCGACCAGCGTCTCGAAGTCTGTCCGCGTCATATGCCGGCGATAGGGCTCGAGTCGCCCCGGCATCTGATCGACGACGATGTCGGCCTGATCGAATTCCGAGAGATCCCACTTCGCCCGGATGACCGCCTTACGAATGGCCTGGATCGCATCGGCGCGCACGCTCGGGTCGAAACCGAGTTCGTCGGCGATCTGCTCCACCAGCAGGCGGTCGATATCGTCACCACCGAGGTGCGTATCGCCATTGGTCGAGAGCACCTGGAACACCCCGTCCTCGACCTTGAGGATCGAGATGTCGAAGGTGCCGCCGCCGAGGTCATACACGGCGATGACGCCGTGGTGTCGCTTGTCGAGGCCGTAGGCGAGGCAGGCGGCCGTCGGCTCGTTGATGATGCGCAGGACGTCCAGCCCGGCAAGCCGGCCGGCGTCGCGCGTGGCGGTCCGCTGCGCATCGTTGAAGTACGCCGGGACGGTGATGACCGCTCGATCCACTTCCGTATCGAAGTCGCCCTCGCGGGCGAACACGGCTTCGGCGCGCCGCTTGAGCTCCCGCAGGATGAAGCCAGAGACCTCTGGCGGAGTCAGGTCCCGGTCGCCCAGGTGGATGTGAACCACGCCCCCGGCTTCGCCACTGACCTTGAAGGGAAACCAGCGGGATTCGCCGGCCACGTCCTCGATGCCGCGGCCCATGAAGCGCTTGACCGAGTAGACCGTGCGCATCGGGTCGGTCAGCAATCGTCGCTGGGCCTCGCGGCCGACGTAGATCGCGTTGTCTTCGCCGATCGACACAATTGAGGGCAGCAGCGCCTCGCCGGACTCGTCGGCCAGCACAGCTGGCGCGCCGTCACGCACCATGGCCACGAGGCTGTTGGTCGTGCCGAGGTCGATGCCAACCACCTTGCTCATGCGCGCGCCGCCTGGTCGGTGTCAATCTCCCGACGAACTGTCGCGAGCAGGTTGGTCAGATAGGTGCGTTCAACGAGCAACGCTCGCAGCGCCTCCAGCGTCGCGAGCCGGCCCGGGATATCGCCGCCCTCACACTGCGCGTCGTGTCGGGCCATCAAGGCGTTGAGCTGACGCTCGTGCTCGTTGAGGTTGGCCTGGATCGGCCGTCGGGCCGCCTCGAGCCTGGCGCTGACCTCGGCCCCAGCGGCCCCTTCGGCGCGCATCTGCTGGATGGCCTCGAGCTGTTCGTTGAGCTCGAAGACCTCCTCGAGCAATTGCGGCGGCACCGTCGACGTGGCATCGTGCGATTCCTTGGGTGCAAAGCCTTCCAGCTTGAGCAGGTACTCCAGCCGATCCACGGGGTCGCGCAGCGTGCGGAACGCGTCGTTCAGATACGACGATCGCTCGAGGCTCGCCAGGCGTTCGGTCGAGCTGGAGTTGTAGAAGTAGTCGGGGTGGAACTGCCGGCTGAAGGCGCGAAATCGCTGCTCGAGATCGTGCAGGTCCAGATTCAGCCGCCGGGGCAGGCCAAAAAACCTGAAATAGTCGCCATGGCGTCCGAGCGTGAGTATCCGGTCGCACCGAGGACAGAAGTGTACGTCGACCGGCGCCTGCGTGCCGCAGTGTTTGCAGGGCTGAATCGTGACCGCAGAGGTGTCGGGCTGCATATCAGGTTCGAGTCCAGGCGCGGGATGCGCCTCGTCTGGACGCTCCCTTTGAAAGAGGGGCTGCCCCGCCAGTTGCCCGACGGGGCGCCCGGTGCTCGGGCAGGTGTGGAGGCCTGGTTTGCCCCTGTCCGAACACGTCACGAGGCCGGCTCAAACCAGCCGGCGCAACACCACTACACGCTGAAGGAACTGCCGCAACCGCAACTGCCCTTCGCGTTGGGATTGATGAAGTGCAGTCCCTTGCCCATCAACGCCGCGTCGTACTCGAGCGTCGTCCCGGCGAGATAGATCAGGCTCTTCTTGTCGACGAAGACCTTGGTTGCGCCCGGCCCCTCGAACACTTCATCGCCGCTGCGCGCTTCCTGCTCCCAGCTGAACGTGTAGCTGAGGCCCGAGCAGCCGCCGCCCTTCACGCCCACCCTGAGGCCGCCCTGGGCGATGCCCTGCTTCGTCATCAGCTTCTGGATGTGCTTGGCCGCCGCTTCGGTAATCTGAATCGCCAGTTGAGTCTCCATGGCTACTGTCCCGCCTCCTGCTTGCGCTTGAAGTCGGCAATGGCCGCCTTGATCGCGTCCTCCGCCAGCACCGAGCAGTGTACCTTTACCGGCGGCAGCGCCAGTTCGGC
>Ga0334722_10001854_pt1 | contig 25132 bp, 24 predicted proteins | sample C3_bottom_MG_FD_207210 | JGI IMG/M metagenome (GOLD analysis project Ga0334722, IMG submission 207210) | Sediment microbial communities from Yellowstone Lake, YNP, Wyoming, USA - C3_bottom | ecosystem: Environmental > Aquatic > Freshwater > Lake > Sediment | place: USA: Wyoming | collected... | reverse complement strand
AGCGCAACGATTTGGGGCGCGTCTGCCGCTTCGGTTCCGTTAAGGTCGATGAACTGACCGTCACTGAAAGCTACTCCCACGTCACTCATATTGTCTCAAATGTCGTTGGCAGATTAAGGTCGGACCGCGACGGCTTCGATCTGATCAAGGCGGCGTTTCCCGGGGGCACGATAACCGGTTGTCCGAAAGTGCGGGCGATGGAGATCATCGAGGAACTGGAGCCCGTCCGGCGCGGTCCTTACACAGGGTCGATGGGGTATATCGGCTTCAACGGCAACTTGGATTTAAACATTATCATCCGGACGCTGGTCATTAAAGACGGGTTGGCATATGTTCAAGCAGGCGCCGGGATTGTGGCCGATTCGGACCCCGAGCGTGAATACTATGAGACTTTATACAAAGCGGAAGCTTTAGTCCAGGCCACAACGTTGGCCGAGGAGCGGCACGGTTGCTTGCCTACGTAAACGGGCTCATCACGCCGGAAGAAGAGGCGAAAGTCTCCGTAAACGATCGCGGTTGGCTCTACGGCGACGCCGTCTTTGAAACACTGCGCACCTACGGACGGCGGGTCTATAAGCTTATCGAGCATCTAGAGAGGTTGCAGCGGTCGGCTGACCTGGCCGGTATCGATATTCCGTTGACGGGGGCCGGGATAGAAAAAGTCCTGATGGAGCTGCTATCGCGGGAAACGATCGGACGCGATCTTATGCTCAGGATCACCGTTAGCCGGGGCGCGGGCGGCGCCGGGCTTTATCCGACAGCGGCCGTGCGGCCGACGGTCGTCATCCAACTTCGCGAGCTGCCCGACTATTCCCCGGAGACCTTTTCAGTCGGTTGGGATGTGATAATCGCCAAGACCAGGCGGAATAGCCCATCGGCTATCAACCCGGGTATCAAGTCGACTAACTTTTTAAACAACGTCCTGGCCAAGAGAGAAGCGGTCGAGGCTGGGGTTAACGAGGCGTTGATGCTGAACCAACAGGGGTTTGTCGCCGAGAGTACCGTCAGTAATTTTTTTATGGTCAAAGCGGGCCAGCTGCGCACTCCGCCGGCGAGCGACGGGATATTGCCGGGAATCACCCGGGAGACGATCATAAACTTAGCCGGCGAGGCGGGGGTCCCGGTCTGGGAGCGCTCGGTCGAGATCGAAGCGGCTAAGAGCGCCGATGAAGCGTTTCTTACCTTGACTTCGGCCGGCGTGATACCGGTTGTCTCTATCGACGGCGGTCCTGTTGGGGACGGCAGACCAGGCAGACTGACTCACCAGTTACTCCGGCTCTATGCCAACCATGTCGATCGGTTCAAAAAAGGTGGGATATAAAGTGGATATTGAAAAGATAAAGACCGCAGTGCGGATGATTCTGGAGGCCGTGGGGGAAGACCCGGAGCGCGAGGGTCTGAAAGAAACCCCCCGGCGCGTGGCGGGCATGTATGCCGAACTATTCAAGGGAATGGTCGAGGACCCGGCTGATTTCTTGAAAGTCTCTTTCGCGGACCAACACGATGAGATGGTCATGCTCAAAGATATTCCGCTCTATTCGATTTGCGAACATCATCTATTGCCGTTTATCGGCCGCGCCCACATCGCCTACATTCCTCAGGCGGGCCGGATAGTGGGCTTAAGTAAACTGGCCCGCGTGGTCGAGGCGCTCTCCCGGCGGCCGCAAGTGCAGGAGAGGTTGACAACCCAGGTCGCCGAGGTCATCACCGATGTCCTGGAGCCGCGCGGCACCCTGGTCGTTATCGAAGCGGAGCACATGTGTATGTCGCTGCGGGGGGTCCGGAAACCGGGCGTACTGACCATCACCTCCGCCGTCAGGGGAATATTCAGGGAAAACGAAGCGACCCGGGCCGAGGCCCTGGCGTTAATCAAGGGGAGATAGGATGGACCCAATTGTCCATCTATTAACAGTTAGAAACTTACAAGAAGCCAAGCGTGAACTGGCGGCGGTCGGGTCCGACCCGGCCAGCCATAACATTATGGCGCCTAAGATGAGCCACGTCTTGATTAAGATCAAGGACCTGGACACCAAGGCGGCCAATGTTCTAAAACAAGAGATGCTGGCTAAAGGCGGAGAAGCGGCGGTGGCTAAATGGGTCTCCACCTTCTCTCAGCCGACGAGCGATGTGATTTTGATGGGCACGGTCAAGCAATACGGGTGGCTTCTAAAAAACCTTAAGATCCAGCCGCATGGACTGAAAAAGCTGGTCGAGCCGATAGAGCGTATATTAAACAGTTTGGCGCCCCGGACGGGCAGGCTCGTCTGCGGCCGTCATAATCTAACGATAGGGGAAAAGACCCTGATCATGGGAATCTTGAATGTCACCCCCGATTCGTTTTCCGAACAGGGTCTTTTTTTTGACGCGGCTAAAGCTGTGGAGCACGCCCGCCGGATGGTTAAAGACGGCGCCGACATTATCGATATCGGCGGCGAATCGACCCGGCCGGGCGCCGAGCCTGTAGATGAAGCTGAAGAGCTGCGCCGGGTCGTCCCGGTAATAAAGGAGCTGGCGCTGGAGCTGGAAGTCCCCATATCGATAGATACCGCCAAAGCGGCGGTCGCGGCGGCGGCGCTCGAAGCCGGAGCCGTGATAGTAAATGATGTGACCGCGCTCACCGGCGACGGAGCCATGGCCTCTCTTTGCGCCCGGGCCGGCGTACCGGTTATCTTGATGCACATGAAGGGCGAACCCCGGACCATGCAGGAGAACCCGGTCTACGATGATCTCATCTCTGAAATAACCGGATATTTGCAGGAACAAGTGGCCGGCGCTAAGAATGCAGGTATCGACGAGGGCAATATTCTGATAGACCCGGGCTTCGGTTTCGGCAAGTCGGCCGCCGATAATCTTGAGATACTGAAGCGATTAGCGGAATTCAAAGGGCTTGGCCGGCCTCTCGTGTTGGGGACATCGCGAAAATCGACCATCGGCCGGGCGTTGGGCGGGTTGCCGGCCGAGCAGCGACTCGAGGGCACCGCGGCGACGGTTGCGGCCGGCATCTTAGGCGGCGCCGATATCGTCCGGGTGCATGACGTCAAAGAGATGGCCCGGGCGGCCCGCATGACCGATGCGGTTATCAAAGGGGCTCAGTGGGATGGATAAGATCATCCTGGAAGGGATGTCGTTCTTTGCTCACCACGGGGTGACGGAAGCGGAGCGGGAGGCCGGGCAACCCTTTGAGGTCGACGCGGAAATATTCACCGATATCCGGGCCGCCGCGGCCGCCGACGACTTAAGCAAAACCATCGACTATGCAGGCATATATCCGCAAATAAAAGCGGTCGTCGTCGAGAATAGGTTCTCTCTTATCGAAACGTTGGCGGAAGAGATCGCCGCCAGTGTTTTAAGCAATCAATTGGTAGAAAAAGTGATTATAAGGGTAAAAAAGGTTAAGCCGCCAATCGCCGGTAAGTTAGGCAGCGTGGCGGTCGAAATTGTTAGACCGGGGGGATGACATAGGTGTCCGTTGCTTACATAGGCCTGGGGTCGAACGAGGGACCCCGGGACGACAACATGAAGCAAGCAGTTAAGGAATTGGCGGCAATCGCCGATGTTAAGGTGACAAAAGTGTCGTCGATGTACGAAACCAAACCGGTGGGTTACGTGGACCAGCCGGATTTTTTAAATGCCGTGGTCGAGATAGAAACAGCTCTTACGCCCGGGCAATTGCTGGCGGCGACAAAGTCGATTGAAAACCAACTTCAGCGCCGGCGCGATATCCGCTGGGGGCCGCGGACGATAGATGTGGATATCTTATTGTTCGATTCGCTGGAGATGGCGGAACCGGGTTTGAAATTGCCTCATCCGGAAGTCGCAAATAGAGCTTTCGTCTTGGTGCCGTTGGCGGAGGTAGCGCCTGAGCTGCGTCTTCCCGGCGGCAAGCGGGTGAGGGAACTGTTGAACGATCTAGGCAAGATAGAGGGCGTTGAGTTTATAAAATGATGGATCAATCACTCTCAAGAGATCAAGGCGCCAAGTTCTATCGGGTGCTTGAGTTACCGAGCCAAGGGAACAAGCTGGTTAAAGTTCGCGGTTTCATCGAGAAACTGGCGGCCGATTGCGGTTTCACTGAAGCCGATGTCTTCGACCTAAAGGTAGCTGTAGGCGAGGCTTGCGCCAATGCCATCGAGCACGGGTCCCCTCATGGCAAAACCAATAGCATCCAGGTGGTTTGCACGTTCGAGAATAACTGCCTTGAGGTCGAAGTCATCGACGAAGGTGTCTTTAAGCCCCGTTTTCCGGCTTTTGATTCGCAACTCAACTATCGCGGCCGGGGCATCCCGTTTATGCTGGCGCTCATGGACGAGGTCGAGATCAAAGAGAGCGACGAAGGCACAACGGTCCGTTTAGTCAAATGTAGGCTCTATTAGTGCCCGAAATAATATCTAAACTTTTAGGTACGACGGAATGACAAACCCGTGTCTTGTAGACTACCATCTTCACACCTCACGTTGCGGGCACGCTGTCGGCGGCATCGGGGAATACATCGACCGGGCTAAGACGATGGGCCTCACGGAAATCGGTTTTGCGGACCACCTGCCGCTTTTTCACACTATCGACGCCACCCTGGCCATGAGCTGGGACGAACTGCCGCTTTACCTCGCCGATATCGCCAAGCTAAAAAAATCACTGGCTGAGCCCAAGGTCAAGCTGGGAATAGAAGTCGATTTCATACCGAAATATGTCGATCGGATCCGGGCTGCGCTGGACGATTACGACTTTGATTATATCTTGGGCGCCGTCCACTTTGTCGACGGTTGGGGGATAGACGACCGCCGGTATCTGGACAACTATGGCGCCTACAAGCTTGAAGACCTATTTGAACGCTATTTCGACCTGCTGGTCCAGGCGGCGCGCTCAGGTCTCTTCGACGTTCTGGCCCACGCCGATCTCATAAAGAAATATTATCAGCTGACACCGGAACCGCTCGAGCTGTTTGAACGGGCGGCTGCAGGCCTGGCCGAGACCGGAATCGCCATCGAAGTCAGCAGCGCCGGCTTGAGAAAACCGTGTCGTGAGGCCTATCCCGGTCTCGAATTTCTAAAAATCTGCCGGCGCTATGAGATTCCGGTAACGCTCGGTTCGGACGCGCACGCTCCCGAACAGGTCGGCTTTAGATTTAAATACTTGCTCGAACAATTGAAAGCGGCGGGTTATTCTGCGATAGTGACATTTGAAGGCCGCCAAAGGCGGATGGTGGAGATAGATTGGTCACTGTTGGAGAGATTACCGGCTGGCGGCGATTGATTTCTTTGTTATGAATCGCCTGAAATAATCCGCTCGCGTAAAAGAGCCTAATGATACAATTTAGTGGAGTATTGTAGCTCATAAACGAGTAGAACGAGGTGGCTGTATGGATGACAAAATTCTTAGTCAACTGGCAACCAAGCACGATCTTGAAAGATTTGCGACCAAAGAAGAACTTGACGGGCTTAAGAATGAAAACTTTAATCGGCTGGATGAGGTATTGCTTATCTTAAAAAGGCTTGATCGGGAACGGATATTTATGACCGAAACCTCACACCTCAAGGATATGCTAAAGATAAGTTAGCGATGAGCATCGAGAACCTCTCCCCCGAGACAATGGATTTAAGGTCGGCCGACATTAGCGCGGAAAACCGGGCTAAATTAAAGCAACTTTTTCCCGCGGTCTTTGTTGAAACCGTGAATGGAGCCGGCGAACTCGTCGAAGGCATCGACTTCGAGAAATTGAAGGCCGAACTGGGAACTTTCAGCGACGTTTTTGAAGCCCACCGGGCGCGCTACGGCATGGATTGGCCGGGCAAGAAAGCCGCCCTAAAACTTATTCAAGAGCCGTCAGTCGGCACGCTCAAACCCTGCCGCGAGGAATCGGTTAATTTCGACGATACAGAAAACCTTTTTATCGAGGGCGACAACCTCGAAGTGCTGAAACTCCTGCAGAAGAGCTACTACGGCAAAGTGAAGATGATCTACATCGACCCGCCGTACAACACCGGCAAGGAATTTATCTACCCCGACAAATACGCCGAATCGCTGGACACCTATTTGGCCTACGCCGGCCTGGTTGACGATGAAGGCAAGAAGTTCTCAACCAATACACCAAACGAGGGGCGCTTTCATACGAAGTGGTTGAACATGATGTATCCACGGTTGTATTTGGCTAGAAACTTGCTTAGCGACGATGGGATCATTTTTGTCAGCATAGACGACCATGAGGTTCATAACTTGCGAGCCCTTCTTAATGAGATTCTTGGCGAGGAGAATTTTATCGCGGAACTGGTTTGGGAAAAAGGCCGCAAGAACGATGCAAAACTCTTTTCTGTCGGGCATGAGTACATGCTTGTCTACGGTCGGAGCTTAAATACTCTTAAAGAAAATGCGACGGTCTGGCGAGAAATAAAGCCTGGCGCTCAGGCTATTTGGAACAAGTACCTCGAATTGCGTGAAAAGCATGGTCAAAATTATGAAGTAATGGAACAAGAATTACGGGCTTGGTATAAGCAAGCCGACAGCGCAGCAAAAAGTTTAAGTAGATACAAGCACATTGATCAACATGGTCCCTGGAGAGATCGAGATATCTCGTGGCCTGGCGGCGGGGGTCCACGCTATGACGTTATTCACCCAAAGACCGGTCAGCCCTGTAAGGTTCCGGATCGCGGTTGGGGGTTTTCCTCCAAAGAAGCGATGGACAAGCAAGTAAAGCTTGGCCTGGTTGTCTTTCGTGGCGACCATACAGAACCACCGTTTAGAAAAGCGCACCTGCGCCCGCTGGCCGGGGAACTGGATGAAGATATAGATGCGCTCGACATGGAAACCGAGGAAGAAAGCGTCTCCATGGGAATGCAGGTCATGCCTAGCGTTCTATACAAACAATCGCAATCAGCCGTTAAGCACTTGCGAAAACTCATGGAGGCTAAAATCTTTGACAACCCAAAAGACCATGAGGTTCTCGCTCGTCTGATCAATTATTGCACAGCCAAGAGCGAAATTATTCTCGACTTTTTTAGCGGTTCGTGCAGCGCGGCGGAAGCCGTTATTCGGCTAAACCAGGGACAGAAAATCGACCGAAAATTCATCATGGTCCAACTCCCCGAGCCCTGCGATGAAAATTCCGAAGCTTTTAAGGCGGGCTATAAGACCATCGCCGACATCGGCAAAGAACGCATCCGCCGGGTGATCGGCAAAATCGAAGCTGAACAAGCCGCCAAGGCAGACAAAGCCAAGGATGCATTGCCGGGCACGATCGAAGAACCGGCAAAGCTGGATATCGGCTTTAAGGTGCTAAAGCTCGACAGGTCCAACTTCAAAATCTGGGAAGCCCTCAGCCCCGACGCAGCCCCGGAAGCCATCGCCGACCAGCTTGAAATGCATGTCGAACACATCGATCCATCAGCTTCCCCGGAAGACATTCTCTATGAACTTCTGCTGAAAGCCGGCTTTATGCCCACCAAGCCGGTGGAAAAGCCGGCATTGGCCGGCAAACAAGTATTTTCAGTCGCCGAGGGGGCGCTCCTTATTTGCCTGGAAGATGAGATCACGCGCGAGCTTATCGACGCGGTGGCGGCAACCCAGCCGCTGCAATTTATCTGCCTTGACCGGGGCTTTAAAGGCAACGACCAGCTTAAGGCCAACGCCGTGCAAACCTTCGCCGCTTTGAACCAGGGCAAGGATAGGGCGGACAGAATAGTTTTTCGAACTGTCTAGTTGTGGTATAATGTATGTGTATATGTATACTCTTGTACATGGATTCCGCAGCGAGTGCGGAATGACATGCCTGTTTCGGAGGTGTGATTAATGATAAGAAAGCAGGTCTACATTGAAGAACGGCAAGAGCGGATATTGAAGAAAACCGCCCGCAAATTGGGCGTTCCGGAAGCGGAACTGATTAGGCGCGGCCTGGACCAATCGCTTAAATCCCCTGCCCCCGCCGGCTTGCCCGATGCCGGGGCCTGGAGCAAAGAAAAACTATTCATCGCTCAACTGAAACAAAGACCGGCGTCCGCCAAAGCCAAGCGCTGGACGCGCGCCGAACTCTATGAATAACGCGAAATTCATCGATACCAACGTCTTGGTTTACGCTTACGATTTTTCCGAACCGGAAAAGCAAGCGTCGGCGGTCGCGGCGCTCGACGAGTTGCATGAAACGCAAACCGGCGTCTTGTCGACCCAGGTTCTAAGCGAATTTTTTGTAGTCGTGACTAAGAAACTAGCGGCGCCTTTAACAATCGACGAGGCGGCCGAGCGGGTGGAAACTTTGGTCGCCGCTTGGCCGATAGCGGAAATCACGCCGATGGTGGTGATCGAGGCTACCAGGGGCGTAAGCCGGCATCGACTGTCTTATTGGGACGCTTTGATCTGGGCAACGGCCCGGCTTAATCAGATACAAGTTATTCTCAGTGAAGACTTTAACCAGGGCCACAGCCTCGAAGGCGTCGCGTTTGTAAACCCATTCTACCTAAGCGAAGGCGACGATGCGCCTTAAATTCGATGCCGACCTTCAGTATCAACACCAAGCGATCGACGCAGTCGTCGACTTATTCGAAGGGTTGCCGCCGAAGCAAAGCGAATTTGAAATAAGCTTCACCCGGGCGGAGGGCGAGCTATTTAGCGAGTTGGGCGTGGCCAACCAAGCCCTGCTCGATGCCGACTTTTTGCTTAAGAACCTATCAAGCGTCCAGGAGCGAAACGTTGTACCCAAAAGCTCCGGCCTGATCGAAGCCGGCGATAGTTACGTCTTCCCCAATTTTTCCGTGGAAATGGAAACCGGCACCGGCAAGACCTATGTTTACCTGCGCACGATATTCGAGCTGAACCGCCGGTACGGCCTTAAGAAATTCATCGTTGTCGTGCCCTCTGTGGCTATCCGCGAGGGGGTTTTGTCGTCCATTAACCTCATGCGCGAGCATTTCAAAGGCCTCTACGACAACGTGCCGTTCGACCATTATGTATACAGCTCAAGCGACCTGGCGAAAGTTCGGCAGTTCGCCGTCAGCAACGAGATACAGATTTTGATAATCAATATCCAGGCCTTTCAAAAGGACGCCGGCGACATTGACGACCCCGCCAAGCTCAGCGACGAAGAGCTGAAGAAGCTGTCGGTAATCCACCGGGAGCAGGACAAAATGTCGGGGCGCCGGCCGATTGAATTCGTCCAGGCGGGGCCAGACCCATCGTCATCATCGACGAGCCTCAGAGCGTGGACAATACAGCCAACGCCAGGCGCGCCATTAAGACACTTAAGCCCCTGCTTTGCTTGCGGTATTCAGCCACCCATATCAATCCCTATAACCTGCTTTACCGCCTCGACCCTATCAGCGCTTACGATATGCGACTCGTCAAGCAGATAGAGGTGGCCTCGATTCAAGCCGAAGCCAATTTTAATGAGGCGTTCATCCGACTGGACAGCATCGGCTACCCGGCCGGGGCGAAAACGCCGCAGGCCAAGGCCACCATCCACGAGGAGACGCCCGGCGGGCCGAAGGAGAAGCGCGTAACCCTCAAACAAGGCACGGATATCAGCTGGCAAACCACCCGCGCGGGTTATGACGGCTACATCGTCACCAATATATGCGCCGAGACCGGTCTCGAACATGTGGAGTTCGGCAACGGCAAAGTGCTTGAGCTGAACCAGGAGATCGGCGGAATGAGCGATGAAGTTATCAAAGCCCAGATCCGCCAGACCGTAGAGGAGCATCTCAAGAAGGAAAAACAGTTTAAGGATAAAGGGATCAAGGTCTTGACCCTGTTTTTCATCGATAAAGTCGTCAATTATCGCTGGTACGATGATGCCGGCGTCGCCCAAAAGGGCAAGCTGGCGGTCTGGTTCGAGGAGGCGTTCCGGGAGTCGGCCGCCAAGCCTATCTTTGCCGGGCTGCCGGAGTACGACGTTGAGACCCTGCACGACGGCTACTTCGCGGCTGATAGAAAAAAGGGGAAGATTGTCGCGCTTAAGGACACGTCCGGGTCGACCAAGGCCGACGATGAAGCCTATAAGCTGATTATGCAAGATAAAGAGCGCCTGCTTTCCAATGAGACGCCGCTGCGCTTTATCTTCAGCCACTCCGCCCTCAAAGAGGGCTGGGACAACCCCAATATTTTCCAGATTTGTTCGCTTAGGGAAATGGGAACCGAACGCCAGCGCCGCCAGACCTTGGGGCGGGGGCTTCGCCTGCCGGTAAACCAAGACGGTGACCGCGTATACGACCAGAACATTAATCGGTTGACGGTTATCGCCGGCGAGTCGTTCGAGGAATACGCTAAGGGCCTTCAGACCGATATCGAAGCCGACATGGGCGGGGGCTTTAAATTCGGACGGGTGGAAAGAATTGCTTTCGCTAAGATGATCGACATTGCAACGGATGAGCCGATCGGTCAGGAAAGTTCGGAAAAGATTTGGAAGACCCTGGTCGATATCGGTATCTTAAGCGAATCTGGCGATATAACCGAAAAGTTCGTGCCCGAAAAAGAGGGCTTTCAGCTGGAAGTGCCGGCTGAACTTACGCAGTTGTGGGCGGCTATTACCGATGAGCTGAGGCGCCATATCTTCAAGAATCGCGTGGTCGATGCTCGCGACCGGCGCACGCTAAAATACAACAAACGGGTTGAGTTAAACGAAGCTTTCCAGGCCCTCTGGAAGAAGATTAATAAGAAAACGCGGTATTCAGTAGAGTTTGCCACCACCGAGCTGATTGACCGAGCGACGGCAAAGATCAGGGCGATGAATCCGATTCAACCGGTGCGTATCTTCACGGACAAGAATGAACTTAAAATGAAGATAGCCGGTATCGAGGGCGGCCTCAGTAAAGATCCAAAAATTCAGTTTGCCGCGCAGCCGCGGCTGTTGCCCGACATCCTAGCATATCTGCAACGGGAAACCGAGCTGACCAGGGGCACTTTAGTTGAAATTCTAAATGCCTCCGGGCGCCTAAAGGAGTTCGCCGTCAACCCCCAGGCGTTTATGACGGAGACGGCCAAGCTGATCAACCGGGCGCTGCATGAAATGGTTATAGACGGCATTAAATACGAGCAGGTTGAGGGACAGATCTACGAGATGCGCCTGTTTGAAGAGGAAGAGATCGAACTCTATTTAAATCGGCTTTATGAAATCCACGGCCGGGACGACCGCACGCCGTATAATTACGTGCCATTTGATTTTGGTGTCGAACGAGAGGTGGCTGAAAAACTGGATTCGAACGAAAACGTTAAGTTCTTCTGCAAGCTGCCGCGCTGGTTCAAAATACCGACGCCGCTCGGCGATTACAACCCGGACTGGGCCGTGGTGACTGAAAACGACGAAAAATTGTATCTCGTGCGCGAGACCAAAAGCACGCACGACCGCGACGAGCGCCGGGAAATCGAGAACAAAAAGATCGATTGCGGCCGCGCCCACTTCGCGAGCTTAGGCGTTAACTTTAAAGAAGCTACCGATATTTTTGAGGTGCTGGCGAAGTGAAAGTGATGAAGCCTTAGCACCGAGCCTCATTCAGGATATAGAAGATGCCGCAAATGTAGATGCGATTATTTAGATTTAAATACTTGCTCGAACAATTGAAAGCGGCGGGTTATTCTGCGATAGTGACATTTGAAGGCCGCCAAAGGCGGATGGTGGAGATAGATTGGTCACTGTTGGAGAGATTGCCGGTTTTATAGAGAAGCTTGCCCCTTTGGCTCTCGCTGAGTCTTGGGATAAGGTCGGTTTACAGGTAGGCAGAGCGACAGCCGGTGTTGGTGCGGCCATCGTCTGTCTTGATGTAACCGGCGCGATCCTCGACGAGGCATTGGCCCAGGGGTGTGAGCTGGTAATCTCTCATCATCCACTCATTTTCAATGATTTCACGGGTCTTTCGGATACGTCCGCAACCGGGCGCTTGGCGCTTAAGGCTGCCGAAAAAGGCCTGGCGGTATATGTGGCCCACACCAATCTGGATAAGGCTGCAGGCGGCATCAGCGACGCGTTGGCGGCCCGGCTGGGCCTGACCGATGTCGAGGCGCTGGAAGCCGGTGACGCCTTGTTTAAACTGGTCGTGTTTGTGCCAAAGTTGGCTGTCGACGAGGTTAAGGCAGCCATTGGCGATGCCGGCGGCGGCAGAATAGGTCTTTACTCGCATTGCGCCTTCAGCTCGGCCGGGGTAGGTACATTCCGACCGCTGCCGGGCGCCAACCCGAGCGAGGGAGAAGTCGGCCGGGAAAATCAGGTCGAAGAATACCGGTTGGAAGTCGAAGTCGGCCGGACGGAGATCGATGCCGTGGTCGAAGCGATGCGTAACGCCCACCCTTATGAGGAAGTCGCTTATGACCTATACGAGCTGCGCAAATATGACCAACGGCGCGGGCTGGGAAGGGTCGGCAACATAAAGCCCGGCGTCGCCTTCGATGACTTTATCGCGCTGTGCGTGAGGATTTTCGGGGGCCACATCAGGTATGCGGGGAGCCCAGGTTCAGAAAATGGAAAATGGAAAATGGAAAATGGAAGTTCGGTTGGAAGAGTGGCTGTCTGCGGCGGCAGCGGCGGAAGTCTGGTCACAGCGGCAAAACGGGCCGGAGCCGACTGTCTGTTGACCGGAGACATCAAATATCATGAGGCGCAAAAAGCCCTGGATATGGGATTGGCCGTTATCGATGCCGGTCACGACGGAACGGAGATTATCGGCATGCAGGAGTTGGGAAAACGTTTAGAGCGGGAATTTAACGTAAAGGTTCTGTGGCCTGAAGCGATAAGTTCGATTTGGCAGGGGGTTTGATGACAAAGATAGCATTGCACGAACTACAGATCATAGACAGCCACATGAGCCGTCTTGAAAGCGAGCTGGCCTCATTGGCCGAGAAACGGACGCTCGACCTTAAGTTGAGCGAATTGGGCCGTCTGGGCAAGATCTCTTCCGATCAGGCGCATCTCTTACATAAGGAGCAGGTCGAGCAGAAAGCGCTTGAGGATACGATCGGCGTCTTAACCGACAAGATAGGGCGTGAAGAGGTCAGGCTCTATGGCGGTAAGATTTCCAATCCTAAGGAGCTCAAAGGGATAGAAGATGAGGTGAAGGCTCTCAAGGCGCGGCGCGATAGAGACGAGACAAAGCTGTTGGAAAAAATCGAGACAACCGAAGCGCTTAGCGATGGGCAGATAAAACTTAATGAGCAACTTCAGACGGCGCGCGCCGAGGCCGATTTGGCGCAGGCGAGCTTTGAGAGGGCCAGCGGCGATGTCGAAACTCAGATCAGTCGATCCAAAGGACAGCGCGAAGAGATATTAAAAGCAGTCGCTCCCGATACACTAAAGCTGTACGATAGGTTGAGAAACGAAAAACAGGGGTTGGCGGTAGCAGTGCTTGCCGGCTCGACCTGCGGCGGTTGCCATGTGGAGTTGCCCGCCCAGGAGTTGGACCGGATCGTGGCCGTGGAGCAGGTCTGGCGCTGTCCCCACTGCCGCCGGATATTGGTGAGACGGGTGTGAGGAGGGGCAGGATGCCGGATGAGTAAATGTCATTCCTGCGAAAGCAGGAATCCACGGATAATGAAGTCGGAAGTAAGAAATACAGCGTCGAGGGTCGCAATTGCATGACGGCGCATGAAACATTAATCGTTAAAACTGATGGCGCCGCCCGCGGAAACCCGGGGCCGGCCGGGATCGGGGCCGTAGTCTGCGACGCATCCGGCCTGGTTCTGGAAGAAGCAGCGGAATATATCGGTGAAGCCACCAATAATGTCGCCGAGTACAGCGCCTTGATCCTCGGTCTGCAGGTCGCCTCCGGATTTAGCGCCACAGAGGTCAAGGTCTATCTCGACAGCGAGCTGCTGGTAAATCAATTAAATGGGGTCTATAAAGTTAAGAATGCCGCCTTGAAAGCGCTCTACGCCCAGGCGCAAGGCCTGCTCGGTCAATACAAACAGGCCTATGTCGGTCATGTCCGTCGAGAGAAGAATGGTGAAGCGGATAGATTAGCCAATGAGGCGATCGATAACTACTTCGCCGGCGAGACCGAGATGAAGAAGCCCGCCGGCTCGTCCGGGCAGGGCAGTCTATTTTAAAAAAAGCCCCCAGCGGGTTTTCGAGACCCCTTGCCTCTATTAACCTTGGGGGACAAAAAAGCCCCGAGAAACCTCAAAGCGTTACGCTACTTTGCTCGGCCTCGCGGCCCTAGGAGATTGTTTCGCTCCTAACATTTCGCTTGCCCACGTGCTTTCGGCTGCTTCTATGGCTTCTTGGGGCTGAACATTCAGATTATAACGAGCATTTGACTAAGTCAAGGTCTTTTTGTGCAAGAAACTTAGGGGATGGGGACGGGCGCCGGCGGGGCGGACGCCGCTGCCGCCGCTCGTTGCGCGGCTTGCGCGGCTTGCGCTTCGCGCAGCTGGGCTTCGAGCAAGGCTTTCTTTTGCAGGAGAGAGCTTTGCAGCTGCAGATATTCCATTTGTTTGCGGCGCTTCAAGTCTATCTGTTCTTCCTTCTTTTGCGCCAGGTCCAACTTGAGCCTGCGTACCTGTTCGAGCCTCAATTTGTTGGCTTGAAGCAGGGCGGTGTCGGTCTCGTTTATCTTGGCGAGAAAAGCAAATCTTTTCCACATGTCGTTAAAGCTCCGCGCGTCTAAAAAGATGCCGATCACCAGATCGTCGTAGTTCTTATAGACCTCGCCGAGGCGGCTGTTGAGCGCCTGCTTCTGTTGATTTAGCGATTCTTCCTGGGCGTCGAGTTTCTGGTAGGTGCTAATGATATCTTTAGTGGTTCCCTCTAATTGGCCGTCGAGCCCGCCGATTTCGTTCTTGCTGGCCTCGATATCGCTGGAAAGATTGGAGATCTCGGCCTCCGCGGATGTGCCGGGGGCTGCCGCCGCTGCCGCCGCTTGGACTAAGAGAGCTATGACTATGCTGGTCAAGAGTGCCTTTTTTACCATCAATAAACTCCAAAATATTGTGCTTATAAAATATCGGCAGAATCGGCACAGAGTTTAGCTTCCTGGCAATTGATCGTTAAGACTAGTATTATTAAAGCTAAAGGGAAATTTAAATGTTAAAGAAAAAACCCATTAAACGCAAGCCGACGACAAATGAGTAAAGCGAGGGACTACCGATGGGCGACAAACTCAAGATAGCGATGTTGGCGCCGGTGTGGATTAGGATCCCGCCGGAATCTTACGGGGGTATCGAGATAGTCGTCAGCTTGTTGGCGGATGGTCTCGTCGACAGAGGCCATGATGTTACCTTGTTCGCCAGCGGAGATTCGGTCACCAAAGCCAAGCTGGTGTCGGTTTACGATAAACCCCAAAAAGATAAGATAGGCTGGGTGCTGCCCGATATTTTTCATGCGGCGTCGGCTTTCGACTATTGTCGCCGCGAAGACTTCGATATTATCCATGAGCACATGGGTTTCTCCGGCGTGGCTCTGGGCTTGCAGTCGGCCACCCCCGTCTTATCCACCTTGCATGGAGAGTTCAACGACTCTACCAGGCCGTTCTACGAGCGGTTCAAGGACGCTGTCTATTACAATGCTATCAGCGAGTACCAGCGCCAGTGTCTGCCCGGTTTACGGTATGTCAAAACCGTCTACAATACGATCGATTTTAGCTCGTATCCGGTCAAGACAAAAAAAGGCGGCTACCTTCTGGCGCTGAGTCGACTGAGCCCTTCAAAAGGGGCGCATCTGGCGATACAGGCGGCCAAGAAGTTGAATAGACGGTTGATAATCGCGGGCAAAGTCGATCGCGGCGAAGATACGGCGTACTTTGAAAAGATGATCGAGCCGTACGTCGACGACCGGCAGATATGTTTTTTGGGGGAGGTTTCCGAAGAACGAAAGCGGGAGCTGATGGCGGGCGCCGACTGCTTCGTTTTCCCGATCCAATGGGACGAGCCGTTCGGCCTGGTGATGCTGGAAGCGATGGCGGGCGGCACGCCTGTGGTGGCATTTAACCGGGGCGCGGCCGCCGAGGTTATCGCCCCGGGGCTCAGCGGCTATATCGCCGGGTCGTTTGACGAGATGGTCCGCATGATCGATGAAGCCGCGAGCCTGGATCCGCTGGCCTGCCGTCAGTGGGCGGAATCGCGATTTCCGGTCGACAAGATGGTCGATGGCTATTTAGAAAACTATCTGCATATCCTGCGGGCCGAGGGAAGAATTGCTCAGTCGCTCACTCTGGCTTAACCTCGATCGTCTCAACAGCCAACTGCTTGCCGCCGAAGACATTGGTATTCTAACCGATGCCGACGGCACTCTCAGCGAGATTCAGGATGCTCCGGAGCTGGCGAGCGTGCCCGAGAAGATATCGTCAATTCTTGGGCGGCTTAATCGCCTATATCGTCTGGTAGCGGTGGTATCAGGGCGCCGGGCCGCCGATGTCCAGGCGCTTGTCGGCCAAGAAGAGTTGCTTTATCTGGGGAACCACGGTCTGGAACGCCGCCTGGGCACGACTACCAGCTTGACGCCGGCGGGCCGACAAGCGGCCGCGCCGATCGCCGGCGCCCGGGCCGAACTCCGCGAGCGCTTGCCAAAGGCCCCGGGTATATTTTTGGAAGATAAAGAATCGGTTTTAGCCGTCCATTACCGGCAATGCGGCGATCAGGCCGCGGTTGGGAATGCCAAAGAGCTGGTTGCCGAGCTGGCTGCTAAGTTTGACCTTCAGGCGCAACACGGCCGTATGGTCAGCGAGATCCGGCCGAGAGCGGCCGATAAGGGTCAAGCGGTACTCGAAGTCGCACACGAATACGGGGTCAAACAGGTTGTTTATCTTGGAGATGACGCGACCGACATCGATGCTTTTATTGCTTTAAAAGAAGCATCCGGCCGGCGCGAGGTATCAAGCGTTGCGGTAGCTGTGCTGACGCCTGAATCGCCGCCGGGTCTGGCGGATTTCACCGACTATTTCGTCGAATCAATTGACGAGGTCAGGCGCTTCTTCTCGTGGTTGATCGACCGCGCTTCTCTTTGAGACCTTCTCGATATCTTTCAGCTGATGCAGCAGCCATTTCAGCACGTCGTTCCGGTTGACTATCTCTCTTAAGCGATTTGCCCGCAGCCCCCGCTCTAGCGGTGTCATAGTCAGCGCCTGGTACAGTTTGTTCTTGGTATCTTCGATGTCGAACGGATTGACTCCGAGCACGCCGTCACGCAATTCTTCATATGCGCCGGCGTTCTCGGATAAGACAATGACGCCGTCACGTCTATTTAGGACCGCGGCTTCCTTGGCGACCAGGTTCATGCCGTCAAAGATGGGGTTTGTTAATAGAACGTCGAAAGAACTCATCGCCGCTACCGAACGATGATAGTTATCCTCGATGCCGAGTTCGACGGGCTGCCATTCGCTATCACCGAACTCAGCGTTGATATCGGCCACGATCGTCTCGATGCCGACCCGGTAAGCTTGATATTGGCTGAGACTCTCCCGGGTGGGGTAGGCGTATGCGAGAAACTTGACCTTGCCGTGCAGCTCGGGATGGTCTTTTAGCAATAAAGCGTAAGCTTCGAAGCCTCTGATAAGGTTTTTGCTGAGTTCGGCGCGGTCTATGCGCACAATCAGCTGGTATTTGGCTTTAAGTTTCATGAACTTAAGCGTCTCTTCCGCGACTTCGGGGGAATCGGCAATGGCTTTTAGCTCTTCCGCGCTGATAGAGATCGGGTAGGCTTTAACATAGACGACCCTGTCGCCCACAAAGACTTTATGATGGCGCAGATCGATGCGGCAACCCAGGAAGTCCTGGCAGCACTGCATGAAGTTGCGCGCGTATCGCCAGGAATGGAGGCCGACGATGTCGTTGGCGAGTAGTGATTCGAGTATCTTCTGCCTCATATCGGCTGGGAGGAATTTAAAGTAGTCGGGCGAACACCAGGGCACATGGACAAAATGGAAGAGCAGCGCATCGGGCTTTAGCTGGCGCAGCCAACCGGCGACCAGATATAGGTGGTAGTCTTGGATCAGGACTATCGGCCGGGGGTCGTCTTGTGTGATTGCCGCGACTTTTTCGGCAAACCGGCGGTTGACTTCAACATAACCTTCCGACCACGCCGTCTTAACTTGCCGGTCGAATGACGGTTCGTGCAGGGTATCGAAGAGATAATGATGGAGGAACCATAATATCCGGTTGCTTATCCGGTTATAATATAGGTCATACATACGCGGCGGGATGTCGACCAGATGCACCCAGTAAAGGGGGTCGTCTTCAGGCAGACCTATCAGAGCGCCTTCGCGGGCGACCAGCCGGTCTTCATCGCTCATCGCCGCCGCTACCCAAAGAGCTTTGGTCGTGGTCAGGACGGAATGAAGCGCGGTTATAAGCCCGCCGGCGCCCCGGCGCCATTGGCGGTGTCCGGCCGCATCCACTCCGAACTGGACCGGCCCCCGGTTCGACACCAGCACCAGATTGCGTCCGCCCAGAACTTGTTTGATTGTTTTTTTAAGCAGTGCGTTCTTTTTCATGGCGTCGCTCCGCGACCGCGAGTCCTCGAAAAAGGTTCAAGTAGGCTTCGAGGTTGCTCGTCGATAGGAATGTTTCCCTTACCTTGGCCCGGCCCGCACCGCCCATCCGGCGTCTTTCCTGTTCGTGCTCGATAAGGTAGAGCATCTTTTTGGCGCAGCTCTCGACCGAATCGACCAGAAAGCCGTTCACGCCGTCTTCGATCTGTAGGACAATGCCGCCGACGTTGCCGCCGACGACGGGTTTTTCCTTCCACAACGCTTCGGTGACCGTCAATCCGAACCCTTCTTGCAGCGATTTCTGGACGACAACAGTGGAGCCCCTCTGAAAAGCGTTTATCTCCATGTTGCCCACACCCTGCAGGTTTGAGAGCAGGAAGATATCGGGATCTTCCCCGGCGTGTCTGGCTGTTTTTTCGTAATAGTGCCAACTCTCCGGATCGTCGGAAGCCATCGAGGCGGCCAGAAGCAACATCGCATCCGGGACTTTGGCCTTGACCAGCTTATAAGCGTCTATTACGCCCAGCGGGTCTTTCCAGGGGTCGTATCTTGAAACCTGAGTCAACAAAGGCCGCTCGGGGTTAATGTGATATTTTCTCAAGGTCCGCGCGACAGTTTGATCGTCGAGCGGCGTGTTTTTCGGGCTCAGAGGGTCGATTGTCGGCGTGATAAACGTGCAGGGAGGCATTTCGGCCGCGTGCTCGTGAACATAGGTTGGCGACGTAAAGACGACCGCGTCATACACCTGGATAAACGGCATCAAGTAGTCCCACAGGTCGCGGCTGAGTTTTGTCAGGTCGAGGTGGCAGCGCCATATCCATTTCTTTCCCAAGGCCCGGTGATTCTTCAGAAAATATGGAAGAGCAGCCGGTTGAGGGTCATGCACGACCACGTAATCATATTCGCCGACCATCATCTTGGCGTTGGCGAGATTGTGGTGTTCGTAGATCTTTTTCATCTGGTCGGTGACCGGGATATCCATGCCTTGCAGGGAGTTGTGCATTATCTTTGTGACGCTGAAGAATTCTTCCGAGCCCTGGATGACCTTCCAGTCGGCGATAAGTCCGGCATCTTGCATCAGTGGGACCAAAGTATAGAGCAGCTCGGCGACGCCCCCGCCGAACGCCGTGGCGTTAACATGGAGGACCCGGTCGCCGGCGAGCTCTCCGGCCAGTTCGCGCAGGTTATGGATGGCGCCGGGCTCGACAAATATCTCGTAGTCAGCGAGCGATTTTTGAGTTATAGGTACGGAAACAAGCATTCTTTTCCTCCACGATCGACGTTATTAATATTCCCGAATGTCCTAAGAATAACACAAGCTAGCGCCACCTCTTTTCTCGCGACACAGGTTTTTGATATAATCTGCTTTCGTTTTCAAAATCTCTTAGTCTATTCCCGAAAAGTTGGGGACACCATCAACGGGTCGGATCGAGTAACGGAATACAATGTGCTCGCGCAAGTTGAAGTAAATCGATATCCGATGCAAATGGTCTCCCCGCAAGAGTACAAGGAAATAAATGTGTGTGATTGCGAAAAATATACTGTAGGCGACGGCCGGGTCGAAGCCATATTGGGAGCGCATGAAAAAAAACCGGCCTCGCTTATCCCGGTGCTCCAGGCTGTCCAGGAAGAATATGGTTATCTGCCGGAAGACGCGATAAGGGTCGTCGGAAGCGGCCTGGACTTGTCGGTCAGCCGGATATTCGGGGTGGCCACGTTCTATAAGCAATTCCGCCTTACTCCTCAGGGCAGGCACCTTATTAAAGTCTGTCACGGCACGGCTTGCCATGTAGCCGGCGCCGAAGGGATCAGCGTCGCCCTTCGAAGCGATTTGGATGTCGAGGACGGGGGGACAACGGCCGACCTCAACTTCACGCTCGAACCGGTGGCTTGCCTCGGTTGCTGCAGTCTCGCGCCTGTTATCATGGTCGCGGACGAAACTTATGGCCGGTTAACACCCGACAAAGCCAAAAAAGTAGTAGCTAAATATGCGCCTGGGAAGGCGGACGATTAAATGACGCCTCGAATAATAGTGGGTTTAGGCAGCTGCGGGTTGGCCGCCGGGGCCAAGGACGTGCTGGCGGCAATTGAGGCGGAGCTGGCGGCCAAGGGTGTCGAGGCGGCGGTCGGACAGACGGGCTGCATCGGTCTCTGTTACCGCGAGGTCTTAGTCGATGTCGTGACGGAGGCGGGCAAAGTCACCTATGGCGACGTAACGCCTAAAGCCGTCATCAGAATCATCCAGGAACATCTGATCGACGGCAAGCCCGTCGAAGAGATGATCGTCCTAGCCGATAAGGGCGGCTCGGAAGCGCCGTTCCTGGCCAAGCAATATCGCATCGTCCTGCGCAACTGCGGACGGATCGACCCGGAAAATATCGACGACTATATCGCCGTCGGCGGTTATCAATCGATTGAAAAAGCGCTGAAGACCATGACGCCTGAGGCGGTGATCGGGGAAGTCAAAACTTCCGGCCTGCGCGGCCGGGGCGGCGCCGGCTTTCCCACGGGGCTTAAATGGGAATTCACGCGTAAAGCCGCCGGCGACCAAAAATACATTATCTGCAACGCCGACGAGGGCGACCCGGGCGCATTCATGGACCGCAGCGTTTTGGAGAGCGATCCGCACAGCGTTCTGGAAGGCATGCTTATCGCCGGCTATGCCATTGGGGCGGATGAGAGTTATATCTACTGCCGCGCGGAATATCCCCTGGCGATAAAACGTCTTGATATCGCGATTAAAGCCGCAAAGGAACGCGGTTACCTGGGCGAGAATGTCATGAACTCCGGCTTTAGCTTCAACATAAAAATAAAAGAGGGCGCCGGCGCTTTTGTCTGCGGCGAGGAAACGGCTTTGATGGCATCTATAGAGGGTCAGCGCGGGATGCCGCGGCTCAAGCCCCCGTTTCCGGCCACCTCCGGCTTGTGGGCCAAACCGACCTGCATCAATAACGTGGAAACATTCGCCAATGTCTCCTGGATACTGAAGAACGGCGGCGCCGCGTACGCGGCCATGGGCACCGAGGGGAGCAAGGGGACCAAAGTCTTTGCTTTAACCGGCAAGATCGCCCGCAGCGGCCTGGCTGAAGTGCCGATGGGCATGTCGGTGAAGGAGGTTATCTTTGATGTCGGCGGAGGCATAAAAGGCGGCCGCGAGTTCAAAGGCGTCCAGATGGGCGGCCCGACGGGCGGGTGTCTCCCGGCCGAAGTTATCGATGCCGAAGTCGACTACGATACTTTGACTAAAATCGGCGCCACCATGGGCTCAGGCGGCATGGTCGTCCTCGACCAGTCGGATTGCATGGTCGATCTGGCCCGGTTCTTCCTCGCCTTTGCCCAGAATGAATCTTGCGGCAAATGCGTCCCGTGCCGGGTCGGCACCAAGCGCATGCTTGAGATACTTGAGCGCATTACCAAGGGCGAGGCAGTGGAAGATGAGCTGGAGACGCTAAAAGCGCTGGCCCAGGATATAAAAAGCGCGTCTCTGTGCGGCCTGGGCCAGACCGCGCCTAACCCGGTCCTCTCGACGCTCCGTTATTTTGAAGATGAATACCTGGCCCATATCCGCGACGGTCACTGCGCGGCCGGGGTCTGCGCGGCGCTGACAAAAGTCGAGATCAGCCAGAAATTCTGCCGTCAGTGCGCCGTCTGCATCCGTCATTGCCCGAGCACGGCGATTAGCGGGGCCAGGCACGAAACGACTGTGATCGATCAGACAAAGTGTACGCAGTGCCGCATCTGCGTCGCGACCTGCCCGTGGGACGCGATATTTGTGGTTTCACCGAGGACGGCCGAATTGGTCGAACCGGAGCGGGAAGTCGTGGAGGGGAAATGATGCAAGTCAATATTAACGGCGTCGAGCATCAGGCCCGCCCGGGCATGACGGTCCTTGATCTTACAAAGGACCTGGGCATAAAAGTCCCGACGCTCTGCCACGATCCGCGGCTCAAGCCATACGGGGCGTGCCGTCTCTGCCTGGTCGAATTGGAAGGCGCCCGCAACCCGGTGCCGGCTTGCGCCACCATTTTAGGGCCGGGGATGGTTATCCTGACCGATACGGAACAGATCCATCGCATCCGGCGCACGGTCATCGATCTGCTCTTATCCGACCACCCGGCGGACTGCATGACCTGCGCCAAATGCGGGGCCTGCGCTTTGCAGGAGTATGCTTACGAGTATGGCGTGCGCAAGAGCAGCTTTAAGCCGGGGGCCAAGCATACCGTCAGGTCACAGGAGACAGATCCGTTTGTCGCCCGCGACTTAGAAAAATGCATACTCTGCGGCCGGTGCGTCCGCATCTGCGACGAGGTCGAATCGGCTTTCGCTATCGATTGGATTTATAGGGGCTTCGAGACCCAGGTCAGCACGGCATTCGGCAAATCCCTGAAGGACACCCCGTGTGAATTTTGCGGCCAGTGCATATCCACTTGCCCGGTCGGGGCGCTCACCGAAGCGACCGCCTTGCCCGCGCGGACCTGGGAAACAAGAAAGACCTTGACCACCTGCGCTTATTGCGGCTGCGGCTGCACGCTTGAGTTGCAGACGAAAGACAACCAGATCGTAAAGATTGCCTCGCCGGTCGGCGTCGGCACAAATAACGGCAACCTCTGCGTCAAAGGACGCTTTGGTTATCAGTTTGTAAATAGTCCGGACAGGCTGACCAAACCCTTGATTAAGAAAGACGGGGAATTTGTCGAGGCCACCTGGGAAGAAGCGATAAAACTTGTCTCCGACAAGCTGGGCGATATCAAGGCCAAGCACGGGCCCGACGCCCTCGCCGGCCTGGCGTCCGCCAAATGCACCAATGAGGAGAACTTTGTTTTCCAGAAGTTTATGCGGGCCGCCGTCGGCACCAACAATGTCGACCACTGCGCCCGTCTCTGCCACGCCTCGACCGTCGCCGGCCTGGCGATGGCTTTCGGCAGCGGGGCGATGAGCAACTCGATCGACGATCTCGAGGGAACCGACGCGATTCTCGTCATAGGTTCGAACACGACGGAAGCGCACCCGGTCATCGGGATGAGTTTGCTTAAGGCGGTCCGTCACAACGGCGCGAAACTAATCGTCATCGACCCGCGCGCGATCAAGCTGACCAAATTCGCCGATATCTGGCTACCGCAAAAGCCTGGTACAGACGTTGCCGTTCTTAATGGCCTGATGAATGTCATCCTCTCCGAAGGCCTGGTTGACGAGGCCTTTATCGCCGAGCGCACTGAAGATTATGAGGAACTTAAGAAAATCCTCCCGGCCTACTCGCCGGAAAAGGTTGAAGAGATTTCCGGGATACCCGCGGAAGACCTGCGCCGGGCGGCGCGGATGTTTGCCGGCGCCGGCACCGCGGCCATCGTTTACGCTATGGGCATCACCCAGCATACCACGGGCGTCGACAACGTCCTGACCATTGCCAATCTGGCCATGATCACCGGAAACATCGGCAAACCCGGCTGCGGCGTCAATCCGCTCCGGGGTCAAAACAACGTCCAGGGCGCTTGCGATATGGGCGCTCTGCCGAATGTTTATTCCGGCTACCAGAAAGTCGACGACGATGCCGCCCGGGCCAAGTTTTCCGACGCCTGGGGTGTGCCGCTGCCCGAAGGTATCGGCTTGACCGTAGTCGAGGTAATGAACGCCGCCGCCGACGGCAAAGTCAAAGGGCTGTATATAATGGGCGAGAACCCCATGCTTTCCGACCCCGATGTCGGCCATGTTGAAGAAGCCCTCGAGAAACTTGATTTTCTGGTCGTCCAGGACATCTTCTTAACCGAGACGGCGGCCCTGGCCGATGTGGTCTTGCCAAGCGTCACCTTCGCCGAGCGCGACGGCACTTTCACTTCGACCGAGCGGCGGGTCCAGCGGGTCCGCAAAGCCATCGACCCGGTCGGAGAGTCCAGAGAAGATTGGCGCATAATCGGCGACTTGTCCGCGGCCATGGGTTATCCGATGTCATACGCTTCAGCCTCCGACATCATGACGGAGATAGCCGCGCTGACGCCCTCTTATGCCGGCATCAACCACGATCGCATCGAAGGCTGTGGCTTGCAATGGCCGTGCCCGAGCGTCGATCATCCCGGCACGCCCATCCTTCACGTCGGCCAGTTCACCAGAGGCAAAGGCAAGTTTCACGGGATAGAATTTAAACCGCCCGCTGAAGAGCCGGATGTCGAGTACCCGATGATACTCACAACCGGGCGGTTGCTTAATCAGTATCACACGGGCACGATGACCAGGAAAACCGCCGGGTTGGACGAAATATACCCGGTGGCCGCCGCTGAGATCAGTCCGAAAGACGCCAAAAAATATTGCCTGACCGACGGCGACAAGGTCCGCCTGATCACCCGGCGCGGTCAAATCGAAGCCACGGCCCTGGTGACCGACAAATCGCGGCCCGGCATCATCTTTATGCCCTTCCATTTCAAAGAAGCGGCCGCCAACCTGTTAACCAACCCGGCCCTCGACCCGATCGCTAAAATCCCCGAATTCAAAGTCTGCGCGCTCAAAATCGAAAAAGTCTAAGCGAAGGCCGATCTCCAGGTCGCAAAAGCGCACTAAATCGTGAATCGTTAGGCTAAAACGCATCCAAAAGTCAAATGGATTATAATATTGGGGTGGAGAAATATAAATTTACGCCATATTTTGAGAATGAAGTGTTACGCAAAAGACCGTATCTTATAAAAGCGCTATGTATTGAGGTGATTGAAAACGCTATTAAGGTTGAGCCTCAAGAAAATAATCGCTTTCGATTTTGG
>Ga0334722_10001853_pt1 | contig 25140 bp, 16 predicted proteins | sample C3_bottom_MG_FD_207210 | JGI IMG/M metagenome (GOLD analysis project Ga0334722, IMG submission 207210) | Sediment microbial communities from Yellowstone Lake, YNP, Wyoming, USA - C3_bottom | ecosystem: Environmental > Aquatic > Freshwater > Lake > Sediment | place: USA: Wyoming | collected... | reverse complement strand
CGACTCAGGAGACCGGCCTAGAGCTGGAAACCAGGGCGGGGAGGCTGATGGCTGACCTGTGCGGTTTTTCACTCTATGGCAATCTGCCCACCCTGGTCTGGCTCGCTCGTGAGCATGGCCTGGCGGAAGTGAGCTGCCACGGGCGTGTGGCGGTTGAGCAACTGCTGACGACAACCGGCTCTGCCCATCCCTGTCTGATGACCATGGCTGACTGAATGTTGCATTGCCGCTGACAGCTGCTACACTATCCGGCAGTGACTCACGTGGCTATTCCAGAGGAGGATTTAAACTATGAGGAGTGTGTTCGCCGTTGTTCTGCCGCTGATGCTGCTTATGCCGTTATGTGCCTCGGGTGCTGCGCTGCAGCGTGTGACGGCATCCCACCATATCACCGCTGTCACGGTTTATCCCGACCGGGCCATGACCAGTCGCAGCGCAGCCGTCACATTGCGGCCGGGAAGCTACGTCATAGCCTTCGAAGGACTGCCGACCTTGATCCAGGATGACTCGGTGCGGGTGGAGGGGAAGGGGAACGCTGGCGTAACCATCATGGGACTGGAGGTCAAACGGGCCTTTGAGGCGCAAGTGCCTGAAAAAAAGGTCAAGGAACTGGACGCCGAGATACTGGCGTTGGAGCGTAAGGCAGGGGGGCTGGATGCAAAAAAGGCCTCTTTGACCTCACAGAAGGGTTTTATCGATTCGATAAAGGTCGCCTGGAGCGACCGCATCTCAAAGGAACTGGGCATCGGCAAGCCGACATCGGCCGAGTTGAACGAGGCGGTTACCTTTATCGGCAACGGCATAGTGCGGGTTGAAGAGCAGACCCGCGAACTTGACGCTGAAAAGAAACTGCTGCGTGACCGCATCGACGCCCTGCGGCGCCAGCGCGACCAGGCACTGGGCTCCTACCGCAAGGAGTCCAAGACGGTTGAGGTGAATGTGGAGGTGGTGCGCGAGGGGAGCCTCAATCTGGATCTGACCAGCGTTACCCCCCAAGTGTCCTGGGAGCCCAGCTACGATGTGCGACTGGCGGGTGACGGCACGAGTGCCGAATTGACGTTCCGCGCCCTGGTGCGCCAGCAGACGGGCGAGGAGTGGAAAGATGTGGCCCTGACGCTTTCGACCGCTCGCCCCGCTATTGGCGGAGCGCCGCCTGAACTCTACCCCTGGCGGGTCGCTTTTTATCGGCCGCCGCCCCCTATGCCGATGCCGATGGCGGCTCCGGCCCCTGCGCGGGAGATGCTGGCCAAAAAGAGTCGGATGATGATGGCTCGGGAGGAGGCCGAATTAGACATGGTGAAGTCGGAAGAGCCTGTCGCGGCTGCCGTTATGACTGCCCAGGTGGCCGAGGAGCAGAACTCCGTCACCTTCCGCATTGCCCGCCCGGTGGATATTCCGGCAGATGGCACCCAGCATGGCAGCGTGGTGGCGGTGGAGAAGCTGCCGGTGGCCCTGGAATTTGTCACCATTCCCAAGCTGACCCCGGTGGTGTTCCTCAAGTCCGAGATCGTCAACCAGGCCGCTTATCCGCTTTTGCCGGGCCGCGTGAACATTTTCAGCGGCAATACCTTCAATGGCAGCTCCACACTGAAAAAAGTGGCGGCCGGTGAAAAATTCGATCTGTTTTTCGGTGCCGACGACCAGGTCACGGTCAAGCGCCATGAGCTGAAAAGCCACAAGGAGGCGGGTTTGTTCGGCAAGAACCGCATGGGCTATCGTTATCGCATCGAATTGCAGAATTTCCGCAAGCAGCCGCAAACCGTTACGGTGAAGGATCAGTTGCCGCTGGCCGGCGATGACGAAATCAAGGTGACTCTGGACGACCCCAGCGTAACGCCGGATAAAAACGAGCCCGACGGTGTCATCGTCTGGAAGTTGCCGCTCAAGGCGGGTGAAAAGCGTGAACTGACTTTCGGCATTGCCGTGGAGTATCCCAAGGACAAAGAGGTGAACGGGCTTTAGAATTTCTGGAGAGCGCCGCTGCCGGGCTGGTCGGCGGCGCTTCTCCCCTGGGGCAGGGGCGAGCTGGATGTGTCAAGCATGTGGAGCACCTGGAACAGTTCGTCTGCCGTGTAGGGCTTGATCATCGCCGCACAGAAGCCGAAGGTTTGAAAAGTAGAAACGATCGGGTCGTTCGAATACCCGGTGGACACGATCAGCCGAGCGAGCGGATCCAGGGCCAGCAGATGCTCCGCCGTTTCCCGCCCCCCCATGCCGTCTGGAATGGTGAGGTCGAGAATGACGCAGTAATATGGAGTTTCTTCTTCCAGTGCCTGGCGGTAGGCCGCCAGCGCTTCCTCCCCATTGCAGCATGCCGTTACGCGGTATCCGAGAAATTCCAGGGTTTCCTTGGCCAACTCCCGAATCAGTTCTTCATCGTCCATTATAAGCACGGTGCCCAGTGACGCAGAATATGCCGGTTGCTCCCGTCTGTCCGGTATGAGCTTGTTGTCGAGTGTCGTGGTGTCCGATGCCGGCAGGTGAATGGTAAAGCGTGAGCCGCGGCCGAGTTCGGAGTTGACGCTGATGGAGCCTCCGTGCCTGCTGACGATGGAGTGGACGGTTGCCAGTCCCAGGCCGGTGCCTACTTCAGCCTTGGTGGTGAAGTAGGGGACAAAAATGTTGTTCAGGTTTTCGCTAGAAATCCCGCACCCCTGGTCGGCAAACTCCAGTCGCACGTATCGCCCCGCAGGCAGGTTGAATAAATTCGTAGTGTCCATGATGACATTCTCGGCTCGAATGCTGACAGTGCCGCCACCCGGCATCGCCTGTACCGCATTGATGAGCAGATTGTTGAACGCCTGTACCATCTGGCCTTCGTCGGCTTTGATGGCAGCCAATGAATCGGGGATGTCGACCAGTGCCCGCACGTTTTTTCCGGTGACGGTCAATGAGATCGACTCTTCCACCAGCTGCTTCACTTGAACGGAGCTTATGGCCGGAGCACCGCCCCGGGAGAAGGTCAGGAGTTGGCGGGCCATTTCCGAAGCACGTTTGGAGGCGAGTTCCGCCTTTTCCAGCAATTGGCTTGGTTTGCTGGATTTATCGAGATGTTTGTTGGCAATCGAGATGTATCCCAGAATCCCGGTGAGGGCATTGTTGAAATTGTGGGCTATGCCGCCGGCCAACACGCCGATCGATTCGAGTTTCTGTGATTTGATCAGTTCGTTCTGCATAAAATCCCGTTCGGTGGTGTCGCGGAATATGCCCTGAATGACATCGCGTGAGCCGATGCGGGTGACCGCATGCTTGATCTGGACCGGAACCCGTCGGCCGCTTTTGGTCAGTATCTCAGTCTCGGTGCTTATGGCCTTTCCCAAGGTTGTGGTGGTTTGCCTGAAACGCTCACCGGTATATTTGTATATGTCCGGTGGATGCAGCTCGCTGAAGTGTCTGCCCACCAGCTCGACCCGTGGTGTCTCCATCAGCTCTTCGGCGGCCCGGTTGCATTTGATGATGATGCCGTTCTGGGCATCGGCCCAGAAGATGGCATCCGTCACCCCCTCGAATGCCATCCTGAATTCCTCTTCATTACGCAGCAAGACCTCTTGGGAAAGCTTCAGTTCTTCGAAATGTATCTGTAGCTTCTGGTGGGCTTCGTTCAGTTGGGCGGTGCGGGCAATGACCTGTGCCTCCAGGTTTTCCCGCTCCTGTTTCAGTGCTTCCTCGGCCCGGCTGCGCTCGGCAATTTCTAGAGAAAGGTTGTTGTAGAGCACGGCATTCTGGATCGAAATGGCAATTTGTGAGGAGAGCAATTCCAGCACTTCGACCCTGTCCCGGGTGAAGGCACCGGCGGTCAGGTTGTTTTCCAGGTAGAGGACGCCGTTCAGGATTCCCTGGTGAAAAATCGGAACGCACAGAACCGATTTGAGACCATGTTCAATAATGTAGGGGTCGTATCCAAAGGTTTCTGAGCTCGGCGCATCGTCAAGCACCACGTGTTCATGGGTGCGAACCACATAATTGATGATCGCATCGGGAACGAGCATGTTGCCCTCAAAAGGCTGGGATTGGCGAATCTGGTCGATATTTCGAGCCAGATCCACTTCAGCCTCTGCGAGCAGCCTGTTGCTGCGCATCAGCAGCAGCACTCCCCGGCTGGCCCCGGCATTCTCGAGCACGATGTTCATGAAGCGGCGCAACAGGTTGTCAAGCAGCATTTCCCCTGAAATGGCCTGGGTAAGCTTGATGACTGACACCAGGTCGAGTGAGCTGTCAGTTTCGTCGGTACCATGCTGTGCAGGGTGCTGCTCGTCTGAAGGCTTGGGGCACAGATCGGGAAAGGCCTCTTCAAGCAGGTGCACTTTTGCGGTCGCACCCCACACCGAGTAAGCCGTATGGGCCTTGGACAGGTACGATCCGGCTGCAAGCGTGTCTCCTGCAGCCAGACAGGCGTCGGCGGCTCGTTCGTAGGCCAAGCCCGCCATCTGGACAAACCCGTTCGTGGCCGCGGATTCGGCCGCTTCACGGCAGAGAGCTGACGCCATGGCCGTATTTCCGGTAATGCGGGCATACTCTGCAGACACCAGCAGGTGTTTATGACGGAAGTTCGCGGGACAGTGCCTGGCCCACTGCTCCAGTTTTTTCAGGTTTTTTTTCAGCTGCCTGATGGCCTGGCGGAACGGTCCGGTTCCCCGTGGCGGCAGGGTTGCCGTCAGCGCCAGGGAGTGGAAGAGGTAATGGTCGCTGAGAAACGACTGGCATGCCGCCGCCTCAATGAGCCGATGCGATGCTTCAGCCATCTCCCTGGCCCCATGTCGGTCTCCCATCAGGTACAACGCCTGGGCCTTGAATTGATAATATCCCTGGAGGGGGACGAAGGAGGTTCGCCCTTTCAGCAGTGCTACCTGCTCGGTCTCGTCGTAGCGATTGTCGGAAAAATCGCCCCGGCTCGCGGTACTTCCCTGCAGGCAGAGCGATATCTGCCGGATGACACGGGTTAAGAGCAGGGCATCCTCGTTTCGCGCCCGCTCAAGAAAATCAAGGGAACTTTCGCATTCCCGGCGGATATCGTCCAGAGTTGCGCCCATGACGGTCAGGTGCAGCAGGCGGGCCAGGAGCGAATAGCCCGCATAGATAAGGTCGCCTCCCCTCAGGCAGTCCTGGAAGATGCCAGCGAGTGCCGCTGCGCCTTCATTGAACGGGCGGACGCGATGGGCAATGAAGTTGTAAAAGACAAACGCTGTCTTCCCCTTGGTGGCGAGTTCCCCCTGCCGGTCAATCAGCTTGAGCGCAAGAGTGCCGAATTCATATCCCCCTGCCACGTCTCCGAAGGCCTCGGCGATCATCATGCCATACAGGGCGTAGGCGAAGGCCGATGCATGGGTGTTGCCTGATTTCAGAGACAGGTTGACCATGCTCATGGCGATGTAGGCGAAGAGGTTTTTATCCGCAAGATAGGAGGGAGCGGCAACATTAGCCAGTATATCCATCACCGCCAGGTTGTCCTGATCCGACATGGGAGGCAGTTCCAGCAGCCGCGAAATGGATTCGTAGCCCTGATGTGCCCGCTTCGAACGGTTTATGCGGGAAAGGGCATACTGCACGAGCACGGACAGCGCGCGCGGCTTCGAGGGGAGGCGCATCCCGAACATATCCAGAGCCTTGCGTCCCAATTCGATCGATTCATTGAACCTGCCAAGATTGCCGCACAGATTGATGGTCAGGATATAGGCCGGCGCTTTTTCAAGGGGGGACCGGAGGTACCGGATTGCCTCATCGAAGAGTTTTTCCGCCTGTTCGAAGTTGTTGCAGAGCAATTCACTTTCCAGCAATTTGATGCACAGGATGGCAGTCAACTCGTAGTGTGATTGCCAGGGAGTCGCGCCCAGCAGCCCCAGGCCGGTCGTCAGATAGCTCCGGGCGGATTCAAAGGCTGTCGAGGAAAGCGCCTTTTCCCCGGCAGAAAGGTTCAACCCCGCAAGATGTATCCGTTCTTCGGAGGATTCAATAAGCTCTTTGCCCGCGTTCATCTGATTGACGATATCGAATATTCGGGCAGAGCGATCGTCAGGCGCATGTGACTTGAGCAGCAGGCGTCCTATGGCGAGGTGGGTCTGCTGTTTCGCGGCAGAACCGATGAGCGAGTAGGCGGCCTGTTGCACCCGGTCGTGAATGAAGTTGAACGTAGTGCTTTCATATCCGGAATCATCCCACCAGTTTCCCTGAAAGCTGGAGTCCCCGACCACGAACCCCTCTTGGATGGCGGGCCACAGATCGCGGGCGGTTTCAAAGGACGAAATCTCACAGACTACCCCCAGTGTCGTCAATGTGAAATGGTTGCCGATACAGGCTGCCAGACTCAGCACCCGCTGTGTTTCCTCGGGCAGGGCATGCAGTTTGGCGGCGATCAGTTCGACCATGCTTTCGGCGATAGTGGCCGATTGTATGCGTCCTTGATCCCACTGCCACTGTCTGGCAAGCGGGTCGAACCAGAGGAGCCGTTTCTGAAAGAGCGTTTTGAGGTATTCCGAGGCATAGAGCGGATTGCCGGAGCTTTTTTCGGCAATGATTGTTGCCAGGGGAGCGCATCGCTGTGGGCTGCCGCTGAGGGTGTCGCAGGCCAACTGGGTGATGTGTTCGAGCTCGAGAGGGGGCAGTGTGATGGTGCTGACCGGCGCCTGCTCCGACTGCAGCTCGCGAATGATGGTTTTGAGCGGGTGGGTAGCGCTGATTTCCGAATCGCGATAGGCGCCTATCAGCAGCAGATGTCGGGATTCGCCGTTGGATACGAGCCGCTTGATCAGTTTCAGCGATGCAACGTCGGCCCACTGCAGGTCATCTAAGAATATGACCAGGGGGTGACTCAGGGAGGCAAACACCCCGATAAAATCTTCAAAGACGAGGTTGAACCTGTTCTGGGCCTCGGTCGAGCCGAGTTCGGTTACGGGCGGCTGTTCGCCCAAAATGAGGCTGATCTGGGGAACCAGTTCGACAATCACCTGCCCGTTGTTGCCCAGAACAGCCAACAGCTCGCGCCGGTAGTCGGCAATAGACTGCTGGCTTTCGGTCAAGATCTGGCGCACCAGTTCGCCAAGCGCCTGCACCATGCAGGCGTAGGGGATATCACGCTGCAACTGATCGAATTTTCCCGAAATGAAATAGCCGCGGTGCTTGATAACCGGTATATGGATTTCCTTGACGAGGCTCGACTTGCCGATACCCGAATGTCCCGTGATGAACACGAGTTCCGTTCCGCCAGCCCCGACGCGCTCGAAAGAGCTCAAGAGTTCTGCCAGCTCTTGATCTCTGCCATACAGTTTTTGCGAAATACGGAACGTGTCGGCCACATCGTGCTGTCCGGGGTTAATGTCGCCTGGCTCGGTGCCCGCGGCCGAACATGTTCGATAGAGCTCCAGGTCGGACAGCACCCCGTGGGTGCTCTGGTAACGGTCTTCAGCGGTTTTGGCTAAAAGCTTCATGACAACGGCGGAGAGAAATGGGGGAACGAGCGGGTTCGCCTGGTGCGGCGGTTCGGGAGCCTGGGCGATGTGGCAGTGCATCCAGCCGAGAACATCTCCTGCCTGGAAGGGGGGGTGCCCGGTCAACATTTCATAGAAGCAGACCCCCATGGAATAGTAGTCCGAACGATAGTCCACGGACCGGTTCATGCGGCCGGTCAGTTCCGGCGACACATAGGCGATATCACTGACGTTGAAGTCAGTTTTCGGAGCGGCGCAGGTTTCGCGGCGCAATCGGGAGGCCAGGCCGAAGCCGGTAATCTTGAGGTTACCGGTAACGGGGTGCAGCAGAATGGTTGCCGGCCTAAGGTCTTTGTGGATAATCTGTTGTTCGTGCAGGGCACCGATCGCACGGACCAGGCGGATGGCATGCTCCAAAAAGACGCCCGGCGGCATTCCGTTTGCGGGTATCTGGTCTCGGAGCGGCTTGCCGGCAAAGTCTTCCAGGATCAGGATCGCTACATCATGCAAAACTTCTATGTCGTAGACTCTGAGTACGGCATCCAGTTCCAGGCCTTTCAGCAGTTCGTATTCGTGCAGCAGGCGAGTGACGGTTTCGGGGGGAGGGGGCTCGGATCGGGACGTCTTGATGTTTACCGCCAGGCCGTCGCGCTCCCTGACGCCATGGTAGACAACATCATGTCTGTCCTCGAAGCTTATGCCCGTCAGGGCGTATCCTTGGAATTCTCTCATGGTACGGCCTTTCGGCGACGACCAGATTGTGTCGCCGCACGCGGGGTGATAAAGCCGGCACATGTCATGTCGATACCCATGATTATGACCCTGAACAAAATCAGCCGGCAGTGTCGCAGAGCACGCCATTGCCCGCCTGGTCTATGATGCGTACCATCACTTCACAATTGACAAGCTCTGCCGAACCGGGGAAGCGCACCGTGACGTAGTTGCGCGATAAACCGCTACATTGCCGGTTCGTGGCGTCATAGCTCTGAACCAGAACGGCGGCGCGCTCCCCAATGCGGGCTGTCAGAAAGGCTTGCTTTTTATCCGTGGCCACCCGCCGCAGGAGCTTCGCCCGTTCAGTGACGACGCGAGGGGGGAGATGCCCCGGCATCTCTGCGGCCCTGGTGCCGCTTCGGCGGGAGTAGGGGAACACATGCAGATCGGAAAAAGGAAGCGCCTGCACCAGGGCCAGTGTCTCCGCAAACTCCGCGTCGCTCTCGCCGGGAAACCCGGCGATGACATCGGCGCCGATAAAGGCGTCCGGCAGTACCGTGGCGATGCGTGCCATCAGGTCGCGAACCATAGCAGTTGAGTAGCGGCGCCCCATGCGGGTCAGTACCGTGTCGCTGCCGCTCTGCAACGGCAGGTGCAGATGATGGCAGATGATATCGGAACGGGCCATCAGTGCCAGCAGGTCATCGCTCAATTCATTCGGCTCGACCGAGCCGATGCGCAGGCGTTGCACCAGGCTGGAGGCATCGATGCGGGCGATCAGCCCGGTCAGCGACGTGGGTGGCGTCAGGTCCAGGCCGTATGCTCCCAAGTGAATGCCGGTCAGCACAACTTCCTGGTAGTTGTTGGCTGCAAGCCCCCTGATGCCGGCGAGTACATCGTCAGGAGAAACGCTGCGGCTGCGGCCGCGGGCGTAGGGGACGATGCAGTAGCTGCAAAAGGCATCGCAGCCGTTCTGGACCTGCAGAAAGGCGCGGGTGTGCTCGGCAAAACTCTCCAGCTTGAGCGGTCCGGTCTCGCGCACGGAGCTGATATCGGAAACAGCGCTATGGCCTGCTTCAACCCGGGCGATGATGTCCTCTTTTTCCCGATTGCCCAGCACGGCATCCACTTCGGGCAAAAGCTCCAGTTCGCCTGGCGCCACCTGGGCATAACAGCCGGTCGCCACGATACGTGCCTCGGGGTTGAGGCGCCGGGCGCGCCGGATCAGCCGCCGCGTTTCGGCATCGGTCCGGGCCGTGACCGTGCAGGAGTTGATGATGAATATATCGGCCCGGTCACTGAAAGGGACAACCTGATAGCCGGCCCGGGCGAACTGCTCCCCCATGGCGGCCGACTCGAACTGATTGGTTTTGCAGCCCAGTGTAGTAATGGCGACCCGTTTCATCTATCCGTGTTTTCCTTGAGCAGTTTTTGCAGGATCCAGAGGACATAGCCGACCACAAACGCCGCTGCCGACCAGGTCACCATGAAGATGCCCCACCAGATTCCCATGATGCCCCATCCCAGCACCGTTGTCAAAACATGGAATAACAGAACGGGGGCGGCGATCTGGCGATAGAGTCCGATCCAGAGCGCAAAGCCTGGCCGTTTGATGCCCTGCAGGGCCGAAACGCAGATGTAGAGCAGCACATAGGCGGGAAACACGAAGGCTTCGATGCGCAGGAAACGGACGCCGGCAGAGATGACCGCCGGGTCGCTGCTGAAAAACCGCAGCAGCTCAGTAGTAAACGACAGCGCTGCAACAGTGCCGATTGCGGCCAGCATGAACCCGTAGCGCAGCGAGATGCCCAATACCTGGCGAATGCGGTCAAGTCGTCCAGCACCATAGTTCTGGGCCGTCAGGGCCAGGGTGGAAACATTGAGCCCCATGACCGGCAACAGGGCAATCTGTTCAATGCGGGTGGCAATGCCGTAGGCGGCCACCGCTTCATGGCCGAATCTGGCGACGAACCAGGTGATGATGAAGATGCCAAGGGTTACGGTCATCATGTTCATGGCTGCCGGCATCCCCTGCCCGAACAGTTCGCGGTAGTAGCGCCAGCGGGGACGCAGCTCGGCGAAGCGGAACGTGGTCATCGCGCCAGAAGTTGCCAGGCGACTGAAGAGGAAGAAGTTGCCGAAACACTGGATCATGATGGTTGCGAGGGCAACGCCGGGCAGCCCGAGAGCCGGTATGCCCATGCCGCCGTACATGAACCAGGGGTCCAGGGCCAGGTTGAGAAAAAATCCGGCAACCAGGAAATTGCGGTAAGCGACTGTATTGCCGTGGGCATTGAGAATGGCGCTCATGACGAAATTGAGGAGGAAGAAGGGGGCGCCGGCGAAGATCACGTTCATGTACCCCAGCGCCAGGTCCAGGTAGTCGCCGCTGGCGCCCATTGAGGTAAAGATGGCCGGGGAGAAGAGGATGCCCAAGGCACACAAGGCCAGTGCGTGCAGCAGGGCAAAGGAGAGCGCCTGGAGAACAAAACAGCGGGCCTCCTCCCTCTCATTGCGCCCCAGGGCGTTGCCGATCAGGGCGGTCGCACCGGTTGATATGCCGGTGCCGATGGCCAGCAGGATGAAGAATACGGGAAACGAGAGGGACATGGCCGCCAGGGCGGTGGTGGACAGCTGTCCTCCGTACCAGATGTCCACCACATTGAACATGGTGTTAAAGAAAAAGCCGGTGCCGGCGGGAATGGCCAGACGGCGCACCAGGGCCGGCACAGAGGCCGTCGTCAGGTCGGTGGTGTGCATGCAGCTCCTGTAGTGCGCCCCGTTACGGTTATCATCAGATTATGGCGCGATCGCGTTCAGCTCTACCCGACTCCGGGAAGCGGTGTCTTTTTCCGGAGTCTTGAAAATGTCGTCATTTTTCTGGAACACGCGTTCCGCCGGGATCTTGCCGGCGGAAACAAGGTGCTGCAGCACGGCAACAACCCGCTCACGCGCCAGTCCCTGCAGTTCGGTCTCTCCGACAAGGGTGTTGGTAATGATGAGTTTCCGCATCTCGTCAGGGGGCAGATCCTTGACCATGCCGAGCATGTTGCGCGGCTTGGGAAATTTTTCCTTGCGATAAACAGCCTTCAGCAGGGCTGGCGTCTCTTCAGCCGTCACCTGGATCTCGTCCGCCTTCTGCCCCTCCTTCAAGCCGCTGCTTTTTGCCAGCGCCAGAAATTTTTCATTCCGGAGCTTGCGTGTCAGCAGTTCGCGGCGGTACGCCTCGGTGTCTTTTTCGCGGTCGACGTAGCCCTTCAACTCCACCTTCAAGGCTGGTCGGTCCAGCAGCACCTTTGCGAGGGCGTCCAGTTTTTGCACCTCGGAAGATGACAGCCTGCTGGTGCCGTGGTCGAACTGGATGGCGCTGAAATCCTGGCCACCACCGAACATGGAGGAGAGCAGCGAGAAGGGGGAGGTAACCGCCTTGACCATCAGGTTTTTCAGAACCTGGAATACCAGACGCCAAATGCTGAACTTGGGGTCGTCGGTGCGGCCGGTAACCGGCACGTCCAGGTGGATTTCGCCCTTGCGGTCCTTGAGCAGGGCCAGGCCGAGTTTGACCGGCAGCTTGGTGGCTTTGTCGCTCTCGACCTTTTCGCCGAAGGTGAACTGGTCGATGAAGATGGTGTTCGAGGCATCCAGCTGTTTTTTGTCGATGCGGTATTTGAGGTCGAGATACAGCTTGCCCTTCTCGACCGTGTAGCCCAGGTAGGTGCCGGAATAGGGGGTTACTGGTGACAGTTCGATGTCGCGGAACGCCACCTTCAGGTCAACGAACAGATCGTCGCGCAACGGGTTGATCTGGCCGGTGATCTGCAGCGGCGAGTGGTTCTCCAGGTTGCCGCGCAGGTCCACGTCGGCCAGTTTCACCTCTTCGGACGACAGGCCGCTGACACGGCCGCCCAGATTGTAGAACGTGGTGGCAAAGTGTTGCGGCAGGTGGTTGTCAGTGAAGGCAAGGGTGCCGTCCTGGATGGTTACCGCGTCGATGCGGATCTGTTTTTTTGGTGCCGGAGCTTGCTGTGCTGCGCCTGTCGGGGCGGCTGTGGCAGCTGGTGGTGCTGGCGGCGGGGACGGCTTGTCTTGAGGCTTGGCCGTCGTCTCGGCTGCCGGCTTTTCTATCAGGTTCTGCAGGTTGAGAGTGCCGTCCTTGCGAATGATGATGCGGGAATAGACGCCATTGAGGGCAATTTCTTTGAGCGCCAGGTTGAAGGGTTCCAGCGATCCCTGGATGCCGTCCAGCTGGAGGCTCTCCCATCGGAGCAGATCCTCTTCGGCTACCGTATCGATGGCATGAAAGGCGCGGATGCCGGCGGTGCCTTTGAAGCTGCCGGTCGGCTTGTTGTCTTTGAGGGCGATATCCACATTCAGGCTGGTATCGGCAAAACCTCCCAGTATGAAGACATTGATGTTGGAGGGGAAATACGCCTCGAAATCGCGCAGGGGCAAGCGGCCGACACTGACGCTCCCGGTATAGCGGAACGGCTGGGGCGTGATAGTGCCGCTGGCCTTCAGCGGCGTACCCTTGTTGAGGGTCGAGGAAAAGCGCAGGGGCGAGGGACGGAATACAGGGCCGGTCAGGTTTGTCAGGCTGAGCGACGTGTTTTTCAAGGTAATGCGAGGTTTATCCGAAAGTTTCTTGTCGATGAAGTTGGCGGTGAACCGATCGACCTGCAGTTTTTTCAGAACGTATTTCAGCCCTTGTGCCGCTTGCTTGCTTTTTGGGCTTCCGCCGGGACGTGGTGCGGCTGCGCCTGCTGCCGCAGTCTTGTCGGCAGCGGCTGGCTGCTGGTGCTGCCCGGCCTGAGGTTTCTTCAGAAGCGACAACAGCGATATGCTGCCGTCGGCTTCGCGGGACAGGGAAAGCGTGCCGCTTGCAAGTTTTACTTCTCCGATCTCGGCACGATTGTCTTTCTGGCTGAAGCCGGCATCCTTGATCTCGAATCGGGACAGGTCGAACCCATCCTTGTCGCCGTAGCGGGCCGACAGGCCGGTGGCCAGCAGAGAGGCCTGCTCCACCGTCAGCCCGTCTTCCTTGCTGTAGCGGGCGTCTGCTGCCGCATCGACAGACCCCTTGACCGGCGAACTCAGGAACTGCGCCAGATAGGGCCAGCCCCGCTGGATCTTGAGGCCGGTCAGCTCGGTCGAGGTGTCAACAGTCAGCGGAGCCAGGGAAAAATTCCCGTCGCTGCTTAGGCTGGCCTCCTTGTCCATAATGAGCGACAGTTCGTACTCGGCCGACGTGCCGCTGGCCGTCGAGATGTTTTTCACCGTCACATCGATACCGCTGATATCCGTTTTGAAGCCTCCGGACGGCTGGGCGTCAGTGAAATGCACGACCCCGCCCTTGAGACCGAACGAAGCGATCTGCACCAGTGGTGGTGTCTTTTTCTGGGCGGTGGAACCGCCGGTGGTGTTTTCCAGCTTTGGTGCCGGTGCGGCTGCAGGCCCGGGCAGCAGCTTGCTGAACATCCAGGCCCCTCTGTTGTCGCGGCTGACAAACAGTTCCAATCCTTCAACCGTAACGGCGTCGAACAGGAAGCGTCGGGCAAATGCCTCAAGGCCCGCTGCCTTGACCTGGAACAACGGGAGTTTGAGCAGCGGTTTGCCGGTCGGCAAGTCAACAGCGATGTTGTCCAGTCTGAGCAGCCCCGTGATTCCCAACTCCGGTTTCTTGTTCTGCGAGATGCGATAGGTTAGCTCACTGTCGATGGTCAAACTGCCGGCAGCCAGGGTGACAGGCGGTTTGACCGGCAGATAGGCCATGTATTCGGGCAGCTTGAGTTGACGCAGGTCGACGTGGACGGAGGTCTCCATGGATTTGCTGAGCGGTTTGACTTTGCCTTCGAAGTTGAACGGCGCGTTATTCACGATCGCAGATATGTGCGGGTCAGTATATTTTTCCACCAGGTAGGGGATGTTGCTGATGAAGGGCACTGCGATATTCAGGTTGCGCACGGTGTGGTTGCGGCCGCCGTCCACAGCCCGGTCCAGGAAGTCGATGCTGCCGTTGGTGATCGAGATGTTGTTCAGCGAAAAGAGAAACGGACTCGTGGATTCCTTTTTCGGTTTGGCTTTCAGGCGTTCGATGATGTCGTTGAAACTGTAGCTGTTGGCCGCCAGGCGGGCAAACGTCAGTGCGGGGGCATCCAGCGACACCTGCGACAGTATCAGGGCCCGCTTGTAGATCGAGGCCATCCCCAGCGATGTCCGCACAGTCCCGACGGCCACGAACGGACCGCCGTCCTGCTCTGCCAGCGCAAACCCTTTGACGGTCACCGTCAGGGTGAACGGATTGATGGCGACCTTTTCAATCCGTACCTTTCTGCCGGTTGTCTCCTCAAGTGCTGTTACGGCCTTGTTTCTGACGATCAGCGGCAGGATGGTGATTGTAAACAGCAGCAGCGCGGCACACACGCCGGCGGCAATCAGCAGTTTCTTCTTGTATTTTGACACGGCGACCTCGCTGGGGGTTTGGGGAGTGCATAGTATCACAGGTCGATTGTTATACGTACGAAGAGTTGCCGTTGGGCTCGAATTATTATCCGTCCCATCGGCACAAATTCTTCCGTTTTTGTTGAAAAAAATATGAAAAGCGGCTACAAGGGAACACCTTTTTATTTATAGTTCAAAAGTACATTATCATACTGCGGAGGCAACGATGAGTCTGGTGAAACTGTACGACACGACATTGCGGGACGGCACCCAGGCAGAGGATATTTCGTTTCTGGTCGAGGACAAGATCCGTATTGCCCACAAACTGGATGAACTCGGCGTGCATTACATCGAAGGGGGGTGGCCCGGCAGCAATCCCAAGGATGTCTCTTTCTTCAAGGATATCAAGAAAGAGAAGCTTGTCCAGGCCAAGATAGCCGCCTTCGGCTCAACCCGCCGTGCCAAGGTGACCCCTGACAAGGACAACAACATCGTCACCTTGATCAAGGCTGAGCCAGATGCTATCACCATTTTCGGCAAGACCTGGGATTTCCACGTGCGCGAGGCGCTGCGCATTCCCCTGGAGGAAAATCTGGAACTGATCTTCGATTCGCTGGAGTATCTGAAAAAGCATGCCCCTGAGGTGTTCTATGATGCCGAACACTTCTTCGACGGCTACAAGGCGAATCCGGAGTATGCCATCAAGACGCTGAAGGCCGCGGAGCAGGCCAAGGCCGACTGCATTATTCTGTGCGACACCAATGGCGGCACCATGCCGTTCGAAGTGACAGAAATCATCAAGCAGGTCAAGAAGCACATCAAAACCCCGCTCGGCATTCATACCCACAACGACGGAGAGTGTGCCGTCGCCAATTCCATGATCGCCGTGGAACAGGGCATTGTCCAGGTTCAGGGCACCATCAACGGTTTCGGGGAGCGCTGCGGCAACGCCAATCTCTGCTCAATCATCCCGGCCCTGAAGGTTAAGATGAAAAAGGAATGCATAAGCGACGAACAGATGAAGCATCTGCGCAATCTGTCCCGCTTCGTCTATGAACTGGCCAACCTTTCTCCCAACAAACACCAGGCCTATGTGGGCAACTCCGCCTTCGCCCACAAGGGGGGAGTGCACGTCAGCGCCATCCAGCGCCATCCTGAAACCTATGAGCACATGCGTCCGGAACTGGTGGGCAACTGTACGCGCGTCCTGGTGTCCGATCTTTCGGGGCGCTCGAACATCCTGGCCAAGGCCGAGGAGTTCAACATTAATCTGGACAGCAAGGATCCGGTGACCCTTGAAATTCTCGACAATATCAAGGATATGGAAAATCGAGGCTACCAGTTCGAAGGGGCTGAGGCGTCCTTTGAGTTGTTGATGAAGAAAGCGCTGGGAACCCATAAGAATTACTTTCATATTATCGGATTCCGCGTTATCGACGAAAAGCAGGGCGACGGCCAGAAACCCATGGCCGAGGCGACCATCAAGGTCAGGGTCGGGGGCAAGATCGAGCATACCGCCGCAGAAGGCAACGGTCCGGTCAATGCGCTGGACAATGCCATTCGCAAGGCTCTGGAAAAATTTTATCCCAAGCTGAAGGAAGTGAAGCTCTTGGATTACAAGGTGCGCGTGTTGCCGGCCGGTCAAGGCACGGCATCCTCCATTCGCGTGCTGATCGAATCGGGTGACAAGAACAGCCGCTGGGGTACGGTCGGCGTTTCCGACAACGTGATCGATGCCTCGTACCAGGCCCTGATCGACAGTATCGACTACAAACTCCACAAGTTGGAGGAATAACCCTCAGGCGTCGGATGAGTGCTGTTATGACCAATCGCCAGGAGCGCCTGCTCATGTTGATGGTTGCAGGTTGTGCCCTTGTCTCAAGCGTGGTTATGAGCCGCAGAATCGGGGAATCTCCCTCTTCTGCGGCTTTTGCCGTTATAACGTCTGCCTCTGGTTATGTGCGCGTGGAGGGAGATGTGCGGCATCCTGGCATCTATGCTGTTTCCGACAATAGTATGACGGTAGACGTCATAAAAATGGCGGGGCCTGTTCGCTCCCTGTCGCGCCTGCGTGACGACAAGACTGTGGCCCGGCCGGCGCGCCGTGGGGATGTCATTCGGATCACTTTTGATGGAGAGGGGAAAGGGGATGTGGGGTACGGCACCATGTCCACGGTTGAGCGTTTGGCACTTGGCTTGCCTCTCGACATAAATGCCATGACCGAGGCGGATTTCGACTACTTGCCTGGTGTCGGACCGGTGCTCGCACGCCGAATCGTGATGTATCGTCAAAAAAATGGCGGTTACATGGCCGAGCGAGATCTCCAGAATGTGGATGGGGTTGGTTACAGGACATATGGTCGCCTGCTCAGGGTCTTGCAACCTGCTGATAATGCAAAAAAAATAAAATAATATTAACAAAAGTTTAATTGATTCGCGGTTGTTGGCATGAATGCTGTATAGCCCCTCTGTACTTGTTTAAACTGCAATTACGCTCCAGGAGGTAGGTCATGCAATGTCCACGATGCAAAGGCCGCATGTTCGCTGAGAAGTTTTATGATTTTGTCCGTACCTTCGATGCCTGGAAGTGTACTTGCTGCGGTGAGCTTCTGGATTCTACCATCCTGGCCAACAGGGCGCGCAACAACAATACACATCTCGGCTGATCAGCAGCGAGCCACTATAATCACCACAGGGAACTCGAGTTCGGGTTCCCTTTTTGTTTGACATGTGTCCGATGAAAGGATATTCAAAACCTCTTTAACCGGCGGGGCCATATCAGTTCATGAAGGCGAAAGGTAGTCATTTATGTCAAGAAACGACGGCAGAGGGGCAGGGGAGTTGCGCCCCATCACTATTACGAGGAAGTTCACCAAGCATGCCGAAGGTTCGGTGCTGATCGAATTCGGCGATACCCGCGTCATCTGCACCGCCTCCGTCGAGGAATCGGTGCCGTCGTTTCTCAAGGGCAAGGGGAGTGGTTGGGTTACCGCGGAATACGCCATGCTGCCGCGCGCCACCCATACCCGCTCACCGCGTGAGGCGGCAAAGGGCAAGCAAAGCGGCCGGACTCTGGAAATTCAGCGACTGATTGGTCGCTCTTTGAGGGCTGTGACCGACCTTAATAAACTCGGCGAGCGCTCCATCTATCTTGATTGCGATGTGATACAGGCTGACGGCGGCACACGTACCGCTTCCATAACCGGGGCTTATGTGGCCCTTGCCGATGCCCTGGCGGGTCTTAAGGCAAGGGGGATGTTGGATGAGGTGCCGCTCAAGGAGGCCGTGGCTGCAGTAAGTGTCGGTATCGTTGATGGCGAAGTGCTGCTGGATCTCAACTATCTGGAGGATTCGTCCGCGGAAGTGGATATGAATTTCGTGATGACTTCCAGTGATCGTTTTGTAGAGGTGCAGGGGACAGCCGAAGCGGAGCCCTTCACTATCGAGCAGATGGATTGCATGCGCTCCCTGGCGATGGACGGCATTCGGCAGCTTTTCGACCTCCAGAAGCGGGCATTGGCATGATGTCTCGACTGGTCGTGGCGACCCGCAACCGTGGCAAGTTGAAGGAGATCCAGGCACTGCTCGGCACCTTGGTGCCAGTAGTTATCTGTGCCGCGGATCTGGACGGATTTCCCGACACCATCGAAGATGGCGAGACTTTTGAAGCCAATGCCCTCAAAAAGGCGCGCGAAGCGGCTCAGTTTAGCGGTCTGCCGGCCTTGGCGGACGATTCCGGACTGGTGGTCGATGCCCTGGGCGGTCGCCCAGGCGTTCATTCGGCCCGGTTTTCCGGGGCGAACGCTACTGATGCCTCCAATAATCTTCTGTTGGTTCAGGAGTTGAGATCGGTGCCCCAGGGACAGCGTCAGGCGGCGTTTGTCAGTGTGCTGGCTTTTGTTGCTCCTGATGGCGTGGAGAGGACGTTCTGGGGGCGCGTGGCCGGGCGCATCCTCGACGTGCCGCGTGGAGCCGGCGGCTTCGGCTATGACCCCCTGTTTCTGGTGGACGGGTTCGGCAAAACCATGGCCGAGTTGGGGTTGGAGGAAAAGAACCGGATCAGCCATCGCGGCCAGGCCTTCCAGTTGTTCAAAGAATATCTGCAAACGCAGCAGCATAATGGTGAATATCATGGCTAAATCACCTTCTCGTCCGGCGGGCGTCAAGGGTAGCGCACAGCGGCCGGCACTGCGAAAAACAGCCGCCGTCGCGGACAAAAAAACGTATGCGGTCAGTCGCAACGCTGATCTTGAATTGACCGTCACAGCTCTGGACGACGAGGGGTTTGGTACCGCCCGCATCGAAGGGACGATTGTCAAAATTGGCGGGACCATCCCGGGAGATGTGCTGGTGGTAAGAGTTGACCATGCGGCTCACGGTCTGGCTTTTGCCCATGTGAAACGAATGATTACCCCGTCGCCGTTGCGCAGCCGCCGGCCCCCTTGTCGCGAGAGTAACGATTGTCTCGGCTGCCCGCTGATTGCCATGAAGTACACGGAACAGCTGGTCTGGAAACGGGGGCTGATGCTGTCGGAGTTGGCCAGGCATGACGACCTCAAGGGGGTGCCGGTACTCCCGCCGCTGGCGCCTGACAACCTGATCCACTACCGCACCACAGCGAAACTGACCGTGGCCGGCAAGTTTTCGAACCCGTTCATCGGCATCTACCGTCGGGCCACCCATGATGTGTATGATCTGGACGACTGCGCTTTGCATCACCCGCTCATCAACCGGGTGGTGGCGGTGGCGCGTCGTGGCATCACCAGTTTGAAGGTGCCTATCTACAATCCCCACAGCAAGATGGGGCTTTTGCGCTATCTGGTGGTGCGGGTGTCCGTGAGCGAGAAGACCGCCATGGTGGTGTTCGTGACCGCCCAGCGATCCTACAACGAAATACACCACCTGGCGCGTTACATGCAAAAAGAAATGCCCGAAATTAAGGTGGTGGCCCAAAACGTCAACAGCTCGGAAGGCAATGTGATCATGGGAAGCAAGGATCACTTTCTGACCACCCAGCACCACCTGACGGAGCGCATCGGCGAGGTGGCCTTCCGCATCTCGCCCCGTTCGTTTTTTCAGGTCAACAACAGCGGCGCACGACTGATTTACTCGACGGTGCGTGAGTGGTCGGGACTAACGGGCCAGGAAACTGTGCTGGATGTCTACTGCGGCATCGGCGGCATTGCACTGTACTTGGCCGACCGGGCCCGACAGGTGATCGGTATTGAAGTGGTTCAGGAGGCTGTTGCCGATGCCGCTGCCAATGCCCGGCTGAACCGGCGCGATAATTGCCGTTTCGAGGCCGGCGATGCTGCCGAGCTGCTCGAAGAGCTGGCCGATGAGCTGGAAACGGTGGATGTGGCGGTGCTCAATCCGCCCCGCAAAGGGTGCGACGCCGAGGTGCTCAAGCGGGTTGTCGCCCTGGCGCCGCGGACGATTTTGTATGTTTCCTGTTCTCCGTCCAGCCTGGCCCGCGATCTGGCGCTGCTGGCGCCACTGGGCTATGTCTGTCGGGAGATTCAGCCCGTCGATATGTTTCCCCAGACGGTGCATGTGGAGAATGTGGCCCGGCTTGAAAATATTGATAAAAATTGTTGACAGTGGCGCTATATCTTGCTATTTGTACTTGGCTTTTGGTACAGGCGCGTAGCTCAGGGGGAGAGCGCTACCTTGACACGGTAGAGGTCGGCGGTTCGAGACCGCCCGCGCCTACCAGCAAAGCACATGCTTTTGCGGGCAGTAAGCGGGCATCGACGTATCGATGCCTTTTCTGTTTGTCTCTTCCGGTTCGGAATATTTGGAGGTAATTCGGTTTCCGGCCCGTTTTTGCAAAGGACGCATTTTATGGCGAGCATCACAATCACACTTCCCGACGGGTCCTCCCGCGAACTCCCGGCCGGCGCGACGATTTTCGATCTGGCCGCATCCATCGGCGCAGGCTTGGCCAAGGCCGCATTGGCTGGCAAGATCAACGGTGAGCTGGTTGATCTGTCAGCAGCGCTTGCGGACGGCGCCCGGGTAGAAATCGTCACGGAAAAAAGCCCTGAAGCCTTGGAGATTGTGCGTCATTCGGCCTCGCATCTTATGGCCCAGGCGGTCAAGGAGCTGTTTCCCCAGGCCAAGGTTACCATCGGTCCGGCCATTGAGAACGGTTTCTATTACGATTTTGACGTGGACCATCCCTTTACGCCCGAGGATCTGGAGCGTATCGAAGCCAGAATGGCCGAGTTGGCTGCAGCTGACATGAAGATCGAGCGGCGCGTCTTGTCCAGCGCCGAGGCGATCGCCATGTTCGATACCATGGGCGAGCCGTATAAGAAGGAACTGATCCAGGATATCGGTGCCGAAACCGTGTCGGTTTACTCCCAAGGAGGCTTTGCCGACCTTTGTCGCGGGCCGCATCTGCCGAGCACGTCCCGTATCAAGGCGTTCAAACTCCTCTCCATCGCTGGTGCCTATTGGCGCGGCGATGAAAAGAACCGGATGCTGCAACGCATCTACGGCACCGCCTTCATTGATAAAAAGGAGCTGGAGGCGTACCTGCACCGGCTTGAAGAGGCCAAGCGCCGCGATCACCGTAAGCTGGGACGTGAGTTGGACCTGTTTTCGTTTTCCGACGAGGTGGGCGCCGGGTTTGCCATCTGGCATCCCAAAGGGGCGTTGCTCCGCACGATTATCGAAGATTTCGAGCGCAAGGAGCACCTCAAGCGCGGATATGACATTGTTGTCGGTCCGCAGATACTCAATACGGAGCTGTGGCAGCGGTCCGGCCATTACGAAAATTACCGCGAGAACATGTATTTCACGGAAGTGGATGAGCAGGGTTTCGGCATCAAGCCGATGAACTGTCTGGCCCACATGATGATTTACAAATCCCAGCTGCGCAGCTACCGGGACCTGCCGTTGCGCTTTTTCGAGCTGGGCACGGTGCATCGCCACGAGCGGGCCGGCGTGCTGCACGGTCTGTTGCGGGTGCGCTGTTTCACCCAGGACGATGCCCACATCCTCTGCACGCCCGAACAGCTCGATGCCGAGATCAAAGGGGTGCTGGCGTTTGTCAGCGACGTCATGGGGATCTTCGGTTTCGAATACGAAATGGAGCTCTCCACCCGTCCGGAAAAGTCCATCGGCGATGACGCGGCCTGGGATCTGGCCACGAACGCCCTGCTTTCGGCGCTCAAGGATTCCGGCCGACCCTATGAGATCAATGAAGGGGATGGCGCATTCTACGGCCCCAAGATCGATATCAAGTTGCGCGATTGTCTTGACAGGCGTTGGCAGTGTGCTACTATCCAGTGCGATTTTACCCTGCCGGAACGCTTTGATCTGCACTACATCGGACCGGACGGCGAAAAGAAACGGCCGGTCATGGTCCACCGGGTCATTCTGGGATCCATCGAGCGGTTCATCGGTGTACTGATCGAACACTTTGCCGGCAGCTTCCCGCTCTGGCTGGCACCGGTGCAGGCCATGGTCCTGACCGTGACCGACAGCCAGATTCCGTTTGCCCAAGAGGTGTTCAACCAGCTCAGGGCGGCGGGTGTCAGGGTACAGCACGACTTCCGCAACGAAAAGTTGAGCTTCAAGATTCGCGAGTCCCAGCTGCAGAAGGTCCCTTACATGCTGGTCATTGGCGACAAGGAAGTGGAGCAGGGGACCGTGACGCCACGGTATCGTGACGGCAAGAATCTCGATCCGATGAAGCCCGCAGAGTTCGTTGAACTGGTTGCTTCTGAATGCAGGAATTTCAAGTAGTCAAGGAGGTGCGGTCATAGCAAAACCAACCGTGAACATTAATCAGGCCATTCGTGCTGCCGAAGTCCGGGTCATTGGGCACGACGGCGAGCAGTTTGGCGTCATCCCGACATCCAGGGCCCTTGAACTGGCCGAACAGCAGCAGCTTGACCTGGTGGAAGTATCCCCGACGGCCGTTCCGCCTGTCTGCCGAATCATGGATTACGGCAAGTTCAAGTATCAGCAGAGCAAGAAGCAACAGGAGGCCCGGAAAAAACAGGTACATGTCGAGGTCAAAGAGATCAAGCTGCGTCCCAAGACAGATGATCATGATCTCATGTTCAAGGTAAAGCATGTCAGGCGCTTCCTGGAAGAAGGCAACAAGGCCAAGGTGACGCTGGTGTTCCGCGGCAGGGAAATTACGCACATGGATATCGGCCGTGCCGTTATCGAGCGTTTTGCCGCCGAGCTGGCTGATATTGCCGTCATTGAGTCGCAGCCCCGGATTGATGGCCGCAACATGTTTATGATCGTTGCCCCCAAGGTTAAAAAATAACGGATTCCCCAATCCATATATTCACACAATTGAAGGAGAAGAACCCATGCCGAAGATCAAAACCAACAGGGGCGCTGCCAAGCGCTTCAAAAAATCAGGCACTGGCCGCATCAAGCGCGGTAGCGCATTCACCAGCCACATCCTGACCCCCAAGACCCGCAAGCGCAAGCGTAACCTGCGCCAGGGCAACATGGTCGCAGACGTGGACCAGAAGAATATTGCCAAACTCATCCCGTACAAGTAACGGGTAATGCCACGAACCATGAGGAATTGTCTCCCCTTGTGGATCTGGCGAAATACATCACGAAGGAGTAGAAGATGCCACGCGTAAAAAGAGGTTTCAAAGCGAGACGCAGACGTAACAAGGTTCTCAAGCTTGCGAAGGGTTATCGGGGTGCACGCAGCAAATTGTTCCGCAGCGCAACCGAAGCGGTTGACCGCGCACTGAATTATGCCTTCCGCGACCGTCGTGTGAAGAAGCGCGATTTCCGCAGTCTGTGGATAACCCGTATCAATGCCGCCTCCCGTCTGAATGGGCTGTCCTACAGCAAATTCATTTTCGGCCTGAAAAAGGCCAACGTGCTGATCGACCGCAAGGTGCTTGCCGACATCGCTGTCAGCGATCCGACCGGTTTCACCGAAATTGCCGGTGTGGCCAAGGCACATATGTAGCAGCGTGAGCTGTGTATTCGACGCCAAGGAATGGGAGGAAACACTCCCATTCCTTTTTTTGTAAATGTGGCCCGGCAGGATGAGAGTTCCATCGTACTTACCTCCGAGGATCATTTGATTCGGGCAGCATGATTTCATGGATATAAGGACATGCCATGCGGGAAAAACTAGAACTGCTCAAAAACGAGGCGCTGCAGGCCATTGCCGGCGCGCCAGGCGAGGATGCGCTGCAGGATGTCAGGGTCAAGTACCTGGGCCGTAAAGGCGAACTGACCGCCCTGATGAAGGGGCTCGGGGCGCTGTCGCCGGAAGAAAGGCCACTTGTCGGCCAGTTGGTAAATAGCGTTAAGGATGAGGTGGAAATCCATCTGGAAAGCGCTCTCGAAGTGGCTCGCTCCGCTGCAAGGGCAGCACGTCTGCAGTCGGAGAAGATTGACGTGACCTTGCCGGGCCGTCGCGCCGTGATCGGCAGCAAACACCCGATCACCCTGGTGGTAGAGGAGGTCTGCGAAATATTCGCCGGGCTGGGCTTTTCGGTTGCCGAAGGTCCAGAAATCGAGCACGACTGGTACAATTTCGAGGCGCTCAATTTTCCCCCCGAGCATCCTGCCCGGGACATGCAGGACACCTTCTTTGTCGAGAACGAGCTCCTGCTGCGAACCCATACGTCGCCGGTCCAGATCCGTACCATGCTCAAGCAGAAGCCGCCAGTGCGCATCATTGCTCCGGGAACCGTTTACCGCTGTGATTCTGATGCCACCCATTCCCCCATGTTTCATCAGATTGAAGGTCTGATGGTGGACAAAGGGGTCACTTTCGGTGACTTGAAGGGCATTCTGACCATTTTCACCAATCAGCTGTTCGGTCAGAAAACCGGGGTGCGCCTGCGTCCCAGCTTCTTTCCCTTCACCGAACCGTCTGCCGAGGTCGATATCGCCTGCGTCATCTGTGGCGGCAAAGGCTGCCGGGTCTGCAAGAACAGCGGCTGGCTCGAGATCCTGGGTGCCGGCATGGTTGACCCGGAAGTCTACCGGCATGTGAATTACGACGCCGAAGAGATTTCTGGTTTTGCCTTTGGTATGGGTATCGAGCGTATTGCCATGTTGAAATACGGCATCAACGATATGCGTCTGCTCTTCGAAAACGACGTGCGCTTTCTGCGTCAATTTTAAGTGTAGCGATTTGTGTCATTTCGATGGCGTGCAGTACAGTCTCAGGCATTGAAATCTCTCTAACTATGGTGTCCGCTTATGAAAGTAACCTATAACTGGCTCAAGGAATTCGTTGATTTTGATTTGACCCCGGAACAGCTGGCCGATATGCTGACCATGCTCGGCCTGGAGGTCGAAGGCATGGAGCAGATCGGTGCCGGCATGGACGATGTGGTTGTGGCGCGCGTAGAGGAGAAGCGCCAGCACCCCAATGCCGACAAGCTGTCGCTTTGCCGGGTGAACAACGGGACCGCGGTTCTGGATGTGGTCTGTGGTGCCCAGAACTTCAAGCAGGGCGATACGGTCGTGCTGGCCCAGCTCGGAGCAACTCTGCCCGGTGACTTCAAGATAAAGCGTTCGAAAATTCGTGGCGAGGAATCCTGCGGCATGCTCT
>Ga0334722_10001852_pt1 | contig 25145 bp, 31 predicted proteins | sample C3_bottom_MG_FD_207210 | JGI IMG/M metagenome (GOLD analysis project Ga0334722, IMG submission 207210) | Sediment microbial communities from Yellowstone Lake, YNP, Wyoming, USA - C3_bottom | ecosystem: Environmental > Aquatic > Freshwater > Lake > Sediment | place: USA: Wyoming | collected... | reverse complement strand
AAGCAACACCAAACAGAGATGCAGAGAAGATAACCACTGAGGACGCTCTCGATATTGCTAGATTAGCGAGTCTTAGAATGTGGAATTCTTACAATGACTTGGAAAGAATGAATAGAGAGAACGAGGTTCAGAAGCATGGATAACTTCAATTATGACTATCGCAAGATGTTGTGGCAAACCAAGAATTATAAGATACTTGCGATTGATTATTGGTACTCTTTTTTAGATGTAATATCGATAAAATGTCTAAGAACTTGTTGATACCGCTTTATCTATGTTATACAATGCTTATTCTAGCGGTAAACAATTCTTCAGACATCTATTCTGGAGACTGAAGTGGAAACTTTACCCAGAAACAGAACCTACAGGAGGAAACAATATGGATGAATATGCAAGCACGAAAGCACAGACAAGAGAAGAAAAGATTGCGATGTTTGAAGCAACAACAGACAAGGTGATTGTTGAAGATATGATTTATACTACATTACCTGCAGGTGGTATTCAATCAAAAGAAGAAATTATGGGGGTTTACAATCAGTTGTTGGATAGATATAATGAAAAGATTGTTGCAGTTAATACCCCTCTTGTGCTTCTTGACGGCGAAGCGTGTGGTAGTCCAATCGTATTGACAATGAAGTCCAGACGTTTTGAAAAAGTTCAAGACCTTTTCGATATGATTGAAACGATGCCAAGAATCTGGATATACACTATCATGTTGAAGAAGTGTATTGTTGTTGAACCAGGAACAATCAACCTAATCATTCAAGATATAAACTTCATTCGCTACGGTGAACTCGCAGATTTGGTAGAGACAGAAGAACCAACAGACAATGGTGTGCGAATTCTATATGCTCCCCAGCATGATTTGAAAACTACAAGAATTATAGTCTGTCTAGGCGATAAGATGATTGAACGATACGCATTGAACAAAGAAAGATGTAAAGTTGCATTCGAAATGGAAAAGGAGATTCTTTCTCCTGACTTCGTGGAGAAGGACAATGAATAATATCGAACCCATAAAGAACGTCTGGTTCTTCATCAGTGAAGCAGAAGAACTATATGGGCCGTTTGCGAATAAGAAAGACACAAAAGAAGCTCTTGGTATCTACTGTGATACATACCTTGATAGCAAAACCCCTACTCTAGCTCAGATTGCTCGTTTCGAAAAGCTACTCTTGCGATGCGGAACATGTGCTAACGGTAACGATGGTACATGCTGTGATTGTGCGGGTGATAATTTCGGTCATACGACAGAGATTGGTTCAGCTTCGAAGGCTTGTGAAAATTACAAGGAGAGATAATGTTGAAATCGTTTGAGCTTCTTATTGAAGAACCAAAAGAACATACATGCGATGATTGTGAGAAGTACCGTAAGGAAACGTGTAAGGTACTGAAGAACGAATGTTAATCCCATAGATTCAATAATAGAATATGGAGAAGTTCGAGTAGAGGAAAAGAATGAAAATAATCTTCAAGAAACTATGGATACGCAACTTCCTCAGCTATGGTAACGGGATAACAGAACTCGACCTGAACAAGGACGCATTCACTCTCATTCTCGGCGAGAATGGTTCTGGTAAATCATCTATCATTGTTGATGCCCTCCATTTCGCTCTATTTGGTAAGATAATCCGTAAAGGTGTCAAGCTCGAACAGGTTATCAACAACGTGAACAAATCCAATTGTTGGGTTAAACTGGAGATGATGGTCAATGGGACACAAATCATTATCGAACGTGGTTTAGCTCCTGACATCTTGAAACTGTTCAAGAATGGGGCCCAGGAGAACGAGAGAAGCGCCAAAAAGCTCATCCAGCAAGAAATTGAGGCTATCTTACAGTTCGACCAGAATACGTTCAAATCCCTGTCTGTGTTGAGTCTGAACAACAATAAGGCTTTCGTTGACCTTACTCCAGAAGAAACCCGCAATGTAATTGAATCCCTTCTAGGTCTTCAAGTCTACAGTCTCATGCTCGAAGAAACCAAGAAGCTCCTGAAGGAACTCAAGACAAAGGTTGAATCCCTCACCAAGGATTATACTCTTTATAAGGAACTCGTAGCTGAGAACGCTCGAAACAAAGCTAATGCTGAACAGCAGAAAGCGGAATTCGAGAGGAACAAGGCTGCAAAGATTGAGCGTATCAAAGGGCAGATAAACCAGTTGAGGGGTCATACTCTTTGCATTCATGGTGAAGCTCTTGCAAAGATTCAACATCTTGCCCCTACAATCCCAGTATACGACACTTCTAATCTCATCGTAGATATAGCTTCATGTAAGCAGGGAATCGAGGATTATCAAAGCGCACTCTTGATGAAAACAAATGATAATTCCATGTTTAGAACCAAGATAGCGTCCGCGAATAAAGAGATTGAAAAGCTGAAGAAGCAGATTACTTTCCTCAACGATACGGACGTTTGCCCGATATGTGCAAGCAAACTGACTTCAACTCATCGAAAGAAAGAACTGTGCAGACTTCAAGCAGAGATAGACAAGCAACTTGAGGATATAGCTTTCAACACAACTGAACTCAATACTACTGAGAGAGCATCCGCTGAAATCGTAAACAGACAGAAAGAATTCAGAGCTACCTTAATCAAATGGGAAAGACAACTTGTTGAAATAACAGAAGAAATCGCATCAGCAAAAGAAGTGTATAGAGTTTGGGAAAAGGAATGTGAACGTCACAGAGCAACAATAACTGAATCAAATAATTTCATCATACTCTATGAAACTCAATTGAGAGAAGCAGAAGCAGAACAGATGGTCGCTATTAAGCTGAATGAAGAGAAGATTCAGGATTATGCTATCAAGTATGAGACTATCAGTTTGGAGCTCACCAATTGTCTTGACCAGATGAAGTATTATGAACTGATTAAGAAGTTGCTTTCTGATTCTGGTATCAAGTCAAATGTTATCAGCAGAGACATTCCGTTTATAAATACGTCTATCAATGCGTATCTGAAAGCATTCGAGAGAAACTATCAAGTCGAATTCGATTCTGAATTCAACATAAATATCAAAGGTTACTCAAAGACAGGGTTGAGCTATTACAACCTATCTGAAGGCGAGAAGAAGCGTATCGACCTTGCTATTCTCTTATCGTTTATCGATTTGAGTAAGAAGAAAAATTCTGTAGATTTGAATATTCTCGTACTAGATGAGATTTTAGATACAAGTTTGGATTTTTCTGGAAAATCTCATATAATCAATATGTTACAGAATAAAATAAATACAGGTATGATACAAAATGTGTTTATAATATCACATGATGTCAATTTGAATATAGATGGGTCTATAGTATTGCGAGTAAAAAAAGAAGCTGACTTTAGTAAATTTGAACTTATATATAAATAATATTAAGAGGTAAGGTTGAGTGCTACTAACATTCAACCAGCCAAGTGAGGTTTCTTGGTTGTCCCTCTCCTACTATTTATATGAGGTGAGTCAAATGCAAACTTCTGTACCAGAAACTGGACCATATTATTTCGTCTATCAAACAACAAATTTAGTAAATGGTAAAATCTATATCGGCGCTCACAAAACGAACAATCTCGATGATGATTATCTTGGTAGCGGTAAGATTTTACAATATGCTATAAAGAAATATGGTGTTGATAATTTCTTGAGAACGGTGTTGTGCTTCTGTCATAATATACATGAGATGTACGCATTAGAATATGACTTCTTGAATGATGATTTCTTTAAACTGAATAGAGACATACTGTATAATCTGAAGGTAGGTGGTCACGGAGGAATCCATTCTATATGTCTAACAGAAGAATCTAAAAGAAAGAAGATTTTAGGTATAATAAAGGCTAATACAGGTAGAAAGCAATCAAAGAAAGCGTGTGAGAGTAATAGAAAGTCTCGGAAGTTACTATGGACTAACCCAGAATATAGAAATAAATGTATTCTCTCACATATAGGGAAGAAGCAGACGAAAGAGCAGATTGAGAAAAGATTAGACACCCAACTAAAGAGGGGGATTTTGTTTTCTAAATACACCGATGTTGTTAAAAAGAAGATGAGCGAACACAGAAAAGATACTAAATATATTTCTAAATATGTTGATGGTACTTGGATGAATAAGCTAATAAAATCAACTCTTTTAGACTCTTATATTAGAAATGGGTGGATTCTGGGGAGAAAGACTAATAAAATTGGAGATTCAAGATTGGTTGACAACTAACGATATTTGAGGGTGTGAATGTGATAAGAATAGGTAAGGAAGCAGACTTCAGCAAAATCATGGAGGAATCTAATGCGAATATCACGTTGTAAATTACACCCAATCCCAAATGGATTGACAATAAAAATCATGGAGGAATCTAATGCGAATATCACGTTGTAAATTACACCCAATCCCAAATGGATTGACAATAAAAATCATCAAAACTAATCGATGTGGAAAATATTTCGAAAGTATTTATGGGTTCTCGTATAGATATGGTGAAACCCTCAGCGACAGTGTATTGAAAAATAAATGCATCGAATTATTTTATCGAAATTTATTTGGTACACAACCTTTCTACAAGAGATTCTTTTTCAGAAAAGCTGTGAAAGATGAAGTAGCAGAGAATGAACAATGTAAGATTGATAATACTCTCGATATTGGTTGTTTCTGGGATTGGTTTGATAAAGATGGTAAACTCAAAGGTATTCACAAAGATTAATGAAAACAGCATCCATACATGATAGAGATAATGTATTGAGCATCTTTAAGACGTATGACTTCAGGGTGGATGAAGATTCTTTGTCGGAAGCTATAAAGTGTTCTTTGATAATGGGGCAACTATTGTATACGCAGATGACAGAGAATCCTATTCTGGTCATTGTTTTACAAACGGTCTTGTTGTACGTTACATCGCAGTCGATAACCCCTCAGTAGGAAAAGGTACATCAGCTATAGTGTTGACATGTAAAGAGAATAATAAGAGAGCGCAACGATTCTTTGAACACCACGGATTCAAAAAAGTCAAGAAATGTACATTCCCGATAACCAAATCTGATGGGTTTGTATTGCGAAAAGACCTTGATTTTAGAGCGAAAATAGACAGCTTCTTATTGCACTTGACAAAACATCTTTCTTGTGATATGATTTAATTATAAGAGAGGTGAACCAAAATGCCCAGAAAATTCAGAACGATAACGGAAGCGATAAGGTCTCAACCTAAAGAGATAGCTAAATATCTCGATAGTATCGCAACAAAGCACGGTGAGGGTTGTTGGTTCGTCAAGCATCCAGAAAGCAACAGTCGTGTTTGTCTTGTCGCTCACATAGACACAATCTTCGTTTCGCCGAGCAATCTTGAGATATCCAATCATATACTCAAGAGTGCAAAAAATGAAGGTCTTGGCGCGGATGACAGAGCTGGAGTTTGGGCACTCTTGAAACTCTATAATACGATGTCCAAAGCAGATAGACCCATGCTTCTGTTTACTGATGGTGAAGAACGCGGGGGTATCGGAGCATATGAGGCCTGCACCGTTCTCAAAGAAGAACTCAAGAATGTGATTTTCTTTGTAGAACTGGATAGACAAGACCAGAAAGATGCTGTATTCTATTGCAATGAGCCAGTAAATTTCAGACGTTATATCGAGACTTTCGGTTACAAAGAATCGCATGGTAGTTTCAGCGACATCAGCATTCTCGGTAAATTCTTTGAAGTATGCGCTGTCAATCTGAGTGTAGGATATCAGCATCAGCACAGCAAAGAAGAAACTCTGAATCTCAAATGGCTTGCTGAATCGATGCGTAAGATTAGACTTCTTCTCGAAGCAAATAGCAGTTCTACGACAGTCTGGGAGAACAAGAAGAAAGTCTATAGCACTGATAACATACATGAATGGGGAATGAAGGATTTAAGCCCCAAGAAGAAAGTTAAAACAAGACACGATATACTTGATTATGTGTTCAGTGAACAAATTGAGCAAAAAGAATTAACCCCATTCTTTGGTAAGTGCCAAATATGTGGGGATTACAAAGAACTGCTATATAACACTTGCAAAGAGTGTGCAGAAGCGTTCTAGTATAAATAAAAAGAAACGATTACCACAATCGCACAATATCCAGCGATTGTGGTTTTCTTTTTGGGTGAGTCCTAGGCTCGGGATGAAAATTCATAAGATATAAATTAAATTGAAAAAGTTACATGAGCATTTTTCTGAATCTTTAGAAAAGAAAAGAGCAAGAGTATTGAATGGAGAGTTATGGGTTTCATTAGAAGCACGAAAAAAGATAAGTGATGCTTTGCGTGGGCATATATGCTCTGATGAAACAAAAAAGAAATTGTCTGATAAATTAAAAGGAAGAAAGAATACGTGGACCAAGAAACGAGGAAGTAGCAATGCCAATATTTGACTATGAGTGCGAATGTGGACATATCCAGGAAGTTATGACGTTATCAGCTTCAGAATCTCCACTCTTAAAATGTGATGAATGTAATAGCGATAAAATGACTAGACATTTGGGAAGATTCGGGTTCAAATTATTGGGAGAAGCCTGGGCCAATTCAGGTTACCAATATGAATATACCAAATGCAAAGCAAATCAAGAAGCAAGACAGTATCCAGTTTATGGTCGTAAAGGTGTGCAAGAAAAATTAAAGTCGATGAAGAAGTTAATCAAGGAGGAGTAAAGAAATGAAACAAGTCAAAGCAGTAGGTGATATCGTAGTTGTAGAAATCCGTATCGCAAAAGAAACAGTATCAGAAGGTGGGCTTATTCTTACAGCTAGAGCAGACACAGAAGCACAGAGTCAGGCTCTCGTTGTATCCGTAGGGTCAAAAGTCCGCGGCATCGATGTCGGTGATACCGTTATCGTCAGTCGTATGAATGGAGAGATGTTCGAGCTTGAAGGTAAATTCTACAGAGCGATGAAGCAAGAGGATATCTTTGCTTATATCACAGAGTCTGAACCAAAAACTGTATGATTTCAGCGAATTACATCAGCATAAACAACAATGGGATTTACTACAATAAATTCTACAATTCTCTGTATTCAGAGATTCAGATATTCTCTTTGAATCATATGCTTTATGAGAATTGTAGAATTGCTTCAGGAACCAGAGTCGTATCTGTTTGGCGTTTGTTTGAGAAATTTGATATTTTGAATCATTTGTTTGACCTATCTGTATTGAAACCGTGTCCTAGTTATGATACATTACCAGAGTCGAATGACCATTTATCGATTCGTTGGGATGCTCGTTGCTATCACGATTATTCAAACATATGGAACATTCTTGATATCGAAGCGAACATAGGGAGACTTGAGAACGAAGGATTCAATGAAGTAATTGAGTGGGAGTCTTTTGACCAGTTGATGTTTTCACATATATCAACAAGTAATGTGATGCAGATATGGGGACCAGATGAAGCAATGGTTAGCGAGACATATATGAAAGACCTCAAATTATTCGATGTCTTGAATGTGTTTTATAACCAGATAATGAAGGAGAGTTGATTTTGCAGTTAGAAAAACCAAAGAATTCGCCATATTTTGCAACAAGGAGATTAGATGAGATTATCTGAAATAATATTATCCGAAAGATACCTACAACAGGGAGAAACAACTTGGGAGGATGTCAGCAAACGTATGTCGAGAGCAATAGCCCTCGCAGAATCTCCAGAGAAATATGATGAATGGTACACAAAGTTTTATAACGAATTGATTAACTTCAATTTTATTCCCGGCGGCCGCATTATTACGAATGCTGGGAAGTCGAAACCGTATCTTTTGAATTGTGTTAGCGGGGACACCCTAATTCATACAAAAGAGGGGGTCTTTGAAGCGAGTTCCCTTATAGATAAAGAGATTTCCGTTTTGTCTATTGGTGGAAAATTCAGACAGTCAAAATGGTCATGTTTTGGTGAACAGATGCTTTATAATATCACATTGCAGAACGGTGATGTATTAAAAGCAACCGCAGAACATGAATGGATAGTTCAGGGCACAAAGAAAGTTCATAAAACATACGAGCTTATTGGTAAACGAATCCCCACACAAAGTATATCTGACTTTGAGTATTTAGAATCTGATTATAACGAGGGGGTTCGACATGGGATAGTATTTGGTGATGGTACAAGACACACACCAAAATCATGGAACGGAGATTATTGTGATGTAGTTCTGTTCAATGGTAAAACACATCTTATGTATGATTTCTTTGAATCTCCGTCAATTAGGAAAGTTAAAGGGTTTGAAATTGGAGAAGCTGTAGGTAAATGTGGACTTCCGGGTGCTTGGAAAGAACTTCCTAGTTTGTCAAAAAGTCGTTCTTATCTAAGGGGATTCATTGCGGGGCTTATTGCTACAGATGGCACGGTAGATAAAATTGGAAATGTCCTTCTAAATAATAAAAATTCTGATGTTTTAATGTCTATAAGAAAAATTGCATATTTTTCTGGAATTATAACAACTAATGTAAGATTGTTTAGAACAATAAATCCATTTACGAAAGAGGACGGTTTCCCGTGTTTCGGTTTGGGATTTTTGAAGTCCTCTATGTATGATAATAAAATGATTATTAAAAAATCACATCGAGAAAAAATGTTTGCTTCGGTTAAACCGAAGAAATCTTATAATGTTAAGGTTGTATCTGTTGAACCTTATCAAATTGAGAAAGTGTATTGTTGTGTAGAACCAGAAACCCATACGATGGTCATAGATTCCGGGTATCTAACAAAACAATGTAATATCATCTCCGTCGAAGATTCGAGAGAGAGCATTGGTGAAATGCTCAAAGAGATTTTGATGATTTCTGGCACAGGTGGTGGAGTCGGACTTTCGTTCTCGAAGTTGAGACCAAAAGGTATTGCTATCACAACCAATGGTGGCTTCTCATCAGGGCCTATCTCTTTTATGGGTTGCGCTGATGTTGTTGCTGGCACAATCAAAACTGGCGGTGGTCGTAGAGCCGCTTTGATGATATCATTGTCTGTGTATCATCCAGATATCGAAGAGTTCTTGCATGTGAAGCTCGACCTCGGTCAGTTGAACAATGCAAACGTGTCAGTCGAGATTGACAACAAGTTCATTCAAGCTGTTAGAGATGATGCTAACTGGGATTTGATATGGGCAGGTAAAGTCATGAAAACAGTCAAAGCAAAAGATATATGGGACAAGATTATCACGAATGCTCATAAATGTGGTGAACCTGGTATCATGAATCTCGGTTATATGAACGAGATGAGCAACAGTTGGTACTACTCGAAGATTGAGTCAACGAATCCGTGCATCGTTGGCGACACGCTTATAGCAGTAGCGGATGGTAGAAATGCTGTATCTATAAAAACTTTGACTGAAGAAAAGAAAGACGTTGCTGTTTATTCTACAAATATTCAAACAGGAAAAACTGAGATAAAGTGGGGCAGAAACCCAAGAAAAACAGGCGAAAAAAGAGAAGTGTATGAGCTTGTTTTAGATGATGATAGCATATTGAGAGCTACCCCAGACCACAAAATTTTGATGTTAAATGGGGAATATAAAGAACTGAAAGATTTGCTTATTGGTGAATCTATAACTCCTTTCTATTCATTCGATTCTAATAAGTACAGACAGATTTACAAGTCTGGTGCAGAAATGATAGGCGGTCATAGACGGAATCGTAGACAATATAGACTTGTGTATGAGTTTTTTAAGGGAGAAATTGATTATGAATATGCAATACATCATTCAGATTTCAACTCTAAAAATGATTCCCCCGACAATCTTGTTGCAATGTTGAAAGATGAACATACAAAATTTCATTCTGTCAGAATGCTCGGTGAAAAGAATCCGTATCACAAAATGACAGAGAGTTGGAAAACACATTTTGCTACTCATAATGGGGAGACTAATGGTAGATACACGGGGCACACAAATGAGCAGATTTTAGAGCATGGAAAAAAGTTATTTAAGATGCTTGGTAGAATCCAGAAACGAGATTGGGTGAAGTACGCAAAACAGTTTGGTCTACCTCAACATTTAGCAAATGAGTTTAGATTTGGTTCATTTACGAATTTTGCTAATCAATGTTCAGAAAACCACAAAGTAAAATCTGTTAAATTTTGTGGTTACGAGGATGTATATAATATTACTGTAGATGACAATCACAATTATCATGTTATAACTTCTGGTATTGGGGATTATACAGTTTCTTCTGGTATTTGTGTAAAAAATTGTGGCGAAATCCCAGGACCAGCATATGCTTCATGTGACCTTGGTAGTATCAATGTCAGCAACTTTGTGAAGAACAAGAAGTTCGACAGAAAAGCATTTGAACAGACAGTTGAAGTTGGTGTACGATTCCTCGACAATGTATTGCAAGTAAACGAATATCCGCTTTCCAAGCTGAAAGAAGTTGGGACTAGCGACAGACGTATCGGTCTTGGTTTGTGTGGGTTACATTACGGTATGGTGAAGATGGGTATCAAGTATTCGTCAGAAGCCGGTGTAGAGTTTGCAGAAATGATTTATGAGATTCTCCGTAATCATTCATACTACTACTCAACAGAACTCGCCGTAGAGAAGGGTTCATTCCAGAAGTTTGACCCCGAGAAGTTCTTGAAGTCAGCGTTCGTCAAGACTCTACCGACAAAGATTCGTGAGAAGATTCGCAAAGATGGAATCCGAAACGTGTGTTTGAATACACAAGCCCCAACAGGAACAACAAGCATTCTCGCTGATGTGTCCTCAGGTATCGAGCCTATATATGCTCCCGTATACGAGAGAACATTCTTCAGCGGTGATGACAAGAAGAAGGAAATCATTGCAGATAACCTCTTCCAGAAGATGACAGAATCTGGAGAAGATATCTCAGCTTTCGAAGGAGCTCTTGACATAACACCAGAACAGCACATTGCTATTCAGGAAGCCGCACAGAGATATCTTGACCAAGCTGTCAGCAAATGTATGGCTTCTGACACCACTATGGTTATTGTGGATGACGAAGTTTTATATTTAGACGAGATTTCTACCGGTGTCCCCGATACTTTTTGTAAATATACAGGTAAAACAAAAAATCATAGAAATCAAGAGGTTAACATAAGAAATATATATAACAATGGAATCGCTGAGATAATTCGAGTAACTTTTAGCGACGGGTCTTTTGTAGAATGCACCCCGAATCATAGAATACATACTGCTGATGGGTGGAAAAAAGCGAGATATATAAATATAGATGAGACAATATCTATAGGAGAGTAATCGCTTGGTATATAAATGGGTCGTGAACAGATGGATAAAAAGAAAAATCATAGATGTAGATGATTACAATATCGAAGATATAATCTCTCTCATGATTAAAGAGAATTATGAATCGCTAGGCATAAGAGATAAAAGATGTTTTGGATTATATTTTAGACATAAATTACCATTGGTGAATTTTAATTGGAATACATGTCATTCTTTGATGATTTCAGTTGAAAAAAAATGTGGTCATGACAGTAAGTTTGCTCAGTGGGTAAAAGATAGCAAGAAAATGAAGGAACTTACCATACTTCAGAGAGAAGGTAGAATTAAAAAAAGTGGTTCTATACACGCATCATATAAGAACGCTATAATAAAAAAAGGTAAAAGAAAGGCTTGGGATTTGGGTATATTTGAAGAATTGCCCGATTCGGAGTATTCAAAACTATCAGGGTTCACAAAGAAAATGAATTATTGTTTGAAATCTGCGGAGGAAAAGATTAGATATGTGATAGAGTGGAAAAGGTCTAATTTAAGAAACAATAATATTATAGATATATTATGTAAAGAATATCCAGAATTCATATCATGTAGTTTGAATTCTGATTCCGATGTTAATAAATGGTATTCGACATATGTTTCTATAACTTCTGCTATGCGAATCGTGCGCGGTGGGACAAAAAAGGGTATACGGGGTATATGTGGGTTCTTCGATACCTTTAAAAATAATCACCCACTGTATTATAGGTCATCTTGGGAAAAACGAGTTTTAGAGTTTTTAGAAAATATAAATGATGTGAGTTATATAGATACCGAACCATATCACATCAAATATAAACGTGAAAAAGAGACTTTCGATAGAGCATATGTTCCTGATATACTATTCATCTTGAGGGGTAAAACATATTTAATAGAAGTAAAACCCGAATATTTATATGAGCAATTTTTTAATGAAAAGTTAAGATATTTGACTGAAGAAATCATAATCGTAACAGAAAACGAAATAGAAGATATGGGGGCATTTTATGAACATCTTAAAAAATATATCAAAGACTGATGACAGAATACCAGTACAATACAGAAAGTCTCACACTTTAGATGATATTCGTAAAGACTTGATAGAACTTGATGATGATATTACTAACTCTCATGTTATAAATCTGCGTTCTTTACTAATCCCTACAGAGAAGAAAATCATTCGGGTAGAGATGTGCGATAAAAAACATACAGTTGATTTGGAGATTGATGATGACTCGCATTCGTATATGGCGAATGGTATACCAGTACACAATACTGTAAATTTACCTAATCATTACAAAGTCGATGAGCTATCAGAAGTTGTGTTGAAGTATATTACAAAACTCAAAGGTATCACATTCTATCGTGAAGGTAGTCGTGGCGACAGTCCTTTGAAGCCTTTGGATGTTAATAAGTATTCGAAGCGTTCAAAGACAGCAGAAGATGTAGCAAAAGATGTTGCTTGCCCCACTGGGGTTTGTGGGATATAAATAATAACAATCATCCTGAATCACATTATGGTCGGACGTAGCGGAAGCTCTCCGGCTAGCTATCTGTAAAGGTTCCATAATGTAGAGGTGATTTTCTCGGAGGAATAAAAATGTACCAAGTATGCACATGTGTACCAATGTCACAAGCAGATGCTAAATGTCCTATTCATGGGATTCGTTTGGAGTCTACTCAAACAATATATTCGGGTTCTCGTTTCTCTGATAGAGAAGCAGACATACTCCATTGGGGGCATGTTAGAGGTATTCTTTCGAAGTCAGACCCAAAGACCCAAACGCTGAAGTCTGTATCTGAAATGGGAGAACTGGCGGATGCAGTAGCAAAAGGTGAAGATATCAAAGACCATGTTGGTGATATCGTAGTGACTTTGATTCTTCTGTGCAAACAATCAGGAACTACCATCGAAGATTGCCTTGATGTAGCATGGGATGAAATAAAGAATCGAACAGGTAAGATGCAGAACGGGACTTTTGTGAAGGATGAAAAGAAGAAGGTGTAAGAGATGACAGACGAACTTGACAAAGCGATAACATCGTTAAAGAAACCAACGAAGAAAGTTTCTTCAAACACAGCACTTATCCCAGATACAGCGGCGGCCATCGTCTGGAAAGAAGCTGAAACCGTTGAAGATTCTATAGGTAATACGGCTGAAACAATATCACAACCGTATCCAAATATCTATGAAAACCATAGAGGTGTAAAGGATACATATCTTCCTCATGTGCTTTGTTTGCTCGATTTTTTCAAACTGAATCATGAGGCTAGACATCATATCAGAACTCACGGTATATTGTTAAATGGTAAAGTGACTTATGATGTAGACGCTACAACAGAAAGTTCGAACTTTATAATTCAATGGGGCGACAAGGAATATCAGATATTCAAAATATGAAAAGAGCCGAACGTAGACATGAAGAGATAAAGAGAAAGCTGAAGGTCAGAAAAGCTATCGAAGCAGACCTTCAACATCTGGAAGCTATCGGTGTAAAAATCAAGGACCCTCTTCATCGAACAGTAGAAAGACAAACTGGAAAGAGAGTTGCTACACCATGCACTTGCTCAAACCCTTTTTGTTGTGGTAACCCAAGAAGAACTATTGGAAGAAAAATAATCAAGATATCGGAAGTCAAAAGAATCCGTGAACCACTTGACAATGAATAGATAAAATGCTACTGTGTGAGGAGTAAAATATGGCTGGTTTTATAAACTGCTCGAATCGATTGTGTGACAACAACAGAACGAATCTATGTTTTTCTTTGTATATCGAATTAGATAACGACGGGAAATGTAAGACTCAGACATATAAAGACAACGAAAAGAAAAAATCGGAGGAAGAAGATGAGTAATGATTTGATTGACCCAGCAACAGTATCAAGCACCAACGAGCTTTCACAAGTCGAAGCCGTAGACTTCAAAGACGAAGACGTCCTCAAACTCGCTAAACCATCATGTGGGCATTGTCATGGCAGCGGCACAGCAGGAACAAATGTTGCGTTTGGTAAAAGTGCCCCTGTTCTCTGTGGGTGTGTTGTTCGCAGAGTTGAGCGCATGGAACGAATGGTTGAAAAAGCAGACAAGCTCTTGCTCGAAAAGAATTAAACAAATCATATAGTTGTGCCTGAATAGACTACCTTAACCGGGTAGCCTATTTTGTTTTCACCGGAGGAATTAATGCAAGACGTTGATATTGAAGAAGATATAGATTCACCTGTTCTCGTTGCCCCTCACTACGATTCAACAGAAAAACGTGGGGATTATGCGAGACAACTACCAAAAGAATTTCTCGAACAAGTACGCTCGTTTGGTTTCCCATATTACAAATTCGATGAGTCGTATTTGAAAATCTGGCGCAAACTCAAGAACTATAATGCATTCTGCATAGAGACAAACAATCACATCCAAATGAGCGGGACGTTCAGTAAGCTGGCTTCTGTATTCTTTCCTCATATGTTCGATGTCGAGATACCGGGTAAAGTCACACCAAAACATTCATGGAACAATGACAAGCAATTATCTCTAGCTATAGAGATGGCAACAGAACGTGGCGAGAAACTTTTGAAACTTGCTGACCTTCGTGGCGTTCTCAAATGGGTAAACGGTTCCCAGTGCGTAAGCAACTTCAGACCAGAAGTCGCCAAGTATCTCTATGACCGTTATGCCCGCGGTGGCGCTGTGTATGACTACTCGATGGGCTGGGGTGGGCGCATGACTGGGTTCTTAGCATCGAGCGCAAAGATGTATGTTGGTGTCGATGTCAATAAGTTGAACTTCCCCGCGTATCAGAATATCATCAAGACTTATCGACCAGACTTCGATAAGAAAGTATTTCCTATCGAATCCCCGGCTGAGAAATATCGAGGAGCTGCAAACTATTTTGATTTCGCCTTCTCAAGTCCGCCATATTTCAACAAAGAGAAATATTCAGATGATGAAGCGCAATCATTCAAGCAGTATACCGACTGTGATGGTTGGGTTGCTGGATTCTTAGTACCCGTCATTCAGAACATTCATCACATGCTGAAGTTCGATGGGGTTTGGGGAATCAACATCGCAGATATCAAAAATGGAACAAAAGAATTCCCGTTGCTTGATTTGACGAAGCAGAAAGCCGCAGAGAATGGGTTCGTGCAAGTCGATGAACTTGTTTATGACTTACCGAGAGTTCCTGGTAAAGGTGAGAATAGAAAACCAGAGACTGTAGGAATCTATGTCAAAGAAGAATATTTCAAATCTTGCGATTATGATGAGCAGAGATGGAAGTTCAGAGAACCCACATTGGATGGTCTATTTTAATGTTTGACAGAGAAAAATATATAACTATCATGATGAACTGGTTACCCGCTACAGCAACCGATTCTGGAGTAAAGAAGTTTAAATCTATGCTAGAAAATATGTCTGATAGTGAATTGTATAACTGGGCTCAGTGGGATAAACCGGCAAAATTGAAATATAGAGGTGAAGAGGGATGTCTATGAAATGGTTTAGCTACTGGTGGTGGAAATACTTGTTCACAGATTGCGAAGGTTGGGTAAACTTCTGGTGTAGAGCGAGAGGACATGATGACGTTGTGGTATAACTCATGCTCTGATGAACCGAATATGTCATGCAAGCGATGTGGAGAGGATTTAGGATGAATGTTATCACAGGAGACTTACTTAAATTAGCAAACGAAGGACAGTTTGATGTTATCGTTCACCAATGCAATTGCTTTCACAACTTTGGCGCTGGGATTGCTGTTGGTGTTATGCGATACTTCCCGCAGGCGTTTGAAGCAGACAAAACCACTGCTTTCGGCGACAGGAACAAAATGGGTACAATCTCAACGTGTAATGTTCAGAGTAACAATCTCAAATATCACTTCTGGATTGTCAACGGGTACAGTCAGTTTGGTTGTGGAGCGAATCAAGTACGCACAGAATATGAGCATGTACGTTCAGTATTCAAGCGAATCAAAGAAGCATTTCCACCCAGCGTAAGAATCGGGTACCCTCTTTATGGTGCTGGTCTTGCTGGTGGGGACTGGAATATTATCTCAAAAATAATCGATGAAGAACTAGAGGGTTACAATCACACTCTTGTAAAATGGGACAGAAAATGACAATATGTTTTGACGAAGGTGAAGTATGTGGTAGAGATGGATGTGAAGGTATCTTGAGATTTGAAGAGTCTGAGAACTGTTCATGTCATTTGCATCCACCTTGCGAATCTTGCATAAGCTGTCGAATGTATTGTCCAGTCTGTGGTTGGAGAGATGAGGAAGAGATATGATGAAAGTAGATGAATGGTATGACTTGTCGCTGGATGAAGCATATCGACAGAATGGGATAGGAAAATGATAACAGAAATCAAAGCGAGTTCAGCGGCAGGAGCATGGATGAAAGCATCGAGAACTATCCTGAATCAAGGTACTAATCTTGGTGATATCATAGAAATTCAGAATGGTGTTGTCTCTATCACAGAGTTCAACTACGAGGAGGAATTTGACAAAGAGTTCAGAAGCATTTTTGGTGATGAGCGCATAGATTATGCTTCAGCAGTCACATTCATCGCTCCAGACATTTCCGTGATAGATGGGGAACTGAACTATGAAACCATCAAGCCTAACTGGAAAGACTCGTATTGGGGCAGGATGACACGCTACGATGACAAATTCAATCAGGTTACAGAAGTCCTAAAGATTCTGAAGCAGGGTAAGAACGTCAAGCGTTGCGAATTGATGGTTTATTCCCCATACGATATCAAGAACATGTACAAACAGCCTTGTTTGTTGGTCATCGATATCAAACCGAGAAATGGTAGGCTCTATCTGAATGCCGCTTTTCGCTCACAGAGAGTCAGCAAGTCGGGGTATGCAGACTATACAGCTTTGATAAATCTCGGTAAATGGCTCGCTGAACAGTCGAATATGGTGTTACAAGAAGTAACATGCGTTGCTTTCTCTTGGCATATTCATTCGAGCGGGGATGAGATGAAGAATACAAAAGCGTTATTGGGGTTGTGGGATGACAGCAGATTTCGATAAGTTGTTTGCGATAGCGTTGCTCAAAGAAGCTCTCTGGCATCTGGATGAACACAATAAGGAATATCAGCATGTTACACCAGCTCTCTTGATGAAGAACATAAAAGATTACATAGGTGAATATGAACCTAGCGATAAATCTCCATTCGAGGACATGAAATGATTCTACTCATACAGATGCTTTATAATGCATCAACAAACAAATACCCGAAGTATTTCCCGTATCCACTTCTTCTTTTGAAGCAAGCAAAAAATCTCAACGAGTCGTATGATTTATTGGATTTGAATCTTATGGCTTACGACAGACAAGCAGACAAAGCTGGTAAGTTGGAGATTCTCGAAGATTGTTTGAAGTTCATCGATAAGAACAAAGACAAGTATACAAAAATAATCGTGAACATGGGCGAGTTCCCGCCTGATGCAGACAAGAACGAGTTCTTTGACAAATTCATCAATCTTATAAAGACCCCTGTGTCCATTATGGGAATCTATCCTACAGTTGAGAAGCATAAGATTGAAGATATGATTATGTGGACATCAAATGTGACAATCATCGATACGGACTTTGAAGTATCAGACGTTGTGCTTACTCAAGATATGATGAATCGCTACCCAAAGGTCGGGGCATCTACTAGAGCAAGTATGCGTATCACATACGGGTGCCCGCGCAAATGTAACATGTGCCCAACGTATTTCATCTACAAGCAGAAGTACAAGTTCCATGACGTTGATGAGATGGTTGCACAAATCAAGTCATATTATGACTCTGGAGTTCGCTACATCACGTTTGTAGACGATAATCTATCATGCTCTATAGGAATCTTCACAGAGTTCCTCAAGAAGCTAAAAGCCCTCAATCTCAAGGGTATGAAATACATCTGTCAGGAAGGCTTCGAAGTAACGCTGTTCTTAAACAAAGAAGTGCCACAGTTATTGCATGACCTTGGATTTGAAGATGTCAAGATTGGGTTCGAGAACGTCAACGAGCGTTTCCTCAAAAGTATCGACAAGTACCACAATTCAGCAGAGAACATCCAGAAAGCAATTACGATATGTAGAGAAGTTGGGATTCAACCATTCATGTTGTGTCTGATAGGAGGGGACTTAACGGCACCTGAAGTCGAGGAGAACATAGAATTTTGTTCAAGAAATAAACTGAACGTGCGAGTAAACATAATGAGGGAATATACCAATTCTGGCAAGACCAATTTTCTATCAGCAGAGAAATTGAGAGAGTATAAATCGATACTGAATTCATTGAACTTTTTTGCAGAGGCTGATATCGATTTGTATAATGACCCGATTGATGTAATTTTTGATAAGCTGAAGTTGACATGTGAACGTAAACAAAAGCACATCGAGATACGCGGTAAAGTAAATTATGGATTTCAGAGAAGCAATAATCTACTCACTGGCTTGAAACAGAGACTTCAACGAGAGTATAATGTGCAGTTGAAATTGGAAGAGAAAACAGAAGATAAGCTATTAGATTTTAGGGAGGTTTAATGATTTGTTTGAAACCTGAAGCATCTCCTTATTATTTTATCTATCAAACTACTAATATCTTAACTGGTAAGATATACATCGGAATGCACAAATCATATGACTTGTCAGATGGTTATCTTGGTAGTGGTAAATTGCTTAAAAGAGCGATTAACAAATACGGTGAAGAAAATTTTAAGTTGGAGATACTATGTTACTGTAGTGATTCTGAATCGTTAAGCAAATTGGAAGCTGAGATTCTTACTCTTGAATTTGTCGATACAAACAAAGAAATTTTATATAACATTTCTTCTGGTGGTTGGGGTGGTTCTAACCGTGGTAAATCAATGTCAGTTGAACATCGAGCCGCTATTAGTCTTTCTCATAAACTCAAACACAAGAACGATAAAGAATGGCATTCAAAGAGATTTTTAGAATCGAGTTTACTTCATAGAGGAAAGACTGTCAAATCAGAAACCAAAGAAAAACAAAGAAACTCTCATTTAGGTAAGAAGTTTTCTGATTCTCATTTAAAAAGTTTAAGTGAATGGCAGAAATGTTCGAAGAAATCAGAAGACCACAAACGAAAAATAGGGGAATCACGAAAAAGAAGTTGGGAAGAAAAGAGGAAGATAACGAATGTATGCTAACATATTTTACAATTTTCACAGAAACGAGATTCATCTTTGGGAGTATGATAAAGAAGGTAAGCGCCAGCACATCATAGAACCATATCAACCATACTGCTATTTGCATTCCCCAGACGGCGAATACAAAGATATCTTCGGTAACAGATGCAAGAGAAAAGAATTTGATACATGGATGTCTCAGCGTGAGTTCGTAAAGAGCTATGCTACATTTGAAGGTGATATCAGCCCAGATTCCAGATTCTTGCTAGACAGATACTACGACAAAGATTTGATTAGCAATCTTCCTGCTCTTGATGTTCATATCGTTGATATTGAAACAGATTCAACGCATGGATTTTCATCACCAAAAATAGCTGGGAATGAAATAACCCTGATAACAGTCTATTCGACAAAGACTGGGAACTGGATTACTTTCGGTACAGCACCATACACGGGAGTTCTCAAGTCAGAGTTCGTTCATTGCGTGGACGAGCGTGAGATGCTACAGCGATATCTAAAGTGGCATCGTTCAAACTGCCCAGATATCATTACTGGTTGGAATTCAAACTGGTATGATGTCCCCATCATTCTCAGACGCATTGAGCGTCATCTTGGCGAAGGAGCTATGAAGAAATTCTCGCCAGTGAACGATGTTCAGTTCAGAGAATTCATGGGAGAAGAACAGATTGAAATAGCTGGGATAACTCTACTCGATTACATGGATTTGTACAAGAAGTATTCGTTAAACGAACGAGAATCATACTCATTGGATTACATTTCCAAAGTGGAGCTCGACAAGACAAAGGTGAAGTTCGATGGAAGTCTTGATGACCTAAGACGTAATGATTTCAATAAGTTCGTAGAGTATAACATCCAAGACGTTCTGCTTGTTAAGAAACTCCACGACAAGTTGGACTTCATCGGTCTATGGCAAGTGCAAGCATACTTCTCAAAGACTCCTTTGGGTAAAGTAGGTTCAGCTATCAGAAAGTTTGATGGTTACCTCATGAGCTTGCTTAAATCTCAGAAGATTGTGCTTCCTACTGCTGGGCACAAACAGAAAGAAGAGATTGTCGGCGCATATGTCAGCGAACCAAGAGCGGGGTACTATGATTTCGTAGTCAGCTTTGACTTCACATCATTGTATCCTCACATTATGTTCGCATTGAATATGTCACCTGAAACATTCGTAGGTAAGATTCAATCTGAAATTGGTAATGATTATCTTGATATAGATTTGCAGAGAATCAATGCATCAGAAATGTATCGACTAGCGGGTAATTTGATTTCTGGTCAAGAGCTTGCAGATAAGATTAGAAATGAGAAACTTCTGATATCTGCGAATGGTCTGTTATTTAAGCCCGAGTTTGGATTCATTCCTAAAGCTGTTAAGGGTATCTTCGATAAACGTAAAGAATTCAAGGACATAAAGCTCAAAGAAGAAAAGCTCTATGAAGAGACAAAAGACCCGAAACATAAGATGAATGCTCAGAAGTATGACTTGTTCCAGAATGCTGTGAAGATTCTAGCTAACTCTGCATACGGTATTCTTGCAAACGAGAATTTCAGATTCTTCAATCCTGATATGGCCTCTGCTGTTACATTGACTGGGCAGAAACTTATCAAGTTCACAATCGATGAAACGAATTCTTTGTTCAAGAGAAACTTTAATGCAGACGATGCTGTTATTGCGGCTGATACAGATTCTCTTTACATCGATTTCGGTGGATTCTGCACAAAGTATAGTATTACAAAAGAGAGATTCCCTGATGCTGTGACTGCTGTATATGAAAAGATGTTAAAGCCTTTCTTCTTGAACATTCACAATCAGTTCTCGAATATATACATCAATAACGAGAAGAACTGGTTTCATCTCAAGCAGGAAGCTACTTCTATTGCAAGCATTTTTGTAATGAAGAAAAAGTATGCTCTATACATCATTGCTAACGAAGGTGTTGTGTACGCAAAACCAAAACTCAAAGTGAAGGGCATTGAAATGGTTCGCAGTTCTACACCTTCATTCTGTCGTAAGAAGATTGAAGAAGTCGTTGAGAATATGTTGAAATCCATGAACAGAGATGCTATTCAAGCTGAAGTCAGAGAGATTAGAGAAGAGTTCGCAAAGCAACCGATTGGGACTATCGCATTCCCTAGAGGATGCAACTTCAGTGATTATAAATCTGATAACGGTGAAATAAAAGCTGGGACACCGATTCAGGTTCGTGCGGCATTTAATTACAACAACATGCTTCATCGTTTGGGATTAGAAGCGAAGTACCCTCTTATAAGAGATGGAGAAAAGATAAAATTCATCTATGTCAGAAGGTCGCCTAATCTACAAGATAAAGTTATGGCGTTCTTGGATGATATGCCAGTCGAATTCGGATTAGATGAATTCATTGATATCGAAACGCAGTTTGAGAAGTCATTCATGAGCCCTATTAATGGATTATGTCAAGCAGTGGGTTGGGGTATCATGGATTTAGATGTAGACAGTCTTGACAGCTTGTTTTAGAACTGATACAGTCTCACAACACAAAAGGAGAGAACGCATGAGTATGGATTTTCTGAAAGAGATTCAAAAAGTTAATGAGATGGCAGATTTTGTAGAAGATTCAAGTCTAGGTAATATTACTGAATTCATCAGCACGGGAAGTTATACGCTGAACGGTATTCTATCTGGAGATTTGTTTGGGGGTATCCCTGCAGGTCGAGTAAGCGCATTCATGGGGAAATCGAGTACAGGTAAGTCATTTCTTACTGCTCGTATCGCCCGTGAAGCACAGAAGAAAGGTTATGATGTTATCTGGTTCGAGAGTGAGAACGCTACAGATAAGTTCTTCTTACAGCGTTGTGGAGTTGATACACGAAAAGTTATCATCCTTCCAATCAATACTGTAGAAGAATTCAGAAACCAAGCAATCAAAGTTATTGACTTGTTTGAAGCCGCAAAAGCCGCAGACCCAAACAAGAAGATGATGCTCATTCTTGATTCTCTTGGCAATCTTCCTATCGAGAAGGAATTGAAAGATGCTGATGAGGGTAAGTCAGCGCAAGATATGGGTACAAGAAGCAAAGTCATTCGCTCGTTGTCAAGAGTATTGACGATGCCTATTGCAAAGATGCAGATACCTATGGTCGTTGTGAATCACACATATACAAATGCATCTGGTTATGTGCCAATCGAAGTTCCATCAGGCGGTGAAGGGGTTATCTATATCTCTAGCATCATTTGTCTGCTCACAAAGCAAGCTATCAAAGAAGAAATAGTCGGCGAGAAGTACAAGCAGTTGACAGGCAACATACTTAAAGCTCGTACAACAAAGAATCGCGTTGTTCCTGAAGGTAAGATTGCAGAGACAAAAGTTGACTTCGCTGAAGGCGTTGACCCTTATTATGGATTGCTACCTTGGGCAGAAGCCGCTGGGTTAGTCGAGAAGATATCGACCTCTTGGTATGTTAAACATCTTGACAAGAAGATATTCGAGAAGAACATCTATACACCTGAAGTATGGGAACCTATTCTTCAGGAACTGAACGTATGGGTAAAGCAGAATGTAGCATACAGTAGCATCAGCGATTCATGCCCTGACAGAGCATCAGATGTCGGCGGTGTCGATGATGTAGAAGGGCAAGTAGATACAGTCGTTGTCAGTAAATCTAAAGCAAAGAAAGGAAAGAGTTAATGCAACTTCAACTTAGTGAAAATCTGATATTGAGTCAAGTCATAAAGTCCCCGATGTTCAGGGACAAGGTGATTTCTCATATTCAGACAAGATTCTTTATCGAGAAAGACAGTCAACTTTTATATCCTGTTCTCGAACAGCTTGTAAAAGTAGACAAAGCAAAATCTCTTGATAGAGCAACCATTCTTCTCAAATACAAGAACACAGACTTTCTTGATTCTGTATTGTCAGAAGATTTCCCATTGGAGAACATCCCGCTTCTTATCAAAGAGACGGAGATATGGGCACAAGAAGCGGCGTTGCGTGAAGAACTCATGGCTGCCGCTGATACGTTTGAAGATAAGTCACAAAGAAAAGACTGGGGCATTATCGGGTCAAGAATCCGAGAAGCCCTTGCTTTCTCTTTCGACAAACATCTGGGATTAAATTACAAGAATGATATTGAGCGCAGGTTCGAGTATTATAACAGACTCGATGAAAAGATTTCTACAGGTTGGGATATGTTGGACTACTACACAAATGGTGGTCTATCAAAGAAAACTCTGACTGTAGGCGCTGGTTCGTCTGGGTTGGGTAAGACATTACTTGGTACGAATCTCGCGGCGTCACTCGTTCAACGTGGATATCGCGGTGTTTATCTCACTCTCGAACTTGCAGAAGAGTTGATATCAAGACGTATGGACTCTGTTATCACAAAGATTCCATATTACAGCATACCAAAAGAATTGCAACGAGTTCAAGATAAGTTAGCTACTCTGAAAGGTAACATTTGGGTACGCGAATATGCACCTTCTCATGCAAGCAGTCAGAGTATCATGAGTTATATCAAAGAGTTAGAGATTATCAAGAAAGAGAAATTCGATTTCTTGGTAGTTGACTATATTCAGTTGATGAAAGCTAACTATCCAAGAAACGTGAACAGCTACGAGAAGTTTAAAGAAGTTGCTGAAGAGTTGAGAGAAATAGCAGTTGAATTGAACATACCCGTTATCACGTTCTCTCAGGTACAACGTGCAGGCTACAACAACAGTGATATGGGTCTATCGAACATTGCTGATTCTATCGGTATCGTGAACACAGCGGACCTTGTTATCGGTATGACACAATCCCCAGAAGAAGAGTCAGAGAATTACCAGACTTGGAAGATTATCAAGAATCGTTTGGGTAGAAAAGGTGTTAGTTTCAAGATGCAGATGGACCAAGAAATTCTTTCGTTCAATCAGATATTAAATGATGAAGAGAGATTGAAACTCGTTGACTTTCGTGATAGAATGGCTGTCACTAATGTAAGACCAGTTGTGACAGATGACCATGAAGTAACAGTTGAAGAAGAAGTAAACGCTTTCAAAGAATTCAATGACACAATAAAGGACAACAAATTCGCAGGTATATCTTAAGGAGAGAACAAAAATGATTTTTATCGTAAACAAGAACACAGAACAAATGATTGTAGGTGAACCATCTCAACCCATTCTCGATAATGAGATTTGGTTAAAAGATTGTCTGGTGATTGCTATCGTCCCGGGACAGCGTGGCATGTCGCCTCTTCCACATCCCTATCCGGGCATGTTCACAAAGAACTTTGTAAAAGCTGAAGCATTGAACGGAAAAGAGTTTAAGTTCGATAGAGCAGACTGGCTTATTTTCAATGAAGATGAAATCACACAAGAGACCATTGATATATATCGTGCCCAGATGGCAGAGCGTTCAGGAATCATCCTGTCTACTCAGATTCCTAGCAATGCGAGACTAATCAATGGGTAGAGCTATTTCGAGTGATAATAATGTTATCGTTCCATCTGGAATCGTAAAATTAATATCACCTGTCACTATCGACAAAAAGAAGTATAGGAAAGTCTGGGCACCTTTCTGGGATGTCATTGTCAAAGACACAAAGATTGTCGATAAGAAAGAGCTGGAGAAAAAAGAAAATTGGATTTGGCATATTCTTTACCAAGATACTGTTTTATTTCACATTCCTGGGGAGAAGATGCAATCTTATGAAGTAGCTGATGTTCCTCCATTTGACGATAATTCTATCTGGATACCAGATGTGTTACGCAAAGATATCAAGAAACGAATGAAGAAGAACAAAGCTATGATAAAAATCAAGAAAAAAGGACAAAGATGATTA